>Ga0302326_10009963_pt1 | contig 20629 bp, 22 predicted proteins | sample Palsa_T0_3_FD_202264 | JGI IMG/M metagenome (GOLD analysis project Ga0302326, IMG submission 202264) | Peat permafrost microbial communities from Stordalen Mire near Abisko, Sweden - Palsa_T0_3 | ecosystem: Environmental > Terrestrial > Soil > Palsa > Peat permafrost | place: Sweden: Abisko...
GAAAACCAGTGTTCCGTGAACCCAAGATCTGACGCCATGCGTCAGCAGTCTCCGGGTCATTACCTACCTGAAGAGCGAAGAATCGAATTCCGTTATCGGCCACTTTGCGTTGAATAGCGGCCGCGTTCTCTCCAAAGGTTCCCGTGAAGTAGGGGGAATCATACTGAACGCCAGGCTCGGCTACTGCCTGCGGCGTGAATCCCTGCGGCGGGGCGTCGCCGACGAGGAACATCAGCTTGTAGCTACTAGGTCCCCAGTCAAGCCGGTCCACGGCGTCGCCCAACCCTTCGAACACCGCCTCGTATTTGTCCACGCCGATGCTGTGGGGAGTTAACTCTGCCATGAAATCGTCGAATCGCTGTCTATTCTGCGTGAACGCCAGAAGTTTGGTTGTAAAGGTGGGCTTCTCTCGGTGCCGAGCCGCAAGTGTCGCATCCGAATCGGCGTAGTCCCGGTAGGCGACCACAGCAATGTGCGGTTCGACGGGAAACGACTTACTAAGTCCCGACAACTGGTCGACGATCTCCGTCATGCGTCGTTTAACGACTTCCATATACGGGCCCATGCTGGAGGTGACATCGATGACCAGCGCGATGTCGAGTCGGCGCAGGCCGGTCTGCAATCGAGCCAAGGCCTTATCGCCACCTTCGTTAAGGTCGCCCCCTCTAGACATTCTGTTGATGTTGGGCGCGTCGACAGTTTTTCCCGTCCCGACATCCAGCCCGGCAACGGACAAAGCGGTGGTTGACCCCTGTTTACCCCAAAGAAAGGCTACTCTGACCGTCGAGCCTTCGCGTTGCAGAATCGGGAAAGGCTCCGTCGTCTCAGATGCGGACAGGTTTTCCTGAAAATAGGGTGCGTCCGCCTTACCCACATCGTGGCGACTGCTCCAAAGCCGAACCGGAGCCCTCCCGGCCCCCTCGTTGATGAAGAACACCGCCTGTTCGTGATTCCAGGGGATGACATCCTCCCTGCGAACCCATCCGACGGTCGAGTCCATCGTCATGGCCTTGCCGACGAGGTATCCGCCCTTTTGCTCCTTATAGACGAAGTACTTGCGGAAAAAGTCCAAGTCCTTCGACTCGCCGGTAAATCCGGGGTCCTTGTAGGCTTTCGCGTTCTCAGCCTTGACGATTACTTTGCGCGGGACACCGCTGGGCGTCGTGAGGCACTCGCAGGCGCCCTTGTTGCTCGGTTCGGTTTTTTCTGAGCTCTCGGTTTTCTTCTGGCCACACCCGGAGACCAGTAACGCCACAAAGAGCAACCCAGCAAGCGCAGACACGATGCACCCGTTCCAGTCTCCCCTCTTCGCATCAGAAGCCATGTTGCTAAATGACATAACAGCATCCTCGATAAGCGACAGAATTCCGGAGCAGTCGTTGGACTGGCCACGATCTTACCGTTTCAGCCGTGCCTCGACGGTGCGCCTGGATCGATACCACGTCAAGTGGCGAGGGGTTCAGAACGCCGTTTTCGTCGAATGAGTGCATCACGTCTCCCTCAGCATCACTAGCGCCGCTTCGCGGCGATAACCACCTCGAAGACCGTCCAAACGGCCATGCCGCCGATAGCGCCCCAAAGGGTACCAAAACAAAGATAACTGGCGTAGATTCTCAGGGGAACGGCCATCAGGAATGCAACTAAAAGGGCAAGTTTCTTCCACATAAAGCCGACGGCGAAAACCAACAACAAGGCATAAAGCACGAACGGCGATAATAGCATCCACAAAAACCACGTGAGGAACTGACGCAGGATCATCAGTTCTTCGTCTCCCTGAAATCGGAAGCGAGACACTGCCCAACCAGCCGCCGACTTGTCCTCGACCAGACGGACGATTAACGAGCGCCGCAGCTTCTTTTCCTGTCCGTCCTGAGAGGTGCCGGTGCACCAGAACGGAATCTCGACTTCGTAGCCATCGCCGGTGCCGCTGAGTTTCGTGACATCCCAGGTCAGACCGAAATTGCTGTAGACGACCGCCGGGTATCCGAACATGCGATAGCCCTTCAGATCCATAACCTGTTCGGTTTCCGGAGTTGCTTGACCCAGCGCCTTGTAGAACGCGATTGCGGTCTGTAGCACCTTTCGCTTCTGCGCCACTTCCCTCTGTACTTGACACGCCAAAGCGAATAGGGTCGGCAATACAATAGTGGCCAGCAAGCATTTCTGTCGGCAGCTCATTACATCGCACCGGCGTGGGGGAAACCGCTCAAGCCGCCCCTCCCGAAGTTTCGAACTGTAAACGTGGCCTGCGCCGTTCTCGCTAATAGCGAATTGCGGGATTGCGTTTCAGATTTGGGGTAAACAAAAACTCTCTCCCTGTTCTCATCTTGCAATGCTTGGCTACGGAAGTGTTCGCGGGTTTCGGCCAGGACGCCATCATCGGAAGAGTTCGTAAGCGAAGCGCCACGGAACAGATTGAAAAGGTCTTCGAACTCTTCACTGTCTTGCTGTTCCGGAAACTTCGGCTTGGACGCAAACAGGCCGCACCTCAACGGAAGCACAAAGCAGAAACTCGCATTGCGTCGCGCCAGGGTAAACTCCGCAGCCATGCGTCCTCCAGAACAGGGTCAACCGACCTGAACAGCCCTAGCCTCGCAGTTCTGCAGAACCGGGGCGAAGCGTGTATTATCGCACAAGAGCGGCGCTTCAGTCCCACCGATTGGCGCTTGCCGTCAACGCTCAACGCCTTTATGAGGGATCGCCTGATGCCGATTCCAGCATGCTTAAGCACTCCATGCAGAGGCAGCCAGCCAGTCCGTTTCCAACGGGAATCGACGCCATTGGTAGCCCATGGTGTTGCCTCGAAACCCGATTCTCCAAATCCCATCCCGCAATGCACACGCTTCGCCCCATGAGTGCGAGGGCGGGAGGCGGCCCGGGCCGGCGCTGGCCGGGTCCGCGGTCCCGAAAACGTCCTGATTCCGTCCGGTTTCTGGAGCGATCTATCGCTATTTGTGGCGTTTGCGGAGATATCGGTCGGCCCGCCGCCGGGCTTTCTTGCCGCCGCGGCCCGCCTTGACCTCGAAATACGTGCTGCGCCCGATCCTGATCCGGGCCGCTTGCTCCCAATGCGAGATCATGGCGCATCCGCGCCCGCGTTCAGACGCGCTCCCAGATCGCGCGCCCCGACCGGCCGGGCCGCCGCCATCCGGACCAGCCAGCCCTCCGTTTCGAACAGCCCGTCGGCCCGCTCGTCGCGCCACACCCAGTAGCGGCCCAACTTTTCGGGGAAGATATCCAGGGGCGTCTCCGAATCCGCGCGCCACCAGCCCGCGGCGATGGCCGAATCCCACACCAGTTCGGGGATTTGCTGGCGCAAGAGGGCGTCGGTGTGGGCTCCATACAACCCGTCATCGCGTGGACACAGTTCGAAATTCCCTCCGCCAAAGTGCTGCTCTCGCGGAATCCAAGAGTTTGGGGCGTCTGAGCGTCGTTACGCGCGGCAAGCCGCGGGCAGCACCTTCAGCCTTAAACAACAGCGGCGGGAGGAACAGCCAGTTCCCGATTCACTTACCCGTTTTTCCATGGCCCAGCTCATAGAGCAAGCCGAACCGCCAAATCCACGGCGGTTCTCGTAAACTGCGCCTCTTCGAGGGCTGTTGTCGCAGGATAGTGCAGATCTAGCAATTCGCTGGGGACTAGAATGGTGTTTTCGTACACAGCGAGGCCAAGTGCGGCCCGCCGCGGTTTATGCCCCGGCCTGTCCACGTAATTTACGGTCGGTGGTGCGGTCGGCTCAACCCGCGTGCAGCCCATGGGGGCCAAGGCGAGACAACACAGAGGCTTAGGCGACGAAAATGAACGTATTCGAACTCCGCGAGCGGTTGATCAGCGACTACTCGTCCTACATTCGAAGTTTTATCAGGATTCGAGACGAGCGCGTCGGCGCCCTTGTTACCTCGTGCCTCGATCAGGGCCGCCTCTGGCCTGATCCGCTGATCCAGCTAAACCCGTCTTTTCAGTACGCCGGCACAATCGATGATTTGGCAGCCGAGGGAGCCCTGCATTCCGAATGCACGAGGATTTTTCGAGCGGGCAAGGACAAGGGCGAAGGCAAGCCGCTGCGGCTATATCAGCACCAGGCCGATGCGATTCGCAGGGCGCGGGCCGGCCGGAATTACGTCCTCACAACTGGCACCGGCTCGGGCAAGAGCCTCGCGTACATCGTTCCCATCGTTGATCACGTATTGCGTCACGGAAGCGGACGCGGGATACAGGCAATCGTCGTTTACCCGATGAACGCTCTGGCGAACAGTCAGTTTGGGGAACTACAGAAGTTCCTGCAGCTTGGGTATCCCGATGGCAAAGGACCGGTCACATTCGCTCGATACACCGGCCAAGAGCGTGACGAAGAGCGCAACGCCATCGTAGCCAAGCCGCCGGACATCCTGCTAACGAACTACGTGATGTTGGAACTCATTCTGACCAGGGTTTACGAAAAGCAACTGGTCAAAGCGGCGCAGGGCCTGCGGTTTTTGGTGCTGGATGAGCTCCATACTTACCGAGGCCGCCAGGGGGCAGACGTCGCCTTGCTCGTTCGGCGCTCTCGGGAGTTCTTCGGGGCTAAACAGCTCCAGGTCGTTGGTACGTCCGCAACACTTGCGGGACCTGGAACATACGACCAGCAGCAAACAGAGGTGGCTGAGGTTGCCAGCGTTTTGTTCGGAGCTGAGGTGACCCCATCCGACGTGATCGGAGAAACACTCCAGCGCGCCACGCCAGAAGAAAGCCGTGACAACCCTCAGTTCCTCGCCGCCCTCAAAGCCAGAGTGGAAGATCCTAACGCCACTTCGCCCACCAGCTACTCTGCGTTCGTCGCGGACCCCCTGTCCTCATGGATCGAGGGGACTTTCGGAGTCTTTCGCGACAGCGCGTCGCAACGAATCCGCCGACGCAGGCCACGATGCCTCACCGGCACGGACGGCGCCGCCCTGGAACTGAGCCGCACCACGGGCACATCGGAGCATCGCGCCAAGAAGGCCATCGAAGAAGCATTGCTGGCGGGCTACACCTGCGAACCCAATCCGGCAACCGGATTTCCGGCCTTCGCTTTTAGGCTTCACCAGTTTATCAGCCGTGGCGACACCATCTATGCCTCCCTGGAGCCTGAGGACCAGCGATACCTGACGCTGAATCGTCAGCAGTTCGTGCCCGGTGATCGGAAGAAAGTCCTCTTGCCTCTGGTTTTTTGCCGCGAGTGCGGGCAAGAGTACTACTGTGTCCGGCGGATGGAAGATTCGGATTCCGGCTCGGTCACCTACGTTCCGCGCGAACTCTCCGACCGGAGCAACGATGGCGATTCGAGGGCTGGCTTTCTCTACTACAGTTCAGAGAACCCGTGGCCATCGGGCACGGAGCAAGAGCTGTCAAAACTGCCAGAGGACTGGATCGAGGACACCAATCAAGGTCCGCGCGTCAAGTCTGGGAGGAAGAAGAACCTGCCTCGTCCCATCATGGCAGGCACCGATGGCAAAGAAAACTTGGGCGGCCACCCCGGCCATTTCGTGGAGAGTCCATTCCGGTTCTGCCTTCATTGCCGGGTAGCCTATGACTTCCGGACGACCTCCGATTTCGGGAAGCTGACATCCCTCGGAACCGAGGGACGGAGCACCGCGACCACTATTCTCAGCCTCGCGACCATTCGTCATCTCCGGAAGGAACCGACGCTCGATCCGCGTGCGCGCAAGTTGCTCAGCTTTACGGACAACCGCCAGGACGCCTCTTTGCAGGCTGGCCACTTCAACGATTTTGTTGAGATCGGTCTCCTCCGCTCGGCTTTGCTAAAAGCGTGCGCAGCGAATTCCGTCGGCCTCAGGTTCTCGCCCGCATGCTTCCATCCCGTAAAGTACAGCGCGATGCGCCACACCCCTACCATCGAGACGATGCCGCTGGTGAATGTGCCGGTGCGTTTGTCACCCGGTTCGCGGGCCAGACGTAGAATGCGCATGCCGGTGTCGTCGTTGTGCAGCACACTGCCTTGCGCCGCCAGCCGGATCAACTCCGCCAGCGCCGCGCGGATCCACTGCGCGGCAGCCTCCAGAAGTTCCCATTGCGTCGCGGCGGACAAGGGCATTCCCAGTTGTTGCTCCAGCCTTTCCAGCCGGTGAAAGGGCACTCCAGTACCGTACTTCATCAGGGCGATCATCGCCACGGCCGTGGCATCGTACTTGTCCGGGCCCGCCGTCGCCGGTGCGTCGGCGGTGAACACCTGCCCGCAGGCGTTGCAGCGCAGCCGCTCCATCTCGAATACGGTGGCTTCCAGCGGCGCGTGCCCTACGAATCTGACCAGCGTGGCCGGCTCTTTCTGGCGGTATACCTTTCCGCGGCGGCATTCCGGGCAAAGGTCGCCGGAAGCGAGCGTGGCGTGCGCTACCGCAACCCGGTTGGCGCCTCGAAACGCAGCGGCACTATGGCGCCCATGACGGCTAGGAGCCGGCGCGTTCTCCGGTTGGCCTGCGGGCGCCGCGTCCCGCGGCACAACGGCGCTGGTTTTCTCCGTACTCCGTTTTGGCATTAGCCTCTCGGCCATGGCATGTAGCGCGGTTTTGAGCTGCTGCCCTTCCGATGCGCTCAGCGGCGCGCGTGTGCTGCGATCGATAATCTCGTCCAGTTCATCCAGATTCACGTCGATCCGCCGTCGCATTCTCATGACTGGGTGAGGTACTCACGGAAACGCGGCGTCAGGGGATAGCCCAGCACCTGTTTGAGCGAGCGGTTCGGCACATAGCTGTTGGATTGCTTGCCGCGTCCCGTCGTCTGGCCCAACAACACCCAATTGGCTGCGCGGTAACAGGTGCCGCGGAATCGTTCCGAATCCACGAAGGTTTCCAGAAAGTAAATGGGATGCCCATACATCCGTTGCCAGTCACCGGAGATCTGTGTCGCCATGCGGCCCAAAATGTGCGACGCCAGATGCGGCACCCGCACCCAAGGCAGAATCAGAAACCGTGTGTTGTATGCGATCAACCGGATGTTACGGCGCCGCACCTCCTGGTTCCAGCCGATGTAGCGGTCGCGCGCACCAATGTGTCGCGGTGCGCTGGACCACGCCACACATGCCAGCGGCCGGCCTTGCGCCCATACCAAATACTTCAGGTGCTCCCCCACTGGCTGCTCATAGCCCAGATAATGATGCTCCTCCAGCAGGCTGTTAAACAGCGGTTCATCCCCGCTCCGCCGCTCCCCTCCCTGAATCGCGGGTTGCATTAAGCCCCGCGCCGGTACTCCCCAGCAGAGCGCTTTCACTCGCCTCAACTGGCGGAGAAGCCAGCAGCCGCGGACTCGGCCATTCTGATCCGCCAGCCTAGCAATTGGGCGGTTGTGGACGAAATTGAAATTAAACGCTGCCCACTGAACGAGATCGCGGACGTGCTAACATTATTGAAGGTAGGGTGCTTGAGCATGGCCACAACATCGCCCCCCATAAGCGCAAAAGAGCAGGCGAAGCGGCAGCAAGCACTAATCGCTACAATCGCCCACCTTCGAATCGAAGACCTGCATTTGGATAACGATTTGAAGCGCATATTCCAGCGGCACGTGGACGGAGAGATCGGCGACGAAGAACTCGCCGCCGCAATAGACGAGTTGAATGAACGCCGCTTCGGACCCTTACCTGTATCCGGGAACGGACGTCCTTAGAAACGTCCCCGGCCTTCGCAACGCAGAGCAACTGGCCACGTTTGAAACGGCCAAGACGGCTCAGCGGATTTACGAGCTTCAGAAGACGCGAGTCGTCGGCAGGTTTGATACCACGCATTTGAAAACGATTCACCAACGGGTGTTTCAGGACGTCTTCCCTTGGGCCGGGCAATTCCGTACGACGATGCTCGGAAAAGCAGAACGCGTGGGGCAACCTGCCACTTGGTTTACACCGCCACACCTATTGGAGCACGAGGCACAACGAATATTTGACGCGCTCCACCGCTCGAACCTGTTGCGCCGAATCCAGCCAATCGAGTTTGCGCGCAAAGCCGCCCGCTTGCTCGCGGAGATCAATGCGCTGCATCCCTTCCGTGAGGGGAATGGGAGAACGCAGAGGCTTTTTGTCGAGGCCCTCGCAAACCAGGCAGGCCACCAACTGCATTTCGATGTGGTCGGCAGAGAGCGGATGGTGCAGGCCAGCATTGAGGCGAACAGAGGCAACTTCGGCATGATGACCCGCCTGTTTGAAGAAATCATAGACGCGGAGCGCGTTCAACCCTTGCGGCGTGCGATCCTGTTTCTCTCCCACGAGAGTTTCAACTGGAACGACACATACATTGCGACAATAGTCGCAGGTGAGAATTACAGTGGACGACTGGTCGGCCGTGACGGCGAATCATTCATGATGCGTTCAGATGACAATCGGATTCTGATCGGCCGTGCCGCAGATATTAGCAACTCGATACGAACCGGCGAGCACTTCTCGTTTCGCGCCGCCGGTGTGCCGTCCTAGCTTAGGTTCAGAGCACCGCTCAAATGCGCCACGTTCACGTTCTCCCAGAACCCTTATCCAACGGACGTGTGGCAAGAATTTCATCAATTCTCACTTTGAGGTGGCTGGTGAGGCGGTCTGCAACAATCATCAAGAACTCCTCTGTAATTGGTAGAGCCGACTCCGTTATGGCGATCCGTCTCACTACACGTTCTCGCCGGCTAGGCGTGCGGACCGCAACAGCCTTGATCTGATCAAGCAAAACCGCCAACAAACCGTCCACGTCGGGGTTGACCTCGCGGAGTGCTTCAATTCGCTGAATTGCGTGGCAAACGGTTGTGTGGTGCCGACCGTTGTAGAACTTGCCGATCTTCGTAAGGCTCCAACCGCCTACCCGCTTGGCCAGGTACATCGCCACCTGCCGATTGAATGCCGCCGGTTGCGCATTTCCCGCTACCCGCGCACGGCCCAGTCGCTCCGAAACGACTCGGTCAATTTCGGCCAAGGCCGTTTGCCGCATAAGCACCCCGTCGTCGATCTTAGGCACAAACATGGTTGCTCCCCGCAGGCCGAATGGCATACGCGCGCTTGACGATGATCGCTCGACCGTCCGGACTGATGAACGCCGGGCATTCTGGCCACATGATACGCACGATGTCCAACCACCTTTTCCAATCGCTCCCGGAACTTACGGGGACGGGCATAAGTGGTACTCCCCAACTGATTCACCAGGCCGAAATCTCCAAACAGCGGTACGCGCTCCTCTCCCCTCGCTGCGAAGCAGCGGTACGACAGCCACATGTAGAGGTCAAGAACCGCTGGCGAGGACGATAGGGCCTTGGCGGCCTCCAGGTCGGCAGGGATGGGATGGCTCTGGATTTCCCGGTAGAACTCTTCGCTCAACACAATCATGTTCTGGCAGTCACCCGGCAGGTTCTGCTGACCGGGATCGCGGGAGTACCAAATGCGCGCCTCGCTCATAAAGTTGAACCGCGTGTGGTGGACGACCGCGGCCTTTTCCAGCTGCATATCGGAGCCGAAGAAGATGGTGGCGCCGAAGATGCGCTGGAAAGCGCCGATCAGCCGGCGGTATTGGGAACCGCCCTGCTGCATGCCGAAAGCATCCAACATTTCAAGTGCGCTGGAGAACGTGATAGTTCGGCGCTGCTGCCGGACCGCCAGGGTAGCGAGGAAAAGGGGGACCAAGCGATCCTGGCCCCAAGGCAGCCCATAGGTAGGATGACCGGTGACCTGCAGCAGGAATTGTCCGTTTCGGCGTTCGTGCAGCAAGACACCATTGGCTGGTCTCTTGATCGGCAGGCCACAAAGAACAAAGGGCCGGGAGGCGAAGCCCAGGGACTGGCTGGCGGAATCTCGCTTTAGGCGGACGCACTCAACGGCCTCGGCTTGACGGAGCTTCTGCTTGGATATGAAGATCTCGCCAGGCAGCCGTCGCAAGACGGCCGCGGCAGATTCCATAGGTTGCTGGTACGGTTCTGGTTTCAACTCCGGAAAGATGGCACTTCCACTGTTCAAAAAATCACCTCGCGAGATCGCCGGAGAGGTCCGACGAATCCTCTGGGCGAGGGTCTCTCAGGATGGGTGACTGGGGGCTCAAAACAGCTACCGGCTCGTTACTGCGATTACTGCGTTAAGCCGGCCTTTTTCGCAAAATACTGATTCTGCATGGTCGTCTATGTTCAGGAAATGTCGCCCATGGCCGCAAAAGTTCTTTATTGTCAAACGACGACCGTATTCCCAAGCTGGACGCCGCCTGGTTGAGTACCTTCGAGAAGCAAATCAACAGTTTGCTTGAACCCGCTTCAGCCTTCGCTCCGTCAGGCATTAGATCAATTCCGTCGGGCAAGGTCGGACAAGCAGCCTTGGTAGCCGTGGCATTGGTGGCGTTGTGCGGAACGTAGAATCTGCAAGTTGCAGACTCCGCGTGGTGGTAGTGGGTTCGAATCCCACCCTCACCGCCAGCTAACCTACTGAAAATACAGCAGAACATACATTTTTTCATTGCCCACATAGAACCCTCACCGCCCATCGAGGCTGTCTTCCCCTGGCAATAATTGCTGGTGCTGTTGACGGGGCATAGTGAAATCACTATATTGTTAATTACGGATGACCGACGAGCCGCTCTTGAAGCCCGTGATCTGGGTCGGTTCGAGCCGCAAGGACTTGCGCGCGCTTCCCGAGCCGGTCCAGGATCACATAGGCTATGCCCTGTACGTTGCACAACGCGGCGGAATGCACCGAGACACGAAAACGCTGAGGGGTTTCGGCGGGGCAGGGGTCGTGGAGGTGGTTACGGATTTTCGCGGCGATACCTTTCGGGCCGTATACACGCTGCGTTATGCAGGAGCGGTCTATGTGCTGCACGCGTTCCAAAAGAAATCGAAGAGCGGACGCGCGACGCCGCGCCGTGACATGGAGCTGATCGAACAGCGGCTGCGCGAGGCCGAAGAAATTGCCGAGGGGAGGAGCCATGAGCAAGAACAAGTATGAGGTCGGAAGCCGGAACGTGTTCAAGGACCTCGGCCTACCGAACGCCGAAGAGCACCTGATCAAGGCGCAACTCGTATACAAGATCGACGCCATCCTAAAGGATCGGAAGCTGAGGCAGGTTGAAGCCGGCAGGCTGTTCGGCATTCCCCAACCCGATGTCTCCAAGATGCTGCGAGGGGAATTCCGGCAGTTTTCGGTAGAGAGGCTACTGCGGTTCCTAGTGGCGCTGAATCATGACGTCGAGATTGTGGTTAGGCCGCACCGAGGGCAGGGCGATTCGGCGGCGCTGCATGTTTCCTGAGAGTATGGACCGGGTTGGCCCCGTATTAGGCCGCAAGCTAATGTCGAAGATTATCGTTACCGTACTGAATAATAGCGTCTGCGGAGCTTCTCAAATCAGCGCCGATTAAGTTCCTGGGGACCAGGTGAGTTGCTTCTTCGCGCACCTCGAGGCGGACGGACTGACATTCGCGTTGAATGCAGCGTAAAGGACGCTACCATAACGGTTATGAACAGCGCAGACATGGCCGCGCTTGTCCCCAATCCCGACGACTTGCTGGCTGTTCCGATTGAGAAGCAGGGGAAGCTGCTGCTGGAGCTGCTAGCTCCGCAGCACTATAGCCCCTTCGGAGGGCGCTGCCGATACCACGGATGTGGTAGCTATTGGGCAGCGACAGGAGCCAAATCATCTCCGTTAGATTACTCCCACCAAAGCGCGCGTGCAAAGCCAAATGAGCTGGGATGTTACTCCCGATAAGTCCGCCTCCCGTCCACCGGGCAGAAAATGCTGGCGGACAATGGAGCGTTGCCTTAGTACACCGTTTCAGAAGTTCACTAACGTATTTCGAATGGAGTGGGGAAGCCCCTCGGTCCGCCCGGCCGGGCGGCCTGGGAGGCCGCCGCAGCGCGGGGCGCTGCCCCACAAATACGCCATTCGAATATGCGAGTGCATTTCTAAAATGACCGACTTAGGCAACGCCCACGGGCCAAGGGTCTGCCTCACTATTCATGTACAATCGGAGGCAGATGTCGATCCTCCAGGACATCCGTTTCGCGTTCCGGCTCTTCCGGCGGACTCCGGTTCCCACCGCCATCGCCCTGTTGTCGATCGCTCTGAGCGTGGGCGCCACGGCGGTGGTCTTCGCCGCCATCAAAGCGGTGCTGATCGACCCGCTGCCCTATGCACGCGCCGCGGAACTTGTGCAGCTTCGCAGCGAGTTCCCCCAAATGCAGCAGCAATCGAGCGGTGACTGGGTGGTTTGGAACGACATCCGCGAAGTGGCTCGCAGGACCCGAACTCTGGGGCCACTGGGCGTCTATCAGAATGCGGTTTTCGATCTGGCGGGTGACGCGAACACCACTCCCGAAGCGCTTTACGGCACGCGCGTGAACGCGGCGCTGTTCCCCGCGCTGGGCGTCTCCCCCATGCTGGGGCGCGACATCCTTCCCGAAGAGGATGGACCCGCGCACTCCGACATCATGATTCTGAGCTACGGCCTGTGGTTGCGCCGGTTTCATGCGGACCGCGGGGTAGTGGGCCGAACTGTCACGGTCAATGGACACGCTTGCCCGATCGTCGGCGTCATGCCGCCGGAATTCAACTTTCCGCTGCGCCGGCAAGCCGCGCATACACCTTCGCCTTACGTGGAGTTTTGGGCGGCGCCCTTCAAGGTACCTGCCAACCCGAACGCCGGACTGGGCGCGGTGGCCCGGCTGCGGCCGCACGTTTCCTTGGCGGAAGCGCGCCAGGACCTCTCGGCGATCGGCAAGGCGCTGGCCCGTGAATATCCCGAAACGAATCGCGGCCGCGCCCTGCGCCTGAACTTCCTGCGCGACCGGGCGGTAGGCAGCGCCACACCCGGACTGCTGCTGCTGATGGCCGCGGCTGTCCTGTTTATGCTGATCGGCTGCGCCAACGTGGCCAACTTATTGCTGGCGCGGGGCCTCGCCCGGCAGAGGGAGGTCGGCGTGCGGCTGGCTATCGGCGCGGGACCAGCGCGGGTGGTTCGACAACTGCTCACCGAAAGCTGTGTGCTTGCCGCGCTGGGCGGTTTGGGCGGGTATCTGCTTACGGTGGCGGCCTGGAAGATCTTGCCGGCTATGGCGCCTGTGAGCATTCCGCGGCTGGCTGCGGCGCGGGCGGATTCGAGCATCTTAGGCTTCGCGCTGGCGCTGGCCATGGTCAACGGAATCCTGTTTGGGATGGCGCCCGCGTTGCGCCTGGCTCGGGAACGGGCGATCGCCATCGGCGGGTTCGGCGTGCGCGGCGCTGCTTCGGCAAGGCACGACCGCTTGCGTTCCGCGCTGGTAGTCGCCGAAGTGGCCGTTTCGGTGGTCCTGGTGGTGGCCGGCGGACAACTGCTGGGGAGCTTCGTCCGGTTGATGGCCACGAGGTTACGTCCGGATTTCATTCCGCACCTGCAGCACAGCCCCCGGCGCGGCCCGTGGGCGGCGGACCCAGCAGCCGCGGCGAGCTTTACGACTACTACAAGCGCATAGGCATGCTGGAAGTTTTCTTTGCCCTTTCCCCGGCTCCTAAGGTAAAATTGCATGGTGCTCTGTTCCGAAATTCTGGAACGCTGGCGGGACACCGGATACGACCCGACCACCGGGGAGAACCCGCCCTTTAATCTGCCCAAGCCTCTTCCGCCGCACCAGCACGAAGACGGATTTGATGCCCGCTGCGGCCTATGTACTTATTTGCGGGAGCTTGCCCAGGAACGCTAAAATCCGCGAGATGAAAGGCTTTGTGGGTCCATCCCGGTATGCGCCAGCAGGCCCGTCATTTCGCAGACGGTGGCAAGATAAAGAAGCTCTGAGAAGTTTGGTGACAAGAGGCGATCTTCTGGCGTATTTATTTGGGCGGGTTAAGATGAAGGTAGATCATGAACCGTGAGGAGATCATCGCCCGGCTGCGGGAAAACGAAACGGCGCTACGCCAGCGGGGTGTAGCTCATGCCGCTTTGTTCGGTTCGCGAGCGCGAGGCGATCAACGGCCTGAAAGCGATACCGACATCATGATCGAATTCGATCCCACGGCCCGCATCACTGTTTTCGATTACGCCGGTTTGAAAGATTACATCGCCGCCTTGTTCGACGGCCGCGTGGACGTGGTGAACCGCGACGGGCTTAAGCCTTACGTGAAACCGGCGGCCACAACTGACGCCATCTATGCCTTCTGACGCCGCCGCGACCGCCCTACGCGATATGGAGCACCATATCGCCCTCGCTAACCAATTCGTCGCGGCCCTGGATTACGAGGCTTTCCGGAATGACATTCGCACGGTCTTTGCCGTGACCCGGTGCCTTGAGATTATTTCGGAGGCCTCGCGCCGTCTCCCGGATGAGATGAAAACCCGCTACCCGGCGATTGCCTGGAAGAACATGGCCGGCGCCGGCAACGTCTACCGCCATGACTACGAGGACGTTGCGGCGAAGCTGGTATGGGATACCGTACAACTGGCCTTGCCGCCGCTCAGGGACGTTGTCGCCGCTGAGATTGCGGCTCTCGAATAGAACTGGAACTCGTTTACAATCGGTCTGTTGCAAGAGACTGGAGAATGAATGCGCCTTAGCTGGAACGAGATCAGAGCACGCGCCGCACGCTTTGCCGAGGAATGGAAGGCCGCCCATTACGAAAAAGGCGAAAGCCAGACCTTCTATAACGAGTTCTTCGAAGTGTTCGGTGTCACACGCCGCCGCGTCGCCAGTTTTGAGGAACCGGTCAAAAAACTCGGCGACGAACGCGGGTTCATTGATCTGTTTTGGAAGGGTGTGCTTCTCGTCGAGCAGAAGAGCGCAGGCCGCGATTTGATCCGGGCCAAACAACAGGCTCTCGATTATTTCCCCGGCCTGAAAGAGAACGAGCTCCCCCGATACATCCTTGTAAGCGATTTCCAGACCTTCGAGCTTTATGACCTCGACGACAACACAACCAGCCGGTTCACTCTCCGCCAGCTTCCAGACCATATAGAAGAATTCGGCTTTATCCTTGGCGTCCAGAAGCGCTCGTTCCGCGATCAGGACCCGGTAAACATTGAGGCGTCAGAGATCATGGGCAAGCTCCACGATGCCCTAAAGGACTCCGGCTACGAAGGCCATGAGTTGGAACGCTTTCTCGTCCGTCTCGTGTTCTGCCTTTTCGCCGATGATACGGGCATCTTCGAGCCTCGGGACATCTTCTCGACACTCATTACCCAGCGCACGAATCCGGACGGCACCGACACCGGATTGTGGCTCGGTCAGCTTTTTGATGTTCTGAATAAGCCCGTTACACAGCGTCAGAAAAACCTCGATCAAGATTTGGCGCAGTTTCCCTATGTCAATGGCGACCTGTTTCAGGAGCGCCTTTCGCTCCCCTCCTTCAATGCCGCCATGCGGTCGCATCTAATCGATGCTCTCGATTTCAGTTGGGATGCCATATCCCCGGCCATATTCGGTTCGCTCTTCCAGTCCGTCATGAACCGGAAAGAGCGCCGCGCCCAAGGCGCCCATTACACCACCGAGAGAAACATCCTGAAGGTGATCGAGCCACTTTTCCTCGACGAGTTGCGCGAAGAGTTCACGCACCTCACAGAGCGCCGCGACAGCGGACGCCGCAAGGCCCTTGAAGCATTTCACCAGAAGCTTTCCACACTCAAGTTTTTTGACCCTGCGTGCGGATGCGGAAACTTTTGATCATTTCCTACCGAGAGCTTCGGCTCCTAGAAATCGACCTCTTGAAGGCACTGCGCAAAGACAGCCAGTTAAAGCTCGATGTCGCGCAGTTGTGCCAGATCGACGTGGACCAGTTTTACGGCATCGAGCTGGGCGAATTTCCAGCCCGTATCGCAGAAATCGCGCTGTGGATGATGGACCACATCATGAACAACAAGCTCTCGTTGGAATTCGGCGAAAGCTATGTCCGCATCCCCTTGAAGAAGTCGCCGCACATCTTGCCCGCCGACGCCCTAGAGATGGATTGGGCCAGTCTGATCGCCCCAGCAGAATGCTCCTATATTCTCGGCAATCCGCCCTTTGGGGGCGCGAAGTACCAGAGCGAAAAGCAGAGAGCGCAGGTCCGCCGTATAGCCCACCTCGGGGGGAGCGGTGGAACGCTCGATTACGTGACAGCATGGTTCATAAAGGCCGGTGAATATTTGCAGCACTCCCACGCACGTATTGGCTTCGTTGCAACCAATTCGATCACGCAGGGCGAGCAGGTCGCACAGCTTTGGCCCCTTCTTTTTGACCGCTACGGCCTCGAAATCAGTTTCGCGCACCGCACATTCGCCTGGGGTAGCGATGCACGCGGAGTAGCGCAAGTTCACGTAGTAATTATCGGCCTCACCAGACGGGACCAGGAACCTACCGAAAAGCGGCTCTTCAGCTATAGCGATATCAAGGGCGACCCAACCGAGAGCCATCATGCAGCCTTGACCGCCTATCTGTTTGACGCTGGAACCGTAGCAAACCGCCACCTCGTAGTTGAAGAGATTTCGCATTCTTTGAGCGGCGCGCCCAAGATGATTATCGGTTCAAAACCGATAGATGGTGGCTACTTGATCTTTGACGACAGCGAGAAAGATGCCTTCCTAGCATCGGAACCCAAGGCGCGAAAATTCATACACCCGTTCATCGGCGGGGTCGAATACCTCCAAGGCCGCGGGCGGTGGATTCTCGCTTTGCAAAAGGCCTCCCCAACCGAACTCCGCTCAATGCCTGCCGTTGTCGAGCGCCTTAAATTGGTGAAACAGTACCGGCATGGAGAAATCCCGGCGAGAAAGAAAGCGGATGCGGAGCCGAAAGCGCCCGGCATATCGGCTCGCTCCCTTGCAGACACACCCGCTGAATTCCACGTCACCGTCATTCCGACTCGACCGTTCCTCGCCATTCCAGAGAACAGCTCAGAAACCAGAGATTACCTGCCAATCGGATGGCTTGAACCGCCTATTATCCCAAGCAACAAGCTACGGTTCATCAAGGACGCTGACCTCTGGCATTTCGGCATCCTGACCTCTCGGATTCATATGACTTGGTTGCGTTACGTAGGGGGCCGGATCAAAAGCGATTTTCAGTATTCAATTGGGATCGTCTACAACACGTTCCCTTGGCCCGAAGCCAGTGAGGCCCAGCACGCAAGAATCCGCACCCTCGCTGAGAACGTTCTTGATGGCCGGCGACAGTTCCCATCCGCTACGCTCGCGGATCTCTACGACGCTGATGTGATGCCGGTTCAGCTCCGCAAGGCCCACCGCGCCCTTGATGACGCCGTGGATAAGCTATACCGTTCTGCTGCATTCACCGGTGATCGTGACCGCGCGGAGCATCTGTTCGGACTTTACGAAAAGCTTGTAGCGCCGCTCGTTGCCGCGGCGTTTCAGCCGACCCGCCGATTAAGGAAGCGAAGGTAAGCGCGATATGCCCAAAAGAAACTCCACGACCATTCGCGCCCTGTACCCCTGCGTAAGAAATCGGCTTAAAATCGGAATGGCAATGTCGCAGCAGTTGAGGGACACATGAGACTCAAAGCATTCACCGTCAAAAACTACAAAACCGTACTGAATAGCGGGCGCGTCCAGATCGATCCGAACGTAGCCTGTCTGCTCGGGAAAAACGAAGCCGGCAAGTCAGCGGTCATGCAGGCACTTTGGAAGTTTAACAACGTGTCCGGGGTTACATATGATCGCCTATTTGACATTCCCGCAGAGTTTTACACCAGGCAGCGCACTACAGACCCGGAGGTTGTAGTCCTTGAATTCGTGCTGGACGAACAGGATAAGGCGGAATTCCTGCGCGAGTTTCCGGCGCTCAGCGCGGCCCCAGAGACGGTTACCGTTCATTCGACGTATGACTGCAACCGCACTTTCGAGCTTGACCTCGCCTACACCCCCGCCACCTACAGCACTGTTGCCGTACGCGTTAAAGGCACTATTGGCGCACTCGAAACCCTTGAAGGCACCGAGGCCGCAATCGAAGCATTGCACGCGCTCGATACGGCCGGTGAGCCGGACAACCCGGCAACTGCCATTCCTACCACCACGATCGACCAGGCTATTGCCGCCCTGAAGGCCGTCCCCGCGGACAAACTCGGCGAGGTGGGAAGCGCGGCCATTGACGCCCTCGTCACGTTCGCGTCTCACAGCCAACCCGATTTCAAGAACAAAGCCGAACAATGGCTGAACACACGCTTGCCCATCTTTATTTACTTTGAAGATTATGGACGCTTAAAGACGCGCATCCATCTGCCTGACTACATTGCTAAGCTGAAAACCCCACCCAAAGACCCGGAAGAACAAATGCTGCACCGTACTCAGGTTGCCCTGTTCGAATGGGCAAATCTCAACCCGGACGAGTTGCGTACCCTAGGGCTTCCCAAACAGGACAAGGAACCCCAGGAGACCGTAGATCGCCGCAAGGCTGAACGAGCGCGTATTCTAGAATCCGCCTCCTATCACCTCTCAGGGGACTGGATTGACTGGTGGGACCAACGGACTCACAACCTGAAAGTGACGGCTGACGGTGACGAGCTTGAGTTGCGCGTCTCCGACAACGTAAACCCGTGGGAGATTGCCTTCGGTGAGCGCAGCCGTGGTTTTCAGTGGTTCTTTTCCTTTTATTTGACCTTCTTGGTGGAGTCTGGAAAGGCACACAGGGGTGCGATCATTCTCTTGGATGAACCCGGCCTGCACTTACATCCTACGGCCCAAGAGAAACTGTTGGCGTTTTTCCAACGCATATCAGCCAAAAACCAAATCCTCTACTCATCACACTCCATGTTCATGGTAGACCCCGAACATGTGGACAACGTCCGAACTGTCTATCTTCGTTCGCAGGACCCCGCCAATCCAAAAGCCCGAGCGTATACACACGTGTCAGAGGGCGCCGAACCCGAGGGCGACCGCGATACCCTGCTGCCAATGCAAGCCGCCGGCGCTTATCGGCTCGCGCAAACGGTTTTTCTTGGAAAGAGAACCCTCATTGTCGAGGGTATTTCAGACTATTGGTTACTCAAAGCACTCTCGCATTACCTTCATGGAAATGGCGGCGGTGAACTTCACGAAGATACACTCGTGCTGTGGGCGGGCGGGACCTCACATGTGCTGCCACTTGCCAGCATCATGGCTGCGCGCGAACAAATGGGTCCAAATCGCATGGCTGTTTTACTTGATAGTGATCGGCCGGGGTTGGACAAGGCTAAGAAACTTGTGGAAATGATGGCCCACGGTCAGGATTCAGTCATGTTGCTGCGTGAAGCCATCGGCATTCCGAACGCGGAGGGGGAGGATGTGGCTGAATTTGACGAACTGCTGGCCGGTCTCAGGGAGATGGGTCGCACGCCAGCAACTATTCCAGCCAGACTGACGGGAGAAGGAAACGTCAGCCTATTGAAACGAACCTTCACTGAGAACGGGTGGGGCGAACTGAACCACGATTTGAAGGCGCGCATCGTCCTGAACCTCACCGACCTGTGGTGGAGAGGGGCTATTGCGCCAGCGCCTCGAACCATCGAGCGCTCCAAAGTCTTATTCGCCTATATCAACGAGCGCTTCAAAAAGCTCGGCGTGATTGAGGCGACCCCGGCGACCGCAGGGCGGTGAGCCTTCAAGTCCCGATCCGCTCCACCTCCTCAACGCTCAAACGCGAGCAATCGTCTGACCGTTCCTCAAACAGAAATCCTCTCTCCACGATATTCCGCGTGACCTTCTGGCAGCAGGGCCGGGCGAGACTTCCCCTTCCCCGCCGATGTTTCAAAAAGGGTAAGTTTTGCATCATTGCTGGCAGCCCCGTAAACAAAGAGTTTGCCATGTTGCAAATGTCTAGTGCAAAATGCAGCGCATGAAATACGGCTATGCCCGCGTCTCGACCGACGACCAAACCCCGGCCCTCCAGCTCGCGGCCCCTGAAACGTGCCGGATGCAAAACCCTGTTCAAGGACGAGGGCCTATCGGGAGCGACGACCAAGCGCCCTGCCCTGCTCCGCTGCCTGAAGCAGCTACAGCCAGGAGACACCCTCACAGTCTGGAAACTTGACCGGCTCGGGCGCAGCTTGCGCGACCTGATAACGATGCTCGATAGCTTGCGCGATCGGGGAGTAAAATTCCGATCGCTAACCGAAGCTATCGACACGACCACGCCGACAGGCCGCGCCATGTGGCAGATGATTGGCGTACTCGCCGAGCTTGAACGCAGCTTAATCAGCGAACGGACCCGAGCCGGTGTGAAGGCCGCGAGAGGCCGCGGCGTGAGATTCGGTCGCAAGCCCAAACTCACCCCGCAGCAGATCGATCACGCCCGGAAGATGATCGACGCCGGAGAGCGTCGCGAGGACGTGGCCGCACTTCTCAACGTGGACCGTACTACCCTTTACCGAGCCTTGCTAACCTAAACCAGGGTAAGAGAAATGAATAACGATACGGACAAAAAAAGCTGGCAGGACATTCTTGCCCAAGCTCTTCCGGTGCTTCTCGGTGGAATTCTCGCGGTAGGGGCATCATATTTCACAACACAATTTCAGATGTCCAGCCAATTTCACCTCCAGAAAGTAGAGGCGCAACGCGTGGTGTTTGCAAGGCTCATGGGTAGAAAGTTTACTACGACCCAGCTTTACGTTTCCCGTTACGAGGCGCTCATATTCTCTGATTATCACGAAGAACGCTGGAAGCGCGCTGGTGCACCGAAGAACTCTCTTGATCTGCAGGAGGACCAGCGCTGGATGCATCGGAG
>Ga0302326_10009970_pt1 | contig 20621 bp, 20 predicted proteins | sample Palsa_T0_3_FD_202264 | JGI IMG/M metagenome (GOLD analysis project Ga0302326, IMG submission 202264) | Peat permafrost microbial communities from Stordalen Mire near Abisko, Sweden - Palsa_T0_3 | ecosystem: Environmental > Terrestrial > Soil > Palsa > Peat permafrost | place: Sweden: Abisko...
AACTGCTCGCGGCGGTCCCCGGGTCCCGCAGGCGCGCCGCCTGATTGCTCACGAGGAGGTCGTGGGTCGAGCGGGGCAAGGACGCAGTGAGCGAAATGTGCTGCGCACATGAGCGATCGAGGACGCCGCATCCGCGAAGTGCCCACGGCCTCCTCGGGCGGCGTACGATCACGGGGTGAGCGATCCCGACCCGGCGGCGGAGGCGACAGAGCTACTCCAAAAGCTGATCCGCTTCGACACGGTCAACCCGCCCGGGAACGAGCGCGCGGCGCAGGAGTATCTGAGCGCTTACCTCACCGGCGCCGGGTTCGAGTGCGAGCTGCTCGGCGCCGAGCCCGAGCGGCCGAACCTGGTGGCACGGCTGCGCGCGGCCGATGGCGCAGAGGACGGGCCGACGCTCTGCTACCTCAGCCACGTCGACACTGTGCTGGCGAATGCAGCGGAGTGGTCGGCGCACGAGCCATGGTCGGGCGATCTTGCCGAGGGTTTCGTCTGGGGACGGGGGGCGCTCGACATGAAGTCGCAGACCGCCGCCGAGATCGCGGCGGCGGCGGGCCTCGCGCGCTCGGGCTGGCGCCCGGCGCGGGGCGAGCTGCTGATCGTGGCGGTCGTCGACGAGGAGACCGGCGGCGAGCTGGGGGCGCAGTGGATTTGCAGAGAACACCCGGAGAAGGTGCGCTGCGACCTGCTCGTGAACGAGGGCGGCGGGGCGGTGTTCGAGTACGGAGGCCCGGCTGCCCGCCGGTATTACGGTGTGTGCTGCGCGGAGAAGGGCGTGTTCCGCTTCACGGTCACGACCGAGGGGATTGCGGGGCACGCGTCGATGCCGAAGATCGGCGAGAACGCGCTGCTGAAGATGGCGCCGGTGCTGGAGCGGTTGGCGGCGCGGCAGCCGGAGTACGAGCTGACGGCCGAGCCGCGGGCGTTTCTGAAGGCGCTCGGCGAGGACCCGAACGACCCAGGGGGAGCGGTCGCCAAACTGGGCGCGGCGGACGAGCGGTTGGTGACGATGTTCGAGCCGATGCTCGGCGTGACGTTCACGCCGACACGTATCAAGGCGTCGGAGAAGATCAACGTGATCCCGAGTAGCGCCGAGCTGAAGGTCGACTGCCGCGTGCCACCTGGGCTGGGTGAGGAGGAGGTGCTGCGAGGGATCGCCGAAGTACTTGGACCCGCCCACCCCGGCGCCTTCCGGATCGACTTCACCGAGCGGATCGAGGGCAATCGCTCGCCGGTCTCCTCGTCGCTGATGGAGACGATCGGCGCGTGGGTCAAAGAGCACGACGAGGGCGCGGACGTGGTGCCCGTGATCCTGCCGGGCTTCACCGACTCCAGGCACTTCCGCGAGGCGTTCCCGGACTGCGTCGCGTATGGGTTCTTCCCGCAGAAGCACCAGACGCTGTTTGAGGCGGCGCCGCTGATCCACGCGGCGGACGAGCGGATCGACATTCGCGACCTCGCGTTTGCGACAGAGTTCTTCGGAGATCTGGCGCGACGCGTGCTTGAGTAGAGATCTGCATAATGGACGGATAGACCAAGGATGGTGAGGTTGCAATGGAGTCAGGGACGATGACGACGGTGGCGACTACGACGGCGGGCACGGTGACCACTCCGCCCGCTGGCGCCACCACGTCGGTCGGAACTGCGCCTGCCGCCACGACGCCGGCCCCGGTCGCCGGGTCGAGCACGTCTGCGGGGTCCACGACGCCCGCGGGGCACGCCGCCCACACCCACCCCCTTGCCGCACATGCCGCGCTCCTCCACGCCCACGCCCACGCGGTGACAAAAGTGGCGCCGGCGGCGCCCCCGGCGGCGCACACATCGTTCGTGCAGAACCTGCAGAACGCGGCGCTGAACTGGGAGCCGGTCGTCGCGATCCTGTTCTTCGTGGTGATCATCGCTGTGATGTGGCGGATGCTGAAAGTGATGCCGAAAGTCAAGCCGCAGCAGATCAAGCCGGCATCGCATCAGGCGGTCGGCTGGAAGGACATCGCGGGCGTCGACGACGCGAGGGGAGAGCTGGAGGAGATCGTCGAGTTCCTGCGCGACCCGAAGCAGTTTGAAGAGCTTGGCGCGAGGGTGCCGAAGGGGATCCTCCTGCATGGCCCGCCGGGGACGGGCAAGACGCTGCTGGCGAAGGCGGTCGCGCACGAGTCGGGCGCGCAGTTCTTCGCGCAGTCGGCGGCGGCGTTCGTGGAGATGTTCGCCGGCCTCGGCGCCGCGCGGATCAGACGGCTGTTCGCGATTGCCCGCAAGCACGAACCGGCGATCATCTTCATCGACGAGCTCGACGCGGTCGGCGGTCGCCGCGGGATGGACATCTCGGGGGAGAAGGATCAGACGCTGAACCAGCTGCTCGTCGAGATGGACGGCTTCGCCGCCAGCGGACGTGTGGTCGTGATCGCGGCGTCGAACCTGCTGGACAAGCTCGACCCGGCGCTGTTGCGTCCGGGACGCTTCGATCGGCAGGTGTTCGTGGCGCCACCGGACGTAAGGGGCCGCGAAGGCGTGCTGGGCGTGCACACGCGGGAGAAGCCGCTGGGGAAGGTGGACCTCTCGCTCGTGGCCCAGCAGACGAGCGGCCTGACCGGCGCGGATCTGGCGAACATCTGCAATGAGGCGGCGATCTTCGCGACGCGGCGCGGCGCGACTCGAATCGACGACGTCGATTTCGACAGTGCGCTGGAGCGCGTGATCGCGGGCGTGCAGTCGCGCCGCGTGCTGAACGACCACGAGAAGCGAGTAGTCGCCTACCACGAGGCGGGTCACGCGCTGTGCGGCGAGCTGCTGCCGTCCGTCGACAGGGTGCACAAGATCTCGATCGTCCCGCGCGGGCGCGCGCTCGGCTACACGCTGAACCTGCCCGCGGAGGATCGCTACCTGAAGACGCGCGAGGAGCTGCTCGACTACATGACGGTGCTGTTCGGAGGCAGGGTGGCCGAGCAGGTGGTGTTCGGCGCGATCACGACAGGTGCCTCCGACGATCTCAAGCGCGTGGCCGATATTTCTCATTCGATGGTGCACGACTACGCGATGGGGACCGCGGGCGGCGGCCGTGCGCCGGACGGGGATGTGCGCCTATCGGAGACGACGCTGCGGATCCGCGACGAGGAGCGCCAGGACCTGATCGAGGAAGCCAGGCGCGCGGCGCAGCGGACGATCGTCGCCCACCGAGCCCAGCTCGACGCGCTCGCGGACGAGCTGCTGGAGCACGAGGTGCTCGACCGCGATGCGATCGACCGGGTCATGAAGGGCGTGCCCCGCCTGGAGCGCGCCCCGGGGTCCGGACTACGCGTGGTGGCGGCGGCCACGGCGGTGGACGCCACCGCGGGTGAGGGCGGCGCCGGCGGGGGGTGAGGGCGGCGCTGGCGCGGGTGGGGGCCCGTCGCCACAGGGGATACGTCGCCCTCGCCCTCACCCCGCCGATGCCTACCCCGCCGATAGACTGGCGGGCGTGTTCAGACGGATCGACCATATCGGCGTGGCGGTGGCGGAGATCGAGGCCTCGCTTGCACTGTGGCGGGACAGCTTCCAGATGGAGGTGGCCCATCGCGAGGTGGTCGAGGAGCAGGGCGTCGAGGCGGTGCTGCTGGATGTCGGCGAGAACCACGTCGAGCTGCTCGCGCCGCTCGGCGAGGACACCCCCGTGGGGAAGTTCCTCGCAAAGAAGGGGCCGGGCCTGCACCACGTCGCCTACCAGGTCAGCGATATCGACGCCACGCTTCAGGCGTTGAAGCAGTCCGGCATGGCGCTGATCGACGAGCAGCCCCGGGTTGGCATCCGCGGCTCGCGCGTCGCGTTCCTGCATCCGAAGGCGACGGCGGGCGTGCTGACCGAGATCGTCGAGCCGGCCACCGGGCTGGGAGCGCACTGATGGCCGGCAGCGCGCGCCGGATCAGCGTCGGCTTCCAGGGTGGTCAGGTGCTTGCGCTGCGCGTCAGCGACGAGCAGCTGAAGGCCCTGCACAAGGCGCTCGGCGGCGCCGGCTGGCACGAGCTTCAGACCGAGGACGGTCCGGTGCGGCTCGATCTGGGGCAGATCGTCTACGTGCGCGCAGAGAGTGACGACTCTCGTGTTGGCTTCGGTGCGTAGGGGTTGCCCTCGCTCGACGAGCAGCTCCTGAGGATCGCGCGCACCAGGGGGCACGGGCCGAGGGCGGACAGGGCGGTGGCGCGCTTCTCCAAGCTCGGTGAGCGCGGCGCGGTGTGGCTGGCGATCGGTGTGGCCGGGTACGCGCTCGACGAGCCCAGGCGGCCGCAATGGCGGCAGGCCGTGAGCACCGTCGTGGGAACGTACGCGCTGAACACGGCGGTCAAGCTGGTGGTCCGCCGCCGCCGCCCGCAACTGCCGGGTTTGCCCCCGCTGACAGATACCCCGACACAGCTGAGCTTCCCGAGCGCGCATGCATCGACATCGTTCGCCGGGGCGCTGGCATATACGCGGCTGGGCTTGCCGGCGGTCCCGTTGTACGCGCTGGCCAAGGGATTGGCTGTTTCGCGCCTGTACTTGGGTGTGCATTATCCGTCAGACGTGCTGGCGGGAGCGGTGCTGGGAACTGCAGTGGCCGCGTTCGCGAGCGAGCCGTCCATAGATCGAGGAAGGCAGGCACGGTGAGCACCAAGATCGGAATCGTGGGGATGCCCAACGCTGGTAAGTCCTCGCTGTTCAACGCGCTGACGAAAGCGGGGGCGGAGGCGGCGAACTACCCGTTCACGACGATCGAGCCGAACGTGGCGGTGGTGCCGGTGCGCGACGAGCGCATGGAGGAGGTGGCCAAGACGGTGGGTGCCTCGGAGATCGTGTGGGACACGGTTGACTTCCACGACATCGCGGGCTTGGTCGCGGGGGCGCATGAGGGGGAGGGGCTGGGCAACAAATTTCTGGCGAATATCCGCGAGACGCACGCGATCGTGCATGTGGTGCGCGCGCACAACGACGAGAACGTGATCCACCCCGAGGGCCGCGTGGACCCGCTGGCGGATATTGAGACGATTGAGACAGAGCTCGTGATGGCGGACCTCGAGGCGGCTGAGCGTCGGGTGGAGAAAGTCGGCAAACAAGCGCGCGGGGGCGACCGCGTAGCGATTGCGGAGGAGGCGTGGCTACGCGAGGTGATCGCGGCGCTGCAGGAGGGCAAGCCCGCGCGCACGGTGCCGGTGCCCGTGGAGGCACCGAACGCCGCCCGCGACCTGGGCTCGTTGACGAGCAAGCCGGTGCTGTTCGTGGCGAACGTCGACGAGGGCTCCGAGGTTGTCCCCGTGGCGGTCGCGGAGCACGCGGCCGCGCAGGGCGCGCGCGCGGTGGCGGTCTCCTCGCGGATCGAGGCCGAGTTGGCGGAGCTCGAGGACGAGGACGCGGCGGCTATGAGGGAGGAGCTCGGCGTCAGCGAGTCCGGCCTCCAACGCGTGGTGCGCGAGGCGTTTGCGCTACTTGAGCTGATCGCGTTCTTTACCGCTGGCGAGGCTACGATCGCGCAGTCCTGGCACCTGCGCTGCGGCCTCACCGCTTGGCATGCGGCGGGCCAGATCCACACGGACATCCAGAAGGGCTTCGTACGGGCCGAGGTGATCGGCTGGCGCGAGCTGGTGGACGCGGGCGGCTACTCCGGCGCACGCGATCGGGGCACGCTGCGCCTGGAGGGCCGCGACTACGTGATGAACGATGGGGACGTCATCACCGTCAAGTTCAGTCCCTGAGCTCGCTGTCTTGTACAACCAGCGGGTGGTCGGGATGGGGACCTGTCCCCCTCCCGACGCAGTCACTCCGTAGCGAGCTTCTCCAGCCTCCTCGCCAGCTGTTTCATCCCCAGCTCCGCGGCGGCGCGCGCCCCACTGGCGAAGTCTGTGGCCCGATCCGCCGGACGGGCGATGCCGTCGATTGGCACGAGCGTCGCGATCCGCTTGAAGTTGAGCAACAGCTCCTCGTTCTCGCTCAGGGCGAGCGCTGTTCGCAGGCGCATGTCGCTGTCGTCCGCTCCGGCGATCTTCAACACGTCCTCCAGCGAGCCGTATCGATTCAGCAGCTCTGCGGCGGTCTTCGCCCCGATCCCCGGTGCGCCGGGTAGGCCGTCGGAGGGGTCGCCGCGCAGGGCAATGAAGTCAGTCACCAACGCCGGGTCGATCCCGTAACGCTCGCGCACCCGCTCGGGGCCGATTTCGGTGGGGTCCCCACCACCTTTGCCGGGAGTCACGACGGCGACCCGATCGTTCACCGCCTGGAACAGGTCGCGGTCCCCGGTCAACAGCAGCGCGTGGCCGTTCCCGTCTCCGCCGCCGGCCTCGCTGCCTTCCCCGCCACCCGTGGTCTCGGCGAGCGCAAACGAGAACATCACGTCGTCGGCCTCCAGCTCCGCGTCTGTCGTGACCGTCCAGCCGAGGCTCTCCAGCAACGCGGGGGCCTTGGCCCACTGCGCCGCGAGCTCCGCCGGCATCGGATCGCGCTGCGCGTGGTAGCCGGGGTACAGCTTCACGCGATAGACCGCCTCCTCCGCTCCCATGCAGGCGGCCACCGCCCGCGCGGGGCGCGCTTCGAGCACTGCCAACAGAGCATTTACCGTTCCCAACAGAGCGTTCACCGGCTCGCCGTCGGAGCCGACGATCGATTTGGGCAGCGAGAAGAAGGCGCGGTACAGCAGCCAAGGCACGTCGGCGATCAAAAGCAGGGCAGGCATCGGCGCCTGCCAGCTTAAGAGCTACCCCGCGTCCACACCACCCGCCGGGGTCGATTCCGGCGCTCCCGCCGGTCCTTGCGCGCCGCCCCCCGGGCCGGCTGGGACCGTGGGAGGGCTCGGCGTAGGCGACGATGGGCTCGCCGGCGCGGACGTGCCGCTGCGGTCTGGCTCGGCCACGACGCTCGAGCCGCGCTTCACGTTGAAGTAGGCCCATGTGTCGTCCAGGTCCAGCCGCTCGGCCAGTTCACCGCCGGAGGTCAGCGTGCGCCCGGCCGAGCCGAGCACGTAGGCGCTCAGAATGCGCGGGGAGGACCCGCGCGCGAGCACTTCGATCCCGCGGAAGGAGCCCTTCACGAGACCGTTCAGCCGCCTGCCGGCCGCGGCGAAGCTCAGATCGAGTGCCCAGTGATGCTCTGGGCCCTGGTCGTAGGGATCCGCCACCCCCACCAGCCAGGGCTCGGCGGCGGCGCCGGCGAAGGCGTCCTGCACGGCTTCGGTGTGACCGCCGCTGGAGGCGAAGAAGTAGGTGATCGCCGGCTGTCCGTCATAGGTGACGATCTGCCCTGCCGTCGCCAGCGCCGCGGCGTTCGTGCTTGCGGTTTCGGCGGCCGGCCCGCGGTAGACCTGCGAGCGCGTGTCCGAGTACACGTCGAACTTTGTTCCGCCGGCGTGGGCGGTGAGCGCGTACGTACGCACCGCGACCGCCTGGGCCTCGAGCGCGGCGGCGGGCCATTCGGAGGGCATCTCCGCGGAGATCACCCCGCGCACGTAGCTTTCCAGCGGAAGTGTCTTGACCCTGCTGCCGATCAGCACTTTCACCTTCGCCCCGGGGGGCGCCTGCCCGAGCGCGGTGCCCGTGTAGTAGTGGGCGAGGATCTCCTCGTAGGAGGCGCCGTGCTCGGCATAGCCCAACGCGCCCTCCTGGCTCATCCCCACGCCGTGTCCGTCGCCGGCCCCGTCGATCACCAGCGTCGCTGCGCTCGCCCAGCCCGCCGCGCCCGCCGGGGAGGCGCACAACAGCAGGACGCACAGCGTCACCGCCGCCGCGAGCACTCCGGCGAGCACCGCGAACAGGTCAGCCGGCACTCCACGCGATCCGGTGGAGTCGCGGTGGTAGGTTGATTTGTCGATGAGCATCCTTGCTCTTGCGAACACGATCGGTCAGTCGAAGACGCGCTCTGGGGAACGGGATTGCATGAGCTATGGGTCGGGTAGATGTGGTGGGTGGGTGAACGTTGCACGATGATTGGCAGGCGAAATGACCGGTAGAGACAGCGAGCAGGCGGTTCTGGGGAAGGTGCCGAAGGACCTCTACATCGCAGGCGTTTGGCGCGCGGCGACGGGGGCCGGGACGCTTGCGGTCGAGGACCCCTCCACCGGCGAGGCTCTCGTCGAGGTCGCCGACGCGCAGGCCGCTGATGCGCTCGCGGCACTTGCGGCTGCGGCGGATAAACAGGCGGAGTGGGCAGCGTGGGCGCCGCGCGAGCGCGGAGAGATCCTGCGCTCCGCGTATGAGGCGATCGTCACACAGGCTGACGAGCTGGCCTTGCTGATGACGTTGGAGATGGGCAAGGCGCTCGCCGAGTCCAAGGCCGAGATCGCCTACGCGGCCGAGTTCTTCCGCTGGTTCTCAGAGGAGGCGGTCCGGATTCACGGCCGCTACATGGTCAACACTACGGGCGTTGGCCGCATCCTCACGATGCGCCAGCCGGTTGGGCCATGCGTGTTCGTCACGCCCTGGAATTTCCCGATGGCGATGGGCACGCGCAAGCTCGCCCCGGCGATCGCCGCCGGCTGCACCGTCGTCGTCAAGCCGGCCCAGCAGACGCCACTGTCGATGCTCGCGCTCGCGAAGATTCTCGAGGATGCGGGCCTCCCGGGAGGAGTGCTGAACGTGATCACCGGCAAGCACTCGGGCGAGCTGATCGAACCGTTGCTGAAGGACTCGAGGACACGCAAGTTGTCATTCACCGGCTCCACCGAGGTCGGGCGCAAGCTGATCGAACAGTCCGCCGAGCAGGTCCTGCGCGTCTCGATGGAGCTCGGCGGCAATGCCCCGTTCCTCGTGTTCGAGGATGCCGATCTCGATGCCGCGGTCGAGGGTGCGATGCTCGCGAAGATGCGCAATGTCGGCGAGGCCTGCACGTCGGCCAACCGGTTCCATGTGCACGAGTCCGTTGCCGAGGAGTTTGCGCGCAGGCTGACCGAGCGGATGGGCGCGCTGCAGGTTGGGCGCGGCACCGAGCCGGCGACGGATGTCGGCCCGTTGATCGACGAAGCCCAGCGCGAGAAGGTGGAGGAGCTCGTGACCGACGCCGTCGACCGCGGCGCCAGCGCGCTGATCGGGGGAAAGCGCGTCGCCGGCCCCGGCTACTTCTTCGCGCCCACGGTCCTCGCCGGTGTGCCTGCTGACGCGCGGCTGTTGCGTGAGGAGATCTTCGGCCCCGTCGCCCCGATCGCGACGTTCTCCACGGAGGCCGAGGCGCTCGCCGCCGCCAACCGCACCGAGTACGGGCTCGTCGCCTACGTCTACACGCGCGATCTCGCGCGCGCGTTCCGCGTCTGCGAGGGACTGGAGACCGGGATGGTCGGCCTCAACCAGGGTGTCGTCTCGAACGCCGCCGCCCCCTTCGGCGGGGTCAAGCAGTCCGGCTTCGGCCGCGAGGGCGGCTTCGAGGGGATCTCCGAGTATCTGGAGACGAAGTACGTAGCTATGAGCGTTTGAGGAGCTCTGAGAAGAACCCCTTGCCGAGCACGCTGAGGCTGAGCAGCGAGCCGAACAGGACGATTGCGTCGATCGACTCGCGGCCCTGCTTGGTCCAGTAGTCGTCTTCGAGGTTGAGCCACAGGGCGAACTCGTCGAGCGTGAGCGCCGCGCCTGAGCCGTAGACGATCGAGGTCACGCGCGATGAGCGGCGGTCCTCTTTGACGCCGATCTCCAACAGCCACAGGTAGCCGACGGTGAGCAGGCCGGTGATCCCAAAGGTCATGTGGTGGATGTGGCGGCCGCCGGGGGTGATGTTCTTGAACGGGCCGCGTTCGGCGCGGATCGCGTGGGTGATGCCGCGCACGGCGGCGAAGGTCGTGAAGAAGGCGCCGGTGGAGAACAGCTGGCGCTCCTTGCGACGGTCGCCGAAGTGCTTGTAGTACAGGGCGCGCAGATCGCGCATGTCGCGCTCGGGCGAGAACTCGTCGTGCGCGTGCGGCTCGCCGATGTGCGCCGGAGAATCTGAGCCCGTCGACTCCGCCTCAGCCATGAGACTCGAGCGCCGAGAGGTCGATCGCGTCCTTCGGTGCCGCGAGCGTGACCGGAGCGTTCCAGCTGCCGAAGGAGATCTTGCCCCCGGTCGCGCCGGACTTTGAGATCTCGATCGGGTAGGGCTTGCCGGTCGTGGCGACGTAGAGGGTGCCGTCGTGCGATGCATCGGTGACGCTCAGCACCGGCTGTCCGTTGATCGTCGTGGTAGGGCCCTTGGCCAGCGCTCCGTGGTCGGACAGCGCCGTATTCAGGAGCTGGTTCAGGTCGGTGAGCGAGCCGAGCGAGGAGAAGGTGCCGCTCGACGCCGGGGCCTTCAGCCACTTACCCTCGAGCAGCTGGGCGGCCGCCGAGCCGCCGAAGTGGCTGTAGAAGGCTGGACTGCCGCTGATGTAGGCGGTGTCGTCGAGGAGGATCAGGTTGAAGCTGAGTCCGCCCTCGGAGATCTGCCCGCGACCTCCCTTGCCCTTCACGAGTTCCAGGTCGAGCGTGATCGGGGAGCCGGCGCTGGTGATCGAGCCCGAGACGTGAACGGAGCTCGCGTGCTCGGCCGCGGCCGTGGCGGCGGACAGGATCTCCGTGGGTGTCTTGGAAGCGATGCCGTTGCTCGAGGAGGAGGAGCCGCCGCAGCCGCCGAGCAGGACGGCCACGATCGCGAGTACTGTCGCAGCCGGGAGCGGGAGTGAAGGACGCAAGATGGCGCAGATCCTAGCCGACGTCCGGGCTGGCGCCACGGATTCAGCGGCCGCGTGTCACACCCCTCATCTCGGATTTCGCTGCGCGTCTTGCATTCGACATGCGCTTATCGCGCCATGCAGCGTTCAAGAGAGCGCGCGCAAACGCCGAACGCGAGAGAGAAGCGAGAAATGTGAGATCTGCCAGTGAGCGGAGTCAACCAAGCCGGCTTTTGGCTGCCCGCCCGGCGTGGGGTGGCACAACTGTGGCTGAAGACGGGGATCGCGTGGACGACAGCGTGAAGAGGATGCGCGTGCGCGCGTTTGAGTCCGGGCCTCGGCCGGGTAATCTCGTTGCTGTGGGGAGCGAACGCCGAGAGTCGACGTCTGCCCGCACCGGGCCGTCCGGAGGAGATCCTCCGGGTCCGGGCTCGCCGCTGCGTTGGGCGCCGTGGCTCGTGCTCGCGATCGCCGCGGCCGTGGGCGCTGTGGCAGCTGCCTCAACGGCGCTCATCCTCGCCTGCGTGGTCGTGCTGGCCGGCGCGGCGACGGCGCTCGGCTGGCGCGTCGGCGAGCACCGGCGCGAAGCGTTGGAGCAGGAGATCGACAGCCGCTCGAGCGAGCTGACGCGAGCATTTACAGAGCTGGAGATCGCGCAGGCCGAGACCGTGCGCAGGCTGTCGATGGCGGTCGAGTTCAGAGACGAGGACACCGGCGCGCACATCGAGCGGATCGGGCGCTTCTCGACGCTGCTGGCCGAGCACGTAGGCATGGATGCGGACTTCTGCGCGACGCTCACTCACGCGGCGCCGCTGCACGATGTCGGCAAGGTCGCGATTCCCGACGCGATCCTGCTCAAGCCGGACGTGCTCACGCCGGAGGAGCGCGCGATCGTGGAGACCCACGCCGAGGAGGGCCACCGGCTGCTGCGCGGCTCGTCCTCCTCGATCCTCGACCTGGCGGCGACGATCGCGCTGAGCCACCACGAGAAGTGGGACGGAAGCGGCTACCCGCGGGGAGTCGTCGGCGAGGCGATCCCGATCGAGGGCAGGATCGTGGCGGTGGCGGACGTGTTCGACGCGCTCACGAGCGATCGTGTGTATCGCCGCGCGTTCACGGTCGAGGAAGCCGTGGAGATGATGCTCGAGCAGCGCGGGCAACACTTCGACCCGGTGCTGCTGGACGCATTCATGGAAGTGCTCGGCCGCTCCGGCCCCGACGCGCGCGAGCAGTTGTGCGCCGACCCCGGGGAGCTGACGGAGGGGATCCTGGAAACCTTCGCGACGGCGCTGCAGCGCGGCGACGGCGAGACTGCCGAGGGCGCGATCGCCCAAGCGATCGAGGACGGCGTGCCGGCGGCGATGGTGCACGATGAGGTGATCGAACCGGCGCTGCGGCGCCTGGCCGCGCTGCGGGGGCGGGGCGAGCTCGACGCAAGCGGCGAGCGATTGGCGATGGGGATCGCCAGGCGAGTGCTGGCGACGCTGCGCAGGTTCATGCTCAGCGGCGAGGCACAGCCCGAGGTGATGGAGCGGATCGACCGCTCGGTGCAGGCGGTCGAAGACCAGCTTGCCACGCGCGAGCACGCCGTCGGCTGAGCACCTCGATAGATTCCCGCGCATGAGCGCACCACAGGCGATCGTTACCGGCGGAGCCGGGTTTATTGGCTCACACCTCGTCGACGCGTTGCTCGCCGACGGCTACGGCGTGACCGTGATCGACGATCTGTCATCCGGCGAGAAGCGCCGCGTTGCCGATGCGGCTCGGCTGATCGAGCTGGACATCGTCGACCGCGCGGGGGTGGCGGCGGTGATCGAGGAGGTCAAGCCCGAGACGGTCTTCCACCTGGCGGCACAGTCGAGCGTGGTCGTGTCGGTGGAGAACCCGGGGCGCGACTGCGAAGTGAACGTGCAGGGCACGTTGAATGTCGCCGACGCCGCCAACAAGCGCGGCATCCCCGTCGTGTTCACCTCCACCGGGGGTGCGCTGTACGGCGACGAGGCGCCGCGGCCGACGAACGAGCGGCAGATCCCCAAGCCGCTCTCGCCCTACGGCGCGTCGAAGCTCGCGGGCGAGTCATACGTCGGGACCTGGTCACGAGCGGAGGGGGTGGCGAACGCGGTCTGCCGGCTCGGCAACGTTTACGGCCCGCGCCAGAGCCCGCACGGAGAGGCCGGGGTGGTGTCGATCTTTACGCACCGTCTGCACACCGGACAGGCGCCAAAGCTGTTCGGGCATGGCAAGCCGACGCGCGACTACGTGTACGTCGGCGACGTCGTCAGCGCATTGAGGGCCGCGGCCGGGAAGGCGGGCACCTTCAACATCGCCACTGGCGTGGAAACGGACGTGATGACGATCTGGAGCGAGCTGAGCAAGGTCACCGGCTCGGAGGTGCAACCGGAGCTCGCCGACCTGCGCCCGGGCGAGCTGCAGCACAGCCGCCTGGACGCGAGCCTGGCCGAAAGCGAGCTCGGCTGGCGCCCAGAGGTGCCGATCGCTGAGGGGCTGCGGAAAACCTACGAGGCGCTGGTGCAGGAGTTCAACGCGGCTGAGTAACTGCAATTCGCCGCGCAACCGTTGCGGGAAGGCGCCACGACGGCGACAGTAGAGCTATGAGGCATGTCCGCGAGGCTGCGGTAGGCGCCCTGGTCGCGATGGTGGTCTGCTCCGCCGTCCTCGCCGCGGCCAGTAGTGCGAGCGCGGATGGAGCGGGCGGCGCCCAGGCGCCCTCGGAGTCCCAGACGGGAGGCAGTGAGTACGGTGTCCTTACGCGGGTGGCAAGCCGTCCGTTCGTGAGCGAGCTGAGTGTGCCGGCCACGGCGCCGGCCGGCGGTCCGCCGCGGGTGACACTACGCATCGTGGAGTCGGGAGTCGGCACGGTGAACGTTACGGTGGCGGTGAACGACCTCTCCACGCGCAAGCCGACGATCGTCGTGAGCATGGGCTGGGTTCACACCGGTCGCACGCTGACGGTCAGCTGGCCGCGAGGTGCGACGCTGAGGCAGGGCGCCTATCACGTGAGCGTGAGCGCGCACGACCACCACTCCGGAAACCTGGAGCGCACAGCCCACAGCTCCGGTGTGGCGATCCTGATGGTGACCGCGCCGGCGCCCGTAGCACCCAAGCCTGTGCTCCCAGCTCCAGCTCCAACCCCGACTCCAGCTCTCCCCGGCGTGCCGACGCCCGCGCAGACGGTGGCCGACGGGGCGGTGTTTCCGGTGGCGGGCGAACACAATTTCGGTGGGCCTGAAAACGTCTTCGGCGCCCCGCGCGACGGCTACCTGCACCAGGGTCAGGACATCCTCACGGCCGAAGGCACGCCGGTCGTTGCTCCGCTGGCGGGGACGATCCTCACGACGAGCTATCAAGCCGAAGGCGCCGGGTACTACGCGGTCGAGCAGACGAGCGTCGGGTTTGACTTCATGTTCGCCCACTGCGAGGCGAGCTCACTCGCGGTGATCACTGCCCAGGTGGTGATGCCTGGGCAGGTGCTGTGCAGGGCCGGCCAGACCGGCGACGCGACCGCGCCGCACCTCGACTTCGAGATCTGGGTCGGCGGTTGGCAGGCGCCGGGCGGCGAGCCGATCGATCCGCTCCCGTACCTGCAGGCGTGGGAAAGCGCCTGAGCTGCGGGGGAGTCGCTAGCATCGCAGCGATCGTAGATCGGCTTGCGGCCCCGCATTCGCTCGGTCCGTAGAGAACGGGCGCCGAGCCCCAGTAGGATGACGGCGCACGGCGCCCGCTGTCACTGTTGTGGTGGAGACAGTGGCAGCCGGCGCACCCAAGACCGCGAGCGTCGTCGGTAGTAGAGCTGAATCACGGCGGTTGTAGACCGTGAAGTAGCTCCTGGACAGCGGCGATCAATGCCCCGCCTGCGAGGGCGATCAAGGCACCTGCCAAAAACGTAAGGAAAGAGTCATGCTCCTGCTGGGCATGGTTAATGCCGATCGCAGTCCGGGCAGCTACCTGGCCGGCTACGATCTCCTCATACCACGTCGCTTCGGCCGGGAGACGTGTATACGGCCGGAAATGATGCCCAATCGTATCCGCTCGCAGACGGAAGTTTATAGTGAACCACGAGTTTGGGGGTGCCTGGACCTGTATAAAAAACTTCTGGCATGACCACCGACGCATCAGTACCGTTGGCTGTGTAGCCGAATTCACGTGCGGTAATCGGGATAGTGAATTCACGAAGACTGGAGCTGGTAAAGCGTCGTTGGCGGCTCAGAACGTAAATACCCGCAGCTGCAGAGCACTCCGGTCTAAGGCATGGGTCAGTTACAACCCCTACGGGCAGCGTCACTTGTATAGCCACCAGCGTGTTTACAACAGCATGCGGCGGGTTCGCAAATATACCCACGCCCACGCTAAGGTGATAATCAGAGCCGTGCAAGTGAGTGACAGCATAGGTAACGACAGAAGGTTGCTCTTGAGAGAGCACGGCGACCGTTACTGGCCGGGGTGTACGCAGCTCCTGTTCACTTGGCAGCAGCAGGAAACCTGTAACGCCCAAAGTAATCGCGATGGCGGCAAGTATCAGCGGGACGATGAATCGAATCATTTGAGTAGTAGACTCTATGTTGCTCGTAGTCGTCAACGACCTGTCCGATCTTGTCGCAGAGCTCACCGGACTGGTCGCCGATTGCCCGCCGTGACCCTGCGGTCGCGAGAAAGAGTCGACATAGTCGCGCTGCAGTCGCGCGGCGCGTCGTCGGCCATTTCGTTCAACGCCTTGGCAGCATCCTGGCCGACTGCGTCTACGAGGTAGGCCGCCTCACGACACTCGTTTGAGATGGCGAGAGGCGGACTCGAACCGCCGACACCACGATTTTCAGTCGTGTGCTCTACCAACTGAGCTATCTCGCCGCAGCCGCAGATGGTATCGGCTGCCCGCCGATCGGCCAGTTGAGCTTGGGCTGTGGCGCGGTAGGCGCCACGGTGCGGTCAGCGGCGGGAGTGGCGCCGCGCCGCCCGCGCGGGACAGGCCTCCACACTCCGCGCGCTCGCGTGACTCCCGTCCACAAAGCTGAACTGCGCGGCGAACGGGAAGCCGCCCTTCGGGCAGCTGTCGGGCAGCAGGAGCCCCGGGGGCTGGTAGACGATCGTTCTGCCTTCGAGCGGTTTGAAGTAGATCACCCCGCTCGGGCCGAGGGTGGCGCGCAGGCGCACGATCGCAACGTCCGGCGCGCCGGGCAGGCTTGGAATCAAGGGAACATCGATAGATACCTGTCCGCCAAACGGAGCCGGCGCGGGGAGTAGCGCGCCGGGGAAAATGGCGCTCGTGTTCAGCGGTGTGGTGCCGACGGCATCGAACAGCAGCGAGATGTGCCCTTCTTCGTCGGGCGCGCGCAGGATCGTGAGCGGGACGGGCTCGCCGACGAGGTCCGCTCCGAGCGAGATCTCAGCGGTCGCGCTGCCAAAGCCCATGATCGAGTCCTCCGGGCATCCCGAGACCCCGGATGCTTCGAGCTGCGCCGTGGTGCAGGTGACAAGTCCGAGGCGGCTGAAGGCGATGCCGAGGCTTTCCGGGTAGCTCAAGCTGACGGCGGTCAAGGCGGGAGGTACCTGTCCACCGGGGCCGGCGATCTGAAAGCCGAAGCGCAGCGTGGTGCGGCCCCCCAGCCGCTCAGGTTCGAAAGAGGCGCTGAGGCTTGCCGTGGGTGTGCTCGCGGCCATGTGTGGACCGAGTGCCCGCCCGCCCGAGCTTGGCACGGCTCCGGTCACGGCGGGCAGGCAGAGGCCAAGCAGGACGATCGCCAGCGGGATCGTGCGGGCGACGAATGTCGTTCGGAGCACCGGCGACTCTCAGTAGGAGAGCGTGCCGGTGGTCTGGATTACCAGCGCGTAATCTTCGCTTTCGCGGTCGAATGTGCCGTAGAGCCCGGTTGTGCCGCGGGCATGGGCGTAGCGGCCGGTGCCTCCGGTAACCACGATCGAGCCCTTGAAGCTTTCAAAGCGACCCGAGCCGTGCGGGATCGCGGTCCCGTGCCCGGTGATCGTCCCGACGCCGTGGACGTAGATCGTGAAGGTGCCGCTGATCGTTGCGCCGATGTTTACGGTTGCGCGCATCTTGCCCGGGAGCGTGCCGGTTGCCTTACCCTGCTCGATCAGGTTGGACCCCGAGACGGAGACCTTGTACAGATGGGCAGTGTCGGTCGCCTTCAGCGTGCGCGCCATCGCAGCGGGCGCCGCGCTCACGAGCACGGCAAGCAGCACAACGACTGTAGCTGCTCCAATCCTCCAACGCTTCAGAAATCCGATCATGCGCTACTCCTCTCTCCTGGGAACAGTTGTAACACCCTCGGCCTAGGCTTGGTGCGGTTGGGCCGCCATCTCCGTGCGTCCACCGAAGTGGCGCCGGCGCTCTGAGAACTCCCGCAGGCACTCCTGCAGTGCCTCGCGGCTGAAGTCTGGCCACAGCTCGTCGCGGAACACGAACTCCGAGTAGGCGGCCTGCCACAGCACGAAGTTCGACAGCCGGCGCTCGGAACCGGTACGGATCAGCAGCTCGGGGTCGTGCATGTCCGGGGCATACAGCAGCCGGCTGAACTCCTCCTCGGTATCTCCCGTAAAGCGTCGGGCGGCGTCGAGGATCTCCGCGCGGCCGCCATAGTTGAAGGCGATACACAGCGTGATCCGCCGGTTTGAATCGGTCAGCGCCTGCGCCTTGTCCATCTGCTCGAGCAGGTACGCGGGAATCCCCTCGCGACGGCCGATGAAGCGCATCCGCACACCCTCCTCGTCCAGCTCCGGGGTCTCCCGGGCGATGCGGCTCGCCATCATCTCGATCAGCCCGTCGACCTCCTCCTGAGGACGACACCAGTTCTCGGTCGAGAACGAGTACACCGTCAGCTCCTGCACACCCAGCTCCGCGGCGTCGCGCAAACGGGCCTTGAGCGTGTCCGCGCCGGCGTTGTGTCCTGCCGTGGGAGGGAGGCCCCGCGCCTGTGCCCAGCGACCGTTGCCGTCGGTGATGATCGCCACGTAGCGCGCCACCGCATGCTGCTCGTTGTTAGAGCTATACATGGCGCATCCGCTTGGCTGCACGCCAGGCACGCATCAGCGCGAGCGTAGGTGCGATCAGGGGCCGAAGCTCTCTGCGCACCGGGGCGATCAGCGGCCGGGCGAACTCGGTGTTGGCGGTCGGCGCGGAGGCGTAGTAGGCGACGATGCCGACGAGGGTCACGATGTGGTGCGCCCCATTGGGCAGTACGCGAGCCCTCTGCACCGCGTCGCGGGCAAGCGTCGCGAGGCCAGAGGCGAGCTCCTTGGGTTCGGCGTAGTACTGGACGTATCCGAGCTGGCCGGCGGCGATGTCCTGGTCGTGGTCGACGAGGCTGTCGAGCATGCTCAGCGCACCGATCGAGAGATACAGCGCATCGAGCTCTTCGGCTTGCGCGCGCGTGGTAGCTGAATCGGCCGCGGCCACGATCAGCGCATGCATCGCCAGCACCGAGGCCGTTGCGCCGGCGAGATATTCCTGCCAGCCGAGGCCGGTGCCGGATGCTTGCGCGGTGGCCGCCTGCCGTAGCTGCACGATCCCGGAGCGAGACGCGTCGTGGTTGAGGATCTGCGCCTCTGCACAACGCGACACGGCGGCCCCAACGACTGACGCGATCATGGCTGCATTGGGCAAGCGGGCCAGCGCGCTGCTGACCGTCTCGATGAGTGCTTGGAGGTAGCCGCCGTCGTCGGAGCTCGAGCGATCGCTGTAGTAGTCGCGGCGGTTGGTGTCTGGATCGTGGTCGTCGCTGGAAGGAAGCGTGACCGCGTCGCGCAGGGCGGCGAGGAGAGCGCGGCCGTCGGAATTGGATCCCACCCGCCCGGTCGCAGACTGCTCGCTCAGCACGTCCACGTAGTCGTAGAGAACCTGCAGCGCGACAAGCGCCTCGACCACCTGGGCGCGCTGCGTTGCAGGCGCGAGCGTCCCGAGCGTCGCAGCGACCTGCGCGTTGAACTCCTCATCGCGCAACTTGCCGAGCGCCAGAGCACGTAGCTCGGGGTCCGGGATCGCCCGCGCGGCCTGCGCCCAGCGGGCCAGCTGCGCGCGCACGATCGGCGCGACCGTGGTCCAGTAGCGCACGTTCGCGCGTACGAGCGCGAGACTGGCGCTGGCCAACGCCGCCAGCCCGGCTGCCCCCACGAACGCACGTCGCGCCGGAATCGAGCCCGTCGCTGGATGGGAGATCGCGCCGGCCCGCTCCGCGGAGGTCGGGAGGTTCGCGCGCTCGGCGGCGGGCTGGTGAAGCATGGTCTGCTTGGCGCTAGTCATTGAGCCCAAACATCGGATCGACGTGGGCCGCTCGCCACGCGGGAATGGCTACGAATGCCAGCACGACGGCCATCACGAACAGGAACAGCTCGAGCGGCCTGAAGCTCGCGGTCAGGCTCGCGACGGGGAAGCCGGTGATGTGTTTCAGATAGGCATCGATCACGACCTGGCCGTAGATCCCGGCGAGCGCCCCGGTCACGCAGCCGCCGAGGAGGACCAAGAACGACTCGACGAGCAGGATGATCCACAGCCGACGCGGCTTCACGCCGGAGCGCTGCCGTTTCGCGAGCGAGGCTCGGCGCTGCCACACGGCCGAGGTCCCAGCCGTCCACAGTGCGAAGATCGCCGCGACCAGCAGCAGCGTCGAGATTTCCCCGAGCTGGCCGAGCCCTTCGCTCGCCAGCGCATCGATGCTCGCTTCCCGCTCGGCGGCGGTCGACACTTCCAGGCCGTTTTGAGTTCCCGCCCGCCCGCCCCCAGCCACGCCGAGGGTGCGCGCGATTGCGCTTCGCGCGCGTGGGACATTCGTTCCGGGCCGCAGCTGGACCCCGAGCGCGGTGGGCGCGGTGCTCGCCCAGAAATGACTGTAGTCGGCGGTGCTCATGAAGATCACACCCGGGGGCCAAGCGAGGTTGGTCGTGGTTGCGGCGATCCTGAAGCTCGCCTCGCCACTTGGGGTCGGCAGCCTGAGTGTGCCTCCGATACCCACATGCGCTTCTTCGGCGATCTGCTTTGAGACGGCGATCCAGCCATAACCCACCGTCCCACCCCCGACCCTACGCTTCGCTTCGGGGGGAACAGGATACGCCGCGCTTGAGACGAAGCTCCCGCCCGCACCTTCCCCAAGCCGCGCGATCGCATGGCTCGCGTTACCGCCTGTCACCTGACTTTCCAGCACCTTGCGGTTGGCGCCCGCCGGCCGCGCGATCACCCACACGCGGCGATTGTCCAGCTGCAGGAAGCCACCCTGGAACGTGCTGACGCTGGCGACGCCGGGTACCTGGGCGATGCGCGCAGCTTGGCCGTTATCGACGAAGTCGCTCGTCGCCTGGTTATCGTCGGGGTTTGAGACCCAGATGCTCGCGTCGGCCGAATAGCTGTGGGCAAAGCCGTGGATGCCACGCAAGAGATCGTCGCGCGCACCGCCGAGCGCGACGGAGCCGAACAGCGCGACGGCGCCCGTCGCGGCGAGGGCGAGTGTGCGCAGGGTGGTGGCTTTCAGCGGCGTCAGCGCGACTTCGAGAATGTTGAGCCGCCTGTACCGATCGCTACAGGCACGGGCCAGGCGCAACACTCCCACGAATGCGAGCGGCACGATGCAGACGGACGCGAGCGCGAGCACCGCGCACGCGAGCAGCGCGAGCGAGGGCGCGAGCACGAACAGCACGGTCGCGAGCACCAGCAGGATCGCGGCGGCGAGGGCGAGACTGCGTTGCGCCTGGCCGCTGAGGGCGTTGCCGGGCACACCGCCCTGTGCGTAGACGGCGTTGAGCGCCTGACCGCCGCGCAGGTCGAGCAGGGGGACCGCCGAGGCTATGCAGGTGGCGAGCACCCCCCCGACAAACACGAGCAGGACGGTCGAGGTGGCGATGTTGGTGGCATTGCCGAGCGTGAACGCCTCGGCGAGATAACCCGTCGACTCGTGAAAGACGCCGCGTGAGAGCAGGTAGCCGCCGAGGACGCCGACGGCGGACGCGAGGATCCCCAACAGCAGCGCCTGGGATGCGAGCATCTGCACGATCGCCGTGC
>Ga0302326_10009972_pt1 | contig 20618 bp, 19 predicted proteins | sample Palsa_T0_3_FD_202264 | JGI IMG/M metagenome (GOLD analysis project Ga0302326, IMG submission 202264) | Peat permafrost microbial communities from Stordalen Mire near Abisko, Sweden - Palsa_T0_3 | ecosystem: Environmental > Terrestrial > Soil > Palsa > Peat permafrost | place: Sweden: Abisko...
CTCGTCATAAACAACAGGCCTTCCCGATTACTAGTGAATAGGCTTCCCTTTTCAGCACGTGTTCCTGCAGGGAACCGGATATTCCGTTTCTCAAGGAGTACGCCGTGCCGCCCGATGAAACGAGTCCGCCTGTGGCTTACCAGCCCCGGGAAAGCTGGTCCAACGCGGACCGACTTGACTGTGAAGGGAACCCTTTTTCAAAACAGCAGCGAAACCCCCAACCCGAACAAATGCCCGTTTTGGGCCCAAGGAGGAAACAGTGATGAAAGGTTCCACAAGTCTTGTTGTCATCGCACTTGCTGTGGTATCGGTGCTGAGCTTTACGACCCTTGCCGCGGCGCAGAGAGAAGAGGCACAAGCCATTCTGGATGCGGCGCCCAAGATAGACACGAGCGTTCAAGGAGTCCATGCATTTCCATCTCCGCCGACGGGCTTCAATCCCTTGACCGCAACCAACCGCGAACTGCTCACGTACGGATTGCCGCAGCGGCCCGACCTGAACGCCGACGCAAGGGCTTACCAAAATTGGGAAAGAGGAATGCTGGCACTGAAGACCCACGCCGTCGATGTGAGAACGACGCCGTACTACAGTACAAACGCCCACTTCATCGGGGTTCCGTCGCAGAACGCCGACGGCACGACTCTACAAAGCGGCCCCAACTGGAGCGGTATTGCGAATACCAACAAACTCAAGAGCTGGAACGACAAGACCTCGTTCAATCAAGTTGTTTCCTATTGGCCCGTGCCGGCAGCGAACCCCCCATTTGGCGGGCCCCCTTGCGGGGATGGTCCGTGGTTTGAGGTGACGTGGAACGGGATTGATGGCTTCAGCAATGGCGACGTCGTGCAAGGCGGAAGTGCCTCCTATTTTGACGGCGGCGGTTGCGGGGGGAAAGTTCAAACCTATGGATGGGTCGAGTGGTATCCGAGCTATTCCATTCTGCCGATTACCTGTGGAAAGAGCGATTGCCCAGTGAACCCCGGCGATGATTTCTATGTCATCACATATGGTGCGGCGGGAACTGCCGAGCAGTATGTGTTTGTAGAAGACATCACCCAGCAGTGGTCCGGAACGTTTGGGCTTAAATATGTAACCGGGCCGGGAGTGGTTGGAAACAGTGCTGAATACATCGTTGAGCGCCCCGGCACTGGCATCGGTTTCTTTCCTCTGGGCAACTACGTCTTAGAGTTTTTCAGCGGCAGCTACGCTTACGACGGTGCTGGCACGCTCTTCTACCCGGGATCGACGGCGGCTTCGACCTACATACTCACAATGCTCGCGGATGATGGTAAGACTCCAATCTCGTATGTCTGGATTTACGGAACCTCAGGAAACGCCGGCAAATATAGCTTTACTACGTCAGATGAGAATTGCGCCTATTCAGGTGGGTGCACAGAATGATCGGGCTGCTGCTTGGTCGTCGCTCCTGAGTATCACGAAGCGCAAAAGGCCCACTCCATTATTGAGTGGGCACTCTTGTGCTCGTCCGACGCGGCGACCAGAAGCATTATCAAATCTCAGTTCGCGTTACATCGCCATTGACGCCGCTGGCGGCAAGGGCAACCGGGCCTCGACTTTGATCAGGCGGGATTTACACCCGCTGGACGTCATTAAGAGGTTTCACTAACTCGTCATCAGTTCCTCCTCTTCCAAGCTTTACCGAACGCGATGCGCCGTCTGTTCGCCATTTTCAGAGTCAGTGAGTGAAATGGCGAGTGGTGGAGCTAGTCGGGATCGAACCGACGACCTCATCGTTGCGAACGATGCGCTCTCCCAGCTGAGCTATAGCCCCTTAGGGGGAATTTTTTTCTTTTTTTGATTTTAGCAGCCGTCCCTCGGTTTCGCCTATCCCCAGCATCATTCTGCAGCATTCGGAGCCCTTAACGCATCTAAAGCTCTGACGCGTCAAACCCCAAGACGATCCAAATAGTAAGAAGTACATACAATCGAAGGCTATAATTGTTTGTGAGTTCTTCCAAGGTAAAACAAGTAGCGTCCGCCGACTTCCCTACGCGTTGGGGACACTTCCTGATTCATGGGTTTACGACGCGGGCGTCTTCCACAGGCGACGGTGCCAAGACTGAAGAAGCGGTGGCGCTCGTCATGGGTGAGGTGCACTCCGGGTCGCCGCTGGTGCGCATCCATTCCCAATGCCTGACCGGCGATGTGTTCGGTTCCCTGCGCTGCGATTGCCGCCAGCAGCTGGAAATGTCGCTTTCGCTCATCGCCAATGCGGGTGCGGGCGTGCTGATCTATGAACAGCAGGAAGGCCGCGGCATTGGCTTGATGGCAAAACTACAGGCCTATGCGCTCCAGGACAGCGGTTTTGACACGGTGGAAGCGAATGAGCGCCTTGGTTTCAAACCCGATCAGCGCGAGTTCTTGATGCCAGTGGAGATCCTGAAGGCGCTCGATATTCGTCGCGTCAGGCTGCTTTCGAATAACCCCGACAAAGTCGCAGCACTCGAGCGTGCCGGTATTCAGGTGACTGAGCGTGTCCCTTGCGAAGTCGCGCCCACCGAATTTACCGAGGATTATTTGAAGACTAAGCAGGAGAAGTTAGGCCATCTGTTTACAAGTCGAAAGGGCAAGCATTAAATCGGCGTCCACGAACAGACAGCAGCCTCTTTAGCTCATCCTGATGCTTTACCGGCAATCTTCGCAGCGCGGCTTGAGCCAGGGCCACGTACAACTGGCTCGCGCCGGAGTGTTTCTTCAGCGCCGCCAGGTGTTTCGCTACCGTCTCCAGGTCTCCACGAACCAGCGGGCCGCTAAAAGATCGCGCCGCGCCCAGGCGCTCGTAGTTTGCCAAGGTCTGCCGGATGATGGGCAGGCTCTTGCGGCGAGCATCCGCAGGCGCGAGACCGGCGGCGGCAGCCGCTTCTTCGAGCGTTACCAAGAATGCCAGCAGCATAGGCGAAGTCATCGTGGCCCACGCGTGATAGGCAGCTTTGCGCGGCGCAGGCAAAGAAAAGCTTTTGCTTCCTAACTTGCGGACGATTCGCCGTGCCAGTCCTACCGCAGCGTGATCCCCCTCCAAGGCAAAAGGCACAGCGGCTAGAGAAGGATGCGCGCCCGCGACAAACGTCATCAGTGGATGCACCGAGGCGACCGCTACGCCCAGCTTCCGCAGGGGCTCCAGCTCTCGGCTAAGCAGCGCTCCACTGGAGTGGAAAGCGAAACTCACCTCAACTCGATTGGCGGGAACGCGCGCGAGTGCAGGTTCGGCCAGACAGAACGCCGCTTTCCGAATCTCCGCATCGGGAACGCAAAACCATAATAAACCGACATCCAGAGCGGCGGAATGTGCGGTAACTGCGCGCGCTCCGACTTTCGCCGCGAGCGAGCGAGCGCGACGACGCGATCCGGGCGAGTCTCGCGAGACGATCTCGGTAATGGTAAAACCGGAGTCCTTCAGCATCACGGCCAGAAAATTTGCCAGACGACCGGCTCCGACAATGGCGACGGTCGTTTGTTGGATTGCTGTTCGGCTCACGGGCGCAGCATAGCAGGTCTTAAGTCTTAGAAAGATCAGTTCCTGAATTCCCAAGACCTGCAACCTAAGACCTGAGACCTGGGTTTATATTGTTGTTATGGCGAAATCGGCAGGCACGAAGTCGGCGCAAGCCAAAGTCCTCTCTTCGCGCATCAGTTACCAGGGCCCAGTGTTCAGCGTGACCACCGATGAAGTCGAAGAACCGGGCGGCGTACGGGCTCGCCGCGACGTCGTGCGCCATTCCGGATCTATCGTCGTACTGGCCGTCGAAGACCGGGCTCGAGCCGCTAAGGCAGCCGAGCCACGGCTCCTGCTCGAGCGCCAATATCGCCATGCCGCGCGGTCGATGATGTGGGAGTTGCCCGCCGGACGCATCGACGATGGCGAGACCGCGCTCACGGCGGCCAAGCGAGAACTCATCGAGGAAACCGGGTATCGGGCTCGCCACTGGAAGAGAATTCTGCATTTCTATGTCAGCCCGGGTTTCCTTGATGAGACCATGACCATTTACCTGGCCCGAGGTCTCGAGGCCGGCGAGGCGCAGCCCGAGGCGGATGAAAGAATCGCGACCAGATTTTTCACTTTATCGGAGGCACAAGGTATGGCGCTCCATGGCCGTATCCGTGATGCCAAGACGATTTGCGGGATCCTGTGGCTGGCGCAGACGGCGCGCACGGCGCGCTAGACAAGTGGGATGGTTGAGCAAAGGCCGCGTCGTGGCGCATGTCACACGCGAACTCACGTCTGCCGCTGGGCGCAGTCGTGAAACCCGCGGGCTGAGTTGTCACTTTGGGACAAGTTCGCTATTGGTCATCGGGCCGCTACACTGCGGTAACCTTCACCCGTTACGGGAGCACGAAAGACAAACGATCAAATGAGGAGATGCTCGAAGTTTTCCGCAAGATCGGGGTGGTCTAGTTGTATTCTTTCCGTTTGACGGTGGATCACGTTTCGCGCGCTAACTCGGGAAATTTGTCCTCGGTACAATCGTAGCAAGTGCACGTTTCATTGCAGCCGGGATGTAAGCTGGAAAGGACCCGCTCGAGATCGGTATGGCTTTTCTTATCACCATAGAGCGGTGCTGTTTGGCGTCGGTCTCTGGTTCGTCCGCCGCGGAAAGAAAGAAAAGCAAAAGAAGGAGGAACGTTGTCCCACCTCAACCGCCTCACAATGGGATGGAGTCGACAGGCGAACCGGAGTTGACCGACGGCGAGCAGGCGTGGCCCTCACTCGCTTAGGTGCCGCTCGCCGTAACCATTTCATTACTACCATTCCTGACAACGTCCCCGGACGCCAGTCGCGCCTCTGTGATCTAAGCCTTGACAGCCCCTCCGGTGAGCAGCACAATGCGTACACATTTTTTGTGGGTTTGCTGGAATAGGAATGGTGTCGTTTACGGGAACCCGCAAGAAAGTGAGGGCGCACGTGGAACGATTGAAAGGCACGGTCAAGTGGTTCAACAACGCAAAGGGTTACGGCTTCCTTGGGCGTGATGATGGACCTGATGTCTTCATTCATTACAGCTCCATCACCACTGAAGGCTATAAGAGCCTGCAAGAGGGCGACCAAGTAGAGTTTGAGATTGTGCAGGGACAGAAAGGGCCACAAGCGGCCAATGTAACCAAGATCTCCTGATCGAAGATCGATTCTTTCGGATTCGCTCTTTTGCTGACCTGGCCTCAGGCTCAACGCCTGGGGTAACTGTGTCATCCGACCTCTACCGACTCCGGGCCGCTGCGCTTCGTGAGCGTTACAATTATCATCATTATCGTCAGCATCGACACAAGCATTAGCATTACCTCAGGTTGAAAACTCTGGATGGACAATAAAGCCATTGCCAGTCTTCTTTACGAGACTGCCGATCTGCTGGAGATCGACGGTCAGGATTCGTTTCGCGTGCGCTCCTATCGCAATGCGGCAGAGGCCATTGACGCGCTGCCGCAACAGATCGCCGACCTGATCGCGGAGCCGAAGAAAGTTCTCGCAATCCAGGGTATCGGCAAAGGGATGCTGGCCAATCTGCAGATGCTTTTCAAGGATGGCCGCATTGAAGCGCACTCCGAGCTCCTGAAAAAATACCGGCCGTCGATGCTTGAGCTGCTCAAGATTCAGGGCCTCGGTCCGAAGACGATCGCTTTGATCTGGAGCGCGTACCAGGTCAGCGACCTCGAAGGCGTGGAGAAGCTGGCGCGCGAGGGCAAGATCCGTACCCTTCCGCGCATGGGCGAAAAACATGAAACGAAGCTGCTCAAGGCGATTGAAGATTACCGCCGCATCGGCGGACGATTTTTGCTCGACACCGCCGAAGTGCTGGCCGAAAAACTCGTCGATTATTTACTGAGCATTCCGTCAGGTGATGTGGGCATCGAAAGAGTCACGCCCGCCGGTTCGCTGCGCCGCGGCCGCGAAACCGTCGGCGACCTCGACATTCTGGTTACAGGCAAGGACTGCATCGAGGACGAATCCCGGCAGAAACTCATCGAGCACCTGCTTCGCTTTCCCGGCTTAATGGAAGTGATCGCGCAAGGCGAGAATAAAGTCAGTTTCCGTCACCGCAACGGCATGCAGGTCGACGTGCGCCTGCTGCCCCCCGATTCGTTCGGAGCCGCCATGCAATATTTCACCGGCTCCAAGGCGCACAACGTAGCCTTGCGGCAGCGGGCGCTGAAAATGGGCTTTACCCTAAACGAATACAGCCTCGCTACGATAGAAGACAACAAGCCAGTCGCCGGCAGAACGGAGGAAGAAATCTACTCCCAGCTGAAGCTCGATTACATTCCTCCGGAACTACGCGAGAATCTCGGAGAAATTGAAGCCGCCGCCGGCCACACCCTGCCGAAGCTGATTGAGTTATCTGATATTCGCGGCGACGTGCATATGCACACCGTCGAAACCGACGGCCGCAACACCATTGAAGAAATGGTCGAAGCGGCGCGGGAACGAGGCTATGAATACATGGCCATCACCGATCACTCGAAAAATCTCGCCTTCGCCAACGGGCTCACCGACGAACGCGCGCTCGCGCACATCGAAAAGATTCGCGCCGTCGAAAAGAAGATGAAGGGCATTCGTATCTTCGCCGGGATTGAAGTCGACATTCTTGGCGATGGCTCGCTCGATCTCTCCGACTCTGTGCTCGAACAAATGGACATCGTCATCGCCAGCGTGCACTCACAGTTCAACCAGGATCGCACCACCTTGACGGAGCGCCTGCTGAAGGCGATCGCTAATCCCAATACTTCCCTGATTGGGCATCCCACCGGACGTCTGCTGCTGCGCCGCGACGCCTATCAGTTCGATCTCGACGCGGTTCTTAAAGCCGCAGCCCGACATAAAGTTGCAATGGAGTTGAACTCCTATCCCGACCGGCTCGACCTCTGCGACGTGCATTTGCGCATGGCGAAGCAACATGGCGTGAAGATCGTCATCAACACCGATTCTCATCACACTTCGCACATGGAGAAGCTGCGCTATGGAGTCACACAGGCGCGGCGTGCGTGGCTCTCCAGGGAAGATGTGCTGAACACCTTGCCAGCGCAAAGCTTTGCCCGCGCCGTGAAGCACGGTTGGTAGCGGAAAGTCTTAATCACAGAGCATAAAGCGGAACCCTGTCGAAGAATCCCTACCCTTCGCGTTTGGCGCGCACCGCCGAAGCGCTGGTATTTTTGCGGCTGAAGGCGAACTGAAGACTCCATTCTCGAACTCCCTGCTCACCCGCTTGCGCGGGAGCGAACTTCCAATCTCGCGCCGCCTCCAGCGCGATCCGCGAAAAATACTTGCTGGGCCCGCCAGACTCGACTCGCGCCTTCGTCACGTCACCATCGGAATCAACTGTTACCCTCACTCGAACCTTGATCGTGCCTCGCACAGTGCGCTGCGCGCCCGCGGAAACCTGCGGAAGCACCCGATGCACAACGCCATTCTCTTCAGGAGTTCCAGGCCCCGCTCCGGCGCCACGCGTCGTCGCAGCCCGCTCAGCCTTTGTATCTCGCAAGGCTGTGGAATTCGGCTCCAGTTGTGTTGAAGTCTGCGCAGGCGGCGGATTCTCGGGCGCAACCGATAGCTGAGCCTGCTTCGATTGCACCTCTAAAGCAGGTCGCGACGTTTTCGGTCGCGCGATCAGAAAGACCCCAATTGCAGCGGCTACGATGAATGGTATTGCATACAGCCATTTCGCCGATCTCTCGCCTGGCGCAATGCTTGCCAACAAAGCCGGCGGCGCCGCTGCAGTCATGGCCGAAACAGCCACCGGTCCGAGCGGAGGATCGGGTTGTCGACCCTGAAGGCGATCACCGATCTGAGTTACAGTCCATCGTTTGGCGGGGTCTGTGCGCAGGCAGTTTTCAACAATCTCGCGGAATGGTTGCGGAATTCCGGCAGACGCGGCAACCAGTTTGTTTTGGCTCGAATCAAGACGCGGCAAACGCTGCGTCAGCACCTCGACCAGCATCACTCCCAACTGCCAAACATCGGCTGGAGCTAAGATAGCTCCCGTTGCCGATTCGGGTGGGTGGTAAACGCTTGCCGCTTTCTCGTCACGGCCGATCTCGCGCGGCAAACTCACGGTGTCATTCGAGAGCCTCACCTGATCCCCGATGGCCAGAATATTTGAAGGTTGAATGCGCCCGTGGACCAACCCCTTGTCGTGGAGAAATTGCAAGGCGTGCAGCACTGGTGCAAGCATCTCCCGCGCTTCCTCTGGCGTTAGGGCACGGTCGGGAAGAATCTGCGAGAGATTTTCCTCCGCATATTCCTCGACGGCATAGATCAAATCGACGCCATCCAGTTTGGACCGTCCTGCTTCGTAGATGCGAACCAGATTGGGATGGTAAAGCTCGGCCGCTGCCTTCCACTGACGCAATTGCTTCTCTGCGTCCACACCATCAGCGGAAATCAACCTTATAGCCGCTTCCTTCGATCCCGCTGCCTCGGGCATAGAAGTGAGGAATACGGCATTCGTGTCAGTTCCCCCCAAGTAGCTTTGCAGCGGGAATCTCTCGGCGACTGTTCGCCCCTCTAATCGTCTCCAGGTCTCCCTCGTGCCCTCCGGTTCGTATCGCGTCCTTAGTGGCCCACTCATACTTTGGGACCCCTTCCGCGATCGACCGATAAAAGCTTAAGGATTGAAGTCATATTCATGCGCACCCTTCGTCTCCAGGTCAGGACAATTCCTTGCCGCAGTTTAGAATATCTTCATGGTATCCGTTCCGGCAGAAATCCACAGCCAGCGCTACCTCAGCCTCGCGACTTTCCGCAAGAGTGGCGTTGCCGTATATACGCCCATCTGGTTTGCCGAAGACAATAACAAACTCTACGTCATGACCAATAGTAGATTGGGCAAGGTGAAGCGTATCCGGAACAACCCGAATGTCAAGATTGCGCCTTGCACCATCCGGGGAAAAATCACCGGCCCGGAATTCACCGCGACCGTTCGCATAATGCGTCCGGAGGAGTCTGGCCGCGTCCGACAATTGATCAAAGCAAAATACTGGCTCGCCCGTCTTCCCTTCCTATGGCGCAATACCGACACTTATCTCGAAATTACGCCAGGCTAACAAAATGCTGAAAGACTCTGATTTCGTATGAGGGTATCGCTTGAGCGATACCCTTGTCTTCCGAAATCAACAGCCCCTTCAGGGGCCGGACGCGCAATGACGGCATGACATTTACGCTCGCTCCTGCATCCTGTTACCATCGAATGTCATTCGAAACTCTCTGCATTTTTTGAGCAGGACAAATCCCTCGGAGGCACAATGGCCGTAAAAGTTGGTATTAATGGATTTGGACGCATCGGGCGCAACGTTCTTCGTACCGCGCTCACCGATAAGAACCTCGACTTCGTCGCCGTCAACGATCTCACCGACCCCAAGACTCTCGCTCACCTGCTCAAGTACGACTCCATCCTCGGCAACCTGCCGAACAAGATCGTCGCCGGCGCCGACAGCATTTCGATCGATGGCAAAGTCATTAAAGTTTTCAAAGAAAAAGACCCTGCAGGCTTGCCTTGGGATTCCGTCGGAGCTCAGGTCGTGATCGAGTCGACGGGCCGCTTCACTGACGCGACCGATGCAAAGAAGCATCTGCGCGGGTCGGTCAAGAAGGTCATCATCTCCGCACCCGCCAAAAACGAAGATCTTACGGTCGTGCTTGGGGTTAACGACGATAAGTATGATCCCGGCAAGCATCACGTCATTTCGAACGCATCCTGCACCACGAACTGCCTCGCGCCCGTCGCCAAGGTCGTCAATGACCTATTTAAAATTGTCAGCGGCACCATGACTACTATCCATTCTTATACGAACGATCAGGTCATCCTCGATTTCCCGCACAGTGATTTGCGGCGAGCTCGCGCTGCGGCAATTAATATGATTCCGACCTCGACTGGCGCAGCCAAGGCGCTCAAACTCGTGATCCCTGACCTCGCCGGCAAACTCGATGGCTTCGCCATGCGCGTACCTACGCCCAACGTTTCTGTGGTCGACCTGGTTGTCTGGGTAGAAAAAAAGACCACGAAAGAAGAGGTAAATACTGCTCTGAAAAAGGCTTCCGAGTCAGGCCCCTTGAAAGGCTATCTCGGCTTCGAGGAAAGCGAATTGGTCTCGTCCGACTTCAAAGGCGACTCCCGCTCCTCGATCGTCGATGCGCCCATGACCCTGGTGGTCGGCGGCAACTGCGTAAAGGTGATCTCCTGGTACGACAATGAGTGGGGATATTCCTCTCGTGTTCGCGACCTGATCAACCTGCTGGCAGCCAAAGGCCTGTAATGGTAGCGCCGGCGTCGCGCCGGCTCTGCGTGACGAGCGTCGTAGCTCGCCACACGGAGCGCGGCGGGCGGCCAAACTGAGTTCCCGAGACTAACGACTGACGACTAACGGCTGACGACTCAGAACTGACGACCAGCAACCGACAAGCAGTGATTGATGACTGAACCCTATGCCTAAGCTTTCCATCCGTGATCTTCCTCTCAACGATCGCCGCATCCTCATGCGGGTCGACTTCAACGTTCCGCTCGACGATGGCCGTGTCATGGATGACACCCGCATCCGCGAAACCCTGCCGAGCATCGAGTACGCTCTGCGTCATGGCGCGCGCCTCATTCTCGCGTCTCACCTCGGACGTCCTAAAGGTAAGCCCAATTTGAAGATGAGTCTCAAGCCCGTTGCCGAGCGTTTACGCATGCTACTCGATAAAGAGCTGTCGCGCGGCGAGAACGTCGGCTTCTGTCCCGAGTGTGTTGGACCCGAAGCCGAAGAAGTAGCACTCAAACTCGAGAAAGGCCAGGCGCTGTTGCTCGAAAACCTTCGCTTCCACGCTGAGGAAGAAAAGAATGACGAAATTTTTTCCCGGCAACTCGCCAAGCTCGCCGACTTCTACGTAAACGACGCTTTCGGCGTCGCCCATCGTGCCCACGCATCCACCGTCGGCGTCACCAAGTTCGTACAAAAATCCGCCGCCGGTTTGCTCATGGAAAAAGAGCTGCAATATCTCGGCCGCGTCCTGCAGAACCCCGAACACCCCTTCGTCGCCATTCTCGGGGGCGCCAAGGTCAGCGACAAAATCGGAGTCATCCAAAACTTGCTCAGCAAAGTCGACACGCTCATCGTCGGCGGCGGCATGGCCTACACCTTCCTCAAAGCGCAAGGCGAATCAATCGGCAAGAGCCTGGTGGAAGAAGAAAAACTCGAACTTGCCCGCGACCTTTTGCACCAGGCCAAAACTCGTAAGGTCAAGTTCCTGTTGCCCACCGACCACGTTATCGCCGACCGCGTTGAAGCCGGCGCACTGACCAAAATCGTAGGCCCGGGCCAACCTATCCCCGCCAACATGATGGCGCTTGATATCGGTCCACAAACGATTGAGGCGTTTTCCGATGAAGTAGACCGCGCCCGCACAATAGTCTGGAACGGACCGATGGGCGTTTTCGAATTGCCTCCCTTCGCCAAGGGCACCTACAAGATCGCCCAGGCCGTGGCAGAAAATGCCGGCGCCGTTACGATCGTGGGCGGAGGAGATTCCGTAGCCGCGGTAAAAGCCGCCGGAGTAGCCGACAAGATCACTCACATTTCGACCGGCGGTGGCGCATCGTTGGAATTTCTGGAAGGCAAGAAGTTGCCGGGGGTCGAGGCGCTGACGGACAAGAAATAGACACCTAGCTTCGGTAGAGACGGGGCTTGCCCCGTCTTGGTCCGCTGAAAAACTATTGGCCGATCTTTCGGCTTCGTATCGGGGCATCACTTCAGCGATGCCGCAATACACTCGTTACCTATTGCCCCTTCAGGGGCCGCCATGACAGATTTCGCAGCTCGACTGACTCTCACGAACGGCAAGACCCTCCAGTTCCACGGCCCCGCCGACATCACCAAAGAAACTACCGAAGCCATCGTAAACGCCGCCAACTCTTCCCTGCTCGGAGGCAGAGGCGTGGATGGCGCAATCCACCGCGCCGGCGGCCCGTCGATCCTCGCCGAGTGCAAGCGCATCGTCACCAGCATGGGCACTCTCCCCGCCGGCAAAGCTGTCCTTACCACCGGTGGACGATTGCCCGCCAAATATGTAATTCATACCGTCGGACCGGTGTATCGAGGAGGAAAGCAACACGAGGCTGAAACGCTGGCCAGTTGCTATACCGAGTCCATACGCATCGCTGACGACCACGGAATCCACTCCTTAGCGTTCCCCTCCATATCCACCGGAGCCTTCGGCTATCCTGTCTGTGAAGCCGCTGAAATCGCGGTCCGAACTATTATTGAAACTCTGCTGCCCTGCACCGATGTAGAAAATGTACGCTTCGTGCTCTTCGACATTGCCACCTGCAACGCTTATGTGGGCGCCGCCGAAACAATTTCTCGCGAATCGTCGAGCATTTCCGTTATCTTCACGAAAGGTTCTTCATGAGAAAAAAACTCATCGCCGCCAATTGGAAGATGTACAAAACTCCCGACCAAGCCCGTGACTTCTTCCGCCACTTCCTTCCGCTGGTTCACGGCCATGATCGGGACGAAATTCTCGTATGCCCCACCTATCTCTGCATCGATGCCGCCATCACTGCGGCCAAAGGCTCCAACGTTGCTATCGGCGCGCAAGACCTCTATTGGGAAAAGGAAGGCGCCTTCACCGGAGAAATTAACGCTGCCCTGCTCGTAGCCGTCGGCGTAACCCACGTCATCATTGGACACTCCGAACGCCGCCAGCACTTTGGCGAAACCGATGACACGGTTAACCTCAAGCTGAAGTCCGCTCTCGAAGCCGGACTTGTTCCCATCGTCTGCGTAGGAGAAGTTCTCGAAGAGCGCGAAGCCGGCCTTACCGATGATGTGCTGCGGCGCCAGTGTCTGCGCGCCTTTAACAAAGTTTCGGCCAAGAAAGCCGCCGGCCTAGTCGTCGCTTATGAACCCGCTTGGGCCATCGGCACCGGAAAAACTGCCACTCCGCAGATCGCGGCCAGCGCCCATGCCAGCATCCGAGCCGAGGCGGCCGAATCTTTCGGCCAAGAGTTTGCCGATAAACTTCGCATCCTCTATGGCGGCTCGGTCAAGCCAGAAAATGTGCAGGCGCTGATGTCGGAAGAAGAGATTGACGGCGCCCTCGTGGGCGGAGCCTCGCTCGATCCGAATGCGTTCGCCGCCATCGTCAAATACTGACCGTAACCGTTAAAGAATCGCTAAAAACTGTAATGGTGTACTTTGCGCAATGCGACCGAGGCCTTCGTGACCCTTAGTGCCCTTGGTGGTTCAGCCTTTTGTGCGGCCATCGGGAAACTCCAGCGCCAACAAAAAACCAGCGGCCCCGCTCCCCAAAATCAGAGGGGCTGAGGGCGAGAACGTGGCAGCAAACGGGATCACATCTACTACAATGTCCGCATGCGCCTGCTCTCACGAACTCTCGTGGTGGCTTTCACCGCGTGTGCTCTAGTCTCATTACTCTCTGCGCAGCCCGTAGCTCAAGCCATCACTCATTGGCAGCGCTTGTCGGACACACCGATCCTTTCTCCGCAGGGCGAAGGCTGGGAATCCGCCGGAACCTTCAATCCATCCGTAGTCAGGTTTCGTGACAAATTCGTCATGCTCTACAGGGCGCAAGACCGCTCAGGCACCTCCACCCTCGGCTATGCCGAAAGCAACGACGGCATCCACTTCCGCCGGCGTCCCCACCCCGTACTCTCACCCGAGACAGACTACGAAAAAGATGGCGGAGTTGAAGATCCAAGGCTGGTGAAGTTCGACCATTTTTTCTACCTGACCTACACCGGCTACAACAAGAAGGCCGCTCAGCTTTGCATGGCCAAATCGAGAGACCTGATTCACTGGAAGCGCATGGGCGTGATCCTGCCTGCATACCAAGACAAATGGTATAAAGCCTGGACCAAGTCGGGAGCCATCGTACCCGAGAAAATCGACGGCAAATACTGGATGTATTTTCACGGCATCAGCAGCGCCAAGCTAGGCCAAGTCGGACTCGCCTACTCTACCGACCTCGTCCACTGGAGCGAAGCGCTTGACCATCCCATCCTCGCCGCTCGTCCCGGAAATTTCGACTCGGCTGTGGTCGAACCCGGCCCCGCGCCCATTCTGACGCCGACCAGCATCATCCTGGTCTACAACGGAGCCGATGACAACGCCGTCTACCGCACCGGCTACGCCGTCTTCGACCGCAAAGATCCAAGTCATCTGCTGGTCCGCAGCTCGGAGCCCATCTTTGCCTCCGAGAAAGATTGGGAGAAAGTAGGTCAGGTTCCAAACGTTGTATTCGTCGAAGGCGCCGTGCCGCAAGGCGATCACTACCTCTTCTATTACGGTGGCGCCGACAAATATGTGGGCGTGGCGCAAGCGGAAGTTTCTTCGGGATCGGCCGCAATCAACAAGTAGAATTGGAGAGGGGTGGAGCTCTTCCACATTTTCGATAGTTTTGCAGAAAAATTTGACTCGAGGCTCTCAATGAAATTCGGCGTCATCATCTTCCCCGGTTCCAACTGCGATCACGATGCCTTCTGGACCGTCGAGCACGTAGCGAAGCAGAAGGCAACCTTTCTCTGGCATGAATCGCACGACCTGCAGAATTGCGACGTCATCATCGTTCCCGGAGGCTTCGCCTTCGGCGATTACCTGCGCACTGGAGCCATTGCCAAGTTCTCGCCCGTGATGGATTCCGTCCGCAAGTTTGCCGACCGGGATGGGCTGGTGCTCGGAATCTGCAACGGTTTCCAAATTCTGTGCGAGTCAGGATTGCTGCCTGGAGCGCTGACGCGCAACATCGGCCTCAAATATGTTTGCAAGCCAGTCCAAATCAGAGTCGAAAACAGCGAGACGCCATTCACGAATACATGCCGCAAAGATGAAGTTCTCACGATCCCCATAGGCCACATGGAAGGGAACTATTTCTGCGACGATGCGACACTGGCAGAACTAAAGCGCGACGACCGCATAGTCTTTCGCTATGCGAGCCCACAAGGCGAAATCACGCCCGAGGCAAATCCAAACGGATCGCTCGAAAACATCGCAGGCATCTGCAGCCCTGGACGCAACGTGCTAGGCATGATGCCCCATCCCGAGCGCGCCGCCGAACCGGAACTAGGCGGCACCGATGGATGCAGGATTTTCGAGTCACTGGTGGGAGCGGAGATAGGCCTTAGGTCTTAGCTGCCAGGTCTCAGGAAACCCCTTGTATCGGTGACGGGAAGCGATTTCTTAGGCCATTTGGAGCTCGCCCGAGCTCTTCCATTTGAGATCCGGAAAATCTTGAACAATGGTAAGCGCAGCGATATAACGCCAGACTCTTTGCCTTTTGCCACGCAATCAAGTCTCGATAATTGTCCGCCATAGAATCCTTGTAAGCGAAACTAAGGCGTTCCAAGGGTGCCAAGGGTGTGTGCGGTGACAGCCGTCACCGAAGAATTGGTAAGTTTTGCTTTTCCTGGGACCTAAGACCTGGTCTAGTATGCCCATCGCAGCAGCGTCGCTCCCGCCGTAAATCCAGCGCCCACCGCGGCGAGCAGCACCAGGCTTTCTTTCTTGAGTTTGCCTTCCTGGCGCGCGGTTTCCATCGCCAGCGGAATCGTCGCTCCCGTCGTGTTTCCGTAGCGATCAATGTTAATTATCACGGTTCCTGGACGCAGCTTCACCCGATCAGCCGTGGCATTGATGATGCGCAGGTTCGCCTGGTGCGGAATGAAGAGGTCGATATCGCTGCCGGTGAGGCCGTTGCGCTTGAGTATTTCATCGCAGATTTCCGACATCTTTCTGACGGCATATTTGAAGACGGCCTGTCCGTCCTGATGAACATAATGCATCTTCTTGTCGACGGTTTCGTGCGATGGCGGATTCAGGCTGCCCCCGCCGGGCATGTAGAGCGAAACGCCGCCGGAGCCGTCGACTTCGTGGAGAAAATCGATCAGGCCGATGGAAGGGTCGTCGCTGGCATCTGTGGCTTCCACGATCACAGCACCGGCACCGTCTCCGAAAATGACACAGGTCGCACGGTCTGTGTAGTCGATGATTGACGACATCACGTCCGCTCCAATGACCATCACTTTCTTGTGTGCTCCGGTTTGCACAAACTGTGCGCCCACCTGCAAGGCATAAACGAATTGAGAACAACCCGCCGTAAGATCGAAGCCCCAAACCTTTTCCGCGCCGAGTTTGTGCTGCACGAGACAAGCAGTGGCGGGAAACAGCATGTCAGGAGTCACCGTCGCCACGATGATAGCGTCCAGATCGCTGGCTGGGATGCCGCGTTCGGCCAGAGCTTTCTTCGCCGCTTCGACCGCCAGATCGCTAGTCGCAACGCCCTTGTCAACAATATGGCGCTCGCGGATCCCGACGCGGCTCATGATCCATTCGTCATTGGTGTCAACCAGTTTTTCAAGGTCGGCGTTGGTGAGAAGACGTGGCGGGACGTAGGTGCCGAGAGCGCTGATCTTAACGCGCTGAAGCTGGCTCAATGAGATCTCCTGAGATAAAAATGCGATGCATAGCGATATAAAGTGAATCAGTTATTTTGAACGATGCGGACGAGAAAGTCTAACCGAAGCTCCCTAAATGTCGGTGAACCGCCAGAAACCCGCGTCCGAAACCGTGCCTTCGGCAGCAGCGTCGTGCGGAGCAGCGGGCGATTCAGCATTCGAGGGCTGCTAGGGAAGGCGCCCAGCCAACCTGCCAAACAGCGGAAGTTCAAAACGCTCACCCTGCCATGCCTTGAGCGACAGAACAATCCACAAGAACAACATGGCCAGCGACGCCAGAATTCCGAATAGCAGAAACAGCATGGCGGCAGCGAGATTCGAAAGCAGAAGCGCGGCGGTGGTCAGAAGGAAAAAAGCTCCCCAAAGCAAGACGCTTTGCCACGCATGAAAACGAACGAAGCGATTTCCGCGAAATGACGGTAGGATCAAAATCGCTGCGCCGGCGACGAAGGTAAGATAAGCAGCCGCGGCGGTTGCCCGCTCGGCGAGCGGGAGCGATGCCATGGCCCATCCGCAACCAGGACAGAACGCCGCATTCGCCGACATTCCGGTTCCGCAATGCGGACACTTCACCAAAGCTGGCGGCGCACCCGCAGGAGTGCTCCCTGAGCTTGTTTCGAGACTTTTCTCTAAACCTTTCTCTGAACTTTCTTCTGAATTAGACAATGCGGCGTCCAATCGTCTGCGGTATATCGACGGGGTTGCGGCATTCTTCGCAAACGCCGTAGATCTGGAAAGTGTGACGCGTGGTGACGTAATGGTGCTTGCGTCCGACCTCCTGTTCAATTTCTCCGACCTTTTCCGAGAAAAATTCGACCGACGCACCGCACTCCGTGCACACCATGTGGTGATGGTTGCGGCGGTTGTACTGATGTTCATAACGCGCGATGCCATCATGAAACGCAACTTCGCTGGCCAGTCCGCAACCCGCGAGCAGCTTCAAAGTCCGGTAGACGGTGGTGAATCCGATGCGCGGGTCGGTGCGCTTAACCAGTCTATGCAATTCGTCGATGGAGAGATGCTCACGGGTCTCGAGAAAAGTCCGCAGGATGGCGCTGCGCTGTTCCGTCTGCTTAAGGCCGACGCGCTTGAGATGGCGAAGAAAGATTTCCTCGGCCTCGCGGATACTCTCGCGCGAGATGATGGGTTGATCGTCAATACGTTTCTGCAGCATGTTGGGCGGCGCGGACACCGATGATAAAGCACGCCAAGGGGTTCGCAAATATGATACTGGGGGAGCACGGGTTACGCCAACCGCCAGCGGTCACGATCGGATTCTCACAACCCTGCCGCGAAGCAAGCCGTCCCAACGTGCTGTTGTCAGGTGCCGAAAGCACCCCTACAATCTTCAGTAATGTCTGCTACGGATTCCGTCAGTGTTTCTTCGCTGAAGCTCAGGCGGCGAAATCCTATGCTTCGGATTCTGTACTACGCTGTTTGCCTCTTCCTGGTGGCAGCCATCGCCGCCGTCGGGTGGGTCTATTGGATTGCCCATTCGGCGCTGCCACAACTGGATGGCAGCGTCGCGGTGCCGGGAATCTCCTCCAAAGTTCGCGTAGTGCGCGATGGGCATGGGGTTCCTACCATTGAAGCGGCAACGCCGGAAGATTTGTTTTTCGCCCAGGGATACCTGACTGCGCAAGACCGCCTGTGGCAGATGGACGTCATGCGGCGCGCGGCTGCCGGAGAACTTTCGGAGGTGATCGGCGACGCCACAGTGAAACTGGATCGCGAAGAGCGCATTCTGGGGCTGCGGCAGGCAGCCGAGACCTCCGAGAAGCTTATCTCCGCGCGCGATCGCGTCTTTTTTGACGCCTACGCGCGGGGCGTAAATGCTTTTATCGGTTCGCATCGCGACCGGCTGTCGCTCGAATTCCGGCTGATGAAATACACGCCGCGGCCTTGGGCGGTGATCGATTCCCTGCTCATCGGCGCGCGCATGGTGCAGGATTTGAATCACTACAGCTATGCGCGTGCGCTCGCGCGCGAGAAAATTCTGGCCAAGCTGGGGCCGGAACTAACGGCCGACCTTTATGTGAATTCGTCGTGGCGCGACCGTCCGCCAACCCAAGTGCGCGGCATGGAAGATGGTCCCGGGGCGCATAGCGGCGACGAAAACGACAATGACAATGATGATGACGACGAGGAGATTGAGCCGGAAGGTGGAGCGGGGCGGATAACGTCGGTGCCGGGTTTCGGGCGCGTCCCGCAGGGGCCAGAAAGTCCCCGCGAAGCCCGGGTTTCTTCGACTCCGCTCAGGGCAGGCTCTCCGGGACTCGAATCATTTTCCCCTCTCCGAGCGCTGAAGCACCGGGCTAAGCTCGGTCGCCCCTCCGGAGCCGGATATTCCCCAGGCATGGAAGACTCCGAGGATTCCTTTCGGCCAGGATCGAATGACTGGGTCGTATCCGGCCGTCACACGGTGTCGGGGAAACCTTTGCTGTCGAACGATATGCACCTCAACCACCAGATGCCGAACCTTTGGTATGAGGCGCACTTGAAAGCAGGAATGCTCAGGGCCAAAAACCCACAAGCAGGAACAAGCACCGGCAACTTCAGCTTTGACGTTGCGGGAGTCACTCTGCCCGGCGTTCCATTCGTGATTGTCGGCCACAACCAGCGCATCGGCTGGGGATTCACCAACGTCGGGCCCACGGTGGAAGACGATTTCATCGAGGAGTTCAATGCGCAGGGCCAATATAAAGCTCCGGCGGGATGGATTGATCCGCAGCACCGGCAGGAGACGATTCACGTCAAGGGCAAGCCGGACGTAACTTTCGACGTGGTGAGCACCCGGCATGGCCCGATTATCACGGAACTGATTCCCGGCGAGACGCGAAAGATCGCTTTGCGCTGGACGCTGCAGGACGGCGAAGGATTGGTATTTTTCGACGTGGACTCCGCACAGAATTGGGATGAGTTTCGCAAGGCCTTCTCGAACTTCGGCGCTCCCGGGCAGAACGTAATGTATGGCGATGTGGATGGCCACATCGGTTATCAGGCGACGGGGCGAGTGCCGGTCAGAGCGGCGGGCGATGGCAGCTTGCCGGTCAGCGGCAGCGATGACGCGCACGAGTGGAAGGGCTGGATTCCTTTTGACGAAATGCCGCGGGTCTATGATCCGCCGACGGGCATTCTGGCGACCGCCAATGGGCGCATCACTCCCGACGGCTACAAGTATTCGCTCAGCACGGAGTGGGACGCGCCCTGGCGAACGGATCGCATCTATCGCGTGCTGGAATCGGGCAAGAAGTTTGCGCCGGCCGACATGCTCGCGCTGCAGATGGACGTCTCGTCGACCTACGACCGGCTTTGCGCGGACAAGTTTGTGTACGCGATCGATCACGCTGCGGGCGCCTCGGAGCGCGCCAAGCGGGCGGCCGATATTCTGCGCGACTGGGATGGGCGCATGTCGGCCGATTTCGCAGCGCCGACGATTGAAACCAAAGCGCGTCATGAACTGGCGCGCATGCTGCTGGAGCCGAAGTTGGGACCGGAGCCGGAGGAACCGGGTCCGATTGGGGAATCGGGCGCGCTGAGCTGGAAGAGTTACAACTGGACGATGGCATCTGTGTGGCTGGAGAATGTGCTCACCAGGCAGCCGGCGCGCTGGCTGCCTCCGGGATACTCTGACTACGGGGCGCTGCTGACGGCTGCGGTGGAAAACGTAGTAAGGCAGAGCCGGCTCGTTGTGAATCCTCCACCGGACAAAGCGCTTGCTCCCTCCGACCTCAATCAATGGAAATGGGGGAAGAATTACCCGGTGGAAATCGATCATCTGGTACTCAGCCAGCTTCCCGTGATTGGGGGCTTCACGGGGCCGGGGTTGCATCCGCTGAGCGGTAGCACAGCCACGGTGAAGCAGGTCGGACGCGGCTTTGGACCCTCTGAGCGGGCGACGTGGAACTTTGCGAACTTCGACGAAAGCACGCTGAACCTAGTGACGGGAGAGAGCGGAATCTTCCTCAGTCCGTATTATATGGACCAGTGGACGGCATGGTACGAAGGCTCGACCTTCGCGTTTCCCTTTTCGCAGTCGGCGGTCGAGCGACTGCGGTCGCATGAGATGACGCTCGAACCGAGGTAGGGAAAAACGGTCGTTAGTCGTTTGTCGTTGGTCGCTAATCGTGAGTCGGACGGTCTCACTGCTTCAGCGCTGTCCC
>Ga0302326_10009973_pt1 | contig 20618 bp, 17 predicted proteins | sample Palsa_T0_3_FD_202264 | JGI IMG/M metagenome (GOLD analysis project Ga0302326, IMG submission 202264) | Peat permafrost microbial communities from Stordalen Mire near Abisko, Sweden - Palsa_T0_3 | ecosystem: Environmental > Terrestrial > Soil > Palsa > Peat permafrost | place: Sweden: Abisko...
CAGCCGCACCGGACAGAACACCAGCCCACACGAACTGTCGCATTCCGACACCGCGCCCGCACCCGCCCAGGGTTTTGCGACAGCCTCAATGCTGTTCAGTTCGCAGCACGCGACCCGGCGGACGACCAAGCCGATCGTGAGGTCGACCACCGTAGTCGTGCGGCTCGCCTACCGAGGGCGGTGGCGGGTAGACGCGTTCAACCTGAACGCCAGCGTCCCGGGTTCTGACGCTGCGGACTTCGATGGCCAGCGCTGCTAGTCGAGCCGTGCGGTGAGCTTCTTCGGCGCGAGGACCCGGTAGCTCTCAATCACGAGCTCACGGATCTCCTCCCAATCCGTTTCGTCGGTGAGCCGCACCCCGATGCGATCAAGGCCGGCTCGCGAGGCGAAGAACGGGCGGCCAATGGACACCAACGCCTCACGGTCGTCTGGGTGGGCACGCAAGACGAGCAGCGGGACGGGCTTGCCGGTCGAGCCCTCAACTGCCACGAGCAAGCAGAACGACCTCCGGCGGATGTCAAACGAGTACGCCGTCGATCTCGCTTTGATTCGTGACTCGTCGACCCGCACCGTCACCTCGGGCAGCGCCAGGCAGAGCGCGCGGACCCGTTCGACGATGTCCTCTGGAAGTTTTACGGGCGCGCTCACACGAGCACCGCCGAATCAGCCCGCCGGACGATCGAACGCGCTCGCACGGCCACCTACCGGCGGAACGCGGCTCGGGTTGCGGCCGCGGTGGAGCTGAAGTACTCGGTTGGGTGGGGCCTGCTCCAGCCAGAGCCGTTGTAGGCGACGACCCGTCCACTCGAGTCGACCGCCGCGCAGAACCGGCTGGTCGGGCACGACACGGCAGCCAACGACTGGTCGCTGTCGATGTCGAAGGACGACCACTCCGACCCGTCGTATTCGTAGGCGTCCTGTCCCCCAACCGCCACGCAGAACGACGACGATGCGCAGGAGATCGTCTGCGGCGCGTCCCCGAGTAACTGTCGCGAAGTCCACGTCGGTGCCGGCACCGGCCTGCGCCTGTGCGCGGCCGAGGCCGACGCCGCGCTGACGGCGGCCAGAACACCCAACAGCGCAACCAGAAGACCGCGAGCAATCCGTCTCACCAGACCTCCCGCCCTGAGAGCAGTGCAGCCAGTGCGCGCCGGTCATGCACCCCGAGCTTCGTGGTCGCCCGGTACACGTGGGACTCGACCGTCCGGACCGACAGTGACAGCCGTGCCGCGATCTCCGGATTGCTCAGTCCCTGTGCCACAAGCCACGCGGTCTCGCGCTCACGCGAGGTGAGGGCCGACATGCGCATCTCCTTCACCAACGTCAACCCGTTGGCACCGGACGCGGCGGCCAGGCGGGCCGCATATCCCTCGGCACGCCGAGACGCATCCGCGCTGCCACCGGCTGCGTGGGCGATGGCCGCCTGCGCGGCGGCCTCGGCAGCGAAGATCCGTGCTCCGACGCGCTCGAACTCGTTGGCGACGAGCTCTAACCCTGCCCCGTCGGCGTCGCGCGCGGCGACTGCCTGTCGCGCCCACAGCTCGACCATCGTGGCGCGAGCGCTGGTAGCGATCGCGGTCAGCCGCGCGGCCACCCGCGTCGCGGAGCCGCCGACCCGCATGTAGAGGTGCAACATCTCGGCTTCGAATAGCAGTAGCTCGCCCGCGCCCTCCGCGCCCGCCAGCGCGATCTCCTGGGCGCCCGGCTCGTCGCCCTCCACGGCCAGCACGAGCGCGCTCGCGATCTGGAGGCTCTCGCGCGCGGTCGAGATCGGCGGCGCTCGGTCCAGCAGCGCCCATCCGCGCTGTAGCGCAGCGCGGGCTGCCTCGGCGTGGCCCGCGAGGGCCTCCGCGTCGGCGATCGCGGCGTGGCACACCGGCGCCATCGCGCGCGGATCCATGAACGCCAGGCGCGCGAGCGCATCCAGCGCGAGACGGAGGACCGTCTCCAGGTCGCCGGCGGGTGCGGCAAGGCGGGTGAGTGCCAGTTCGCACAGCGCGGCGCGCGCGTCGTCCCCCGCGGCCCGAGCTCCGGCGAGCCGCGCTTCGAGCGCCTTGCGGCGTTCGGCCCACTGCGTAGCGCCGTAGAACGTCGCGGTGACGGCGATTGCCGCCCGTGGCCATTCGGACTCGACGCCGCGAGCCGTCCGCTCGACGTGGTCGATCACCGCCAGCGCAGCGCTCGGATCGCCGAGCACGGCGAGGCCGTTGCCGACGACGACCGCCGAGATGGCCAGAGCCAGCCCGTCGGTGCTGGGGCTCGCGAGCACCTGCTGTGCGCACTCCACCCCCTCACGGAGCGCCCCGGCCGACGAAAGCAATGCGGCTGCGACCGCGGTTCGGCCTGGGTCGACGGCGACTCGCGCGAGCATCGCATGCGCGTCATCGGGCCGGCCGAGGCCCCACTGCAGATTGGTGGCCCGGGCGAACAGGTAGGACGTCACCCGCTCGCTGCGGCGCGCCTCCGCTTCGACCGCCGCGAGGCGGTGCTCGGCCTCCTCGAACCTCCCAACGGCTCGTAGCCCGACGGCCAGCGGCAGCGCCGCATCGATCCCTGGAGCGGCGACGAGCGCTGCCGTTCCGAGCCGGATCGCCAGCTCAGGGTCGAACGCCGAGAGCGCATGCTCAGCGGCGTCGATCAGCACGCGCGGTTCGAGCGAGTGGCCGTCCTCGAGCGCCCACGTGGCCAGCCGCATTTGCACCCCGGGGTCCGCGGGATCGAGCTGAGCGGCCAGCTCAGCGTGCAGCTCACGAGCCTCGGTTGCCCGCAGCGACGCGCGGAGCGCCTCGCCGTAGAGCGGGTGGCCTACGCGGAGGCGGGCAGGGCCGACGGTGTTCGCAGCCGCCAGCAGCCCGCGGGACTCCAGCTGACGCGCGCCCTCGAGCGCATCCAGCCGGGCGAGCAGCTCGAGCTCGGCGGGCTCGGCGAGGACGACCAGCGCCAGCGCGCGTCGCTCAGCGGCCGTCAGCGCCTCGATACGCTCATCCAGCAGGTCGAGCAGGCGTCCGGGTGGTGGGATCGACCCCGTGCGCCGCCAGTGTCCATGCTCGATCTTCAGGCTGCCGCGGTCGACCCCGGAGCGGACCAGCTCGCGGAGGAACAGCGGGTTGCCGGCGCTCGTCTGCCACAGCCATCGTTGCGTCCCGCGCTCGATCGGCGCCCCGAGCAGTCGGCGGGCGATGTCGACAGCCGCGTCCTCGTCGAGCGGCTCCAGGTCCACCCGCAGCAGCCGGGCATCTTTCCACAGCGCCGTCACCGCGTCGGGGGTGGGCGCGCCGGTGCGCACCGTTGCGAGCACCCGGACGCCGTGGCGAGTGACGAGCTGCAGGAGCAGCGCGGCGGACGCAGGGTCGAGCCGGTGGGCGTCGTCGACGATCACGACGAGCACCCCGCCGTGTGCGCGGTGCGCGAGGCGAGACCCGGCGCTGCGCAGAACCTCGAGCACATCGCCGGGCACCCCGGCTACCGGCCCAAGCAGCTCGGCGAGGGCGCCGAAGGGTACGGTCGATGCCGCCTCGGTGGCGAGCACCAGCTCGACCGTGGCGCCGCGCGTACGAAGCCGCCGGGCCAGAGCCTGGGTCGCGTGGCTCTTTCCGATCCCAGCGTCGCCGAGAATCACCGCGCCGCTGCCTCTTCGGATCGCCTGCTCCGCGCGGACGAGCACGTCCCGGCGGCCAGCCCGTGGAGACGCTGGTGTTAGGTCCTCGTCCGGCTGGTCCGAGGTGACCGGGCGCAGCGGCACAACGGCGAATCTTCCGTGACCGGCGCGGCGAGCGCAACCCGATAGGTGCGCAGCGGAGCATCGGTCACCCTCCCGCGGTCCGGATCGCCGGGCCGCGGGAGGTGTTACGGATCAGCTGCAGAGCTTGCCGGCGAGCTTCTTGCCCGCCGTTCCGCCCTGCTTCTTGCCGGCCTTCAGCCGGGCGCTGGCAAGCTTCCCGCGGACGCCGTCGTAGCGGATGCCCGCGACCCCCGCGGTGACGCTCTCGGCGCTGGCGATGCCGGTCAGCTTCACCGCTCGGCAGGCCGGACCGACGAAGAACGACTCCGTGCGACCCTCGCTGCTGATCGCGCCCACGCCGTACTTGGAGGTGCTGCTCGCGGCGCTCCAGACGATCGTGACCGTCGTGCCGCTGCGCAGTAGCTGCAGCTTCGCTGGTTTGCTCGGCGGCCTCTGCGCAGGCGCGCCGTAGCTCGCGACCTGCTTGACCGCGGAGGGGATGCCGTGCGCGGCGACGACCGCGTAGATCTTCCGCGTGCCACCCGGGCCGCGGGTGGGCGTGAACGTCTTCGTGAAGCACAGCGCGCTGCCGCCGGCGACGTGCGCGGACGCGCCGGGGCAGGCCTCGCCGCGGACCTTTGCCGCGATCGTGTGCTCAGCCTGCTTGCCGCGCTCGACGAGCGTCAGCGTCGAACCCGTGGGCAGCACGTATCTGAGGTGCAGCGTGCGCTGTCCGTGCGATGCGGTCGTGACCCCGCCGTGACCACTGAAGGGCGCGAGCACGGGGGCGGTCTGCAGGCCCGTGATCGGATCGGACGGGTCGAGCGCCGTGATCGTGTAGGTGCCCGCTCGCGGTGCGGCGATGCCGACGTTCGTCGTCTTGTTCTGACCACTCTCCAGCAGCAGGTAGTTGCGACCCTTGACCAGCCCGCCCTTCGCCGGCGAGGTGATCTGCGTCCCGCCCGGACCGGTGACCTTGATCCTCGGAGGGGCGGTCTTCCCGAACACGCGGAAAGCGATCCCGCGCGTGCCGGGCGCGACCGTCAGCTTCCTCGAGCCGGCCGCGGCATCGGATGCCTGCATCGTCGCCGCCCAGGCCCCGACGTCGCACACGCCCGCCATCGGCGTCACCACCCGGTCAGACCACGTGTAGCCGGCGCCGAAACCGAACGGGCCAAACTGGACGCATCCTGCCGCGCCGGTCGAGGACACAACCCCGTCCGCGCCCGCACACCCTGGGACGTTGAACACGTTCACGCACACGTTCACATTGCCTTCGAGATCGAACAAGCTGTCCTGGGGCTCGACCCAGCCGTTGACGCCGCCCTGCAGCGAAAGATTGGCGTCAGCGGGGCCGACGACCAGGTTGAGGTTCGCGGCGAAGGTGAAGGTTCCGTCTCCGTAGATCTCGACGTTCCCCGTGGCGATCTGGCCGATCTGGTCGATATCGATCGCACCTCCGACCTGGAGCGTCCACGGAGTCGAGTTCGTGTAGATGACCGTCCCGTCGATCGTGGCGAGGTTGTTGCCGTCCACCGGGAACAACCCGACGCCGAGGTCGCCGCGGATCGTCAGTGGCTGGGTGGCGGTCGGGAAGCAGATGCCTGCGGCCAAAGTGTCTATGTCGACCCCTTCGGCGATCGGGATGTCGAGCTTCGTCCCGATCGCCCCGAGGTCCGTGAAGTCGGTGCCGGCGCCGGCGCCGAACACGGCGAGCGAAGCCTTCGTCGGCGTCGGCAGCGTGATCTCGGCCGTCGCGGCCCAGTGGTCACCGGTAGCCGGATTGGATTGGCAGGACAGGTAGTTGCTGGAGCCGGTGAAGCTGCCGGGCAGGCTCGGCGGCTGGCACTGATCGACATCGGTGGTACCGCCGGGGATCAGCGAGAAGCAGACCTCGGGGATATCGAGTGGGCCGATGCTCAGATTGCTGGCCGAGATGTTCACGCCGTTGTACTCGACCGTCCCGTTGTCGTCGACCCTGACCGATCCCGTGCCGGTCACGCCCCCGGCGCCGTCTGCGGTCTTCAGCACGTTCGGCAGGTCGACCGTCAGGGTGAAGGACGAGTAGTAGTTGCCGCCGGCGTCGCGGCCGAGATTCAGCTTGAATGCGCCACCGAGCTCGAACCCGAACAGCGACACGTTCGACGACGGGGCGAGGGTCACTACCGAACCTTCGTCTCCCTCCCCTCCGGCGGGAAGATCGGCGTTGATCGCGCCCTGGTAGATCGTCAAGGTGCCGAGCGCGATGCTGACGTCGTCGATGCCGATCTCGCCGCCGGGATGTGCGCCGGTGCCGTTGCCTGGCGTGATCACGATCGAGTGCCCAGCGACCGGGGTCAGCGGGACGCCGTTGACGTGAATCTCCGACGTCGCCGTGTATGTGCCGTCGCTCTGCGGGGTCAGGCAGCCCGTTACGTGGGTCAATTCGAATGCGAGCTCGCCGACGCACCCCGTGACCGTGTAGCTGTCCTGGGTCGTGACGCTGTGCCCCTCGCTGTCGGTCGCCGTCACCGTGAACGTGTGGGTCCCGGCCGTGGAAGTATTCAGCGGCTGTCCCGCAGCGACCGTCCCCGAGCACGAGGTGATCGTCGCCAAGGCGGCACACGAGTAGTCGGCGTCGACGCTCTGGTCAAGGTTATATGTGGCACCGTTGCCCGGCGCGGTGATCGTCGGGTAGGGGCCGGCGGAATACAGGGCCACGTAGCCACCGCCACCGACGGCATAGACGCCTCCCTGCGCGCTGTTCTGCGGGCTCCAGGTAATCGTGTTCGGCTGGGGGAGCGCGTCGGTGTATCCGACGAGCGCGAGGTTCCCCGACGCGGACACCGACATCACCGACGTGGTGGCGAGGGAGGAAAAGGCCGAGGGCCCGGGGTTGGCGGCGGCGAGGAGCTGTCCACCGGGGCTGAACTGCGCGTCGGTGGGGGGCAGGGTGTAGTCGGCGCCTCCGGTGTAGGGGGGTGTGATCGGATCGACGTCGAAGGTGTTGACATATGTCAGGTTGCCGGCACCGTCGACCTGAAAGACCGCGACCCCGGGGTTGCCGTTCGGCGCCCCGCCTGCCACTGAGGCCGCGAGGAGCGTGCCGGCGGGGTTGAAGCTCAGACTCACGGGCCCCGTCGGGGCGGTGAACGGCGAGTCGGGGAGCTCGGCCACCGACGGAGATGCACCTTCCGTGACCGAGAACATCGAGATCGAGTTCGTTGCCTGGCTCGCAACGGCGAGGAAGTTGCCGTTGGGGCTGAAGCGCAGGGCGACGGGCGTACTGGTCGTCGCGGTCGGCGAGGCGACCTCGAACGGCGAGCCCGGGAGCGCCACCAGGACCGGCCCGGCGCCACCCAGGCTACCCGCTACGGGCAGGTGCACGCTGAACACGGAGATCGTTCCATCGCCCTTGTTCGCGGTCGCGAGCAACGATCCGTCGGGGCTGACAGCCACCGCCGCCGGATGGTTACCTGTCGTGAACGGTGAATCCGGGGCCTGGGCGAAGTTTCCGGGCTGGTCAAAGCCGGCTTGCGGCTGGGCGGAGAAGTACACCGCGACGTTGTCGTCGTCGTAGTTGGGCACCGCCAGTACCCGAGCCTCTCCGGTCACCGACGGGTCGGAGGGCACGAACGCGACCCCCGCGGGCGAATCCCCGGCCGTGAGCGGACTCCCGAACGCCGGGCTCGGGACAGCGGCGTACGACAGCGGGTTCGTCGGTGCTGAGTAGACGTCCACCTGGTTGTTGAGCTGGTCCGCCGCCGCCAGCAGCGACCCGTCTGAACTGAACGCGAGCCCGAGGGCGTTGCCGATGTGGAGGGGCGTACCGATCAGCGTCGGGCCGCACGTCCCCCCGCAGTCAGCGGCCGCGTTCCCGGCCAGCGCCGCGGCAGAGAGTCCGAGCGCACCGACGCAGCCCGCGACGATAAGCAGCGCCACCCACGTCAGGTCGCGCGCCGCACGATGTCCACTCATCTCCCGGCTCCTGGTTGCTGCGTTGAAGCCGCTGACGTTCCTGCGCCCGAGAATTCCCATCCCAACCCCATTTCCGGCCAAATCCGAGTGAATGGCAGAGATCGCCGCGCGGCGTGCCGACCGCCGAGGCCGCGACTGCATGACGCCCGGCAACGTAGGCGCTACCGCTGGCTCCGCCAAGCACAGAGCCCGAATTGCCGTAGTGACTACTTAGCCGTGCCGCCGAGCATCGTCGCTCGCCGGCGTCTGAGCGCGAAGGAGCCCTCCGCCGGGGCAGGACCACCTCGATCGGCGGCGAAGATGACGGCGTGCGGAGACTTGCTTTGCTTGCCTACGTCGTGCTTGGCCTGATGGTCGCCTCTCAGCACGACTACTACGCCGGCCTGGACTCAGTGTCGCGCGTCGTCTCGGCAGTCGTGGCGACGGCGCTCTGGCCGCTGATCCTGTTCGGAGCCAGCCTCCACCTAAGTCTTGGCCTGACGTAGGCTAGACGCTTGACGGCGCTAGAGCCGCGGTCGCCGCCGATAGCAGGGCCTCCTCAGGAGGCGCCGCGCTGTTGGAGATTGGCGACGAACTCGTCCACCTTCTGGCCAGCGTTGGCGATGGCGTCGTGGTACTGACCCCCGGTCTGCTTGTCGGCTAGCTCTTCGGCCTTCCCGACCCCCTTCTCCAGCGCGTCCTTGTGCGTCGCGGCCGCCTGCTCGGCCTCGCCCTCGAGATCCTTCAGCTTGTCCATGAACCCCATAACATCCCTCCCAGGTAGGTGTCCGCCGGAATCCTAATCAAGGCGGACGCATGACGCCGACCTCGCGCGTCGCGTCAGCTCTCAGGAGCGGCGATTTGCCGGGGGTCGGGAGCTATTTCGCCGATGACGTTGTGTGGGAAGCGCCCGACACGCTGCCGACCGGCAGCGTCTTCCATGGCCGCGACGCGGTCCTCGAGCAGTAGGATGGAAAGGTGCGAAGGAAGGTAGGCATCGTGCTTCACGTGCTCGCCCTGGTAACCCTCGTGGTCGGCGTGGACGTCTTGTTCCTCAGGCATCGGTTCTGGGAGCGCCTGATAGTAAACGTCGGGATTGTCCTGGTGTTCGCAGCGTTCTATTTGAGGTTCCTGAAGCAATCGTGAGCCGATGCGCGCGTTCCCGACGATCTGAGACCTCGTCACCGACGTGTCCTGGAACTACGAGATCAACAAGAAGATCTCGCCCTTCACCCGAAGGACGGCCTGCCCGAGTCGATCGCTCGTCGTAGGATCCGCGCGATGTCCGGGCAGCTTGTGGCGCCACTGGAGACGAGGCTCTGTCCCGTGTCGTTTGAGCTGGACGTGGCGTCGATCGTGGACGCGATTGCTGCAGCACAGGATGAGCTGAGGCTGGGGGCGATCGAGGATCGGGATCGGTGCTGCGGGTACTTCCCCGCACTTGCCGGAGTGAGCGCGATCCGTAGCGACCTGCACTGCGGACACACGCCCGCGTCGCGGTTATCCCGGCGCGCGTGCGAACAATGGTCCACGGCTTGGCATTTGCTTCAAATCGGGTGCTGTACTCCGGGGTGGACGGGGAGCAGGGACACTTCATCGCGGCCTATGGCGTGGAGACGGCCGAACGTAGCGGTGCCAGTTGACGCTCCTCGAACACCGCCAGGAAGCGGTCGCGAAGTGCGCGCTGAGCCGCTGCGGGCATTAGGCGGTGCCCGTAGACGCGCTGGTGAAGCTCACCCGGCGACCGGCTCCCGCGGCGCCCATGGGCTACGGCGAGGTTGTCGAACACGAGCAGGTCGCCCGGGCGCAGGGGCACCTCGACCTGGACGGCGTCGACGTCCAGGCCGAGATATGTGAAGAAGCTCAGCTCGGCGGCCAGAGTGTCGAACTCCATCCCACAGAGGAACCCGGGCGTGGACTTCACGCTCGGCAGCCGCGGCGCGCCGGCGGCCGCGTCGACAACGCGTGCCAGGCTGCCCTCCGAGTAGCCGTCGGCGTCATCCCACGCTCCGTGCGACTCGCCGTACGCGATCAGACTCCCGAGGAGCGTCGCCCGGTCCGGCCAGCCGCGTTGTCCAAGAAGAGCCTCCAACGCCACCAACCGTGTCACCGCCGTGACCCCGACCGCCGAGCGCGGGATAAAGAGCGCTGTATAACGCGCCACGTCCTGATCGCACTGCGGTTGCAGGGGGAGGCCGAAGTCGAAGTGCAGCGTCTGGAAGTCACGGGTCGCTTCGCCCTCAGGCGGCGGGAGGACGAACTCACCGATCACGCTGAGCGCGTCCTGACCGTTCGACGCGGTGCACTCCTCGATCAGCGCTTGCGACCGGGCAAACGCCGCAGCAGGAGTAGCGAACGCGGCCTGGATCCAGACAAAGCCGTTCTGCCGGAGAGCTGAGAACGCCGCAGTCACGCTCCGATTGTCGCCCATGCGGCGAAGACGACCCGTTGCGATTCCACAACGAAGGCCGCCCGGCGCTCAGTCGAAGCTGGTGATGAAGCGGCGCTGCGCGGCGTGGGTCCCCGTCAAGGCGTCGTCGCCGATTCCAATCTCCTCGACGACGCCGCCGCGTGCCTTGAGCACGGCGGTGACCGAGCCGTGGCGCGCGATGTACCAGTCGTTGCGCCCGACGACGAACTCGTTCCCGTGTGGGAGCGCCGCGGCGGCCGCCTTCAGCGTCGCGCCGGGGCGGACGCCGCCGATCGAGTAATACGCGTTGGAGGTCGACGCCCAGATCACGCGGCTGCGGAGCGTGCGCGCCTTAGCGGCGGTCAGCTTCGCCACCGCCTTCGGCGAGGCGTAGCCCACGCGCACGCCGATCGGGGTCAGGCAGAAGAAATCTTCGTAGGTCTTGCCGCGGTCGGAGCTGTGCGTGTAGGCGTGACGCGCCTGGGCGCGGGTCATCCCGAGGTGGATAAGCCCGAGCGTCGAGCCCGACACGCGACCGCTCGCCGCCGGGCACTTCGCCACGTACGGGACCGGGACCGGCGCCCCGGCGCTCGCCGCCTGGGCACTGCCGGAGGAGTTCGTTGCGGTCGTCACGCACGTCAGGGTGGTGCCCTCGTCGAGGGGCTGGACCGTGTAGGTGGCGGCGGTCGCGCCCGGCAGCGGCGTCCCGTCCCGGTACCACTGGTAGGTGAACGTGGGGCTGCCGGTCCAGCTGCCCGGCGCGCACGTCAGCGTCGCGCCCGCCCTGGCCGTGCCGGTGATCGCCGGCTTGGCCGTGTCCTTGGGGACCGGGGGCGGACCGGTCGTGAACGTCGCGATCGGGCTGGTAGCGGCGCCGACGGGAGTCGTCAGCACCAGCTCGAACGAGTACGTCGTACCCGGCGCCAGTCCGGTCAGGACGGCTGACACCGGGACCGGCGAGGAGCCGGTCGGATCGGCGGCGCACGCGGCGGTGCCGGCGAGCACCGCACCGGTGCCGTATGCGAAGTGGCAGTCGCTGACGGTCCAGTCCTCGGGGTTCGCGAGCGCCTGCACAGTCGCGCCGGTCGCCGTGACGGCGGTCGCGCTCGGCGCCGTCGCGGTCGGCGGCGGCGCCAGCGGCTGGACCGCGCCGAGGCTGCAGTTGCTCACCGGACGGGCGCTGCCGCGCTCGTCGGTGGCGGTCGGGCAGCTGCCGCCGGACAGCGCCTCGCTGCCGGCACCCGGCAGCTGCGTCTGCATACCGGGGCCGCCGTTGGCGGCGAGCGGGCCGAGCTCCGGGTCCGCGGTCAACGGTGCCGGGCCGCCGATCGTGCCCGACACGCCGGTCGCGACGTTGGCACTGCCGGCGGCCGCGGCCGCCGTCACCGTCGCGGCGTTCGTGCCGGCGGCGGTCGTGCCCGGCGCGGCGCTGGTGAGCTCGCCGGTGCCGGTGCTGGCGAGGATGTCGTCGGCCAGCGTGACTGTCGCGGCGAAGCCCGCCAGCGAGTCGTACCCGAGGCTGTAGAGGTCGGCGCCGCCATCCGCGGCGGTGTTGGCGTCGAGCGTCGCGTCGGTCAACGTGACGGTGCCATCGAGGTTGAAGATCGCGCCACCGAGCCCCTCGCCGGCGCTCGCGCTGCCGGAGGCAACCGTGCCGCCGACCGCGCCGTCGCCCGTGAGCGTGCTGTTCGTGACCGTCAGCGAGCCCTGCATGTTGAAGACGGCGCCGCCCATCCCGGCGCCGCCACCGCCGAGCACCAGATCGGACCCCGAGGCGGCGCCGCTGTCGCCGCCCCCGAACCCCGGTGCGCCGGATGCCGAGCCGCCACCACCGCCGAAGCCACCGCTGCCGCCGGCGCCGTCGGTCGCGCCGCCGCCACCGCCGCCGAAACCACCGCCGCCGCCGCCGTCGGCGCCGGAGCCGCCACCACCGCCGACACCGCCGCCGCCACCGGAGCCGTCCTGATCGACGCCGCCGCCCGCACCGAAGGCGCCACCCGCCGGCGCGGTGCCTTCCCCGCTGCCGCCAGCGCCGCCACCACCGCTCCCGTCGCCGCCCGCACCGGGCGTGTCCCCGTTCGAGCCGCCGGCGCCGCCGAGCCCGCTGGCGGGACCGCCACCGGCGCCGCCGACCGGGCGCACCCCGCTGACAGACCCGGGGGCACCGACCTCGCTTGTCAGGAAACCGGCGCCACCTCCGCCCGCCCCCTCCTCCATGCTGGCTACCCCGGCGCCGCCGCCGGCGCCACCGAAGTCGCCGGCTCCGAAACCGCCGCCAGGCCCACCGTTACCGTCGGCCTGGCCGTCGGTGCCGAGCCCGCCACCACCGCCGAAGCCGCCGCCGGTGGTGGCGGCGCCGCCGGTCGCGCTGTCGCCGTCGACCGTGACGGCATCGAGCACGACCGTGCCCTGGTTGAAGATCGCCCCGCCCATCCCGGCGCCGCCCCCGCCCCCGCCGGCGGCGTCGCCGCCCTGGGCGATGCCGCCGGTCAGCGTCAGATCATCGAGCGTCAGCGACCCGGCGCCCGGCGTCGTGTACCCGGCGGTGCTCGACGCGACCGGGTTGGCGCCGACGAAGAACAGCCGGAAGTCGGGCGTCGCCGCCGACCGGGTCGCGGGCTCCTGGGCGGAGAGCGTCGCGCCGTTGCCGTCGAGCGTGATCGCCGTCGCGATCGCGGGGAGCGCGTCAGGGCCGTACCAGTTGTCGAGCGCGGCGTCGCTGCCATCCGGAGTGGTGAACGTGTACGTGCACCCGGCCGCCAGCTGGAGCGTCGCGGCCGCGGGAGCGGCATCGTCCGCCGTAACGATCGCCGACGACAGCGCCGCGGCGCCGCCGGAACACGGGACACTGACCGTCCCCGGCCGCGCCCACGCCGAGGCCGGGGCGGCGATCGCCGCCAGCGTAGACATCGCGATGATAATCCGCACCCGCACCGGCGCGGCGATCATATCGCCCGCAACTGCCTCCAGCGTGTTGGCGGACTCGATGGCCACCATGCAACGGAGCGCTTGCCCGACCCGGGCCGGCATCGACGCCGGAGCGGACGATCGCCTCCGCCCGAAATCGACGGGCAGGTCGTGCGGAGCGGCGCCGGCGGCTCGACGATCGCATTCTCGTCAACGGTGTGGCCGCCACAGGGTCGGTCTCCGGCCGAGCTGGGCATGGTTGAGCGAGATGCCGAGTCATCGTCTATGCGATGTCGCGATTGGCTCGTGGTGTCACGGGCGCGCCGGCGGCGGTGATTCGTCCGCGGATGCGCTGGAGTACCGTCGTGCGTTGCCGGCTGGGGCGCGTCGTCTTGATGTCGGCGATGAGCCGTGCGTGCTCTGCGGTCTGGATCAGTTCGGCCTGGTGCTGCTGGGCGATCATGTAGTTGAGCTGGCTGTACATCGGGGCCTCCTTGGGTGGTCGATGCGAGCAAGCTACGAGTAAGCCCACGGTCCGCCATCGGGCTTCCGCCTTATCTTGCGTCTTATCTTCTGCGCTCCCGGGCTTAAGGCAGACGCGCGCGAGATAATCGCCGTGTGATCGGGCGCGTCTCCAGTCCACGCTTCGTTGGCCGTCGGGAGGAGCTGGGGGTGCTCGAGGCTGCTGTTCGGCGGGCCGGGGAGGGAACGGGTGTGGTCGTGATGATCGGCGCGGAGGCGGGGATGGGCAAGAGCCGCCTGGTCGCCGAACTCGATGGGCTGGCCACCACCGACGGTGCGACGATGGTGATCGGCGAGTGCCTGCCGCTCGGCGACGGCGAGCTGCCCTACGCACCGATCGTGAGCGCGCTGCGGTCGCTCCTTCGAGCTCGCGGCGTGACCGACCTGAGGACGCTTGCCGGAGCGGCCAACGACGAGCTCGTGCGCCTGCTCCCCGAGCTCGGCGGCGACGCGGAAGCCACACGGTCGATCTCGCCTGACAGAGCTGGCTCACCCGGCCGGCTGTTCGAGCAGCTGCTGGCGGTGTTCGCGGGCGCCGCACGCGACGCGCCGGTCCTCCTCGCCGTCGAGGACTTGCACTGGTCAGACCGCTCGACCCGTGACTTTCTGACCTTCTTGGTCCGGGGGATTCGCCGCGAGCGACTGGCGCTGATCCTGACCTACCGCAATGACGAGATCCAGCGCCGCCATCCGGCGCACCGGTTCCTGTTCGAGCTGGAGCGCAGCGGCCAGGCTATCCGGCTGGAGCTAACTCGATTTCAGCGGCGCGAGCTTCGTGACCAGGTGGGGGCAATCCTCGGCCGTGAACCGACGCCGGAGCTTCTCGACAGCCTCCTGGAGCGCGCCGAAGGCAATCCGTTCTTCACCGAAGAGCTGCTGGCGACAGTCGAGGAGCCTGACGCGCCTATACCGGAGTCTCTACGCGAAGCGATGCTGTTCCGAGTGGAGGGTAGCTCCGAGCAGGTGCGGGCCGTGCTCCGCGTCGCGGCCGTTGCCGGGCGCGAAGTCGATCACGGACTGCTCGAGGCTGTGGTCGGAGCCGGATCTGACGAGCTGCTCGAGGCGCTGCGCGAGGCCGTGCAGGCCCACCTGCTGGTCGAGAACCCACGCACGGGAGCGTATGGCTTTCGCCACGCTCTGCTGCGGGAGGCGGTCTACGGTGATCTGCTGCTGGAGGAGCGACGCGCTCTGCATCTTGAGCTGGCCGAGGCTCTCAGCGAATCTTCCAACACGACCGACGGCCGGGCAATGGCCGCCGAGCTCGCTCAGCATTGGTACGCGGCGCGGCAACTGCCTGACGCGCTGGCGTCGTCGATTGCCGCCGGTCTCCAGGCCGAGAACGTCCGCGCGCTCGGGGAGGCGCTTGTGCACTACGAGCGCGCGCTCGTGCTGTGGGATGCGGTTGATCCCGCTGCCCCGGAGCTTTCACGGATCGAGGTCATGCAGCACGCGGCCGAGGCGGCGATGCTGGTCGGTCATATCGATCGGGCGATCGCTCTCGCTGGCGACACGCTGGACCGGGTCAGGCCAGGCGACCTGGTCGGGGTGTCTCTCGCGCACGAGCGCTTGGGACGCTACTTGTGGGCGGCAGGGCGCGGGGAGGAGGCGCTACCGGAGTATCAGCGGGCCGTCGAGCTGATGCCCGAGTCGGTCTCTCGTGAGCGGGCTTTGGTGCTCGCCGCCGAAGCCCAGGTACTGATGCTCTGCAGCTTCAGCGAGCTGTCCGAGCGACGCTGCGACGAGGCACTAAAGATCGCGGCAGACGTCGGCGCGGAGGACATCAAGGCGCACGTCCTCAACACGGTCTGCGCCAACCTCAGCATCAAGGGCGAGTTCGATCAAGCGGTGGCGAGCGCGACGCAGGCGCTCGAGGTCGCTCGCCGACTGGGGCTCGTTGAGGAGATCAGCCGAGCGTTCATCAACGGCAGCGACGCCCTAGATCAGGGCGGCCAGGTCCGAGAGTCGATCGCGTTCGCGCGCGAAGGCGTCGAGACGGCGCGCGCAAACGGTACCGACCGTCAGTTCGGCGACTTTCTCCGCGCCGTGATCGCCGTACGTCTTATCCGGACAGGAGCGTGGGACGAAGCGGAGACACTGCTCACCGAGCTACTCGAGCGCGCGGCCGTCGGGGTCAACTCCGGACTCGTCTTCCAAAGCCTCGCCGAGCTCCATGCCGGGCGCGGCGATTACGAAGCGAGCCTCACGGCGGTCAAGAGGGCGTACGACAACATTCACACCGCGAACGGATCAATGTGGCTGGCACCGGTGGCGGCAGCACGTGCGGCCGCCGAGCTGTGGGCCGGGGATCTCGAGGCGGCGCTGCGAACGATCGACGGGTGCCTCGACCTATTCGGCCACCGCGAGGACGTGGCCTTCACCGCCAGGCTGTATGAGCTCGGCGCGAGAGCACACGCCGATCTCTCCCTGCTCGCTCCCCACGACGACGCAGTCGGCCAGCGCGAGGCGCAGCGGGCACGGGAGCTGCTGGCCCGGCTGGACCAGGTGATGGCGGATCTCGTGGGCCGCCCGCAGCCCCGCGTCCTGGCCAACCGAGCGGCGTGCCTGGCCGAGCTCTCGCGGATCACCGGCTCTGACCCGGCAGCCTGGCAAGAGGCGGAACGGCTATCACACGCCATCGACGACACCTATCAGGTCGCCTACACACGCTGGCGCCGCGCTGAGGCGCTGATCCACCGCAACTGGGATCATCAGCTCGCGCAAGACCTCCTCAGACAGGCATACCGCACCGCGGATGAGCTCGGAGCCCGGCCTCTACGCCAGGCGGTGGAGACCCTGACGCGAGCGGCCCGAATCGACCTCAACCCGGACGACCGTCCTGCGGCCAGAACGGACACAGGGCTTGACAAGTTCGATCTCACTCCGAGAGAGCTCGAGGTTCTCGCACTGCTCAGTGAGGGCATGAGCAACCGCGAGATCGCCGCCAAGCTGATCATCAGCGACAAGACTGCGAGCGTGCACGTGTCGCGGATACTCGCGAAACTGTCGGTGGCTAACCGGGCCAGCGCGGCAGTGCTCGCGCAGCGTTTGGGAGTACCGGCAACCCCCCGATAGCGCGGGTCAGCTCGGAAACGCGAAGCCGTAGAACCCGTGGCTGAGCCGCTTGAGCGTGAAGCTCGCCGAGCGGTGCCAGTGCGCCGGGACGGCGCTGGTGAAGGACACCTCGACGCGCGTGAAGACGAGTGACGAGTGATAGGTCCCGCCGTCCAGCGTAGTCGCGAAGCTCAGCGTTTTCGGCGCGGAGAAGTTGAGCGTGGCGGGGTAGCGCTTCCATGAGATGCTCACGCCGCTCTCACGCGGCACCCACAGGTCACCGCTCCCGTTCGCGCCGTTCGCGCCCCAGCTGCTCCAGGACAGGCTGCTGCTGGGCCCCCGACCGCTGTTGCTGCCACGGGTGCCGTTGAAGGAGGCTCCCAGATCCGTGGTCCAGCCCAGCGCCGCCGGACGCGCCGCCAGCGCGTCGGGCGGCATGCCCGAGAAGTCGACCGCCTTCGGACGCGTCGCCGCCGACGCGCCGGGCGCCAGCGCGACTCCGAGCGTCCCCGCCGCGAGTGCCCCGCCAACAACTCTCCCGATCTTGCTCAACATGCACTGCCTCCGGTCTCTGCAATGAACAGCGAACAGCGAATCATGGATGACAATGGACGCAACCTGAACCTGGGGCGCCCGACGCGATCCGGGCGTAACCCGGCTGAGACGGCCAATCGTTGATGATCTAGCACACTGGGACCAGCCAACTTCACCTATCGACGAACCGGAAGGCATCATGGACATCGGAATCATCGGAGCGGGACACATCGGCGGATCGCTGACGCGTCGGCTCGCGGCGCTCGGTCACGCCGTGCGGGTGTCGAACTCACGCGCTCCGGAAACGCTGGCCGACCTGGCCGCGGAGACCGGCGCGACCGCGGTCTGGGCACGCGAGGCCGCCATCGACGCCGACCTCGTGATCCTCAGCATCCCGCAGAAGAACGTCGTCGATCTCGCGCCCGGCATCGTCGCTGGAGCGAAGCCAGGCGCGCCGGTCATCGAGACCAACAACTACTACCCGCGTGAGCGCGACGGCTTGATCGCGGCGATCGAGGCCGGCGCTCCGGAGAGCGTCTGGGTCTCCGAGCAGCTCGGGATCCCAGTCTTCAAGGTGTTCAACGGAATCTTCTGGAAGCACCTGCTCGAGGGTGGGCTGCCGCGTCGCAGCGCCGGGCGCATCGCACCGCCGGTGGCCGGCGACGACGCGGCTGGCAAGCAGATCGTCTTCGAACTCGTCGACGAGCTCGGCTTCGACGCCGTCGACGGCGGGACGCTGGCCGAATCCTGGCGCCAACAGCCGGGCACGCCGGTCTACGGGGCCGACTTGGACGCCGCGGGAGCAATCCAAGCGCTCTCAACGGCCTCGCCCAAACGCCCTGACGCATTCCGCGCGACGGTGTGACACCGGCGCCATCGCCCGGCACTCTCCGCGAGCGACAGGCCGAGGTAGCACAACACTGCCCCGATCACGGGTATCCGGCGCTCGCGCTCGGCCCGGAACACACTGTGGCTCGGGGCGCTCGCCAGGTTCTCGTCGGGCGCTTGCTAACCAGAGGCCACCGAGCTAATTCGGGACAACCCCTTGTTACCGTGAGTCACGCGTCACTGACGCCGTGCGACTCAGGGACTTGGCGAAATGTGACCTCTAACTCCGCGTAAAGTGAATCCAGATTCCTGCGAGTCTTTCCGACCCCGACGAAGCCACCAGCCCAGCCTGACGACAGGCGCTCGATCCGCACGAGCGTTTCGCCCGGCTGGCCGGCGACGATCCGGACCCCGACATTGAAGTACTGCGCGAGGGCACCGACTAAGACATTGGCCACCCGCGACCCCCGCACCCGCGGGACTATCCGCCCCCCGGTGGCAAGGACGCTGGCGAGGCACTAAGCGACGCCAGCGCTAGGTTCGTCCGCGAGGCGGCGGTGGCGCGAAGCCGAATGGATGCCCGCCCCGGGCTCGGCGGCTCCTCAGACGAGTGTCTTCTGGAACCAGTGGTCCGCGAACGGCTCGTCGTTGAACGCAGGCACCTCGATCCAGCCGGTTGACCGGTACATGGACAGAGCCTCGGCGAGGACCGCGCTCGTTTCGATGTGCGCGACCCGAGCCCCGCCAGCCCGCGCGCACGCCTCGAGCCGCTCCAGTAGGCGACGGCCGAGTCCGAGCCCGCGGGCGCTGGGAGCGATCCACATCCGCTTGATCTCGGCCGGCCCGTCGACGTGGTGCTTCACGGCTCCGCAGCCGATCGCCTCGCCATCAAGGTAGGCGACGAAGAACTCGCCCGCGGGCGGTCTGAGCTCGTTCGGCAGTGCGGTGGCGCCCTTGGAGGGATCAAAGCCCCTTCGCGAGCGGCGGTTGAGCTCGGCGACATACTCTCCGAGGCAGTACCGGGCATCGGCGTGCTCGGGATCGACCGTGGTGATCTGCACGCTAGCTGCGCTCAGCAGGCGCTCGACATCATCCATCGCTGCGTCCGAGTTTGCCAGGTCGACCGTCACGCTGAGATTGAAGACGCCGCGCTCACCGCAGCGATCGAGACTGCCGCACGTCGTCCGGCAGTCGTCTTTATGTCGACTCCCATTCGCGGCGCAGAACGGCGAAGATGCGTAGTGTCGTCCACTCGCCCCTGAACCAGTCAGCTTCGATTAGACGCGCCTCGCAGCGGAAGTTAAGACGCTCGAGTAGTCGGTGGACAGCGTCATTGCGGTCGTCGGCCTGGGCGTAGACGCGATGCAGCTTGTGTTCATCGAAGAGCTTGGTGATCACAGCCGCAAGCGCCTCGGTCGCGAGTCCGGAGCCTTGACGATCCGGTGCGAGCGTGACGCCGACCTCGGCGGTTCCCGGCTGATCAGCGTCGACGCGGACAGCGCAGTCGCCACACACGGTCCCACCCAGTCGGTCGATCGCCGCCAACTGCACCCACGCTCCTCGTGTGCCGAACTCGGCGCCTTCTTGTGAGGCGAGAAATTGCTCGGCGTCGGCCATCGAGTACGTCGCGTCCCAGGATTGATAGCGCGCGACTTTGGGCATGCTGCGGTATGCAACGAACGCTGGCAGATCGGCGGCCTGAAATAAGCGCAGGCGCAGCCGCTCCGTAACGATCTCCACCATGGCACCATCCTGGCAAAGTCAAGTGCCGCTGCCCCTTTCCATGCGGTGTGGCGGAGGCGGCTCCGGTGGAGGGCGCTTTGGGCATGACTGATTACGTCGTTCTCGATGCCGCTGGTCGCCGCCGTTCGCCGGCGACGATGCCCGGCTTTCATCGCGGTCGCCCACCGCGCAACAAGGGCGTTCAGTATCCCGCCGACCCCCCGACCGTCGGAGAGAGCGTCGCGGTGTCAAGGCCGGTCGAAAAGTAGGCCACTCGCGCGGCAGCGTTCTCGTGCGAATGCGGGAAGGGCGGGAAAAGATGCGAGGCCGGCATGGACCACTGGGCCTGGCAGCACCTCAGCGACTGGCTGGAGATCCGGGTCGAGATGCGCATCGGCGCGCTGCTGTGCGTCGTCGACGGGCCCACCGAAGGCCGACCATGGTCACCCACCGCTGCCCGCGCCACACTGCGGCAGCTCGCGGTCAGCGCCGGGGTCCGCCGTCGCTTCGCGCCACACCTCGAGGCGAACACCATGACGTCACGGCCCGACGAAAGCGAATGGCGACGATACGCAGCCCTGATGCGGGAGCTGATTGCTCTCGCAGAAGAGCTCCGACGGGGGTTTGGGTCGTGCCTTCTCGACGGTCGATTGCCGACATCTCGGCGCAGACTCTGTCAATCGTTCCCGGTCGGGATCACCGTCGCCGGCTCGACCATCAGCAAGACCGTGCGTCCGTGCGCGCGTGGGCGGTGAACGACGCCACGCGGGATCGTCACGCCCTGTCACGCCCTGATTCACACCAAGCAAGAACGGGTCCCGCCCCTCCACCTCGAGCTCGAGCCTTCCCTCGAGCACGAAAAAGAACTCGTCTTCGTGCTCGTGGCTGTGCCAGTCGACGAGCTCGCCCTCGATCACGGCAAGTCGAACGACGCAATCATTCACGCTCGTGAGTGTCTGATTCAGCCACGGTTCATACCCCGCACCC
>Ga0302326_10009977_pt1 | contig 20616 bp, 11 predicted proteins | sample Palsa_T0_3_FD_202264 | JGI IMG/M metagenome (GOLD analysis project Ga0302326, IMG submission 202264) | Peat permafrost microbial communities from Stordalen Mire near Abisko, Sweden - Palsa_T0_3 | ecosystem: Environmental > Terrestrial > Soil > Palsa > Peat permafrost | place: Sweden: Abisko...
GTCCTAATCGTGCTGCTGCTGGCTCTCGCATTTGGCTACGCCCGCCACGTGTTGCTGGTACTGGTTGCGCTGCCGTCCACTTTGATCGGCGGTGTCGCTGCGGTCGCCGTGACCGGCGGCAGCTTGTCGCTCGGCGCGATGGTCGGATTCGTCGCGCTCTTCGGCATGGCCGCGCGCAACACCATTTTGCTCGTGTCGCACTACGATCATCTGGTGACGGCGGAGGGGCAGGGCTGGAACCTCGCGACTGCGTTGCGCGGTGCGGAAGAGCGCTTGACACCGGTGTTGCTCACTGCCCTCCTGACGGGACTTGCGCTCTTGCCGGTGGCCATCCAGATGCACGAGCCCGGCCATGAAATCGAAGGTCCCATGGCGGTCGTGATTTTAGGCGGACTCGTGTCCTCGACTCTGGTGAGTCTCCTCCTGGTGCCGCCTCTGGCGGCACACTGGCTACGCCACACAAGAAGTTAGTTAGTGCATCGCAAGGTGGAAGCTTCGCGCGTGCGTGACGGATCGACGAGCGAACCCCTTTTGAGTCGGCCATCGCAGCGACAGCTGTGTGCTGCCGCGCCTGAACGCCCCCGCTTCCGGCGGCGGCTTCGGCTTGAAAAGTGCCGCCAAGCGCGTGCATTTTCATGCTGGATGACCGACGCCGCGCCGGCGTCGCCGCTGTGAACGTAAATGTCAAGCGGCGGCGTAAACTCGCCCTCACAAGGTGTGTGCCATTTTCGGCACAAAACTGTTGCGAACGCGGCAGCGCAGCGTATGAGAGTTGTTGAGTTGTAAGCGAACTGATATATACGACATAGGAAAATGTCCTATACATATATGGGAATGGTCTGACGGTCAGTTTTCCGTTCTGGTGCGTGTGTTTCCCCTGACGGCACACACGATCACCGTAGATTTAGACGGCGCCTATATCCGCACCCTCCGCGCCGGGCTTGTTCGGGGACGGCGGTGCGATAGCAAAAAAGTACAACGCGAACCGGTATTTGAGGAGAACCTGTATGCAATCGGAAACACAGCAACGGCTGAGGATGCTTTGTGCCGTACTGGCACTCGGGGGATGTTGGGGCCTAGCGAGCGGCGATGAAGTCACCGACCGGACGAAAAACCCAGATCTCTGGGCGGATCCGGGTGGTGATCAAGCCCTGACTCGCCACAGTTCATTAAAAAATATTAATACTCAAAACGCTTCAAAACTGCAGATGATCTGGTCGCAGTCGAGCGGAACGTTGCGCGGCCATGAGGGACAGCCGCTGGTAGTGGATCTTGGCGGGACGCCAATGATGTACATGGAAAGCGGTTGGCCAAACATCATTCAGGCGCTGGACCTGACCGACCCTGACCACCCGAAGGAAATTTGGAACTACACCAAGTCGACGGACCGCGACGCATCTGCTGTGCCGCGCGCCTGCTGCGACACGGTGAATCGCGGCATGTCCTTTGCGGACGGCAAGCTCGTGTTTGGCACGCTCGATGGCTTCGTCATTGCCCTTGATGCCAAGACCGGCAAGGAAGTTTGGGTCGTCAAACATGCGTGGCCGGCTCACGGCGAGACGATCACACCGGCTCCGCTCATTGCTGAAGGCAAGGTCATCATCGGTTTCGGTGGCGATGAATTCGCCGCGCGCGGCCGCTTGGATGCGTATGACCTCGGCACGGGCAAGAAGGTGTGGGAGTTCTACGCCACGGGTTCTGATAAGGACGTGGGCCTCACGGCAGACTCCAATAAGAAACATCCGGAATACGGCAAAGCGGGCCAGGACCTCGGTATTCACGGCTTCCCCGGCGACGAATGGAAGCGGGGCGGCGGCGCCCAGTGGGGCTTCTATAGCTACGATCCGGAGCTGAAGCTCGTCTACACGTCGAGCGGCAACCCGGGTCTGTGGAGTCCGTCCTATCGTTGCGGTGCCAAGACTCACGAGGAGTGCAACAACGGCAAGTGGGACAACAAGTGGTCCATGACCATTTTTGCCCGCAAGGTCGACACCGGCGAGATTGTCTGGGCGTACCAGATGACTCCGTTTGACCAGTGGGACTATGACGGCATCAACGAGAACATGCTCGAAGACCTGACGGTCGACGGCAAGGCTCGCAAAGTGCTGATCCACTTCGATCGTAATGGCTATGCCTATGTCCTTGATCGGACTGACGGCACGCTCCTTCGCGCGCACAACTATGTGACCGTGAACTGGGCGGAAAAGATCGACATGAAGACGGGCCGTCCGATCAAGGTGAAGGCGCATTCACCGTTCGCGCCCAACGGCAATACGCAGGCCTGTCCGTCGGCGATGGGCGGCAAGGACCAGCAGCCCTGTGCGATCGATCCGGGCGAGCCGGGCATTGCCTACTGCCCGACCAATAACTGGTGCATGGAAGACGAGCCGCAGGAGCGTTCACATACCCAGCAGGGTACGGTGTACGTGTTTGCCAACGTCTATATGTATCCGGAGAAACCCGGCACCACCGGCAAGTTCAAGAAGTTCAACTTCCTGACGGGTGAGACGGTATGGGAAATCCCGGATCCGTACCCGAATTGGGGTGGTGCGCTCGTGACCGACGGCGGTCTTGCCTTCTACGGTAGCTTGAACGGAGACTTCCGTGCGGTCGACCGCTCCTCCGGCAAGGTACTTTGGCAGCGCCGCTTAGGCTCGGGCATCATCGGCAACCCGATCACGTACAAGATTGCTGGCAAGCAGTACGTATCGGTGTGGAGTGGCATCGGCGGCTGGATCGGCCTGCCCGTGACCGCTGGTCTTGATCTTTCCGACAAGTTCGGCGCGATCGGCGCCACGGCAATGACCAAGGCAGCAAACCTCGACAAGATCCCGATGGGTGGAACCCTGTACACCTTCCGCGTCGAATGACCGGAGTCGGTGTCAAGTAGTAGTTAGTTCAGAGCGTCCGGTGTCTAATAGACACCGGACGCTTTTTTTTTGGGGCAACGGTTTTGGGGCAAGGCATGAATAAGTGGTTTAGCGGGCTTGCGATTATCGGCATCGCAGTCCTAGGGGGTACCGCCCAAGGGGCGGCGCTGCGTGTGTGTGCAGATCCCGGCAGCATGCCTCTGTCGAACAACCGCGGTGAAGGCTTCGAGAACAAGATTGCCGATCTGCTCGCGAAATCGATGGGCACGACCGTTCAGTATTACTGGCGGCCGTCCATCGAGCGTGGTTTGACGCGGACCACGCTGTACGCTGACGAGTGCGACCTCATGATGGACATGCCGCTCGATTCGGAGCGCGTGCTGACCACCGAGGCGATTTATCGCACAACCTTTGTCCTTGCGTATCGCAACGACAAGAATCTCTCCTTCAAGAATCTCGATGATCCGAAGCTGAAGAAACTCAGAATCGGCGTCTATCAGACCTCTGCGATACGCGAGGCACTCTTGGATCATGACGTCGTCGATAACGTCGTCATCCATTACCTCTCGCATGATGCGGACCTGGTGCCGGAGAACCAGCCCTCCTATCAGGTACAGGAAGTTGTCGATGGCAAACTTGACGTGGCGGCCGTATGGGGTCCGTTTGCCGGCTACTACAAGGCGCTGAAGCATGCGCCTTTGACCATCCAGCCGGTCAACCTGATGGAAGATGCCGTGCCGATGGAATACGACATGGCGTTCGCTGTGCGCACGACCGACAAGGCTCTGCACGAACAGCTAGAGCAGGCGATTCACAAGGAACGCGATGGGATCCGCGCGATTCTCGTCGAGTTCGGTGTGCCGCTCGTGAAGTGCGACAGCTGCCTCGTCAGCGGAGACCTGCCTTCACATGGTCCGTACCCGCAGCCAAAGCCGCATCACGGTGACCCGACTCCTTCAGTCGTTTCGATTGCGACGCTCAATGATTGGCTCGCGCATGGCGCCGACGTCAATGAGGAGCTGAACCACGCGATCCTCGGCGACGACATCAAGCGCGTGACCTATCTCATCGAGAAGAAGCACGCCAGCATCAATGCTCGCGATCTGCAGGGCGAGACGCCCCTGCATAACGCCATACATCTATCAGCGGTTGGCCTGGTGACCTACCTCGTAGCGCACGGCGCGGATGTGAATCTGCAGGACCGCGACGGCTGGACACCGCTCATGACGGCGGCCTGGCTCGACAACGGCGAAATCGTGCACTTTCTCATCGAGCACAAGGCCGACCCGAACGGCAAGGGCGCGGGGGATCTGACACCGCTTGCCATCGCCTCACAAAACGGCAAGGACGTCGCCGCGGTCGCGCTGATCGAAGGTCACGCCGATGCCAATCAGACTGTCGGCGGCGGCGGCTACACGCCGCTCATGCTGGCGGTCGCGGACCGCTCGAGCGCGACGGTGCAGGCGCTCCTCAGTCATGGCGCAGACGTCAACGCCAAGAACAACGGTGGCCTCACGGCGCTCATGATTGCCGCCGCCGCCAATCAGCCGGGGCTTGCGACCATACTCATCAAAGCAGGCGCCGATGTCGGCGCGCGCGATGAAAAGGGCGAAACGGCGCTCAGCATTGCGCGCGATAAGGATGGTCAGGCGGTGATCAAGCTCTTGGAACAACCCGCGACCTCCGCCGTTCAGCATATGGGTAGCCCGGGCGCGTAGGCGTGTAGAAAAAATCTAATCGACGAGGAGTCGGACCGTGTCGAAGAAAGTTTGGGTTGGCTGTCTATCCGTATTGACCTTGGTCGGAATTGCCATGGTTGGCGCCCAGGGGCAGACGGCAGCGCCGCCCGCCGCGGCAAAGCCGGCGGCTGGCGCGGCGGCGGCCCCTGCGGGGGGCGCGGCGATGACGCCGCAGGCACGCGTCGACAGCACGCCCAAGGGGCAGCTGAAGAATCCCTACAAGGACGATGATGCGGCCGCGGTACAGGCCGGCAAGGATTTCTATTTCCACTCGGGCTGCAATGGTTGTCACGGCGGCAACGGCGGCGGCGGCATGTGCCCGCCGCTCACCAATGACATCTGGGTTTACGGCGGTGACGATGACACGCTCTTCAGGCTGGTCACCCTCGGCTCTGACGGCTTGCAGGCGAAGGGCTATACGCGCGTAGGCATGGAAAAGGTGGTCGGCCCCATGCCCTCAATGGGTGCAATCGTCCCCACGGATGATGCTTTATGGAAGATCATCACCTTCGTTCGCTCCAATTATCACGGCTCGCCAGCCTGCAAATTTGGCTGCCCGGTGGACGCTCCGCCTCCGCCCGGGGCATAAGAAAACGGCAGAACGCGAGCTTTTCGCCGTAGCCCGTTAGGGGTACTCTCAGCGGGCTTGGCCGGTGTGACACGCAAGGCGCGGGCGCCAGATGAGCGGCTGGGGCTGATGGGTGGCGTCTCAAGCCATGCTGCCGCGAGGCGATCTTGCGGCACGCACAAAGATCGTGGCGGGCGAGGGGGTGCGTTCATGCGACTGGGACTACAGAGCCGAGGTCATGCGGAGCTGGTTCAATCCGCGGTGCGCGGATGTTTGACCGGACTCACCATTGATGACGCCGTACGGTGCTCCTGGAACCGCTGTCTCAATACTTACGCGCTCGACGTCCTGCAGACCAAGAAGCCGACGACGGTGGAGCGCGGCGATCTGCGCGACCGCAAGGAGCGGCTCGGATCCCTGCTCTCCATCGCCAAAATCGAGATGGCGAATCTTGCGCGGCTCATGCAGCACTCCCAGTACGGCATCATGCTCACCGACTGGGATGGAGTCATCGTCAGTTACGCGGGCGACCCGGGATTTTCGTCCACTGCGCGCCGCAGCGGTTTTCGCGAGGGCGTGATCTGGAGCGAGCGCGAGCTCGGCACCAATGGCATGGGCACCTGTCTTGCGACCCAGCGCCCCATCGTCATCCACCGCAAGGATCACTTCCTCGCGCAGAACACGCAGCTCACCTGCTCGGCCGCGCCGATCTTTGACATGCAGGGCAAATTGCTCGCCACCCTGGATATCTCAGGCGCGTCCTCCCGGGCGCAGACCCATACTCTCGCACTTGTTGACATCGCTGCGCAGAATATTGAGAACCGCGCGCTGCTCGAAGCCTGCAAGAAATTTGGCCTGCTGCGCTTTCACCGCTGCGCTGAATTCGTCAGCACGCCCGGTGAAGGCGTGCTCGCCTTCGATGAGGCGGGGACCATTCGCGGTGCCAATCGCGGCGCATTGAAGCTGCTTGGTTATCGCAATCACGAAGCGCTGTGTGGCCAGCGTATCGAGGCGGTGCTCGACACGACGCTTGAGGCTCTGATGCATCTGTCCTGGCGCCACGGATTCAGGCCCGACCTCCTACCGCCGCGTTTCGGTCCGCAACGCTGGTTTGCATCTGTGCAAGCTCCGTCGGATACGCTGCGCCGCTCGAGCCTCAAGCCCATCACCGTGAGCGCCGTAGTCCCGGCGGTGGTGAGCACAACCGCGATTGGCGCTGCGGCGCCCGGCGTTGCGGCGCTGCCGCGCGTGGATGTCGAGGCCGCTGACGTTCTCGGCAGCGCCGAGTGCGATGCTCTGCGGCGCACTCTGGAAGCTTGCCGGTGGAACATAAGCGCGACCGCGGTGCGCCTGCACTTAAGCCGCCGTACGATCTACCGCAAGATGTACCGCCATGGCATTGCGCGCCATGATCTCGGCGGCCACGGCGGCAAATAGCATGCTGCGCGCCGGCGGCGCGGGATCATTCTGGTAAATAAGCGGCGGGTGCTGCGCAGCACGAGCTCGCGGCCGCGATTCGCGCTTGGGGCTTACGAATTTTTCAGTGGCACCGGCGTGCCGGCACTGACACACTCCATATCAGATCGTGTCGATGAGCGGGCTCGCCCGTCGCAAGCTGGCGACATAACGCATACTTGTGAACGGTGAAAGGAGGAGCCATATCAGCGACTTCGCTCGAGGAGTCAGCGGTGCTTCCCCTACGCGTGCGCACTGTGGCATTCATTGCCACTTTATTCGTATCCGGCGCCCAGGCGCAGACCGCCCCCGTTGCCGCACCGCCGCACGTCGAGCCATTCAGCTTCGCAACCGTCGAACGTCTGGCGCAACAGCGCTCCATGCAGCCCTACCGCGACCGCTCGGCACCGCTGCCACCGCGGCTCGCGAAGTTGAGCTACGACGCCTACCGCGACATCCGTTTCAAACCGACCGCGGCACTGTGGCACGACCAGGCGCTGTTCGAAGTGCAATTCTTTCATCGCGGCTTCACTTTCGCGCGCCAGGTCAACATCAGCGAGGTCAACGCCGCCGGCACCAGTCGACCCATTATCTACAATCCGGCCTTTTTCACCTTCGGCAAACTCACCGCGATGACAGCCAAGGATCTGCCGCCGCGCACCGGATTTGCCGGCTTTCGCGTGCACTACCCGCTGCATACGTCCTTGTATAAGGACGAGCTCGCCGTGTTCCTGGGCGCCTCCTATTTCAAGGTGCTGGGGCGGCGACAGGGTTACGGGCTCTCGGCGCGCGGCCTCGCGGTCAACACCGCAACCGTCGGCGGGGAGGAATTCCCCGCTTTTACCGATTTCTGGCTCGTGCGGCCCCAGGCGCAAGAGCGCTCGCTTACGATCTATGCGCTTCTGGACAGCGAAAGCGTCACCGGTGCCTACCGTTTTGACATCCATCCAGGCTCGATGACGCAGGTCGAGGTCAAGAGCGAGATCTATCCGCGAAATGATATTGAAAAGATCGGCATCGCCCCGCTCACGTCGATGTTCCTGTTTGGCGAAGATCACTCCGGGCGCCATTTCGATGACTTTCGTCCCGAAGTGCACGACAGCGACGGCCTGATGGCAGAGACCGGCAAGAGCGAGTGGCTATGGCGGCCACTGTCGAATCCGCGCGAGCTGCGCGTCAGCCGCCTGATTGATCACAATCCGCGCGGTTTTGGCCTCATCCAGCGTGACCGCAATTTCGATCACTACCAGGACGCCGAGTCACGCTTCCAGTCGCGGCCGAGCTACTGGGTTGAACCGCGTGGTGACTGGGGCGACGGCGGCGTCGAGCTCGTGGAGATCCCGAGCGACGAGGAAACCAACGACAACATCGTTGCCTACTGGGTGCCGGGTGCGCCCGTGAAAGCGCATCAAGTTCTCAAGTACTCTTATTTGCTGTCAGCCTATTCCGAATCTTCCATCTGGCCGCCCGCAGGCAAGGTAATTGCGACACGCACGGGCAGTGCTACGACGGCGGCCGGCGCAGCGCACGGGCGACGGCGCTTCGTGATCGACTTCGCCGGCGGGCCCTTGGGAGATCTTAATCCGTCGCAGTCGGTCACCGCGCAGGTGACGGCGAGCCACGGGCAGATTGACAATGTGACGGTAGAGAGGATCCTCGAGACGGGCGCTTGGCGCGTTGCCTTCCGCTACAACCCGGATGGCACCCGTCCTGCGGATCTGCACTGTTTCTTGATGCTGTACGGGGAGTCGTTGTCAGAAACGTGGACGTACCTGTGGAATCCCTGAAACCTCTGAACTACACGCCCAGCGCGGCGCAGCGCTGCCAGGCATTTGTCAGGCGCGTGCTGTTCTTCGGCTTGACGCTGGCGCTGACCACTTTCGCCACCGGCCTCATGCTCAGCATCCTGGAGGCGAATGGCCTGTCGGTTCTGAAGGTTGCCGCGCTCATCCTGTTCGCGGTGCTGTTCACGTGGATATCTGGAGCCTTCTGGACGGCGGTGGCGGGTTTCGCGGTGAAAATCATCGGCCACGATTCCGCAGTCATCAATCCGCGCGAAGTGGCTGGGCGTCGCCTCGCATCGCGTACCGCGATCGTCATGCCAATTTACAACGAGGATGTAACTCGTGTGGCGACCGGCATCGACGCCATCTGGACCTCGGTGCTTGCACAGCAGGACTCAGGAGCCTTCGATTTTTTCATTCTCTCCGACACGCGCTCCGCCGAGATCGGCGCGGCCGAGGAGCGCGCCTGGCGCACGCTGGTCGCGCGCCACCATGCCGAGGGGCGCATGTTCTACCGCCGCCGCGTGCAGAACGTCGGCAGGAAGTCGGGCAACATTGCCGACTTCGTGCGCAATTGGGGCGGCGCCTACGACTATTTCGTGATTCTGGATGCTGACAGCGTCATGACGGGAGATGCGCTCGTGACGCTCGCGCGGCTCATGGATGCTCATCCCGAGGCCGGGATCATCCAGGGGCTGCCGCTGCCGGCCGGCCGCGAGACGCTGTTCGCGCGCCTGATCCAGTTCGCCGCACGCCTGAACGGCCCGATGCTCTCGAGCGGTCTTGCGTTCTGGCAACTGGGCGGCGGCAATTACTGGGGTCACAACGCGATCCTGCGCATGCAGCCGTTCGCCGCTTTCTGCGCTCTGCCCGTGCTGCCGGGCGATGCGCCTCTCGGCGGTGAGATCCTGAGCCACGACTTCGTCGAGGCCGCATTCATGCGCCGCGCCGGCTACGAGGTGTGGCTGGTCCCTGATCTCGGCGGCAGCTGGGAGGAAGTGCCCTCCAATGTCATCGACTTCGCAGCGCGCGACCGGCGCTGGACGCAGGGGAACATGCAGCACAGCCGCGTGCTGCTGTTCGGCGGCCTGCCGTGGATGAGCCGCCTGCACATGCTGACCGGCATCCTGTCGTACCTCACCTCTCCGATGTGGTTTGCGGTGCTGGTCGTGAGCTCGATCCTCACCTGCATGGAGGCATTGCACGTACCGGTTTATTTTCAGCCCGGCGTGCGCGCGCTGTTTCCCGACTGGCCGATTTCCCGTCCGCACGAAATCGCCATGCTGCTGCTCCTGACCATCATCGTCCTGCTCCTGCCGAAGCTTTTGGGCGCGACTTTGGCCATGGTGAAGACAAGCCTGCGCCGCGGCTTCGGTGGCATCCATCGCCTGGTGCCGAGCCTCCTCGTCGAGCAGGTTTTCAGCATGCTGCTCGCGCCTGTGATGATGGTGTACCACTCCGTCTTCGTCGTGAGCACTCTGGCGGGCAGGATAGTCACCTGGGATGCGCAGTCGCGCGGCGATCGCGGCCTCAGGTACGGTGAGGCGCTGCGGCGTCATTGGCTGCATATCGCGCTCGGACTCATTTGGGGCGCGGTCATCCTGGAGCTCGCGCCGCGCTTCATCTGGTGGATCATGCCGGTGCTGGCGGGGCTACTCTTCTCGGTGTTCCTCGCCGTTTGGACTAGCGGCCCAAGGCTCGGGCGCAGGATGCGCAGATGGGGACTGCTGCTGACCCCGGAGGAGACGAATACCCCGCGGGAGCTTGCCGCCGTGCACGACGCTGCGCCTTTGGTGATCGACGCCGCCGCGCCGGAACCGGCCATGAGTGTGCCGGCGCTTGCGCCGCTGCGAATGGAGCCCGAGCCGCGCTCCTATATCAGGCTCGGACGGGCAATTGGAGCGCTGGCGCAGGTCGCACCGGAAGCCACGGGGCTCGTGGCGCCCCCCGATCCCATGAGGGTCCCCTGAGGGATCCATTGAGCTGCAGCGGGGGCGAGCCATTAGCGTCTTGGATGCATTTCACCCGGCCGTTGCCGCCTGGTTCCGGCGCAGCTTCGATGCCCCGACGCCCGCCCAGGATGAGGCGTGGCCTGCGATCCGCGCCGCCAAACATGTTCTGATTGCCGCACCGACGGGATCGGGGAAAACCTTCGCGGCATTTTTGACGGCCATCGATGAGCTCGTGCGGACCGGGCTTGCGAGTGGTCTTGCCGATGAAGGCCAGGTCGTCTACGTCTCGCCTTTGAAGGCGCTGTCGAACGACATCCGGCGCAACCTCGAGGCGCCGCTTGCGGGCATTCGCGCTGAGTTGCGCGCGCTTGGCCTGCCTGACGTTGAGATCCGCACTCTGGTGCGCACTGGCGATACGCCGCAGGCCGAGCGCGCGAGCATGCGCCGCCGGCCTCCGCATATCATCGTCACGACCCCCGAATCGCTCTACATCCTGCTCGGCTCCGAGTCGGGCAGGAAGGCGCTCGCGACGGTCCGCACGGTGATCGTGGATGAAATCCACGCGCTCGCGGGCAGCAAGCGCGGCGCGCACCTGGCGCTGTCGCTCGAACGGCTGCGCGCTTTGGTGGGCGGTAACCTTGCGCGCATCGGGCTGTCCGCCACGCAGAAACCCATCGCGGAAGTGGCGCGGTTCCTCGTCGGCGGGGAGGCCACCGACAACACGGTCCCCTGCACGATCGTCGATATGGGGCATGCGCGCGCACGGGATCTGGCCATCGAGGTGCCGCGCTCGCCGCTCGAGGCGGTCATGTCCGGTCAGGTCTGGACCGAGGTTTACGATCGCCTGGCGGAGCTCATCCGCGAGCACCGCACGACGCTCGTGTTCGTCAACACGCGCCGTCTTGCCGAGCGCGTTGCGCGCCATCTATCCGAGCGTCTCGGCGAAGATCACATCGCGGCGCATCACGGCAGTCTTGCGAAGGAGCGGCGCCTGGATGCGGAGCAGCGCCTGAAGCGCGGTGACTTGAAGGCGCTCGTCGCCACCGCTTCGCTCGAGCTCGGCATCGACATCGGCGATGTCGACCTTGTATGCCAGCTGAGCTCGCCGCGCTCCATCAATGCCTTTCTGCAGCGCGTGGGGCGCGCCGGCCATGCGGTGGGCGGCACGTCGAAGGGCAGAATATTTGCGCTGTCGCGCGATGATCTCGTGGAATGTGCGGCGCTCCTCGATGCAGTGCGCCGCGGCGAGCTCGACGAGCTGCACGTCGCCGGCGATTCGCTCGACGTGCTCGCGCAGCAGATCACCGCAGAAGTCTCCGCACAGGAATGGGACGAGGAGGCATTGTTCCAGCTCGCCAGGCGCGCCTATCCCTACAGGCATCTGCGGCGCAAGGACTTCGATGCAGTACTCGAGATGCTCGCGACGGGCTTCAGCACGCGGCGCGGGCGGCACGGCGCGCTCGTGCACCATGACGCCATCCATCACATGCTGCGGCCGCGGCGCGGCGCGCGGCTGACGGCGCTGACTTCCGGGGGCACGATCCCGGACACCGCGGACTATCAGGTTCTTCTTGAACCCGAGTCGCACGTCGTCGGCACCGTGCACGAGGACTTCGCAGTGGAGAGTCTCGCGGGCGACGTGTTCCAGCTCGGCAATACCTCGTACCGCATCCTGCGCGTGGAGCGTGGCAAGGTTCGCGTTGAGGATGCGCGCGGCCAGCCGCCGACGATTCCTTTCTGGCTGGGCGAGGCGCCGGGCAGAAGCGACGAGCTTTCCGCTGCGGTGTCGCGCCTGCGCCGCGACTTCGAAGACGTGTTCACGCGCGGCTTCGACGCGGCGCTCGCCTGGCTCGCCGATGAGGTCGGCCTGGGTGGGCCGGCGGCGGCGCAGCTCGCCGCATACCTCGGGAGCGCGAAGAGCGCGCTCGGCTGCCTGCCGACGCAGAACACGGTCGTCTTCGAGCGCTTCTTTGATGAGGCGGGCGGCATGCAGCTCGTCATTCACACGCCCTTTGGCAGCCGGGTGAACCGCGCCTGGGGGCTCGCATTGCGCAAGCGTTTCTGCCGCAAATTCAATTTCGAGCTGCAGGCGGCGGCGACCGAGGACAACCTCGTGCTCTCGCTTACCACCGCGCACAGCTTTGACCTCGAAGATGCCGCACGGTATCTGCATTCGGCGAGCGTGCGCGCGCTGCTCGTGCAGGCGCTGTGCGCCGCACCGATGTTCGGCGTGCGCTGGCGCTGGGTCGCAGGCGTCGCGCTCGCGCTGCCGCGCTATCGGGGCGGCAAGAAGGTGCCGCCGCAGATCGCACGCATGAATGCCGAGGATCTGCTGGCTTCGGTGTTTCCCGACCAGGTGGCGTGCGCCGAAAACCTGACTGGCGAGCTGGAGATTCCCGATCACCCGCTCGTGACCCAGGCCGTGCGGGACTGTCTTGAAGAGGCCATGGATATTGACGGTCTGGAGCGGGTGCTGCGCGCGCTCGAGGCGGGCACGATCCGCGTCGTGGCGCGCGATCTCACCGAGCCATCGCCGCTCGCGCTCGAGGTCTTGAGCGCACGGCCGTATGCCTATCTTGACGATGCGCCGCTCGAAGAACGCCGCACGCAGGCGGTCATGAGCCGGCGCTGGCTCGACCCGGAGAGCGCAGCCGATATCGGCAGGCTCGACCAAGAAGCCGTGAAGCGCGTGCGCGCGCAGGCGTGGCCGGATGCGGCAAGTGCGGACGAGCTGCACGATGCGCTGCTGTGGCTCGCCTTCCTCACCGCAGCGGAAGTCGCGGCAAACCCGGCGTGGCCGGCGCTCATCGATGAGCTCGCCCGCGCGCGGCGCGTAGTCAAAGTTGAGGTCGGCGCAGGAGCCCCCGTGTGGGTGGCGGCGGAACGGCGCGAACTCTTCACGGCCCTTGGCGATGCGGCGGCAGCCCCTGCGGCCCTCATTGAGATTGTGCGCGGCCGCCTGGAAGGGTTGGGTCCCGTCACGGCACAGGCCATCGCAGAGTCTTTGCGATGGGATGTCGCCGGGATTGAACTTGCGCTCGTGGCGCTGCAGGCCGAAGGCTTTGCGATGCGTGGACAGTTCACGCCGGGAGCGCCGGGTGCTGAATGGTGTGAACGGCGGCTCCTCGCGCGCATTCATCGCTATACGGTGAATCGCTTGCGCGCCGAAATCGAGCCCGTGCCGGCGCGCGACTTTCTGCGCTTTCTCTTCGAGTGGCAGCGCGTCGCGCCTGATGCGCGCATGCAAGGTCCCGATGCCGTCGCCGCGGTGCTCGGCCAGCTCGAGGGCTGCGAGCTGCCCGCCGGCGCCTGGGAGACGGAAATTCTGCCGGCGCGCATCAGCGAGTACGAGCCGGCGTGGCTCGATGAGCATTGTCTTGCCGGCCGGTTCGTGTGGACGCGTCTTGCCGCGCGCGCCGCCGACCCGGAGCGCGGCGCAGCCCCCGTGCGCGCCACTCCGATCGCGCTCATCGCGCGGCGCAATCTTAGAGTGTGGTCGGAGCTCACCACGGCATTACCGCCCGAGCAGCTGACCGCCAACGCGCGTGCGATCGCCGAGTGTCTACGCTCCCAGGGCGCCTCGTTCTTTGACGATCTCGTCGAGGGGGCGCACCTGCTGCCTACGCAGGTTGAGGCGGCACTCGCCGAGCTGGTCGCGCTCGGAGTCGTGAACTCCGACAGCTTCGGAGGACTGCGCGCCCTCCTGGTGCCCGCCGATCGCCGCAAATCCGCCTCCGGTGCGCCGCGCCGCCGGCGCGTCGCGCTTTTCGGCATGGCGGACGCGGGGCGCTGGTCGCTCGTGCGCCGGCCGGCGGCGGCGCTCGATGAACCGCCGCGCGCGCCGCAGCCAGACGGCGATACGGTCGAGTACGTCGTGCGCACGCTGCTGCGCCGCTGGGGAGTGCTCTTCTGGAGCATGCTCGCGCGTGAAGCCGACTGGCTGCCGCCATGGCGCGACCTCTTGCGCTCCTGCCGGCGCCTCGAGGCACGCGGGGAGATTCGCGGCGGCCGATTCGTCGCGGGATTCTCCGGCGAGCAATACGCGACGCCCGAGGCCGTCGGCCTGCTGCGCGACATGCGTCGCAAGGCGCCCGATGGTAAATGGCTGTCGCTCTCGGCGGCCGATCCGTTGAACCTCATCGGTATCCTGACTCCGGGCGCGCGGCTGCCCGCGCTCACGGGCAATCGGCTCTTGTATCGCGACGGCCTGCCGGTGGCGGTGCTCGCCGGCGGCGAGGTTAAATTCATGCAGGACCTCGACGCCAGGCAAGCGTGGGAAGCGCACAACGTCCTCCTGCGTCGTCACGTCCCGGCGCTGCTCGCTGATCTCGCCTGAAAAAGGCGCCGCGACTCGCACCGGAAGCTGCGGATCTCCGTCACAATTCGCGGGCGGGCGCACACTGTATTGCGCCGCTGCAAACCTTGGGAAGCGTTCAAATGCGAAGAGAGGCCCTGGTCAGCAATGAGACCTCCGCCGCGGCGGCGATCGATCGCGACAGCATTGCCGTCACGCACGGCATCATCCGGCCCTACCTGCGCCGTACGCCCGTCATCGAGGTCGAGGGCGCGGATTTTGGTCTCGGCGCCATGCGCGTCTTTCTCAAATTGGAATTGATGCAGCATGCGGGTTCCTTCAAGGCACGCGGCGCATTTGCGAACCTGCTGCTGCGCGAGGTGCCCCAAGCCGGCGTCGTCGCAGCCTCCGGCGGCAATCACGGGGTCGCGGTGGCATACGCCGCGATGCGCCTCGGCAAGAGGGCGCGGATCTTCGTCCCGAGCGTGGCCTCGCCGGTGAAGATGGCGCGCATCCGCGAGTGCGGCGCCGAGCTTGTGGTGGCGGGTGAGCGCTATGCGGATGCCCTCGCCGCGAGCGAAGAGTGGGTGCGCGCATCCGGAGCTCTGCCGGTGCACGCCTTTGATCAGCGCGAGACGCTCCTCGGCCAGGGCAGCGTGGGCCTGGAGTTCGACGAGCAGGTGCCGAAGCTCGATACGCTTCTGGTGGCGGTCGGCGGCGGCGGTCTCATCGGCGGCATTGCCGCCTGGCTCGCGGGCGCCGTGCGCGTCGTCGGCGTGGAGCCCGAAGCGGCGCCCACCCTGACGCGGGCCCTTGCGAGCGGACGGCCGGTGGAAGCTGAGGCCGGCGGCATCGCGGCGGATTCTCTGGCTCCCAAGCAGGTCGGCGCACTGATGTTTCCGATCGCGCAACGGCATGTGGAGCGCGTTATTCTAGTGACGGACGAGGCTATGCAAGCGGCGCAGCAGATCCTGTGGAATACACTCAGGATCGTCACCGAGCCTGGCGGCGCGGCTGCTTTTGCGGCACTGCTCCATGGTCAGTACCGACCCCACGCCGACGAACGAGTCGGCGTGCTGCTGTGCGGTGGCAACACCACCGCCGTCGACTTTGGTACAGGGATAAAAAACGCATGAAAGCCATCCGTATCCAAAAGCCCGGCGGCCGCGAGGTTCTCGAGTACACCGAAATTCCCGAGCCGCGCCCCGAGCGTGGCCAAGTGCTGGTCGCGATCGAATACGCCGGAGTCAACTTCTTCGATGTCTATCAGCGTACGGGACTCTATCCGATCGCGATGCCCTTCACGCCCGGCACGGAAGCGGCGGGCACGGTGCTCGCCGTCGGAGCGGAGGTCAGCGACTTTCACAAGGGAGACCGCGTGGCCTACCAGGGAGTGCCGGGCACCTACGCCGAACAGGCGGTCGTGGCGGCTGAGCGGCTGGTTCCGATTCCCGAAGGCGTCTCGACCCGCACCGCCTGCGCACTCATCCTGCAGGGGATGACGGCGCATTATCTTGCGACGTCGACGTACGCGCTCAAGGCGGGGGACACGGCTTTGGTGCATGCGGCAGCGGGCGGGGTCGGTCTTCTCCTATGCCAGATCGCCAAACTGCGTGGCGCGCAGGTCATTGGCACGGTCTCGACCGAGGCGAAGGCGGTGCTCGCGCGCGCAGCCGGCGCCGACCATGTCATCCTTTATACGCAGCAGGATTTTGCCGTGGAAACCAAGCGCCTGACCAGCAACCGCGGCGTCCAGGTCGTATACGACTCCGTCGGCCGTACGACTTTTGATCAGAGCCTGAATAGTCTCGCGCCGCGCGGCCTGTTGGCGCTTTTTGGGGCATCGAGCGGTCCTGTCCCGCCGGTAAATCCGCAGGTGCTCAATCAGAAGGGCTCGCTTTATCTGACGCGGCCCACACTCGCCAACTATGTCGCCACACGCGCGGAGCTCCTGAGTCGTGCGGCGGATCTCTTCGAGTGGCTGCGCGAGAAAAAATTATCCGTTCGCGTCGATCGCGAGGTACCGCTCAAGGATGTGGCCGAGGCGCATCGCGCCCTCGAGAGTCGCGAAACGACGGGCAAGGTGCTTTTGAAGACCTGAGCGGCTAGCCGCGAGCAGCAAAGATGCGGTAGGAATAATGAGGCAGGTCGGCCTTGTCATGGATATTCCTTGCGTCGCAGTTGAATCGAAAGAATCAATCTCCTATGGGCACGCCCGTTGCGACTTGCAGGTGGTGCGCGTCGCCCGCCGGTGCGGAACCCCGGTTGTAGGGTCTGCCGATCATCATGTAGATCGCGCCGAGCGCGAGTATCGCGGCAGAAGTCACGACTACACCGTAGTTGCTGAACCACGGATCATGCGGACTGCGCGGCCACGACATATTGATGATGGCGCCGATTCCATAAGCCAGGGCGAGGATGTTCACGGGCCAGCCCCACACGCCGAGCGTGAAGGCTCCGGCCGGGCGCCAGCCGCGGCTCCTCGCGACCAGCGCAGCGATGACGATCATCTGGAACGCGATGTAGATGCCGACCGCCGCAAAGCTGATGATGGTCGCCACTGCATCCTCGAGCCAGGGCGCGGACAGCGCGATCAGCGCCGGCACTGCGCCCGCGACGAGCAGCGAAGTGGCCGGAATGCGCCGTCCCGGCGCAAGCTGTCGCAGGTATTTGCTGCCGATGATCATCTCGTCGCGCGCATACGCGAACAGCAGCCGGCTCGCGGCAGCCTGCAGACTTATCAGCGCCGACATGAACGACACCGACACCACGGCAATGACGAGCCGCAAGCCGGTATCGCCCATGGCGCTCTTGAGTACCGTCACGACCGGGTCTTTGTCCTTGCCGGACATCACCGCGTTGACATCCGGAACCGCCAGCACGAATCCGAGGCACACCCACAGCGCGGCCACGCCGCCTACGTAGATCGTCAGGCGCATCGATCGCGGTATGGTCCGCGCCGCATCCGGAGTTTCTTCGGCAACGTCGCCACACGCTTCAAACCCGTAGTAACACCACATCGCTCCGAGTGCCGATGCAAGAAAGGCAGGCCAGTAGGCGCCGTCGAGGTGTAGAACCTGCGTATTCACGAGAGCGCTGAACGGCTGGTGCCGCGCGAATAGCAGCAGATAGCTGCCGACTACGAGGGCGCCGATGAGCTCGCAGATCAATCCGAACATTGACACCCGCGCAAGCAAGCGTGTGCCGCTTAAGTTCACCAGAGTCGTGATGCCGATCAGCATGAGAGCAATCGTCGTCGTTACGCGCGCGGTCGGCTCCAAGCCGAATAGTTGGGCGACGAACGGCGCCGCACCGGTGGCGATCGCCGCAAGTGTGACAAAGAGAGCCCAGCCGTAGATCCAGCCGGCCATCCAGGCCCAGCGCCGGCCGAACAGGCGGCGCGCCCACGGATAGATTCCACCGGAGATGGGAAACTGCGAAACGATCTCGCCGAAGACGAGGCACACGAGCATCTGGCCGATGCCGACAAACAGGTAGGTCCACCACATCGGGGGCCCGCCGGCCGCGAAAGTCGTCGCAAAAATTGTGTACACGCCCACGTCGGGCGACAGGTACGTAAAGCCGAGCGCAAAATTCTCCCAGATCGACATACTGCGATCGAAATGGGAGACGTAACCGAGCGAGCGTAGCTGCCGCGCGTCCTGATCACCGCCAGCGGCCGCAGTGTCAGTCATCCGCCTGCATGCCACTGCCGGCGACGGCAGCTACTGCATCCCAGCCAGGGCGCTCGACTTTTGCGGGTGTGTGCGACTGCATGCCCATGTCTATCTCAGAGTGAATCGCAGCTGGCCTATTTTTCTGTGCTGAAAACTCGAGCATGCTTCGTTGCGCGGCGCAGCCTGGTAGGCGCTGGCGCGGGAGAGCCACGCGACGCCAGCGGGAGATTAGCCCGCCGTGCGAGCGGCCTCAACTCGCAATCCCGCAACGGGCCGCTCCTTAGCGCGACGCCCCGATTTACGCGCACCGCCGCACCGGGAAATGCCGTAACATGCAAAGGTTACCGAGTAGCATTCCTCGAGGAAACGTGCCCAGCACGATCAGCCGGCGCGACTTCCTGAACGGCACTGCGCTTGCGATTGCCGGCGGCCTTACGCCGCTTGCCCAGCTGCGCGCCGGGCCTGGCCGGTATTATCCGCCGGCGCTCACAGGCATGCGCGGCAGCCATCCCGGTTCGTTCGAAGTTGCCCATCGCGTCGGACGCGAGGGCAAGTCGTTCGACGTCTCGGGCGTCGCGGTCGACGGGAGCTTCGATCTCGTGGTGGTCGGCGGCGGCATCAGCGGGTTGGCCGCGGCGTGGTTTTATCGCGAGGCGAACGGTCCCGCCGCGCGCATCCTCATCCTGGACAACCACGATGACTTCGGCGGGCACGCCAAGCGCAACGAATTCACCGTCGGCGACCGACTATTGATCGGTTACGGCGGATCCGAGTCGCTGCAATCTCCCAAGGCGCTCTTCAGCAGAACGGTCAACCGGCTGCTGCAGGCTCTCGGCGTCGAACTCGGGCGCTGGGATACTGCGTTCGACCGCAAGCTTTATGCGTCGCTTGGCCTGACCGAGGGCGTGTACTTCGATCGCGAGACGTTTGGCGTGGACAAGCTGGTTGCCGGCAATCCGAACGTGACCGGCCCCGATTCAGCGGGAGACGATGCCACGCCGCGCCCTGTCGAGACGGTGATCGCCGAATTTCCGATCTCCGACGGCGCCAAAGCGCGACTCATCGCGCTCTTTAAGGATCCGCAGGACTATCTGGCCGGCAAGTCGAAGGCACAGAAGATTGCGTATCTGAAGAAGATCAGTTACCGCGACTATCTGCGCAAGGATGCGCGGCTCGGCGATGAGGCTGTGAAGTACTTCGACGCCGCAACCAAGGACTACTTAGGGATGGGCCCGGACATTGTGCCGGCGCTGGAAGCCCTCGGTGGCCGGTTCCCGGGCTTCGCAGGCCTCGGCCTCAAGGACCAGGAAGAGCCGGGCCTCGATGAGCCCTACATCTATCACTTTCCCGATGGCAACGCCTCAATCGCCCGGCTGCTCGTGCGCAGCCTGATCCCGTCGGCGGCACCCGGCCATACCATGGACGACGTGGTGCTCGCCAACTTTGACTACGCGAAGCTCGATGTCGACGGCGCGCCCATTCGCCTGCGCCTGAACAGCACGGCGGTGGCGATCGCCAACTCCCGAACCCGCGGCGGCCCCGTCGATATCGGCTACCTCCGCTCCGAGGTGCTGCATCGTGTCCAGGCGAAGCACTGCGTGCTCGCCTGCTACAACATGATGATTCCGCACATCATGCCGGAGCTGCCCGAGGAGCAGAAGCGGGCGCTGGCGCTTGGCGTCAAGTTGCCGCTGGTCTACACCAACGTCGCCGTGCGCAACTGGCAGGCGTTCGTCAAACTTGGCATCGACAGGATCTACAGCCCGTCCGCGTACTTTTCGAACATCTGGCTCGATTTCCCGGTGTCACTCGGCGGCTACCACAATCCGCGCGACCCGAACGAACCGATAGTGCTGCATATGAAACGTATTCCGCTCATGGCGAACCAGGGTTTATCGAATGTCGAGCAGTTTCGGCTCGGCCGCCAGCAGCTGCTCATTACCCCGTTCGAGGAGTTCGAAGAGCAGATCGCGGCGCAGCTCGATCGCGTGCTGGGTGCGGGGGGCTTTCAGTCGGCGCGCGACATCGCGGCAATCACCGTCAACCGCTGGCCGCACGGCTATGCGTACGATCCGAATTCGCTGTTTGACCCGGAGAGCGCAGGAGCGCTGCCGTACGAAATCGGCCGCAAGCGTTGCGGCAGCGTCACCATCGCAAATTCCGATGCCGCATGGAACGCCTACGCGCACGAGGCAATCGACCAGGCGTGGCGTGCGATCCGCGAACTGAAGGCGGGCTGAACGTCAATCTCTCCGCGCCGCGGTTTACTCGTGCCAG
>Ga0302326_10009978_pt1 | contig 20615 bp, 24 predicted proteins | sample Palsa_T0_3_FD_202264 | JGI IMG/M metagenome (GOLD analysis project Ga0302326, IMG submission 202264) | Peat permafrost microbial communities from Stordalen Mire near Abisko, Sweden - Palsa_T0_3 | ecosystem: Environmental > Terrestrial > Soil > Palsa > Peat permafrost | place: Sweden: Abisko...
TGCCGTGTCCTTGCCGTGTTTTGCCGTGTCGCCCCAACTAATGCTCGCAGACTTGTCTTTGTCTGCTTGCGCGGGCGCGAGTCTTTGCTCGACGGGAGGCGGGGACTGACCGAAAGCTGCGAGTGAGGGGAGCAGCGTCAGGACGACGGCTCGGAGCAGCATATCAACTCGTCCAATGCGCGCAGGGGCATCCAGCGGCCTCCCTCGTCGCCGGCCGGGGAAAGCGGGCGCCCTCGAAAAAGCCGGTGCCGGCGGCCCCCAATGGCCAGCCTCAAGACTAGGGATGAGTAACGTAGAACGCATCGACGGCAGGGGGCTGGCATCTGGCGGCGAACACCCTATCTCAACCCGAAAAGGAGGAACCAATGGAGCCTAAGACGAATGGAAGGTCGCCCGCTGACATGGTTCACAAGCAGGTCCGAGACCGGCTTCGTCAGTATCCGTATCTCGCGGTGGCAGCGGGCACCGGACTCGGGTTTATCCTTGCCGGCGGATTAGCGGCCCCCAAGACTCGCCGCGTTCTCGGAGCCATCGGCAGCATTGCGCTATTTTCTCCCATCTGGAGCCGACTCATTACGACCGGTCTCTCGATGATTCAAACCCCCCGTACCTAGGAGGATTCAATGGACGCATCGAACTTCAATGGAGAGTCACTCCTCCGCGCGCTCGGGCTAGAGCGGACAAATTCGACGGATTGGATAGCTCCGGTTACCGGCGCCCTAGCGGTCGGTCTCGCGGTCGGCGGTGTGCTTGGTCTCCTCCTCGCTCCGAAATCCGGGAACGAGCTGCGGCAAGACCTGCGACGCCGCTACGACGAGGCCAAGGGCGACATCGGGTCAGCGGTGAAGAAGGCTACCGAGGTAACGCAGGAGACAGCGGTGCCGGACGAGCGGTCCACAAGGTACTAGGGCAGCGCCGGGGGCGGCCAGGCCGGTCCCCCTAACCTACGCTGCCCCGGACCTTTCCCGCCTAGCTTCTTCAAGAGGTCGGTCGTGTAACTACGGAGGAACAAATGCTTCTTGCACTCTGCGCCCCTGTCCTGCTCGCCGCCATCGGGTATTCGATTATCTACTTACTCCTCGGAGGTGGCATTGGTGGGGCTGTTATCATCTACATCGTCGCAAAACTCCTTGGTCGCTGACGGTCACGTCGCCCACTGATGCCGAGGAAAATCTCGAACGACAATCACGCGTACTCGCCGAAGCTTGCGGTCCTGCATATTGCGTTCACCTATCGGCAGCCACTTGCCGTCAGTTGAGCTCGTGGGCCAGGCTCGTCCAGGGAGGCGTGTCAGCCGGGGTGGCGGCCAGATTTCCCGTCCGCCGCTTCCCCGTGAGATTCGATAGCGAACTCGGGAGGACGATTTCTTGCGCCGAACGTCGTGGACATTCTCACGACGCCTCTCATGACGCTTCTTCTTGAAGGCTATCGACGATTGCCGTTCGCCGGGAGCTAGCGAGACCCGTCTACTGTCACTCTCTCCCCGCCGACGCGAAGCAGCTCAGCCCAAGGGCGGCAGATCGAGGATCCCGCTTGTGCTTCCATCCGATTGGACCTCCGTCAAGGCGACGCGGGTTGGACGCGAACAACTTGGACGCCGTGGACCCCGGACCGGCTCGTGGACCTCGAGGGGCGCGCGCATGCATCGCACTCGACGACCTCCAGGCGGGCATTTTGAGCCCGCTCCTCTCGTCTGAGCGCTCGGTGGGCGAGATCGAGCGCGAGGTTGGATAGTGGATTCTCCTCGGCGTCCGACACCTTGCGCAGTGTGCTTTCATGAGAGAGAATTATGATTGGCTATTCCCGAGCATATACGTCCGCCGTAACATGCTCTGAAGGCCTACATGGCTATTCTCCAGTGACTTGCAAATTCAATATATCTGGAACTTCTAGGATGAGAACATGAAAAAGTCGGCCGCGAGCCAAGGCCAGTCGGCATCGAAGCTCATCTCGAAAAGAATCGCCGAACTCCGGGACTGGCGCGGGGAAACCCTCAGCAGAATGCGCAAGCTCATCAAGGAAGGAGACCCGGACGTCGTCGAGGAGTGGAAGTGGATGGGCACTCCGGTTTGGTCGCACGACGGCATCATCTGCACTGGCGAGTCCTACAAAAATGTCGTGAAGCTTACCTTCGCCAAAGGCGCGTCTCTGAAGGATCCGGCCCGTCTCTTCAACTCGAGTCTCGACGGAAACGTACGCCGCGCGATCGACATCCACGAAGGAGAAGAAGTTGACGAGTCCGCCTTCAAGGCGCTCGTTCGCCAAGCGGTCGCCCTCAACGGTTCTGGCAAGTCGAAACCTTCGAAGAAAGCGAAGTCCTAGGGCATTCCGCCCCCTGAACAGGTCCGACATCCGGGGACCGAGGTCATCTCGCTGGTTCACAGCGCATGACTTGACGTGCATATAAACGCTCGTATATATGTTTGTCGGTGGAGTCATCGTTTGCCATCATCGCGGAGCCCAACAGACGGGCCATCTTGAGCCTGCTGCTCTCGTCTGAGCGCTCGGTTGGCGAGATCGAGCGCGAACTTCGACTGTCGCAGCCGTCCGTCTCCAGGCACCTGCGAGTGCTGCGAGAAGCTGGGTTCGTGGAATCACGAATTGAAGCGCAGCGGCGCCTCTATCGACTGAGACCGGAGCCGCTCAAGGAGCTCGAGGCATGGCTCGTTCCCTTCCGGCGCTTCTGGTCAAAGCACGTCGATGCCCTGGAACAACACTTGGACAAGATGGAGAAGGCGCCGTCTGTGAAAGGAAAGAAAAGACATGAGCAGCCCTGAGCAATACGCGCCGGGGGCTGCTTCTGGCGCGGAGGTTCGAAGGGATGGAGAGAAGTGGACGCTCGTTCTTGTCCGCGACCTCCCTCACCCTCCTGCAAAGGTTTGGGAGGCGCTCACGGATCCCGAGCATCTACGCGAATGGGCTCCGTTCGATTCTGACCGGAACCTCGGTACCGTTGGCACCGCAAAGCTTTCGACAGTGGGGACGCCGACGCCGCATGTATCCGAGACCCAGGTGAAGCGGGCCGACGCGCCCAAGATGCTCGAATTCAGCTGGGGGGCACAGGACATCCGCTGGGAACTGGAGCCGCTGGACGGCGGCGGCACTCGCCTCACGCTTTGGCACAACATCGACCGTGGCTTCATTTCGATGGGCGCCGCAGGCTGGCACATCTGCTTCGATGTGCTGGAGCGGCTTCTCGCCGGTCGGCCCATCGGACGCATCGTTGGCGCCGAGGCCATGAAGTTCGGCGGCTGGCAGCGATTGAACGCCGAGTACGCAAAGCAGTTCGGCGTTGAGACCCCCGCTTGGCCCTCGCCCACCTGAGCATGCCCCGATCCAAAGGAATGGTCATCGGCTTCTGGCTGGTCACCGCACTCTTCTGCCTACAGATAGGCTTCACCGCCTACGCGCAACTGCGCCTGCCGCAGGTGGCGGAGGCGTTCACTCACCTCGGCTTTCCCCCCTACTTCCGGGTGGAGCTCTCGTGCGCCAAGCTCCTCGGCGTGGTGCTGCTGCTTGCGCCGGTGCCGGCGCGGCTCAAGGAGTGGGCGTATGCCGGCTTCGCCATCAACCTCGGCTCAGCGCTCATCGCCCACGTCTCGGTGGGCGATGGCCCGGAGGCATGGGGCTGGGCGGCGGCCACCAGCGTGCTCTGGGGGCTCTCGTACTTCTTCTGGCGCCGCCTGCAGGCCACGCCGGCGAGCGCCTGACCGCGCGGTGAGCATCGTCTTTCCGGGGCTGGCCCCACTGCCTCAGCGTCAACTCCACCTTTCGAGCGCTCCAGGCCGCGCGGAGTTATCTCCAGGTGGCGGAGCTCAACCGAGAGGCGGCGGCGCGCGGGGCTTGCCTTCACCCAGTATGACGACGCCCAGCAGGCAGCCCTCCTCAAGGACCTTTTGTCCTCACAAGTCAGTCTCGCGGTCGCGAGCGACCAATACCGCCAAGCGCTCCTCGGCTGCAGGACGCTCACGCGAACGTCGCGAAGGCGCTCGGTTCCGGAGAATAGCCGTCGCGCCGATCGCTTAGCCGGAGCTGCGGGCACCGCCGGTGGCACTGCGCATCGCTCGCACATCCTCGGTACGCAAGGGGTTGCCGGCAATTCCCCAGTCTCCGCTGGCGACCTCCTCAATGGTTACCCAGGTGACGGCCCGCATGGCCTCGCCCTCGATGCTCACCATCGCATCGGTAAGCTTCTTGATAATTTGCTGTTTTTCTGCGGCCCCGAACACGCCTTGAATCAACTTCACTTGAATCAGCGGCATGGCTTCTCCTCGGTTAGTGGGTTTCAACTGCGGAGCCGAGGCTCTTGCACCACCGTGTGACGTGGCGTGTGATGGTATGTGGGAGCTAGGGAATTACCTTGCCTATGCTGCCTTCGGTCGAAATCCGGCTCCTCGGTCCCCCACGTCTCATCCTCGACGGTAAGGCGACGTCGGGTCCAAGAGGCCGCAAGAGCTGGGCGGTGATTGCCCGGCTATCCCTGGGCGATAGGCCCCTCGCACGCGGCGAGCTGGTCCAACTGCTCTTCCAGGACGCGGTCGACCCGCTGGGGGCTCTGCGATGGAGCTTGTGCGAAGCGCGTCGGTGCATGCGCCGGGATGACTTGCTTCGCGGTGATCCGCTCGCATTGCTCGATACTGAGGCGCTGGTCGACGTCCATGCGCTTGCCGGGTCCACCTCGGATGCTCTGAAAGTGGCCGAGACCGCAGGCGAGCTGCTCGTCGGATGGGAGTTTCCGGCGTGTCCCGAGTTTCAGGGGTGGCTTGAGGTCGAGCGACGCCGTGCCCAGTCGCGGGTCGAGGCCCATCTGCGCGATGCGGCAATGCAGCACCTAGCTGCCGGCGAAACCGGAATCGCGATCCGGCTCGCCGGTCGAGCCGTCGCTACCAACCCCTTAGGTGAGGCGCTCCAGGAGCTCTTCGTGCGTTGCCTTGCTCGCCATGGAGACCGCGCCGCGGCCGCGGAACAGGCCGCTCGATGCGAGCGCCTCTTCCGAGAAACGCTGGGGGTCCAAGTGTCCCGAGCCATCTGGGCCGCGGTCGATGATGCTCCTCGGCGCGAGCGCATGCTGGCATCCCCGGCGGCAGCCGCGGCTCTCCTCGAGTCCGGACAGGCTGCCATTGACGTGGGCGCCACCGACGCCGGCATCCAGACGCTCCGGCATGCGATTGCGCTCTCAGGCGACGACCATCAGCGCGCCACTGGTCTGCTCCGGCTTGGCTCGGCCCTCGTTCATGGCCTGCGCGGCCGCGATGAGGAGGGAGCGGTCTTCCTCCACGAGGGCGCGCAGGTTGCGCGGCGCATAGGAGACATCGCGACCGCGGTCGCCGCGCTGCGCGAGCTTGCCTTCGTCGACGTCCAGGCGGGCCGCGCCGCAACTGCGACGGCCCGGCTCAAGATTGCTTCGGAGCTCGCCGGCGCCGATGACCACCTTAGATGTGGTGTGCTCGCCGTTCAGGGGATGCACCTCTCCGATAGAGGCGACCAGCAGGAATCGATGCGACTCTTGGGGGCGTCCATCGAAGCAGCCGAACGGTCCAACGACCGGCGGCAGGCGGCGTGGTCTCGCGCCTTGATGGGACGGTCATTTCTTCTAGCAGGAGACCTTACAGGAGCGCGCCAGCTGTTCGACAGGAGCATCCAGGAGTCCCGGAAGGAGCGCTGGCTAGCCTTTCTCCCCTTCCCGCTGGCGATGCGAGCCGAAGTTGGAATCGAGCTCGGGGAGCAGACTGACGCGCTTGCACAGCTACTTCAGGAAGCATTCGCGCTTGGATGCGAGCTTGGCGACCCCTGCTGGGAAGGACTCGGGGCATGTGGCCTGGCACGCTTGTCGGCGAGGCGCGGCGAGCTCGACCTAGCCTGGGAGCATGCGGTAGACGCACACCGGCGCTGCATTCGACATCCTGACCGCTACGTGTGGGTAGAAGCCTGGATCCTCCTCTGTCTCGTCGATCTCGCAACCCGGGGGGGACGGGAAGCGGAAGCCCGGACGGCACGAGCAACTCTCACCACCCTGCTGGTTCGAACCGAGCAATTCCATCTCGAGACGAGACTGCGCGCGACGGTCGTTCGAGGTCGCGTTTGACGGACATGCACTTCTTCGTCAGAAGATTCGTCGACGGCGGCTTCTTCGCTGTTCGAGATGCAGACGAAAGCCCTCGAAGTGGCCGCGCCACTCTTTGCTAGCTGGCGCGGCCGGCTACGCGCATCGGCTCGCTTACTTCTCCCAGCGCTTGTCGGACGGCGTGAAGACCAGCGGCCGCAGGTAGTCGTTGGGGTCCACTATCCAGTCCACCTCGGGCCAGTTCGCCTCCGGGATAGCGGAGTAGGTGGCGCCGAGCGGACTGCTGGTGGCGAATCCCGACGGCGCCCGGAGCGCGTCGTAGAACCCGACCTTCCACTCCAGCGATGAGCCTTCCACCGCCACCGCCGTAATATGGTTCGGGATGAAGACCTTCGGCTTGATGTGCGAGATGTAGCTGATGATGTCGCGCTCGCCATTCTGGTTGTAGCCGAGGCTCACCACCGAACCGATTTCGACGTCGACCTGGCCCAGGCCGTCCATGATCGAGGCGAGATTGGCACCCACCGTCTTGCCGTTGACCGTCACCCCAGGAAAGCATCCTTCGGTGTTCTGGGGCGGTTCCCAGGGTGTTCCGCCGTCGGCGGCATCGTTGTTGGGAAGCGCGCAGCTATCGACGATGTCGCCGGTGCTGTTGTGCCAGACGAACTTGAAGTTGTGCTGGCCCTGTCCGCGCAACGTGAAGACAAAGAACAGGGCAATCGGACCGCCCGGGCCCTGTCGTGAGGTGGCAATGTTCAAGAAGGTCGGTTCAAGCAGCGTGCCGGCCGGAAAGAGCAACGGGTCGCGCGGATCCTGCAGGTTGCAGGGGAAGGTGTTGCCGTGGGTGGCCGTGGGAGTGCAGACGCCCGCGACCGTCGCCGCGACCGGAATCGCATCTGGATCGGCCACACCCGTGTTGGTCGAGTGCAGGTGCTTGAACACCTCGATGTGCACCTCCGGCTCGAACTGGTCGATCCTGGCCATGTTCGCACCCGGCAGCGAACCGCGTTCCAGAAGCTGCACGCAAGTGACGGTCGGGACTGGCGTATAGCCCGCGACAAAGTTGCGGGTTGCGTCGAGGGCCATGTTGTCGCAGGTTTCTGGCGTGGCGTAGATCGTCGCGCCCGTTTCCTGCGCGATGTAGGCCGCGTTGTCGGCGTGGTCGAAGTGGCCGTGGCCGAGGAGGATCGCTTCCGGCATCAGATCGAGCAGGTCCTGGATGACGAACGGCGTGCGGCCCGGCATGATCTCCAGGCGGGTGACATACGAGTCGAGCAACATCACGTGACCGTTCGCGGCGAGCGCGAAGCTGGCATTTGTAATCCAGGAGAAGATGACGCGGCTCGAATCCACCTCGCCATTCTTCTGGTTAACGTTCTCGGGGCCGAAGATTTTCGAGCGCGCGGCGATCATTGCCGGGTCGGGGTGCGACTTGGCCTCGGCCGAAAGGGAAAATCCGAGAGCTAGCACCAGGAGAAGCGTCTGAAAGAGCAGCGTCTGGCGACGGGTTATCATTTGACCTCACTGTGACAGCGGGTTTCATTCGGCCTGCGTGTGAACGAAGGCTCGGGGTTCTAGCAACGCGAAATGCCTCGAAGCGCCGCCCTTCCTGCACTCAAGGCGGCTCGAACTCAAGACGCGTCGCGTCTGGCGCGTTCACGTTCGAAGCTCGCATTCTCTCCCAGCCGATGCTGGAGCAGCGGCGCCGCCAGCGGATGTTCCTGAGCAGGGTAGCGCAGCAGACGGGGGATGCGGTCGAGCGAAGCCTGTGACGCGACGTCCTATGCCGCGAAGCTTGTGACGCGGCGTCCTAATGCGATGCAGCGTCGGGGACCTATCGTTTGGTTGGGGGGCGGCCAAGCAAGCGGACCGTTCCGGAGCGACGAGCGCTAGACCGCCTCCATGGGAGACGGCGGCGTGGGGACGCCAAATCCTCGAGGGATGAAAAGAATGACGCGTCCCCTACCGTCTTGGGGAAGGCAACGCTCAGCGTCTCGGAACACAGCTTCTCTGTTGCTTCTGCACGTTCATTGCGTCACCTGATGTGGTGCGGCGGTGCCCTCAAGGTTGAAGAGAGCGCGCTGGAGGGCTAGACGATGCTCCACTTCGGTGAACAGCGCACGCTCGTCGTCGCCTGCGCATTCGAACAGTGGGAGGCGGGTCTTATCGGCGCACGAGTAGGTTAGGAACGCGCGAAGCGTGTCCTCGTACGTTCCCTGCAGCGGGTCCTCTGCCTGGACGCTGGCGAACACCGTGAGACCCTCCGCGACGTGGGCGACGGCGCAGCGAATGTGCACGAAGACGTGTTTCCGGACGGGGCGGAGGAACGTCAGGCCATGAAGCGCGGCGAGTTGGACCGCCGCTCCGCCAGTGTAGGCTTGCGCTGACAGGCTGGCGGCAGACTCCAACCACCGCATCAACGTGCCTCCGTACAGCGTCTCGTGGAAGTTCAGCTTGCTCGCGAGCACCGGCTCAATCTTGTGGACGTAGGACTCGCGCCGACTGCGCGCCCGCGACAGGTCGCCGCGGTCCCAGGGCATCCGCAGCGGAAGCACCTTCAAGAACTCACGGATGAGTGCAATTCTCTCCCACGGTGGTGCGTTCGGAGGGAGACTGGGGAGTTGCCCAGAGGCCAGCTTCTTGCGGAACTCGCGACGCAAACTGCCTTCGCGAAACCGCGCAATCTCCACAGGAGCCTCGGGAACAATCTGCGGCACCTTGAGAGCGTTCCCCGCGCCATCCAGAGCAACGAACGTCGCATAGCCCTGCACTGCTGTCGGAGGCTGGTCGGCGCGGGGCAGTCCGTGCGTCATCGTCACCGAGACGCCCATGCTTCGCTCTGACGTGTAGCCGATTGCTGCCGTCATGGTCACCCGCTCACCGACGCGGATGGGGTGACGCAGCCTGAGGCCGTCGACCGATGCGGTCACCACTGGCTTTCGGCAGTGCCGGGTTGCCGCCAAGACGCCGACGACGTCCATCCACTCGAGGATTTTTCCGGGCCGCAGTTGACTCCGTTCATCGCAGACATCGGGTGTGACCCATTCATCGAGGTGGACCTCGCGACCCGCCGAAGAGAGACGCGCGGTCTGAGTCAAAACCCTGTCTTTGGACGACGCTCTCATTGGTGTCAGGCTACGGAGCATCAACGCACAGCGTCAATTCGAAGCGTAACTCATTCTTACAGCCGGTAGAAACAAGCAAAACCAAGTACTTGAGTGGCTAGGGCGACGATGCGTCGAACACGGGGGCGCTCCTCCGCTCGCGCTTTCAGCTACGGCCTCCGAGTGAAGCATGCCGAGCTCGAGGCGTACTTGGCCGACGGTCGGCCGATTCCGGATCGGCTTTGAGTTTGAGGCAAACCGAGTCTGTTCAGTTGGGGGCCATCGCAGGCCAGTTCAGCACGGCCGTCAACGGGAGTTCGCCAGCGATTACCTCGGGGACGACGACCAGGATTCGCTTCCCGTCCGGAAACACATCGAAGGCCGGCGCTTCAGGGTCTGGACGAATTTGGGGCTCGAGACTCTTTGACACGAAGAGGGCAGTCCGGTCTCCGATGCGGAGCACAGGCTGGGTGCTCACAGGGACCGACCAAAGTCTCCCATCGCGATCCGAATAGAAGATGGTCTCGAGTCCGCGGTTCCATCGCAGCTTGACAGCGCCGTTGCTCGAGACGCGTACTTTGGCACCCGGTCCTGGATGGGGCGCTATGTATGCTTCCTGCGCTCCTGATTCGTCTGAGATGAACGCGATGTACCTACCGTCCGGCGAGAAGCGCGTGCTGGACAGATGGAATCTCGAAGGCAAAACGGGGGACGGTTTCCCCGTGCCAGTAACGGGGACCTCCCAGACGGTGCCAAAATCCATATTGTAGAGGAGTAAGCTGCCGTCGGGCGAGACGTCCTCGCCAATCTGAAAGCCGCCTTTCGGCAGCGGTGTCTCCGTCTCACTCTCGAGATCGCGACGGACCAAGTACGGTAGACCAAAGCCTTCACTGACCGAGTAGAAAAGGGCTTTCTCGCTCGGCAGCCAGACGGAGTGGATTTCGTCTTCAGGCGCCGACGTAATGCGGGTCTCGACGCCGCGTGCGATGTCGAACAACCACACGTCGGCCGTGCCGAGCCCAGGGGTCGCGCGGCTGAAGGCCACCCGCGCTCCGCTCGGCGAGATCGTGAAATCGTGATAGTCGCCCGAACCAGTCAACGTGCCGACTTCATGTCCCGTGCGATCGAGCACCCCCAGCCTTTGGGCATCGTCCGCGGTCTGAACTACCAACGTTCCAGTGAGTGACGTCGCAAACTCGGCCGCCCCAGTGCTAACGAAGCCTCGCACGCGCTTGGCGACAACGAATGGCTTTCCAGCGAGGGTGCCTTGCTGCCAGTCGAACCGGTGCGCCAGCAAGGAACCGTCCCTGGCGAAGACAAGAAATCCCGGTTCGGTAAACTGAGCCTTCGATCCGACCGGCAGCAATTTCTTCGCCGCCTGCCCAGGCGCAGCCATCATGAGGCTCCGGTCCAACTTGCCGGTCGTGTAAAGAAAGCGTTCACCGTCGGGCAGGAACCAGGGCCAGCGAAGAAACTCGCCGTGCACGCGGTCCGGCTCCACCGCGATGGAAGGGGCTCCTCCGTTGGCCGGAACACGCATGATTCTGCCACCGGCGGCGAAGAGGATGTCTCCACTCTTTCCCCAGGTACCGGATAGCCCGACGTCCGAATCGACGGGACAAATGAGAACGGCATCGCCATTTGGCAGATCGATACGCTGAAGCATGCCTTTGGCGAAGAAGCCGATTGATCGGCCGTCGGGCGACCAAAAAACCGAGGTCGCGCCTTCACTCGTTGGGAGCGGGCGGGCATCTAGAGTGACTATTCCCCGGACCCACAAGAGCAGCTCGCCTCTGGAGTTGGCGGCGACAAAGGCAAGCTGCGAGCCGTCGGGTGAGAGAGCGAGGGAGTCGCGCTCCACATTCCAATAAAAACTGTTGTCCGGTGGCGGCGCCAGGAGGAACCGCATCGAGGCTGCGAGTGCAGAGCCGTTCCGGGCCGGGTGCAGAACGAGTGCGGCTGCAGCGCCAAGAGCCACAAGCACCAACCCCACTGCCAGCAAGGCCCAGCGACTCGGTGCGGCTCTGGCCGACGGCGTGACCCCTTGGCCCTCCTGCAACTGGCGCAGCACGAGACCAACGTCGTGCGCCGAACTCCAGCGTGCCTCGGGGTTCTTGGCGAGACACGTGCGGACTAGTCTGTCGAATGGCGGCGGACTGGCCGGTTGCAGGGAGAATACAGGCGGCGGCTCCAACATGCGTACCGCCGAGATGACTTCAGCACTCGAGTTACCCGGGAAGGCCCGCTTCCCCGTCGCCATCTCGAAGAGAACGGCGCCCAGCGCAAAGACGTCGGTGCTCGCATCGGCGGCTTTCCCGTCGAACTGCTCGGGCGCCATGTACGGAAACGTCCCGACGACTTCCCCCGCAGGCGTCTGAGCGTGGCTCACGGTCGACTCCCACGTCCCATCCCTCGCTGCAGCGCGCGGAGGAGTGAGCGACCTGGCCACGCCATAATCGAGCAGCTTGATGCCCGACCTCGTCACCATGACATTGCTGGGCTTCAAGTCCCCGTGTGCAATTCCCACCGCGTGCGTGGCGGCAAGTGCCGAGGCCATCTCCACTCCGAAGCGCAGGACCTCCTCGAGGGGAAGCGGACCCTTCGCCAGCCGAGCAGCGAGGGTCACACCCGAGAGCAACTCCATGACGAGGTAGTCGACGTCGCCCTGCCTACCAACGTCGAACAGAGCGCAGACGTGCGGATGCGCAAGCTTGGAGATGGCCTTCGCCTCCCGCTCGAGGCGCTTCCGCCACTCCTCCGAGGAAGACACGTCTCCGGGAAGAACCTTGACTGCGACCTCTCGTCCAAGCCGCGTGTCACGGGCGCGGTAGACCTCGCCCATGCCACCTGCTCCCAGCGGAGCAAGGATTTCGTAGGGGCCAAGGCAAACGCCGGCTGCGAGGACCATGAACGGCGAAGCCTGCGCTCCTTTGCGCCTCTTTCCTAGCCGTGGGTTCCGCCTGGGCGGCGGTTGGTCGCAGCGGCGAGTTACAGCGGCGTTCGTTGCGGAAGTTGTTGAACTTCGCGAGTCAGCGGCAAAGTCGCCACCCATGCAGGCGCCGGTCGCGCTTGTGAATGCCTCGACTCGAGCGTCTTCGCCCTATCAAGCCGAGGCAGCCATGGGTTCACGCCGCACTTCCCGGTCAATCCCGCGCCCGTCGCCCCTCGCCCATGAAGAGAGCTGTGCCGCTGGCGAGAATGCGCGTCGGCGCTCAGCTGCGCCTCTGCGAGTCGAACATCGCGCCCAGAATATGGACGCCGAGATGGACTGAGATTCTCCTGAAACCATAGGAACTTCAGCAACTTGGATCGGTCGGAGGGAGTGAAACGGCGCGCGCTTGGAAACCCAACGGGTTCGGCCGGTTGTCCGCCAAGTCACCAGGACCGTTCAAGTCCTCTTCGCTTTCATACCGACTCGCACCGCTTCGGTCCGACGGGTTCCGCAGGGCAACAGCCACATAGACAGCATGCTGGTCTCGCTTCCGCCGTTGGGCCTCCTTCCGGGCAACTGCTCTGCAGTTCTAGCTGAGCCCCCCGCTTCGCATCGTTATCCGAAGTGGATCAACGGTTACCTACGTCACGGGTCTCGCGCCCAGCGCCGTCTCCGTGCTGTCTGTGCGGCTCTCGTCCTGTCCCGAACCCTGCACCCGGGCCCGGACAGCGCCCTCTGCGGCAGCTGCTGGTGGGGCTTGGGGCCAGAGCAGGCATCAATTCAGGCCCTATAGACCCCGGCAGCAAGGAATGCACCGCTTTGGCCCGCCCTGGCCCCTGGTTGCGCTGCTGTTTCGAGGCCACCCGCTTGCGTCTGGGGCTGGCCGTGGCCAGCTTTCGGCTTCAACGGAACGAGGAGACGCCAATGCGGAGACTGATGATTGCTGGTTGTGTCGCAGCTGCACTCGGGTGTTCGACGACGAAGGACGTGGTGGCAACGCCTCCCCCGGCCGCTCAGCCGGTGGTCGTTACGCAGCCGACCCAGCCATCGACGGTGGTCGTTACCCCCCAGGCCCCCCCTGCCAAGGTCATCGTAGTTCCCAGCAACTAGACGAGGGGCAACGGGTTAAGCGGGGGGAAGGCAAGGCCATTGGGGCGCTGCAGAAATTTGCCCCTTCCCCTCCCCCCCGTTTTTTTCCAGACCACTGGACCATAGTCCGTTGGCCTTCAACGTGAGGCAGGCCGAGGTTGAGCTGTATCGCGTGGGTGACTCCTTGATCTGCGTCAACAGTGGAGACCATCAGCCGCTCCGAGGAACGACGTCTGACAGAACGTAGGGCACCAACTGCGTGAGCTGGCCCCAGGTTACTTGAACCCATCGCCTTCCCGAGGTTTAGGGCCTTCGCTCATCGAACACCACTCCGTTTCGTTTCTCTGGTTTCGGCAAGGCGTGCCTTGACGAGCTTCCGGACGAGGCTTACCGACAGCGGCTTCTCGGGGCGGAAGTGCAGGGCGGACTTGGTCGTGTCGTAGCGAGCAAGGTCATGGGCAAGAGTTGCGAACGTCGACCCACTGAAGGGGAAGTATGAGCAACCCTTGCTCGTCGCGCAGAACCCAGCGACCACCTCCCCAGCTAGGCGAAACGCTGGAATTCGGTAGCTAATGCACTCGTCCGCCTCTGGAACGATGGAGCGAATTGTCATTCGAAGCTTCTCGAGCGCGGTACGTCTCTCGCCGGTCACGGCGGCAAGGTATTCATCGATGGTCGTCGGGTTTTGGGCCATAGACCCGCGCGCTTACAGCGAAATCAGGGACCGCTTCTAGGGAGGACCACCTGGCAAGTCTCCCCGAGTTTACGCTTGCGTCTGGATCGGTGTCAGCCACTCCGCCGGGTACCGCCCTTGGGTACACAATCCCCATGTAATGCTCGGGTCTCGACCTTAGGCGGCGTGCCTGGTCACCTCTGAGATCGCTTCGCGGCGTTGATACTCCTCGGTGCTCACCGCGGCCCTCCGTCTCGGCGTCAAGCCCTTGCTCACCGATTGGTCCAGAGGACGTAGCCAGCTGGGGGATGCGGCCCTTGAGCGCAGAGTGGCGGAACTGGAGGAAGAAATGCGCCAAGTGAAAATGCTCGCAAACCTTCGGCTCCGGCGGAAACTCTCCCGTCCAGCGGGGCGTCCCGGACCTGAAGCAGTAGGAGCGACCCCGGATTCTCTTCCATTTTTGCGTTGGTTCTCCGGGGAGGACCGACCGCAGCAAGCCAAGCACCGCGACGAGGAGAAGCATGGCCTCGACTGTGGCGCATCGGCTGACCGGAGTTCGGTTACCTGCCGCGCTCACATTTGGTTCTCGAGTCGAGGTAGGTGCGACACTCAGCTTGACAGCCCGCTATCCCGGTCACCTCGGTTGAGGTCCGTGCCCTACCGAACCGGTGACTGTGAACGCCGTCTTCCAAACCCGACGTCGCAACCCATCGAATTGTGGCCCGCTCGAGGTTCTCGGAACCCACAGGACCCGCTACGTCGGCCCGCCGGGAAGCGTGACTCCTATCTCCACCGATCGCCGGCGCCTTGTACGAGGGTTGAATAGACATAGCGCCACGGAATCAGGAAAAGAAAGACGACGCCCATGAAGCAGGCTCGTATCGTTTCGGCCATGTCGGCATCGATCGCGCCGTGTTGACGCCAGAGTGGAAGCGCTACCGCGATCAGCCAGATCGTTTTCCAGGTCACCTCGAAGAACAGCAGCGGCAGCATCTTGAGCGGGTAGCGAAGCCCCAATGTTGCCAGGAGCCCCAGCGCAGCCAGGAGGCTGTTGCCAACCCCTCGCCATGGGCTGAGCGTCAGCGTCCATGTCGTATGAGCAATCATCGCCGGCCAGACGGTACTCCCCAGGCCGAGCACAAGAATCAGGTACGCGGCTCTCAGGAGGTAGAGCTGAGGAGTGGATACATCTGGCGCCGACGCACCAGAGTCCGGGACCGCCATTGAGATCGAGGACATCGGCATTCTCCTGAGACTACGAATTTCACGCTGATCGGCCACTCTGTTCGTGTCTCTGCCTGCCGGGTCTGCACCCCTGACAGGCCAGGCGCGTCTATGGGCAGGACGCTCGAGCCAATCAGGCGATTGCATTGCCGGGTTTTCGCGAGAGCTCCCGGGAGGGGCCCTTCGCCGGGTCGCTGCAGGGGGCAGTCGGTGGCGAGGAGAGTGCTTCGAGTCCAGACATTGCAAGGGACGGACACGCACTCCCGCCAACGAAAGGACTCAAACTGGACGCACAGCCACTCGACGAATGTACCGTTCAGGAGAAACGGCCGTCGGCGCCGAATTCTGGAGTTGGCGTGGGCTGATGCCCTCCGGGGCGCGTCGTCTCAAACTGGTTGGGCCAACCCGGCTAGTCACTCGGCGGGGGGGACGAACTCGCTCCCGCTTGGAGCGGCCGACGGCGCTGATGGCCCCTGAGCGCGTCGCGATATCAGAATCCGGTCGGTGACGGTGTAGCCAGTTGCCATAGCCACGGCTAGCACGGCCCCGAGAATGGCAGGCGGGCCCGGCAGTGGAATACCGAACCAGCGGCAGGCAACGCCAATGAAGACCGCGAGAACAATACCGATCAGAGTCTTGACGACCATTACCTTTTCCTCACGCTTAGGGGGTCAAGCGGCTCGGCGTTGAGGACGTCGTTCTCGAGGACGAGCTCCCCCACCTTCTGTTTCAGCTTCTTGATGGCCTCTTCCCGCTCGTTCGATCTCGTGTGCCCGGGGCCTGTCGGCCTGCGACTTCGGCGACGTGCCCTGACGCCAGCGAACGCGCGGCACGAGCGGCCTGCGGGCTGGGCGCAACTATGCGTTGACAACGTGTAACGCATAGGTTACACGACAGCGCGTGAACGATGCCGCTAGCGCCCTGTCTGACCCGATAAGGCGGGACATCCTGCGCATGCTGCGGGATGCGCCGCGGAGTGCGGGGGCGATAGCGGGAGCGTTCAGCGTGACGCGGCCCGCGATCAGCAGGCATCTGCGCGTGCTGCGCGAGGCTGGGCTGGTGGTGGACAAGGCGCACGGGCGCGAGCGCGTGTATCGGCTGGCGCTCGGGCCGCTGGCGGCGATCGAGGAGTTCATCGCCGAGCTGCGGCGCGATCGGGCAAGCGAGTGGGAGCGCCGGTTCATGGCGCTCGAGACAGAAGTGCATCGCGTGAAGCGCGAGTCGAAGAAGCGCGCGGCGGTGACGCGCGTGGTGGATCAACAGCGCGAGCGAGAAAAGGAGAAGACAGGATGAAGAAACCGACGGGACGACTCGAGGGCAAGGACTTGGTGCTGACGCGTAGGTTCGAGGCGCCGATCGAGGAGGTGTGGACGAGCGTCACGAAGAGCGAGAGCACGGCGCGATGGTACGGCTCGTGGACAGGCACGCCCGGCGCGGGAAACACGATCAAAATAAAGATGGTGTTCGAAAAGGACGGGCCGGAGTCGGAGGCGCACATTGAAGCGTGCGAGCCGCCGCGGCGGTTGGCGCTGGCGACGAAGGGCAAGTACGGCGTGAACCTCGAGATCACGCTCACGCAGACGGACAGCGTGACGGAGCTGCGGTTCGTCCATCGCTTGAGCGATCGCAAGCTCGCGCGCGATTTTGGACCGGGCTGGGAGTACTACTTGGACAACTTGGTCGCGGCGCGCGCGGGCGAGAAGCTGCCGACGTTCGACGAGTACTACCCGTCGATGCAGGCGCACTACACCGACGCGTAGTTGTGATTTTGCTCCGCAATTGGCAAAGGAGTGCAAATGAACTATTCACGTCTCGGGCTGGCGGCGCTTGGTGGCACGGTCGCGTATTTTGCCTTTGGCTTCTTAGCGTTGTGGCTGTTGCCAGTTCTTATCAATGAATCCCGCAAGTACCCCGCCGTATACCGAAATCACGAAGAAATGAAGACTGTTATGCCAATTGCATTCGTCGCAACTTTCATAGCGATCCTGGTTGTCGCCATAATTTTCGCAATGATACATCAGGGCGGATCGGGCACTACGGAAGGTGCGCGCTTCGGAGTTCTCATTGGCATTTTCATGGTTTGCGCATTTGTGCTGCACAACTACGTGAACCTGAACATCGGGCTGAAACTCGCCCTGGAACAGGCTGCGGCTTACTTTCTCCAGTGGACTATCGTCGGAATAGTCATCGGTCTTATTTACAAACCCCTCGCTACACCATAACGGCTGAGCAAACGGGCGCCCCGAATAAGCGGGGGTACCAGCGCCAATGCCCATACCCATCCCGCACCCCTTTGAAGTCGGGCCACCCTTAGTGCCGGTATTATTCGGCCGGAGAGGTGGTCATGTCGAAGGACGAGAAGGACCCGAAGGCTGAGCCAGAGGAGGTTCAGCGGTGGACGGCGAAGCGGCGCACAGCGCTCGTGGTGAGCATCATCAAGGGCGAGACGTCACCGCAGGAGGCGGCCACGAAGCACGGGCTGACCGTCGCGGAGGTCGAGGAATGGAGAGAACGATTCCTCGCCGCCGCGGAGAATGCTCTGCGCTCGCACCCGCGAGACGAAGAGGGCCAGCGGGAAGATGCGATCAAGAAGCTGAAACAGAAGGTGGGGGAGCTCGTCCTCGAGAACGACGTCCTCAAAGAGGCGGTGAAGCCCTACCTCCCTTTCGGACGTGGGACGTCCGACGAGTGAGGGAAGCCATGCCCGGCCTCTCAGAACGGACCGCGTGCATGCTGCTTCGCGTACCGCGCTCGTCGATGCGTCCCGAAACCGAGAAAGTCCCGGCCTACGCCGTCGTGGATGAGCTCCTGGCGGAACGAATTCGCCGGCTCATCGAGCTGCACCCCACCCACGGGTACAGACTCCTGTGGGCGATGCTTCGCAAGGAAGGCGTGCGAGTCAACCGCAAGGCCGTCTACCGAATCCTGAGACTGAAGCGCTGGCTCGTGCACCAGCGGCGAATGACTCCACGACCACGAGTGCAGGGACGTCGCAGTCAGGCAGAGAAGAGCAATGCCCGGTGGGCGATGGATGTGACGCACATCCCCTGCGGCGAGGACGGGTGGGGCCAGCTAGCGGCCATCATCGACTGCCATGACCGCGAGCTCATCGGCTTTGAATTCGCGCTCCGCGGACGCGCCAAGGATGCGGAGCGGGCCTTGGAGGAGGCTTGCATTGCCCGTTTCGGCACCCTCCGTCCGGACGGCGCCACGCCCATTGTGCGCAGCGACAATGGCCTTATTTTTCAGAGCCGACGCTTTCGAAGCGCATGTCGCGACTACCGGCTATCGCAGGAATTCATCACGCCCTACACCCCGCAGCAGAACCGGAAGACAATGAAATGGGTGTTGCCACCCAATACGAATTCCAACCGGTGTCTGACAGGTATTTAAAATAGACGCGACTCGACAGTACTCTCCCGGCCCCGAACCATCACGCTCAACGCGATTCCATCATTTTTGAAGAAGGCGCTGCGCGTTGGGGCTGTCCACGGGGATCATCGTTGATGGTTGTCCACAGCTCGGGCAAGCGTCGTATTTTGAGGTCAGCCGCCAAAGGCTGTAGATTAGTCCGGGGAACAAGAACAGAAGCCAGAGGACAACCTCGACAATGAAGCTGCCCTTTGCTTTCCGCACTGGCCTGCCAATAGCTCCACAGAGCGTGCAGACTTTCTGGATTGGCATGGATTGTCCCTCTGTTCCTAGGAGTTGCCTCGGTTTGATGGAGCGTCGGGGGCTTGGCTAGTCGACTGCCATGGCATCCCTTCGTAGTTCATCGGCGGCTGCTAGGCGAGCGCATAGCGCAGAGTGCCGTAGGCGAAGGTCAGCTACGATGAGGTCCACCAGTCCGACGATTGCGCCCTGCGTTACCGCGTGCGGTCACGGCGGCGCGACGCGACGACTTCGAAGACGCTGAGCGGTTGCCTAGATAAGCGTTCTCACGCCCGCGCGCAGCATGGGCAACACAAGTTTCGTGCGCAATACCCGAACTCAGACTTGGCAGCTTGATCGGTGAGTGCAGAGCCAGCGGCTGAAACGTCCACGATTCCGAGATGAGCGGGTTTGGCGAGCCACCTTGACCTCAGCTAGCTCGGATGGAGTGCGCGCTCGAACCTTCACTTTTCGGCGTCTGTGCCGATAAGCGTAGATCCGACATCAGCCGAGGGCGTCCAGGGCCATCCGAATTCGTTCAACTCCGCGGGGTTGGCACCTCGTGCGAGAGACGCGCACATCCAAGTTCGTCCACGAGAATACGCACACGGCCGGCCCGCACTACACCAAACCACTACACCAGTGGCCCTCCCGCCACGTCCGCTCGACGACCCAGCATTTTCCCTCCTGCTGAGTGTGAGCGAGGTGGCCGCACGGTTGAAAGTCTCGCGGGCGGCCATCTATGGCCTGGTGAAGAAGGGCAAGCTGCGCTCACTACGGGTGTCAAACTCCATCCGCATCCGGCCGGACGACGTCGACGCGCTCGTCCGGTAATTGAGCCTGGTCCTTCCAGACCTGTGCGGGCGGCGGGAATCGAAGCCGCGCTTTTCGCCGTCAGCGGGGTCCAATTGCCAGCAGAAGCAAGCAAACGCGGGCACTTGCTCCGACGAATCCCACAGCCATCAACTGTGGCCGGCACATTCAGAAGTATGGAAGTAAGGCGCCGAGACGCCGTAATCGCGAAGCTCTGGGAGGCCCTCGGAGCCTGGGAGGCGGGGGGCGACCGCGCGCTCCTTCGGCGTGCTCTGCTTGGTCTACTATCTGTGAGCTTGAGGACGAGCCGACGCATTGAGTTCACGCTCTTGCCGGGTGTTGCGCTCGCAGAGCGGAGGACGCGCGGTGCGGTTCTGAGTCGAACGCCCTAGCCTCGCCTTGGCAAGCGTCACCCTGGCTCGATCCCCCCACGACCGCGAAGGTCCGTCGAGGATCACCAGGCCAGAGTTCGAGGGGCTACGTGGAACGGGACGCTCTCAACCATCGTCAGGACCACCTAGCCACCGAGAGCCAAGCAAGATGTTGACAGAACCAGTTGACAAAAGCGACGACCGCTCTGCCCAGCCCGTTACGCCGCGACCGTTTATGCGCTTGTCGCGCGGCGGCGACTTCCCTGCGTTCAGGTCTCGCACGCCACCCTTGCGATGAGCGAGGTGACCGTCGTGAATCCTCATGTCGGTTTGCGTGGCGCGCCCACGGACGGAGTATCGAACAGCCCTAATAGGCCTTCGCGGACGAACCTGAATCCCGCATCGCGGATTGTCGCGCTGGCGAGTCACGCGTCGGCGGACACAGGTCGAACGCGCACACGGTTCCCCGACATTCAGCTGAAACGGGATGTACGCCGATTCAAGAGTTTGGATTTGGCTCGCACCGGCGCGTCTTGTCGAAGGATCCCCATCCGCCCCTCGAGCGCGGTGTTGCGCTGCCGGTTGTTGAGACACCGGGTTGATAGCATTCAGGCAGCCTGAGACGCCTCCTCGAAATTCTTTCGTGCCTGCGTGGGAGTTAGGAAGCCGTGTCGCTCGATGAGCCACGAGGTGT
>Ga0302326_10009979_pt1 | contig 20613 bp, 21 predicted proteins | sample Palsa_T0_3_FD_202264 | JGI IMG/M metagenome (GOLD analysis project Ga0302326, IMG submission 202264) | Peat permafrost microbial communities from Stordalen Mire near Abisko, Sweden - Palsa_T0_3 | ecosystem: Environmental > Terrestrial > Soil > Palsa > Peat permafrost | place: Sweden: Abisko...
CGAAGTCCACTTGCTACCGGACATTGGACATTGTGCCGTGTTGGGTGGCGTCTCGAAGCTGCCGGAAGTAATTGACTTAGTTACGCAGTGGCTTCCGAAGCAGATCGGTTTGGACGCTCGGCCTCAGGCCGCAAATCGGTAGCGCCCCATGCGGCGAAATCGTCTCTCGAACGCTCGCATTTATCACTGGCTCGACGACACGTTTGGTCTCGCGGGCAAATCTTAACGTCGGATAAGCGTCACGACCCGGCCAGCCACATCGCGCCCCTCGCGACCGGCTGGCCGGATCACTCGAGTGAGTAACCTGGGACTATGCAATCCTTGATCGAACACTTGGCCCAAAAGTTTTGAGGAGCACCATGGTCCTTTCAGACGTTGCATCCATTGCCACAGCTGTTAGCGGGTTGGCCGTCACGGCATCGCTTATTTATGTCGGAATCCAGACCAAGCAGAACGTGCGCCACACAAGGGCGCTAATACATCAGGGAACCGCTGCTCGGACTACGAATCTCCTGCTCGGATTCATGAACGCCGAAACCGTCAAGGCATGGATCGAGGGCAACGGGGGAACGCCTACGCCTGAATTAATAAGGCAGAGGCAGTTCTATTATCATTGCGGCATTTTGATGATTGCAATGGAGGACTACTTCAGTCAGCACGAAGACGGCCTTCTAAGCGATGAACAGTTTTCCCGGGGCAGAGCGACTTTTCGAGAACGGCTCCGAGAACCCGGACTGCGGGCCTATTGGCTGAAACAAAGAGAGACGATGATCAAAGCGGCGCCCCGATATTGCGCGTTCATAGACAGTCTTTGTGACGGCGAACCGAGGGCGCCTGCTGACTTGAATTTACATCAGAATGGAAAATCGTAAACCCGAGTCTGCCCCCTTGCCTTAGCGCACGGTGCGCGTCCTGGTTATGAGGGAAAGCCTAGGTTCCATGAATCTTAGCGCATGCTGTCCTACTGGAGCGCCTGTGCCTCAAAGGCCCTTGGGGGATTTTGTACACTTTTTGTACCAAGACCCTGCTTTTAAGGCTTTTTACGACATTGGCGACTCTGTAGAATCAGTACGGTCGATGCAGCTTCGTTCCTCGCTCGGGGCCGCCATGGCCGGATACGGTGCTGTCTGAAACCGCCGGTCTACCGTATATAGCCATCACGCGCCGCCGAGGCCGCATACAGAGCGGTGTCTTTCGTTTGAGCCCGCGGCGAGAGCATTCGAATGGTGATCGCAGCGGCTGGTGCGAGATAAACGAAAGTGACCCAAACCCACATCAGCGCACCCGCACGTTCCTGGTCTGCGAGAGGTGAAATACCGAGGGCTTGGTAGTGCGGGTAGACAACGCGGCCACAAAAGGTTAGAAATGCCGACAGTGCGTCGCACGGCAACGTGGCCAGGAAAAGGTATAGGGGAACGCTCCAGCGGGGATGGTTCGCAAGACTTCCCCAGGGCTGAATGACTGGCCACCAGAACAGGAGACCGGCGGCGAGAAAGGTCGCATGTTCGAATGTATGCCACCCTGCCGATCGCATGCCCAGTTCGAACAGCGCGGGTACGTGCCATCCTATCACCGCGGCCGTGGCGGCCAGCCAGCAGATTACCGGGTGATTAGTTCCCCACGGTAATGCCAAGCCAGACAGGCTCATCAGGATCAAAGGAGCCGCCACCGTCATCAGCAGAAGATGCTGCGCCATATGGGCTGTGAGGAGCTGATGATCCATCCCGGCAAGCGGAGATCCAACTGCGATCCACACTGCAAACAATCCTGTGTTGAACGCCGCGAGCCGCCACATGGCTATTGAGCAGCGCGAGAAGCATCGCGCGCGGGCGCCAGTGCGGCCGGGTGCAACGTCTCAAGGAACGCGACAAGCGCCGTCGTCTCCGCTGGACTCAAGTTCTTGCCATACGCCGGCATATTGCCGCCGCCCTGAATGACCTGGCGGATGAGCTGATCCTCGGTGAGTTCGACAGCCACTTGATCCAACTTCGGCCCACGGTCCCCGCCCGACCCACCCAGGGCATGACAGTTGTGGCACTGCTTGGCTTGAAAAACAAGCGCACCTTGCCGCTCCAGCGCCGTGCGCCCTCTCAAGTACTGCGCGGGAATCGGGTCCCCGCTCCAGGCATCCATCACGGGACTCCACGGTGCATACCCGGCCAGGTGTGTGAAAGTGCCGAGCGCGACGGCGACCAACAGGATCGTTAGAACCGCTATCGGGCGGCGCTTCCAGCTCTTCTCGCCTTCTCCCGAAAAAAACGGTAGCGCCAGCAGTACGCCCAGCACGATCACCGGGCCGATCAGCAATGCCGGCGTTTCCATGGACGGGGGAAGCAAGGAGAGCACCGCATAGAGCCACAGGAAAAAGTAATCCGGCCTAGGTACGGTCTGGATGATGGTGGGATCCGGCTGGCCGCTCGGTCCGAACGGGCCGAAATACACGGCGCACACGGCGATGGCGAGAAGGACAAATCCCGAGAAAAATATGTCCTTCACAATCGCGCCCGGGACAAAGGGAATGCCATCTTTGTGAACGAGCTCGTGGTATTCCTTCATATACGTCGCGCGGCGAACGATGCGTCCAGGCATCGGCCATTCGTTGATTCCGAGTTTCAGCACGAGCAACAGATGCACGCCAACAAAGGCAATTAGCAATCCAGGAATCACGAATACGTGCAACGCGAAGAATCGCGATAAGGTCGCGCCAGCGATGATCGGCCCCCCCAACAAGAGATTCACAATCCATGGCCCTAGCACGGGAATCCGGCTTGAAATGGACGCTCCGATGCCCAATCCCCAATAGGCGTCCTGATCGAATCGCAGCACCTGGCCGGTAAAGGCCATCCCGAGTGTAAACAGCAGCAGAAGAACACCGACGATCCAAGTCAGCTCTCGCGGAAATTTATAAGCCCCGAAAAGGAAGACCTGCGCCATGTGGATGAGCACAATGGCGAGCATGAAATTTGAGCCCCAGCCATGCAAGGCTCGAACAAACCATCCGAGTGCGACTTGGTGATTGAGAATCTGCAAGCTGTTCCATGCTTCCGAGGCGGACGGCACATAAAGGAGAGCCAGGAGAATGCCTGTGACAATCTGGAGAATGAATACTGTAAGCGCGGCGCTGCCAAAAACGTAAGCCCAGCTTGCCGTTTGGCGCGGAACCGGATGCTGCATGGTATCCCGAATCGGCTTGCCAATCTGAAGCCGCGCTTCGAACCAGTCCCCCACTTTGGAGATCAAGCGCATGGCGGTTTACCGAGAGAGATGTTTATAAGGCGAGCGGTGGGCGACCCAGTGGTGGGCACCTTGCCCGCTTTGATGTGCAGATTGCCTTGCTCCACCTTGTATTGATATTCGAACAAGCCACGCTCGGGGGGACCGGAGGCACGTGAACCATCCTCGTAGTAGACGCCACCGTGGCAGGGACACATGAATAAACCAGACTGCGGGAACCACCGGACCGGGCATCCGAGATGCGCGCAATTGATTGCGAAAACCTGGAACCTCTCGCCACTCACATGACGCACCCAGCAGGGAATCTTCGCGGTTTCTCCATCCGATGGCTCCGACACTGGGTTTCGATAAGCTGCCAGGCGCGTCTCGCCCTCGGGAAACTGGGCTAACGGGCCTAGCGACAGCCAGGAATCGTAGCCCGTGGTCCGGGCACGAAGCACGGGAGAAAGAAGGTATTTCACGATTGGCACAGCGAGTATGACGCCGACGGCCCCGTTGAAGACGATGCCGAGCATCGCTAACATCCCGCGTCTTGAAAACCGTTCCGGCAAGCTCATCGAGTGCCTCGCATCACCTGAGCTGAGATTTGTGAACGCTGCGCCACTAACCAAGCCACCACGTCGGAAACATCGTCGGGCGACATCGGCTTGCCGGGAAGATCGCCGCGCCAATCAGGGGCGCCCAATTCGGGTCTCCCGACAATCACAGTCGTTCGAAGGTACTGGTCGCTCACTAGCGCGAGATACGAGCCGTCCACTATGGAACTGGCCTTGCCTCCGTGGCCGTCCGGGCCGTGACAGGACGAGCAGTAAACGCCGTAGGTGGCCGCTCCGCGTTTGGGATCGCCGGGGCCCGGAGCCTCATAGGGCGGAACTGTGGCGTCACCCACAGCGCCGGGCTTGGCCCACCGGCTTCGAATTCCTCGAACAATGACGTTGATTTGGTCGTCCGTCAGCATACCGCCCGAGTGTTGCGCAAACGCCGGCATAGAGGTTCCCGCACCTCCCTCGGACGTCACGCGACTTATCGTGGCGTCGTCGGCAATGGCGAGATAAACGGGATCGCCGAGTCCGATTGCCGCACCGCCTTTTCCGTCCGCTCCATGGCATCCGGAGCAGTTCCTTGCATAGAGGGAACTGAAGTCCATGATCTTGGCGGGCGGAATCACTTGCCTTTCGGCTGGATCGCGAGTGCCACACGCGGTGGTTACAGCTAGCGACGCGGCTAGAATTGTGACCCGATGGTTCATGGCTTCTCCGACTCGCCGCGACCCTCGTCGTGCATTCCCGAAGCCTCCATGCCAGAACGGAAGGCGAGCGGTAAGCGCTGCCAGGTACGGATCCGTTCCTGGTAAGAGACCACCACGCCCGCGACAATCCCAAAGGCCACTTGGGACGCCACAAACCAGTACCAGTCGATGCGCTGGTTGAGCACCGGATTCACGATTCCGAGAATGCTGTGAATCAACCCAGTCCACAGCAGCGGTGCGATGAAGCCTCCCAGCAGAATCGGCTGGCGCGGAAGCATCGGCAGCATGGCGCCGTAGAGCAACCCGACGAGCAACGATGTAATCACATGAATGGGTATGGCGATCAGAAAGACGCCCAGATTGAAGGCTGCGATCTTGGCCGTGGTGTCCGTCATGGAGGCCGGAAGAAAGCCGGCGGCCAATAGATTGATCGGATACCACACGCTGTGCTGGCTGAGAAGACCAAAGAGCATCGCCACGATGGCCATCGCGACGCTTCCCGCCAGTCCGCCTTTCACCCCCGCGGAGATCGGATAAATCTCCAGCGGCAGAAACGCCCGTTGTAATTCGGGCGCAGCCGGCATCCTGACCACTTCGCGCCGGGTTGTGGCGACGAGCAGTTCTTCCGGCGCCACCGGAACACTCTCGTGAGCCTCGGAGGGCAGAACATCGCGAAACCAGCCAATCGCGCCGGCGATGGAGACCAATGCTCCCAGGATGCTAACAGCTCCGCTGGTAACCATTCCCGCAAAGACGAGCGTCAGTCCGAACGCGAGGGCAATCGGCCAGGCTGTCGGCGCGGGCATCTCAACAGTATCCTTGGCGCCCTCGCTGCTCCGGTTCAATAAGTCGACGGCCATTTCCTTCTCCTCAGCGACCTACGATATAGACGACGAAGAAGACCACCACCCACACCACATCCACGAAGTGCCAATACATCGACAACACCTCGACACGCTCGGCGTGCTGCTTGTTTACATCCCCGAGAAACGTGAAAATCAGCACCGTCGCAAGAGCAAGCAATCCAACCGTGACGTGAAACGCATGCAAGCCGACCAATGAATAGTAGGTTGTGCCAAATAAATTAGTCTGGATGGTCAAGCCTTCGTCATAGATCAGGTGGCGCCATTCACTCGCCGTGCCCGCCAGGAAGGCCGCTCCAAGAACGATTGTCAGAAGCCACCAAAGGGCGAAGGAAAGCACCTTTCCGCTCCTGAGCAACTTCAAAGCAAAGTGAATCGTGAGACTGCTCGAAAGAAGACAGATAGTGAAGAAGATGGGAACGCTCAGCACGTCTTTCGGCTGTGGCCCCGTAGCACTCTTGCCAATATAGAAGATGTACGCAACAACGAAGATGGTGAAAATCGCAGCCTCGGCGGCAATCAGGCAATACATTCCCACCGGGCCGCGCTCGGGAAGATTCCAACCAATATCGGTTTCGGGCGTCGCTAGGGCTGGGGTGCTCATGACAGTTTGCTCATGACGGCTCTTCCTTATTCGTAGTGCCAGTCGGGATCTTCCGGATGTTTGAGGTCCCACAGTGGGCGCCGGCTCGCGACCTCCGGAATTTTCGCGAAGTTGTAAACGGGAGGCGGCGAAGTGGTGGACCATTCGAGCGTCCATGCATCCCAGGGGTCGCTCCCGGCCAGCACGCCGCGGAAGTAGGACCAAAGCAGATTGCCAAGAAAAACCAGCACACCAGCCGCCTGAAAGAATACGCCGATGGTGACGATGAGATTCCAAATGTCCCAGCCGCGCCCCGGCTCGTAGGTATAGATCCGGCGCGGCATCCCGAGAATGCCGGGAATATGCATGAAATCGAACGTCAGATGGAATCCGATGGTGAAAAGCCAGAAGTGTAGTTTCCCCAACCTCTCGTTGTACATTCTTCCCGATATCTTCGGGAACCAATAGTAGAAGGCCCCAAAGAGCGTGAAGAGAATGCCGCCCACAATGACATAGTGAAAGTGCGCGATGACGAAGTACGAATTTCCAAGCTGCCAATCGAAGGGAGCGCTGCCCAACATGATCCCCGTCAAACCCGCGATCAAGAACTGAAACAAAAAAGCGGTGCAAAAAAGCATCGGGGTTTTGAAGTGAATCTGTCCGCCCCACATGGTGGCCAGCCAATTGAATATTTTGATGCCGGTTGGAACGGCGATAGCCATCGTCGACAAGACAAAGAAAGTGTTTGCATTCGAACTCATGCCAACGGTGAACATGTGGTGGGCCCAGACGCTCATGCCGATAAAAGCGATGCAGACCGTTGCCGCCACCATGACCGGATAGCCGAAAATCGCCTTGCGGGAAAAGACGGGAATGATTTCCGAAGCGAACCCAAACGCTGGGATGACGAGAACATAGACTTCCGGGTGGCCGAAGACCCAGAAGAAGTGCATCCACATCACCGCCGACCCCCCAGCCTGCGTATCGAAGAAGTGTCCGCCCAAGTAGCGGTCGACCAGCAACATGATTTGCGCGGCGGTGAGCGGACTGACGGCGAGAACAACCAAGACCGCCATTACGAGATTTAGCCAAACCAGAAGGGGCATCTTTCCGAGCGTCATTCCCTTGCACCGCATACACACAACGGTGGTGATAATGTTGATCGCGGTTCCGATGCTGCCGAAGCCGGAAACCAGCAACGACAGGGTCCAGAAGTCCGTGCTATGTCCGCGCGAAAATGTCTTCGAGGTGAGCGGAGCGTAGGCGAACCATCCCACGTCGGGAGCGTTGCCGGCCCCATACAGCCCGTCGCCGCCGATGAAGCTGTAATAGAGGAGCAGTCCGCCGAAAGCGGTCATCCAGAAGCTAAAAGCGTTGAGACGCGGAAACGCCATATCGCGCGCCCCGATCATCAGAGGAACCAAGTAATTCGCGAATCCAAACAAGACTGGCATGGCCACAAAGAAAATCATGGTTGTCCCATGCATGGTGAACATCCGGTTGAACACCTGTGGCGATACGAAATGGTTCAGCGGACGGATGAGCTGGATCCGCAGGATGGTGGCTTCAACTCCGCCGACCAGCAGAAACGCCAACGCATAAAGGATGTACAGGACGCCCAAACGTTTGTGGTCGACGGTGCTAACCCATTCGTGAAGCTGCTCCACAAAAGGCCGCCGCGTTGCCGTTCCGGAGGTGGGCCAAGCGATCGATTCAGTCGACATCGGTGTCCTAACGAAGCGTTACCAAGTATGCCGCTACCACAGCCGATTGCTGAACGGTCAAACCCATCGACGGCATTTTGCATCCGGGCTTGAACCTATCGGGTTTGTAAATCCACGCGATGAGGTTTCCGATGTTGTTCTTGGCCGCTCCCGAGCCGATGGTCTGCCGGCTCATCAGATGCGTTAGATCCGGACCGTAGGTACCTTTCGCCGCTGTTCCGGCTATCGTGTGGCAGTTCACGCAAGCAGTTGTCTCGAAGAGCCGTTGCCCTGGCGACACCGTGCTGGTGATACGCGCCGGCTGGCTTTGCTGCTGAATCCAGCGATCGAAATCCTCGCGCGAGTCGACATAGACGCGAAGGAGCATGAGAGCATGTTGCGTCCCGCAATATTGTGCGCACTGCCCCAGATAGAGCCCAGTCTCATGCGGGTCCACCCACATGCTATTGGGATGATTCGGTATGAGGTCCGTCTTGCCAGCCAGGCGGGGCACCCAGAAGCTGTGATCGGTGTCCGCGGAAAGCAATGTCAGAAAGGTTGGCGTAGGGTGTGCTGGGTCGCTTACCGGGATGTGCAGTTCATTCGCGCTGACAACTTTCAGCGATGGATAGCGAAACTCCCACCAAAACTGGTGCCCGATGACCGTGACCTGGATAGCGCTGCTCGGACGCGGGGCGTTCTGGATACTAGCTATCACACGCGCTGCCGCCAGAAACAGGACCACAACGATAAGAACGGGAATGACGGTCCACGCAAGTTCAAGTTGAGTGCTTCCATAAACCTGTGCGGGTTCGCGCCCATCGGTCGTGGCCTTCTTCCTGAATTTCACCACCGCATATGTAAGCAAACTGAAGACGACTATGAATATCGCGGCGGTCACCTGCAATACGAAGACTGATAGATCAAAGATCGACTGAGCCGGCGTGGACACAGGGGCAAAGATACTGGTTGGACTCACATATGGATGCGCAGGCTCGGCGCACGCGGCGAGGGCCAATCCGCAGAAGATCATTATGGCGCTGAATGGGCGTGTATACATAGATCAGCTCTGGTGCAGCCGATGGGGCACGTTCGATTCCAAACCAATCACTCGATCTGAAGAGTATACATCGATACGGCTTGTCCAGTTTCTGGTCGAGGTCAAGTCCATCAGAAGACACCAGTGTCGGCCCAGCGCCACGATTGAAGCCGCGCCTGGATGTGAAGTGGCGGGACCGCAGCAGCCTTCCGCTCCGCGTTATCATTGACCAGGTTCGGGTATGATGCGAGAAGAATTCAGGGAACTTCGCGTCCAGTTCGAGGCCCTTCTCGCGGAGCCACCCTCTCAACGGCTTCACCTCCTGGAATCGCTTTCGCAATCGAAGCCGGCGCTCGCCGAGGAACTTCGCCGAATGCTGGTCGCGCATGACCGCACTACAGGTTTGATCGACCATCCAGCCGCCGACTCAGTAGCGGGCGCCCTCGTCGTCCTTGGAATGCAGTTGGGCGCTTACCGATTGGAGAAGGAACTGGGCCGCGGCGGAATGGGAGTGGTTTTTGAAGCAACGCGAGCCGACGGCAGCTTCGAAAAACGCGTCGCCATCAAAATCCTCCGCCAGGACCACTTGGACGATCTCTTCGTGCGCCGCTTTGAGCACGAGCGGCGGATTCTGGCCCAACTGGATCACCCCCACATCGCGTCGATTCTAGATGCCGGCACAACCGCGAGCGGCGATCCCCACTTCGTCATGGAGTACGTCGATGGTATTCCCATTACCGCGTATTGCAAGCTCCACAACCTCAGCATCCGCAGACGACTGGACCTTTTCCTGCAGATATGCGACGCGGTGGAACACGCGCATCGCCATCTCACCGTTCATCGGGACCTCAAGCCCAGCAACATTCTGGTTACCGAAGCCGGAGCGGTCAAGCTGCTCGATTTTGGCATCGCGAAGCTTCTGGATGCCGATCTAAGCTCCGGAGCGGAAACGGTTGCGCTGCTCACGCCCGAATACGCCAGCCCGGAACAGATCCGCAAACAGCCGATCACCACTTCGACTGACATTTTCGCGCTCGGCATCCTGCTTTACGAAATTCTCACGGGTGAACATCCATTCCGCAAAAAGGGGCAACTCGCTCACGAAGTAATGCGGACCATTGTTGAGGACGACCCGCCGCCTCCTCGCCTTGGCAGCGAACTCGACGCCATTCTCCTGACGGCCCTGCAAAAACAGCCTTCCTGGCGCTATCCGTCGGTGGCCCAGCTTGCCGAGGATATCGGACGCTTCAAGCGCGGCTGGCCGGTGCTGGCGAAAGGCAATGGCGCTGCGTACCGGCTGGGCAAGTTCGCGCGCCGCCAATGGCTCCCTTTGACCGCTGCCGCGCTTCTGATCGCCGTTCTGCTTGTTGGCATTTTCGCCACGCGACGCCAAGCTCAAGTTGCCGAACAGGCGCGCGCGATCGCCGACCAGCAGAAATCCATCGCGGAACAAAACCAAAGGACTGCGGACCAACAACGGCGTCTGGCCGAGACCCGCACGCTTGAGGCGGAATCCGAGCGAGCTAAAGCACAGGAGCGCTACCGACAGGTCCGCACCCTTGCGGCTGCTCTCTTATTCGACCTGCACGATGGCATCCGCGATCTTGCGGGAGCTTCCACCGCGCGCCGTCTGATCGTGACCAAAGCACAGCAACAGCTTCAACTTCTCAGTGCCGGATCGGAAAACGATCCCGAAGTTCAGCGCGACTTGGCCGCCGCCTATGAACGCATGGGTGAGTTGCGCGTGGATCCCGCACAGCCCGCCAAAGTCAATGCCGCCGGGGCGCTGGACGCGTATCGGCGGGCCGTGGCCATTCGGCGTAAGATCGAAGCCCAGCCCCCGAACCAGCCAGAAGACCGTCGCGATCTTGCTCTCAGCCTCTCGAAGTTAGGCGACGGTGAAGTTATGGCAGCCGATATGGACAAAGCTCTCACGGCCTACCAGGAATCCTGGATCATCGCGAAGTCCCAAGGCGACGCGCGGACGCTCGGCACTGTAGACGACCGCCGTTGTATCGCATTCCTTACCGCCGGCAATACAGCCAAGGCTCTTGACTCCTGCCAGGAAGGGATTGCAATCCTCGACCCGCTGGCCAAATCCGCGCCGGGGGACGCCGAGATCCAGCGACTGATCGCTACCACCGAGACCTCCTACGCCAACGCTCTGCGCCTCGCGCGCAAACCGCAAGACGCCGCGCAACAGGCGCGGCTGGCCTTGGCTTCCTTCGATCGTCTAGAAGCTTTGGCTCCCAGCAACGCCGAATATCGCCGTCTGGCATCTTCTGCCGGAACAATTCTGGCTTTGAGCCTCGCGGCCACCGGGGACAACGCGGGCAGTCAAGCGGCGTTTCGAAAATCGGTCGCATCCATGGAAATTGCCATTGAAATCGACCCCGCCGATCTCGGCTCGCCGCTGCGGCTGGCGGTGACTCTGCTGGCCTTCTCCAAACGCCTTCAGCAAACTGGTGATTCAGCCTCCGCACACCAGACCGCGCAGGACGCTCTCGCGCTCCTGGAAAGGGCCACGCAAAAACCTTCCGCCGGCGCCGTGGAATGGAACGAGTATGCCGACGCGCTTCTCAAGGTAGAGCAACCCGATCTCGTCCAGCCCGCCAAAGCGCTCCACCTGGCTCAGAACGCCGTTGCCGCCACGCACCGCACCAATCCCTTCTTTCTCGACACGCTTGCGTGGGCCTATTTCCGCTCGGGCGAAGGCACAAAAGCTGCGGAAACCGAGCGTGAAGCGCTTAACCTGCTACCCGCTGGCGCCACCGGTGGATTGCATGATGAACTGCAGAACGGCCTAGCTACTTTTACGAAATAGTTTGAGCTGGCCCGACCCTGGCTTGCGCAATCTCAAATAGAGGACACCATGGCCAACTTCTGCTCGAACTGCCGATTTCCGCTCGCTGCCAGCGCAAGTTTCTGTCCGCAATGTGGAAGTCCACAAACGGCGGGTCTTCCCCCGGCTCCAGCGCCAGCCCCGCTCGCGACCGCTAAAAGTGGAGGCTCAGGCTTGAAGATCGTCATGATCGTCGTGGTGTGTTTAGCGGCGCTGGGAGTGGGAGCCATCGCGGCGGGATACTACGTGGTCCACAAAGTGAAGCAAGCCGTGGTCGCAAAGGCCGAAAGCTATGGTGTCGACTTGAAGTCCATCCCGTCGTCTCCTTCGCCCCGTACCAAAGTGTTTAAGCCCTGTAAAATTCTCTCCAAAAGCGAAGCGTCGGCGCTATTGGGGGAACCCATTGAGCGCTCCGCGATGATGGACGAGGCTTGCCTCTATTTCGGTCCGCCCGGCCTGGCCGCAAGACTCGCCACGCAGGGAACATCGGAAATGATGGACCAAGCCAAAGCCGGCGCGCAATTGAACGGCGGGGATGTGGCGGACACAGTGACCAAAATGTTAGGGGCGGCTGCGGCAAGTTCCGGTGAAAACGGGATACCTGGAGCGGAAACCCCGTTGCTGACCTTCCTGGTCGACGCCGACGGCCGCGCACAGATGACTGCCGTGGCCGCTTCGAAGAGCATCTTCGGCGGAATCGGCAAAGCGAGTGGAGCTGGTGGATTAGGCGCCGACATACCCAACCTGGGCGACCGCGCGATTCGCCTCGGCCCGCTGGGGCTGAACGTCTTGAAGGGTGACACGGTGATCCGTATCATCGTGGGACCCGTGCCCGGCGCCAACGAGAAGTCCGTCGCGATTGCCCGCGCCGTCCTGCCGCGCATCTAACCGTGGCACGATGGAGTGAGGCGAAGCTGTCGCATCGCCTCTCATCATGCCCAGCGAGTCTCAGGATTCAACCGACTGTACCCTGCTCCTCGCTGAATGGCGCGGCGGAGACGATGAAGCCGGCCGGAAGCTGATCGCCGCCGTCTACGGCCAGTTGCGGAACCTGGCTTCGGTTTATTTGCGCAAGGAGTCTAACGCTAACACGCTCCAGCCCACCGCCCTGGTCAATGAGCTTTGTGTAGGAATGCTATCCCGCAGCGCGGCGAGTTGTGAGAACCGGCTCCACTTTCTGCATCTGGCCGCGCAGCAGATGCGCCGCTTGATTGTCGATCATGCTCGCCGCCGCAACGGCCTGAAGCGTGGCGGCCGCCAAGTCCATGTCCCGCTCGACGAGGCTTGCGACCACGAGATCGTCCTCGACGGCCGCATTGCCGAGATGAACGACGCCTTGATCCGCCTGGAACAACTCGACCCCAGGCCCGCCTCCGTCGTCGAAATGCGCTTCTTCGGCGGCCTCACGGAGCAGGAAATCGCCGGAGTCCTTGAAATCTCCGTCGCCACTGTTAAGCGCGATTGGGAATTCGCCCGCTCCTGGCTCCTGGCGCAATTAAATGTGCGCTAACCCGAGTCCCGTTTACGCAATCTCCAACAAGGAGAAGCCCGTGAACAAATTAGCCCTCTTATCAATCGCAGTCCTGGTTGCCGCCGGCCGCCCCGTAAGAGCGGCCTCGGATTGCGACGCCGTCGTCGCCGCCACTCAGAAGGTTTTGCACGTACCCGCACATCTGTATATGACGGAAACCGCGCGCTTGAACGGAGGTAAAGCCAGAAACGCGGAGACCATTTATCTGAACGACACCATGTACACCAACCTCAACAACGGCGTATGGCTGAAGAGTCCCATGACGCTGCAGGAACTGGCGGATGCCCGAAGGGATTCGGCGAAGGACTTCGGCGCCTGCTCGCTGGCGCATGACGAACTGGTGGGCGTGGAACCGGCTACGCTGTATCAATGATATTGATGTGGGCGGCGTCGGGGCGCGCGGTAAGACTCACACGGAAATCCGTTATGAATACACCGGCGTGAGGGCACCGGCCGTCGCAGAGACGACGCGCAAGTAAATCGAGTACGGACTTGGAACCGGTAACGCAACGGCCTCGCCTCGCATGGACGCCGTCGGAGTCGCCATTACGTCATTGAGAGCGAACCCGAAGCGGCTAGCAGCAGCTCATTCTCCATGCCTGGAGCGTGCCCATATGTCGCGCCTCCACCGGCTGGCAGCGCTGGAACGCAGCTCGATGGGACTGATTGATAGCATCGTAGAAGGTGTGGCTGATCATAATTTCACTCGGACCGGCCTGTCCTAGAAGCCGCTCAAGAGTATTTGCGTGTCACGGAAGCTACAATGTCGGCGGGCTCATAACCATAATCGATTTCTACGAAATACGGACGCCGGTCTCCAACCCGCACCCGGATGTCGGCATAACCATTCTCACCGCCGAGATGAGTGCGGCCACACCCTGGTGGCAGCAAAGCGATATACTCATCGTCAAATTCATGCGCTGCAAATGTATGAGCCTGTTGGCTACCGCGCTCGTTTCCACAGCCATTTTCACGCCGTCGGTTGCCGCCCAGCCGGCCAAATCCGTCAATGGCGACTGGCCACTCTACCGGCACGACATGGCGGGCACGGGATATTCGCCTCTGACCCAGATCACAGTTCAGAACGTCGGCGGCCTGGCTCAGTCCTGGACTTTTCGTCTGCAGTCCGATACATCAACTGCTGCAGAGAAGGGGCCGGGTAGAGGCCGGGGCGGAGCTAATTCGGAGGCAACGCCCATCGTCGTGAACGGTGTTATGTATCTGCCGGCAGCTAGCAGCGTGGTGGCTCTGGAACCGGAATCGGGCAAGAAAATCTGGGAGTATTCGGTCACCGGAGGCGCGCCCTCGCGTCGCGGCGTTGCGTATTGGCCAGGCGATACAAGCAATCCGCCGCGCATTCTGTTCACCGTGGGGCGCAGGCTGATCGCGCTGAACGCGAACACGGGCAAGGTCGATCCCGGTTTCGGCAAGGAAGGCGAATTGGACATGGTGGTGCCGTATAATTCGGTTCCGCTGGTCTATAAGAATGTCGTGGTAGTGGGTGCGAATACGCCGGCCGGTCCGATGGGCGCGCCTGGAAATGCGCGTGCCTTCGATGCGCGAACCGGCGCGAAGCTGTGGGAGTTCAGCTCCGTAGCCCAGCCCGGCCAACCGGGACACGATAGCTGGGAAGGCGACAGTTGGAAAAATCGCTCGGGCGTGAATGCGTGGCCGTTTTATTTCACCTTGGACGAGCACCGCGGCTTGGTGTATCTGCCGTTGGCTTCTCCAGCGAGCGATTTTTACGGAGGCGACCGCAAGGGCGCAAACCTGTACGGCAATTCAGTGGTCGCCGTCGATGTCCAAACCGGCAAATATAAGTGGCACTTTCAGACCATTCATCACGACCTCTGGGATCACGATCCGCCCGCTCCGCCGACGCTGTTTGATATCGCGCGCGGAGGAAAGACGATTCCCGCGCTGGCGTTGACTACGAAATCGGGTTATCTCTACATTCTCAATCGCGAGACGGGGCAGCCAATTTTCGGAGTCGAAGAGCGTCCGGTTCCCAAGAGCGGCGTTCCTGGAGAGCGGGCGTTTCCAACGCAGCCGTTTCCGTTGAAACCTCCGCCGATCGCGCGCGACAGTTATCGCGCCGAGGACCTTGTCACCGCCGAGGATACGACTGCGGAGCACGTTCTGGCATGCAAGGACCTGATCGCGAAAAATGGTGGGGTGAATAACGAAGGCCCATACACGACCTGGGCGTATCGCGCTGAAGGTGCGCCGGTCAAAAGTTCGCTTGTGTTCCCGGGCGGTCTGGGAGGCGCCAATTGGGGCGGAGTCGCCTGGGACCCGAACTTCGGCTACGCGTTCGTTGTGTCGCAGGACGAAGGTGCGCTTGGTTGGATGGAGAAGTCTCCCGAAGGTTCGCCTGTTCCTTATGATCGGACTACGCTGGATGGCTCCGGCCCAGGCCGCGGAAACTTCGAAGTGCGCGTCGGCGGCACTGTATGGCCGTGCCAGAAACCACCTTGGGGACAGCTAATTGCCGTGAATACCGTTACGGGAGAATTTGCCTGGCGGATCCCGCTAGGCATCACGGAAGGCCTTCCGGAAGCAAAGCAGAATACGGGACGTCCCGCGCTGGCAGGCGCAATCGTCACCGCGGGCGGAGTTCTGTTCGTCGGGTCCACCGACGACAACCGGTTCCGCGCTATCGAGGCGAAGACCGGCAAACAGCTGTGGGTCGCCAAGCTCGACCGGCGAGCCAACGCCAACCCGATCACGTATCAGGGCAAGGATGGCAAGCAGTATGTCGCGATTGTGGCCTCTGACTCGCTAGTTGCTTTTACCTTGCCATAAAGACCCGAAGCGTCGGGCGGGCGGTGCGTTAGAGGCAGTTAGAGACGCTGCCCGGGAGTACAATGGATCTTCGTATCGCCGATGGCCCAAGATCCTCGCCCCGGCACGACGCGCGATGACGTTGCTCCCCGTGGTGGTTCAGGCGATTCTCCTGCTGATCGTAAGCACCGCTGCAATCTATGATCTTCGTTATCGGAGAATTCCCAACTGGGTTGTTTTGACGGGCCTCCTGCTTGGCCTCGGCGTCAACACGTACCTGTTTGGATGGGCGGGACTGCAAAGGTCCCTGCTCGGTCTTGGCCTTGCGTTCCTGGTTTATTTCCCCCTGTATCTGCTACGCGGCATGGGGGCCGGCGACGTCAAGCTCATGGCGGCCGTGGGCGCCATCGTCGGGTGGGCAGATTGGATCGGCATCTTCTTTCTTACGGCGATTGTGGGCGGCCTTGCGGCGCTTGCTTTGTTGGCCAGCAGGAGCCAGTTGCGGCGTGGCTTTTCCAACGCCGGGTATCTGGTGATCCAACTCCTATCCTTCCGCCTCCCTTATGCCCGCAACGAGGAACTGGATGTCAAGAGTGAGAAATCCGTCAAGCTTGCACATGGCGTGACGATTGCCTGGGGATCGGTGTTGTTTCTATTGGCTGCCTGGAAATGGGCGCCGCGATAACGATGCCTGGAATTTTGAGCGACACTTAAAGCAGATGCCCAACGAGACCAGCCGCGCAGCGGAGGGGCGTGAACTGTTAGTGCAGATCTTCATTTATTTGCAGCTGCTGGATTTCATCACCACCATCCTCGGCATGCGACTGGGCGCCTCGGAGGCTAGCCCTTTCATCCGCTTGCTGTTCCATTTCGGCTCCCCGCTGGGAGTCGCCCTATCCAAGCTGATCGCTCTTGCGTTGGGCGCCGTCTGCGTCTGGTTAAAGAAGGACCACATCCTCAACTGGATCAATTACTGGTACGCCGCTCTGGTGGTCTGGAATCTGTGCGTCATCCTGCGTGTTTGGACGATCGCGCATTAGTCGAACCCACGAGTAAGTAGATAATACGACCTTCGGCAACAATTGCACGCGGCCACTTACTGCGACTTAGTATTGGCAGTTCTATAGGTCACGAGTTATTGTTATCCAGTACAAATCTATAAGTGCAAATCGCGGCGGTAGTACAAAACAAAGCGAATTGGTACTAAATCCTAAGTCACAGTTAATTAAAAGCGGTGTATACTACTTCGCAAAGGTAAGTGATCAAATGAAAACCTCCTTATTCACTTCAGGGATTTTCGCGCTGCTGTGTTGCGCGGCGCCGGGCTTCGCGAATAGCGCCAGTGTATGCGACGCCGTGGCCGGAAACTTTGTTCAGAACTGCGGTTTTGAATTGGGTAACTTCGACGGTTGGACGGTGCTCAACAATGATGGCAACACAGCCGTTGAGGGCCAGAATTTTTGGACGACCGGCGTTAACAGCGGAAACTTCTACGCTGCCCTGGGCGATGGCGCGACTACGCCCACCACGATTGAGCAGACCTTCACGGACGTCGCCGGCTCGACTTTGACCTTCAGCTTTTACGTTGCCACTGACGGTACGCCCGAGAATTTCACGGCCGATTTCGACGGCACGAGCGTGGTTTCGCTGGTGGATGTTGCGGCGCAAGGCTACACAGAATACTCGTTCACTTTGACTGCGACTGGATCCGACACGATCTCGTTCATCGAGCAAGATGCGCTCGGCTATATCGGACTGGACGATGTTGTGGTGGTCGATCCCGTCGCCACTCCGGAGCCTTCCTCCCTGGCATTCGCTGTCGCCGCGCTGGGCTTGATCGCGCTGGCGCATCGTCGCTGGACGAAGAAGACAGCGTAAGGTTATTCGACCAGCGCAACGACACGTCGCTTGGCGCTTGTCGGCGGCAGGGTTATGTTGATGGTCCCGCCTCCCTGCATTGAGATCGCGCCCGTAATGATCTGCATCGGACCCTGAATCGTTCCGCCCCCAGTTTGTAGGAAGGCGCCCCTGGGCTGATACACGATGCCCTCGATGCCGGTATTCGCGGGTGCCTGAAGTGTCATTCCCGCCGATGCAGGGACGGCCAGGGTTTTGGTACACGGATAATCGATGTTCCCGCAACTCGTGTTGATGTCGCCGAGCGAGGTGTACCCGATGGAAGAATTCGCCTGGTCTTGCCACAATACGACGCCGTCGAACGGAGCCAGAGTGTTGGCGAGGCTGGCAGCGTTTGAAATCGGAAGGTTATTTGGAAGGTTTCTCGCAACCAAGCCGGTAACTGCGGCCCCTGCATTGTCCGCGCCGGCTTGCAGCGACGCAGAGCCGAAGTTCAACATGCCTGCGCTTGCGGCCTGCACCAGGATCTGGTTTCCCGGGGAGTTGATCTGATACAAGAGATTCGGATAAAGATCTCCATTCGCGTTGCCGGAGCACGCGGTGGCGCTGCAGGCGAAGGCGCTGCTGGATCCCGTCATGATCAAAATGACACCCGCGGTCGCGCAGTTAGACGGGTTTGGGCAGGAAACCAGTGAGTCGAGAAACGCGCCGCCAGACGCGACGAAGTCCATCCCGGATGCGCCCCCGCCAACCATCACAAACTCGCCACCTCCCATGGTCATGGTTGCGCCCGGCGACACCGTCAAGCCGCCGTAGAAGAAAAAGCAGCCAAACGTGCTGGCAGATCCGGGGTAGCAAGTCGGTGTCGAATCGCTGAAGGTAGCGGACTGGGAAAGGGTCATTTGGCTGAGAGCCGGCGTGCATGGAAGGGGACTGCAGGTAATCGGCACATAGTTACCCGACGGGAAAGGCGAACTGATTGCGGCGCCCATCGTGGTTCCTGTCATCAAATACACGTTCCCGCTCGCAAAAACGCCATTGAGCACGCCGTAGGTTGGGAGGGTCGCCCCTAACGCAGCGCCAAACGGGAGCACCGGCTGACCAGTGTTGATATCGCGATATGGGTCCTGAAAGATGCCCGAGTCCCCGATGTCGGTGATTGGCGCAGCACCGAGCCCGGATGCGTTTCCTGGGCTAACGATCGTGATGGGGCCCGTTACCGACGGCCCGGAGCCGGCGCTCACTGACTGAGAAGACATCACGATTCCACTCGGAACGATGATCTGACCACTTCCTCCGATATCCGCTCCTTGCGGCAATCCCGACGCCGCGATGAGGTCATATTGGCGATTGAGCGTGTGCAGCGCGCCGTTCATATACTCGGTCACGACAGCGGCCGTCGCGCGCGCGCTAGAGATGCCGGTGGGGTTGCCGAGCACCGCTGAGAAGAGCTGCGGAATAATCTGCACGGCACGCGCTGTCACCCAATAGTAGGGAGTGGCCAAATTGGGAATGGTCGGAGGTGCCGAGTTAGAGCCGGACGTCATCGAGATAGTTCCGCCAAATCCCGATTGCTGCGCGTATTGGCAACCGGTGGCGAGACCCGCGTCTCCCGCGTCCGGGCAGGTGTTGCTCCCGGCATAGGCCATCTTAAATGTGACGGGCTGCGTTTGGTATACGCGATAAAGTATGTTCTGAGCCGCTGCCAAGGCTCCGGCATCCGCGGACGCTTGGGCCGACTTCTTGACGAAGTACGCCCATCCTAAGTCGACGGCGAGCCCGAGCAATCCGCACATCGCGATGAGCGCAAATGTGACTAAGAGGAGCGCTTGGCCCCGGCGTGCGTTGCGCTGGCTGGTCATAACCACTCTCCTAAAATTGCATCACCTCGGACGCTTTGGCGGGAAAGGTGAAGGAGGGGAATTGTATTCCGCCGCCTTGAACCCCGGGCCATAGCATGAGGATGCTGGACTGAAAGGTAAAACATGCATTGATCGAGATGACTTGTCCGGCCTGATTATCCAAAATGGTGTTGCCGCTGCCATCCGTTTGCGGCGCTGAGAAGGTTCCTCCCGGCGGCCAAGCGGGTGGCGGGTTGCCGCTGGCGACAGCGCAGGTTACGCCGGCGCTCGGGGTGCTCGGGAGTCCCATGCAACTCCCGGCGTTCACTGTAATATCGGTCTGCGTTGCCGAATGAAATGTCAGCATCACTTGCTGCGGTATCAGCCCCGGCCCTTGCTGGATGATGTATTGGCAGAGAGGCATCTGCGGGAGGGCTGCTGTGCCTGCTAGAGGTACCTGGTTGGGACTGTTTTGACCCCGCACCGCAGCGTACCGCGCGCCTTCCTTCACGGCGTAAGCGAGAGTGTGATAAAGCCACATTCCACGGGCCATCTCAAAAGTGGAGATCAACACGCACAGCAGCGGGATTCCCACCAATGTGAACTCGATAGTGGCGTTGCCGCGTCTTCGTCCTCTTACTCGCATATTCTAATTCGGGGTACACGTCGCGGCGGGGTAGTCCGCCGTGGGATCAATTTGCATCTGCCATTTCCGATCCACCACGAAAAAACTCGCAATAGCGCCGGGAATCGGGATCATCGGGATGGTTGTGTACTGCACTTCGACCTGGGCCGCATCGTTGCCGGCAAGTCCCCCACAGGGCAGCAGCGTCGCATTCACCACCAGCGGAGCAGCGTTGCAGTTGGAGGAAAAGTTTCGTCCGTAAGCCGCCCACGCCATTTCGCTCGAGACGATGGCGCAAGCGTCGGCTTGATCGGTGGCCGCTACCACGCTCTTGGAAGTCAACAGAACAGCGGCTCGGGCGGCGTTCTCGGTCGAAATAAAAGCATAAGCATAGAACCCGAGATCCAGCACGCCGACGAACAGGAAAAAGATCCAAGGCGCCATGAGCGCAACTTCGATCAC
>Ga0302326_10009980_pt1 | contig 20612 bp, 9 predicted proteins | sample Palsa_T0_3_FD_202264 | JGI IMG/M metagenome (GOLD analysis project Ga0302326, IMG submission 202264) | Peat permafrost microbial communities from Stordalen Mire near Abisko, Sweden - Palsa_T0_3 | ecosystem: Environmental > Terrestrial > Soil > Palsa > Peat permafrost | place: Sweden: Abisko...
TGAAACCCTTCCGTCAGATGAGCGGACAACCAGCACCCGGCGAGGATCTTGGTGGCTGGTACCACTACAATCCTGATTACAAGTGGGGCGCGGACGACGCTGGCTTTGCTCCCAGCTGTACCTTTGGACAGTGGGTTTCGGCGCTGGCACGCATGTATGCCATCCGCCGCGACCAGCCTACGCGGGAGAAGGTGCTGCGCTTGAATCGCATGTATGCCCAGACGATTTCAGGCGATTACTATGACAAGAACCGTTTCCCTACCTACTGCTACGACAAACTTGTTTGTGGGTTGATCGATTCGCACAAATACGCCAACGATCCCGATGCTCTCTCGATCCTCGAACACACTACCAACACTGCGTTGCCTTACTTTCCGAAGCGCGCTGTGGAGTTTGGAAGAGAATGGCGGCCAAACAAAGATCAGAGCTGGACGTGGGATGAGTCCTATACGATCTCGGAGAATCTCTTTCTAGCATATCAACGCGGTGCCGGGGATCGCTATCTTGAACTCGGACAGCAGTATCTCGACGATGAGTTCTACGACCCGCTCGCCGAGGACCGCAATGTTTTGGCCGGGAAGCATGCTTACAGCCACGTAAATTCGCTGAGTTCTGCTATGCAGGCGTATCTCACTCTAGGCAGTGAGAAACACTTGCTCGCAGCCAAGAACGCTTTTGAAATGCTGTCGAAGCAAAGTTTTGTCACTGGTGGCTGGGGGCCCGATGAAATGCTTCGCGCCCCGGAGACTACAGACGTTTACGCCAGCCTCACCGATAGCCATAGTAGTTTTGAAACTCCCTGCGGCTCATACGCTCACTTCAAACTGACAAGATACCTGCTGCGGGTGACCCGCGATTCGCGATACGGTGACAGTATGGAGCGCGTGATGTACAACACGGTGTTGGGCGCAAAGCCGTTGCAATCTGACGGGCGTACGTTCTATTACTCCGACTACAATTTCAAGGGACATAAGGTTTACAAAGCCGATCAGCATTGGGCGTGCTGTTCAGGAACACTGCCACAAGTGGCAGCCGACTATCGTATTAACACCTACTTCCGCGATCCGCAAGGCATATGGGTGAATTTGTACATTCCGTCCACAGTACGATGGACACAGAACGACGCCAAGATCGAACTGACGCAACAAAGCCAATATCCTTTTGACAACACGGTGCGATTCGATGTGAAGACATCGAAGACAACGGATTTCACGGTGAATTTTCGGATTCCAGCATGGGCCGATGGGCCGTCAATCTCCCTAAACGGCCGCCTCGGAAAGGCTGCCGTAACCCCGGGTAGTTTTACGGCGATTCATCGCCATTGGAAGACTGGAGATCGCGTCGAATTGGACTTACCAATGACGACGCGACTCGAACCAGTCGATCCAGAGCATTCACAGACGGTGGCCTTATTATTCGGACCGCTCGTACTGTTTGCAGTTACGGACAATCCGACGCCGCTGACCCGAGCCGACTTGCTGGCTGCAAAGCGAATGGACCGGCGGAGTTGGCAAGTAACAGTGGCGGGCAGCGCGATCAAGATGCTGCCATTCACCGACATTGGGGAGGAGCAGTATTCGACTTATTTGCACGTTTCGTAAATATTGGTCTTGGGGGTTCACCACGGACGGCCACAAACAGGTACGCTAAGGAAGCTGATGTTGTATCTCATCCAGTGTGCTTTGCGCCCCGGCATAGCGTTGGCGATCGCGATGCTCGTGTTTTTCGCGCTTCACGGCCGCTCCGGGCTGGACCATCCCTCTTTGGTTCAGCTTCCACCAGATTCGACCACTTTTTACCTTGATTGTTCGGCCAGCCGCGACGGAATTGGATCGCGAGCTTCCCCCTGGAATTCTCTGGCGAGCGCGAATGCTGTCACTTTCACTCCCGGAGATCACCTCCTGCTAAACTACGGTACGGTTTGCAACGGAGCCTTGACTCCGCGAGGCTCTGGCGCAGCGAATGCCCCCATCGTGATCGATGCTTACGGAACCGGCGCGCAGCCCGTGATTAACGGCGGCAATGCCGAGGTAGCTCTGAAACTGTTCAACCAGCAATACTGGGAGATCAACAATCTTGAGGTCACCGGCGGCAATCGGTACGGCGTCTATGTTTCCGGCAACACTCCGAACGCGAGCATCAATCACATCTACCTGAAGAATCTGAATGTGCACGGTGCCACTTACACCTCAACCAAGCGCGCTGATTCCGGTGAAGTGTTTATTTCCACCGGCGCGGCGGGAGAGACTTTGAATGATGTGCTTGTCGACGGCGTGACGGCACATGACAGCCATGTGTCGGAAGGCATATTTGTAAGCGCGGGCGGAGCATGGATCGAAGGGAACGGAATATCTCAGCCCTTGGGCAGCAATGTCACCGTGCAGAATTCGACCGCACACGACATCTACGGCGACGGGATTCTTATCGCAGAGTTAAACAATGGATTGCTGCAGAGAAACGTCGTGTACAAGAGCGGGCTTTGTCCAACCTGCACCGGCAGCACGCCGGTAGGCCTCTGGGAGTGGTACTGCCATACCTGCAAGGTGCAGTATAACGAGTCCTATGCCAATCAGAGCTGGGGGGGAGATGGCGGAGATTTCGACATCGATTATTACAACAATGACAATATCGTACAGTACAACTACGGACACGACTCGGCGGGCTATTGTGTGGCTTTTTTCGGCGCCGGCGGCAGGGCGAGTGTCGACAATGTTTTCCGGTACAACGTATGTTCGAATAACGGCCGCAGAAGCGATATCTCAAAGCAAGGAGAGGTCTTCCTGCATACCTGGGACGACGGCTCCCTCAACGGTGTCCAGATCTACAACAACACGTACTACTGGAATCCGGCCTCCGATGCCTTCGCGCTCAGTGCCAGCGATGCTACTTATTCGGGTAACGACCCGCGTTTTTTTAAGAACAACATCATCTACGCGACCGTCCCGGGTATGATCGAGATAACTGCTGGACTCGTTCTCGATAACAATATTTATTGGACGACTTCTTCTTCGCGCCCGACGTGGCATGTGGGTGCCGCGACCGACTCCGGCTTCGGCGCCTACCAAGCGAGCACGCAACAGGACATCCATAGCTATTACGCGGACCCGCTGCTGAGCCATCCGAATTATCACGCGACGGGCGGTCCCGGCACCGCCTTCGAGTTACTGCATGGATCTGCAGCCACCGGCAAGGGAGCGAATGTCTGCAGCGGAATCAACGGCTGCACGATGGGCACGCGGGATTTCTGGGGATACGCTCTACCTGACGGAACGGGATACAACATCGGGGCATATCAAGGACCATAAAGAAGCTTATAAACGGAAAGCGGCATTCAGGTTATTTGCCGGCTGTCACCGTAATGCCGGGCCAGTCATCCGTCCGAAACGGAGATGCGGGCAATCCCTCCTTATTAAACAGATTGCAGCGCGGGCTGTCGCCCCAGGCATAGCGAACTGCCACCGGCGCCGATACCTCAGGGCTGGATACAACGACGGAGACTCCCTCAATGGTTGCGTCCGCCCAGTGGAAATGCCGGTCCGCGCCGGCGATTGCGAAACCAAGTAACTGGCCGCTGCCGGATGCTTCGAGCCCCTCACCAATATCCGTAAAACGAATCCTGATTTTGTTTGCTTCCACTGCCATCGATTGGTAGAACGGTCCGGAATACACAATCGGCTTCTTGTAGGTCCTTCCCAATGCCCACAGCGCGAGCCTCTGCCCAACCTCTGCCTTCCGATGGGGATGAACATCTTCCGGATCTCCGACGTCGATAGTCACTGCAATCCCGGTATTCGGAACCTGCTGGGCAGTTAAAAACTGCGCCTCCCGCAACTCTGCCCAGGCCGACTCGGAGGGTTCTTCTCGGATGGCCCCGTGATTCGGCAATTGCACAATCAAAAAGGGAAAATCTCCCTCGTTCCATGACGTGCGCCAGCTGCGAATGAGTGCCGGCAACAATTGCCGGTATTGATAGGCCTTCAGTGCATTACTTTCGCCCTGATACCAGATCACCCCACGGATCGCGTAGGTCTTGAGAGGAGTAATCATGCCGCCATAAAGCGCGGACGGCGGCCGAGGCGGATAGCCCGACGCCGGATAACTGTCTATCGCAAAACCTGTAAGGTCCTGCGGCGTAAAATCCAGAGTCACACCCCAGCCTTCTTGTCGGAGATCGCGAAAGAAAATGCTAATCGGCTTCCACTCAGGGAATGCATGCAACAAAGGCGTGCCGTAGTCGTCCCAGTCAGTGACGGTGGGCTGCAATGTATGCACCTGAAACGTACCGTCTCCTCGCACCCAGAAACGGATTCCCGAATAGGAGCTCAAATCCGCGGCAGAATTATCCGGTCTAAAGTGAGCGATTAGTCGGGAATCATCCGAGCCGTCCATTTTCCCGATAACCTGAGCGGCAAAGCCTGTTCCACCACGTCCCGGCGCGATGAGGCTAAACGAAGTCTCAGGTGCTTCCGTCCAATCGTAGGACCAAGAACCTCCCATTGTATTCAGAGAGGTACCATCGTCGAAGTTGCTGAAGACTGTCCCTATGTTCGATGAATCCCGCATCAGTTCGAAATCGTCGAACTGGAGATCGAACGGCATCCGCCCGATCGCTGGCTCCTTTTCGGCCGAAGAAGAACCGTCGAGCGGCGACGTTTTCTGCAGGGCCTTGGGATCAATCCATTCTTCGATCGCGGTTCCAGGCCACGCGCTCTCGATAATCCCGATCGGCACATTCAGCTTGCGCTGCAAGTCACGCGCAAAGTAATACGCGACCGCGGAAAAATCCTTCGCGGTTTGGGGAGTGCAGATCTGCCAGGTTGCCTGGAGAGTGTCAGATTGCGTCTTGAGCGCAATCTTCTTCGGTACCATGAACAGCCGGATTTGCGGGTAATCCGCTTTAGGTATCTCTTCCGTTGCGCCGATCGAATCGCGCAAAGCAAAAGTCATGTTCGATTGCCCGGAAGCAACCCACACCTCTCCAATCATCACGTCTTTCAGCAGGATGGTTGTCTTGCCCCGAATCGTAACCGTGAACGGTCCTCCCGCGGGCAAACCGGGAAGATGGACACTCCACTTCCCTCTGACATCCGCCAGCGCCGAACTGGCTTCTTGCGCCAGAGTGACTGTAATTCTTTCTCCCGCGTCAGCATTCCCCCAGATGCAAATCTCGCGTCCTTGTTGCAGGATCATGTGGTCACTGAGCAGATGAGGGAGAACAGGATTTGCCCAGCCAAGGCACGACACCGAGCACAATGCGGCCAGTATCAGAATCCGCGGCAGCGAAGAGGGTGAAGCCCGTAAGCGATTGTGCATCATTCGGTCGTAGCGCAGGCCCCCCGTGAGCCAGTTACTTTTCTTCAACAATGACGAGGTCCCAGGGCTTCAGGGTAATGGTCTGCTTCGGAGAAACCAAAGTCTGCGTCAACAAATCGGTCCCTGCGTCGTAGGAATACGAGAATGTCTGGGGATCGCTCGAGTAATTGAAATAGTAGTGGATCGTCCTGCCGCTGCGGTTCATACCATGCTTGACCCGCACTGATTGCGGGAGTTGCTGATCGGGGCCCAAAAGCCCAGCGATCTCCAATACACCCAGAAGCACCTTCTCCTGCAGTCTATCGCTGAGAACCGTTCCTTCGTACGTTAGCGTTCCCTTGCCAAACTCGTTTCTAGTAATGGCGGGATACTTGCCGAAAAAGACATGATCATAGTAAGCAAGAGGCTTAGCTGTATCCACGATGAGCATCTCCGCCCATTCCGAAACTCTGTTTTCTTCATCCGCGTGAAACGGATCGCCCTTGAGCGCCAATGGCTTGCGCAGGTTGGAAAACTCCTGGTAGTGAAAACCTGCGACCTCGCGCAGCGGCCCCGGAGCCATGCTCCAGCGCACGGTATCGTACTGATTGGTGAATCCACTCTTGAAGCACATGACCAGATGACCGCCGTCTCGCACATACTCCACCAATTTGTTTAAGAGCTCGTCGCTGGCAACATAGAGCGGGGGAACCACCACGACCTTATATGTCGCTAAGTCCGTGCTCTCAGGAAAGACGAAATCAACTCCCACATTCTCTCGGTACAGGGTGTTGTACATCTGCTGCATCAGCGACCGATAATTCACACGGTCGCTGAACTTCATGAATTCGATGCCGTAATAGGAATCATTGCTGTAAACAATGGCAACTTTGTTATTTCGCTTGAGATCGACAATATGCGGCCCCACCCGCTGCAATTCGTGTGCTGTGCGGCTCACTTCCGCGTAAGCGCGATTTGGCTCCAAGTCGTGCGAGAGCACGCCCTTCCAATAAGTCTCCTGGCCATAATGGATCGAGTGCCAATGCCAATACTCAACCATGTTAGCTCCGGACGATAGGTGAGTGTAGACGTCGAGCCGGAGTTGGCCATCATAGGGTGGGAATTGTTCCTTGGAATCCCAACCAATAGTCTGCGCATTGGTTTCGGTAACCAGATAGTTAGTGTGCTTCAGAGAGCGCGTGTAATCCCCTGGCATGCTTGAACCGATTCCGTCGAACCGGTCCTGGGTGCCGTGATATGGATTGACGGCAACAATGTCCAGCGAAGGGCTGATGTCATGCTCGTTGACTACGGGGTTGGGGGGCCCAGCCAGATCGTGCGTGATGAACTGGTCTGGACGCTTGTATTGATTGACCAGCGCTGCCTGCCAGGAAAGAAAATCCGTGGTCAACCACTGCGAATAGCGCTGCCATTCGAGTTTCCATCCCGGATTGATGATGCCTTCCTGGGGAGCGATCTCGGTCCAGTCGTTCAGCCGCTGTCCCCAGTAGTTCAATCCCCAGACTTTATTAAGTTCATCGACGGTCTTGAATTTGTTTTGCAGATAATGCACGAAACCTACCTCGACGTCCGGGTTTGCGGCGCTACCGGATGACGTTTCGTTATCGATCTGCCAGCCGATGACGGTTGGATTATTCCTGTAATGCTCAAGAAGTTTGCGGATGATTCGCTCGCAATAGAAACGATAGCCCGGGCTGGACAAATCCGTGTTCTGGCGCATCCCGTAGGTGATCGTCTGTCCGCCGAATCGGGTGATGAACATCTCCGGATGTTCTTTGTACATCCACGCGGGGACAGAATAAGTGGGTGTGCCCATGATGACCTTGATACCCGCCTTTTGCATGCGGTCGACGACGCGGTCCATCCAGGCATACTCGAAATGTCCGTCCTGCGGTTCCCAGAGTCCCCAACTGGATTCGCCGAGGCGAACCACGTTGATACCCGCCTCCTGCATGAGTTGGACGTCCTTCTCCAGGCGATCGTAGGGCATGTATTCCGAGTAGTAGGCGGCGCCATAAAGAACGGTGTCCATTTTATCGGGGGCAAATTCTCTGGTGGGCTGTGCGTACGATGCACACGCGCACGACACAAGGGTGAGGATCAGGACAACCGCGTATCTCTTCATCCGACTAATTTGCATTCCTAGAAAATAAATTTCGCGGCGAATTGGAGAATTCTGTTGTCCTTGCCCGTACCTGCCTCTCGCGTGATCTGTCCGAAGGTTGTGCCCGCGCTGAGATCGGAATTCGGATTGGCGAAATGGGGCGTGTTGGTTGCATTGAAGAACTCGAAACGCGTCTCTAACCGGGCACCTTCGGTGATGGGAAATTCCTTAAACAGGGAAAGGTCCGCGTTTACGTAACCCGGACCATTCAGTATGTTCCGGGATGCGTCGCCGGGAATGCACTGGCCACCGGTTGGCGCCACAAAGGCTGCCGTATTGAAGTACTTTTGCAGGGTGCGATCTGCTTTGGGAATCTCCGGATCACCCACAACGTTCGGACGCATGCCTGGGCATGATTCGACACCTCCGTTGGTGATCACATTGACGGGTGTGCCGCTGCGCATTTGGAAGATACCGTTGAACTGCCACCCGCCCGCGATCAACTCTCCCGGCCTCCCCATATTGCCGAGGAATCGCTGACCTTTTCCAACCGGCAGATGATAGAGCCCGCTGAAGTTGAATGTGTGACGAACATCGAAATCCGAAGTCGCAATTTCCTCGGCCAGGTCGTAGGGATTTTGAGGTTCGTCGTTGTTAACATGGCCTAAGTCAAAGGGGGCGGGTCCGTTGTCGATGGCGTGAGAGTAAGTCCAGTTAGCCAGGAAATTGAGGTTCTGCGATACCCGCTTGGTCACTTTGACCTGCAGCGAGTTGTATTCGCTCCAGCCCCAGTCGGTCAAGCCCTGAATCGCTCCCAGGTTTGCGTCGATCAGGCCATCTTGCTGTAGTGGGAGGTTCGTGTTAAAGAGATTCATGTTAAGGTCGCCGACTTCATACGAAAGTTGGTGCCCGCGAGCGGCGACGAATGCAGCCTCGACGGTAAAGCTCGATCCCAACTCGCGCTGCAGCGACAAGTTGAAATCTTCCGAGTATCCCGTTTTCATGTTCGGATTGACGTAGTACATCGTTTCGGAATTGGGGTCGGGGACGATCAACCCAATCGAAGCTGTCGGAATACTGCTCGCGCCGGAAGGAATCGGTGGGCTTGAGATTCGAGGGAACCCTTGATCAATTTGATATGCGTAGATGCCGTCACATTCGATTGTGGCGCTTACGACACAGGGGCCATTATACGGAATATTATTCCATGCTTGCTGGATCGCGTAAGGCAGATTCTTGGTGAGCAGGTCCTCGCGCGCATCATTCTCCGGCGAGTAGAACATGCCCCATCCTCCACGCAATACAGTCTTTGGAGTGATTTGGAACGCGAAACCCAGGCGCGGAGCGACGTTGTTCCAGCGAGGATTGACCAAACTCGCGGAGTTCCCGCCGCGCCCAGCCAGAAGAACCGTTCCACCAACGGCGCGATCCCCAGTTGGGTTTGGCATGTAGTTGGACGCGAAATTGTGTTCCTCCGTATATGGCGCCTGGAACTCATAGCGCAGGCCATAATTCAGAGTCAAGCGCTGGGTTACTTTGTACGTGTCCTGAGCATAGTAGTCCATCTCCCAACTTTTCGTGTAAGGGTTGGTAAGCTGCAATCCCATGTAGTCGTCTAGAGGCAGTCCCATCAGCAGGTCGGCGATGTCGCTGCCACCTGTACCGTAAAACGCGCTGTAGTTATCCAGGGGACTGGTGTAGCTCCAGTCGCTGGTCATCGAGAGATAAGGGCCGCCGTAATACTGGAAGCCGGTCGGGAAGAGAGAGAAATTTGGGTTCGACTTCAGCTTCCGGAAGTCGGCGCCGAATTTGAGTTCGTGTTTCCCAACCCCGCTCAGGACGATGTTATCAGCAAGCTGCAAGTTTCGGTCTTTGAAATAAAGAGGCTTGTAAGTGGAACCACCCGTCAGGTATCCAGCGCCGAGGTAGATATAAGGATAGGCGTCGGTCGCGGGGAAACCTGGCACTGCGATGTTGCCCATCCCGAACTGCGTGCTGTAGTCATGGCCATCGAGCAGGCTGTACTGCGCCAGATTGTAGCGGGTGTATCCCAACCGGAGCTCATTGATGAACCGAGTATTGAACAGGTGGGTCTCCGTGATGGAGTATTCCTGGGCGCTGTAAGTCTGGTTATTCGCCTGATCGGCATCTCCTGCTCCCGGCACCGGAGTAGTGCCGTGAAATGGATCGGTGGTCAAACTATCGCCGTTGTTGTAGTGGAACACAGCAGAAAGCCGGTCTTTGCCGGAAAAGTTCTGATCCGCGCGCGCATCGGCAGTTTTGTTATGGTTCGTTACGGGAGAGTGAACCGCGAAATTGTTGTACCACCCGTAATGAGTGCCTGGCAGGTTTGGTTTGGGAAAGAAGTTCAGCAGAGTGTTCACGCCAGCCTTGCTTACACGATTCGGCGGAATCACATTAAGAACCCCGTTGTATGAAATCTGCTGATAGCATCCGCCGTAGCAATTAACCGAAACCGCCGGATCGTAAATCGGGATCTGGGTGCCAAGGTTCGGATCTAGCAATCCGGTAAGATCGACCGAGCCATCGGGATTGAACTTTATCTGGCTGATCGGCGGCACGGCATAGACGTAGTCGTAGGCTTGCGCACTGTACAACCCTTCATACGAAACGAAAAAGAACGTTTTGTCTTTGATGATCGGCCCGCCGAACGTGCCGCCGTAGTTGTGCTGCTTCAAGATCGAAGGTGGAACGTACTCCCCGTCGAAACCAAAGTTCTTGGCAGTAGTAAAGTTTGGCCGGAAGAATTCGTAGGCATCTCCATGCCACTTGTTGGTGCCTGACTTTGTTTGAATCGAAACCACTCCCCCCGCCGACCGCCCGAACTCCGCATCATATCCGGAGGTGGATACCTTGAACTCCTCGAGTGAATCCACACTGGGAACGGCCGTGATATCCCCGCTGCGATTGGTCGTGGCTTCCACGCCATCGATCTGAATCGAATTGGCGTACTCCCGCTGCCCTCCGATGGAAAAGCTGAACGAATTGATGCTGCCCCCGGCGGTTGTAACTCCAGCAGAGAGGGAGGTAAGGTCGTAAAACGTCCGTCCCAACAGGGGTAGATTCAGGATGTCGTGCGACTGGATCACATCCCCTTCTTCTGCGCCTTCCGTCTGTAACATGGTGGGTTCCGCGGTCACGTTGACCACGTCTGAGGCAGCGCCGACTTTCAGTTGGAAATTAAGCAACTGTTTCTGATCAATGGCAATGAGGACATTCTTGATGGACGCGCTCTGGAAGCCATCCTTCTTGACTTCGACGGAGTAGATCCCAGGGGGCAGACCATACACGATGTAGTTGCCTTCGCCGTCAGACTTGCCGGGGTAGCTAATGTCGGTACGCTCGGCAATGGCGGTAATCTGCGCTCCCTGAATGACAGCCTGGGAGACGTCGGTGATGCGTCCGTAGATGGAACCGGTGGTGGCTTGCGCCGATGCCCTCCGCACGGAAAGTGAAAACGTTAGCCCCAAGATGAGGGGAAGAAGTGCCGATTTGAAGCGGGGAAGATGCGGCATAGTGCCTCCTGCATGCTACTCGGGGTAGGGTGCCACCGAAAAAGACCCGCGTCGCGTTGCTGTGGAACGCAATCTATGGGGCCGCTCGAAACATAGTCTCGTCGCTACCGCTTGTCAATCAACTTTGCCGGTGCGTGTCAACCGACATTAGAAATGTCCCCACCTTGTTACGACGTTAGAAGTGTCCCCTTTTTCGTAAGTGATGGAAGATTTAGATTGCAATACTTTCTCGTAGTCGTCGGGGCTGTGGGAAAGTTGGAATCCCGCGGGGTTTGCGGGATTTCCAAGCGGAGAGGGAAAGTCGGTTGTTTGACTTTTCCTCTCCGCGTCTTTTCCATAGCCCGTCGCGCCGTCATTTTTTTGCTCCATGTCATCACCACGTGATCTTTTCTCCGGCGTTCGTTTAGCAAACATTTCCCGTGCTCTCTCGGTCGGATTCTTTGATCAAAGACCCGGACGATGTTCCAGGCTCGCTCCGGGGGCGCGGCTTGTCATATAAGCCTGCCGCCAGGGGTGATCCGCTTTGGGCTTGACCGGCTTTAGTTTCTTGGCCTTGGCCTCATCCCGGGAGGTTACTGCCTGAACTGGGCCTGGAATCTCTTCCCAACGAACCTCCCGATCGCGATAGCGAATCTGTAAGCGCCCGTCTTCCCATTCGCACACCGTCACCTTGCTCTTGGCCGGCGCATAATTTTGGGATTGAGCGAGTACCTGAAAATACCGGTTATTGTGTCGCACCACCCAGTCGTTGCCGAGCATTCGCTTGGTTTCTTGATGAAAAACTTCCTCCAACTCCGTCGCCCGCGGGGCCGCTCGATGATAGTCCTCGGGCTGCGAGGGCACTCTCCGAAACCGCCGATTGTGTTCTGGTAGATATTCCTTCTCCAGAAACAGGTTGGCCTCCGCATGGGTCTTGATTTTCTTGAGGCGCATTTTCTTCACCAGACGATCCTGGTGTGTGCCATGGTTTCTCTCCACTCGCCCTTTCGCCTGCGCGGAATTGGCGGCAATGATGCCAATCCCCAGCCGCTGGCACATACCCCCAAATTGCGTCACTGGCACCACCCCCTGCATTTGTTCTTTCGAGGTCGCCTCTCGTACATACACATTCTTCCAATCCGTATACAGCGCCACCGGAACGCCGTATTTCTTGATCCAGGCTCGCAACACTCCCGCCGCCGCCCAGATCGTCTCTTCCTTTCCCATTCGTGCCAGAGTATTTCCGCTGGCATCGTCCACCATGTTCATTAAGCAGCCACGCGGCCCTCGATCCTCCAACCAGTCGTGGAAACTTCCATCCATCTGCACCAACTCGCCCACATGCTCCTTCCGCTCTCGCTGTTTGCGGTCCAACCGGCGCTTTCGCGCTCGACTCCACAGACCCTCGGCCAACATCCAGCGCCGCAGGGTCTGCGCATTCACCTCCACCTCATCGTCGCTCGCCAAGTGCTCTGCCGCCAAGGTCGGCCCAAAGCGCTCTCCTTCCTCCCCGGAATACTTCTTGCGCACCAACCGCAACACTCGCTCGCGAAATTTCTTCGGCTTCTTGCGGTTCGACTCCCGCCCCGCGCTACCGTGTTTCAACCCTTCCGTTCCCATTTCCCCATAGCGCCTGGCCAAGCGCTTGCTCTGCCGATAGCTCACCCCCATCACCACTGCGGCATCTACCAGTTTCAGTTCGCCGCTTTCTACTCTTGCCAATACCCCGGCTCGTCGCAACTCCTTGCAGCTCATCGCTGTCCTTCCCAATCTGGCCTCCTGTGGAGACCTTTAGATTAGGGGTCATTTCTATTGTCGTAACTTCGTCGCTTGGGGACATTTCTAATGTCGCCGCATGGGGACATTATCAAAGTCGCGCGACATCAACTTTGCCGGTGCGGATAGAAACCGCGCCCGACAGCAAGTGCACTCCGATCTCTGGTATTCCTCTTGATACACGTGTTCCTCGAGTTGCACGAAACCATCGTCAGCCGGGAACACTCGACCATCTCTCGCGAGCGGCAGGATGCGAGTCGAAGCTGTCCTAGTTCCGGCGACTGCGGGTGCGTTACGAAAAGCGAGCGGATATTCACTTCTTGTCCTTGGGGTGCGCTCTGATCTGCTGGCGCTTCCTGCGGGTCGATCGGGTGGCGGGTTGAGGTCAGCTTTGCCTCGCTTTGCCTGCAATATATTGACTGGCCTCAGTTTGGCCTTTTGATATGATCGCTCGCGGAGCGGTCTTTCCCGGTGATTGGCCAAACGATCTCGCATTACCGCATCATCGAGAAGTTGGGTGACGGCGGGATGGGTGTCGTTTATAAGGCTGAGGACACCGAGCTTGGCCGTTTCGTTGCGCTAAAGTTCCTTCCTGATAAACTGGCTCAAGACCCACAGACGCTCGAACGCTTCCGCCGGGAGGCGCGTGCTGCGTCCGCCCTGAACCATCCCAACATCTGCACGATCCACGAAATCGGCAAGCAAGATGCGCTCGTCTTTCTCGTGATGGAGTTTCTCGACGGCCAGACGCTCAAGCACCGCATTTCCGGCAAGCCGCTGCCGCCTGAGAAAGTGGTGGAGTTGGGGGTTGAGATTGCCGACGCACTCGATGCAGCGCACGCCAAAGGGATCGTCCACCGCGACATCAAGCCTGCGAACATCTTTGTCACCGAGCGCGGGCGCGCCAAGATTCTCGATTTCGGTTTAGCAAAAGTGGTCCTAGCTGCCGCGAACGTTGATCTTTCGCAGATACCTACCGCCGCAGGGGAGCTCCTGACCATCAGCCCCGGCACAACGATGGGCACGATAGCCTACATGTCACCGGAGCAGGCTCGAGGCAAAGAGCTGGACGCACGGACGGATTTGTTCTCGTTCGGGGCGACGTTGTATGAGATGGCGACGGGCCAGATGGCATTCGCCGGCAACACCGCTGCGGTCATCTATGATGGAATTCTGAACCGTACACCCGTTCCGGCCTCGAAGGCTAATCAAGGATTCCCACCCGAGCTGGACAAAATCATCGGCAAGGCATTGGAAAAAGACCGCCAGCTGCGATATCAAAATGCCGCACATATTCGCGCGGATTTGCAGCAGCTGAGGCGATATTCAGATTCGGGCCAGTCCGCCGTCCCAGCAGCCGAGGCCGGCTTAAAGCCCGCCCGGAAATCCATTCGATGGGCGGTCACGGGCGCGATAATACTGTTCATGGGACTGGCTGCGGGCGGCTGGTTCGTTTTCTCCCACAAGACCCACGCTCTAACCGACAAGGACACCATCGTCCTCGCGGATTTCACGAACACGACCGGTGACACGGTGTTTGACGGCACGCTGCGGCAGGGGCTTTCCGCACAACTGGAACAATCACCGTTCCTGAGCATTATCTCTGACCAGCGGATGCAGCAGACTCTACAGATGATGGGCCAGCAGCCGGATGCGAAGCTCACCGCGAGGACTGCGCGGGAACTCTGCCTGCGGACGAGCAGCGCAGCCGTCCTGGACGGCTCGATCGCGCAGATTGGCACGCAGTACCTTCTGACCCTAAGAGCGGTCAACTGCACCAGCGGGGAATCGCTCGCGAGCACGGAGGCTCAGGCCACGGACGAGAATCATGTGCTCGATGCATTGGGGAAGGCCGCCTCGGATATCCGGAACAATCTCGGCGAGTCACTGAGCACCGTGCAGAAATTTGGTACCCCTCTTCAACAGGCGACTACGCCGTCGCTCCAAGCGTTGCACGCCTACAGTCTCGGCTACCGGGCGCAGATCATAAAGGGTGATTGGAGTGCCGCCATCCCGCTGCTTGAGCGGGCTACGATCCTGGACCCGAGCTTTGCCATGGCATATGCGCGGCTGGGAACCAGCTACGGAAATTTGGGCGAACGCATTCGTGCTGCCGAAAACATGCGCAAGGCCTACGAGTTGCGCGAACGGGTGAGCGAGCGGGAGAACTTCTACATCACCTCGCACTATGAACACGAAGTAACCGGAGACCTGGAAGCAGCCCGGAATATCTACGAGTTGTGGGCCCAGACCTACCCGCGTGACTTCATTCCGCCCAACAACCTCGGTGCCATCTACTACGCTCTGGGCGAATATAGCAAAGGCTTTGCTGCCCGACAGGAGGCGTTTAAACTCGACCCCGGGAATGCGCTTAGCTATGGGAATCTGATCAGCGGCTACCTGTTGCTCAACCGCCTGGATGAAGCCAAATCGACGGCGCAGGAGGCACAGGCCCATAACCTTGACTCTCCACGCATTCACTTCCGCCGCTACTTTCTTGATTTCTTGAAGCATGATGCCGTCGGGATGGAGAGTGAAGCCGCGAGTTTGATGGGCAAGCCCGGATGGGAAGATCAGATCCTCGATGCCGAATCGGACACCGCCACGTATGCCGGGCAGTTTGTCAAGGCGCAAGAGCTAACGCGACGCGCCGTCGACTCTGCGCGGCGCGCCGATGAGAAAGAAACGGCGGCAGGCTACGAGGCCGAAGGTGCGGTGCTGGAGGTGCTCGCCGGCAACACGCATCTAGCAAAGCAGCATGCTCGGAGCGCACTCACGCTCTCCGACGGCAGAGATGTGGAGGCGATGGCGGCCATAGCGCTCGCGCTGGCGGGCGATTCGGGAGAAGTTCCGCGCCTCGGCCGTGATCTCGCTAAGCGATTCCCGAAAGACACGTGGGTGCAGTACGAATACCTGCCCATGATCCACGCGGCCACCATCCTCGACAGGGGCAATGACTCCGAAGATGCTGAAAAGGCCATCGAAGCGCTGGCGCCCGCTGTTCCGTACGAACTGGGAACTACGGTCGGAAGCTTGAGTTTCGCTCTGTACCCTGTCTACCTGCGTGCCGAGGCATGCTTGGCGGCGCATGAAGGTGCTGCGGCGGCCGCCGAATTCCAGAAGATCCTCGACAGGCCCGGCGTAGTCCAGAACGAAGCCATTGGCGCAATGGCCCATCTCGGCCTCGCTCGCGCACTCGTGTTGCAACGCGACACTGCCGAAGCCCGCGCCGCGTATCACGATTTCCTGACGCTGTGGAAAGACGCCGACCCCGATATCCCCATCCTGAAGCAAGCCAAGGCGGAGTACGCGAAGCTGCAATGAACCCGTCTTCTTGATGCTGAAGCAGCGGTTTTGTTAGAGGCTCTTAGAAATATCCTCGGACTTGGACCGTGTTAGTGCGTGGAGGCATAAGCACTTGAGTCTGTCGTGCCGATCGTAACCCGATAACGGTGCCACGAACTTGCGGGGTGAATGCATAGCGTTCCTAAGCAAAAGAAACAGCACATGCGGGGTGGTTTTCCTACGCCGAACCGTAGTCCGACCGGGGCGAATTGTCAGCAGAAGTTTCAATATTCCACGGTGAACACCCTTGCCTCCAATCGCACGGGACTATCCTCGGCCGAGGAACACTCGATCGTTACCGGCTTTCCAGGCGAAAGCACTGCGTGCCTAATCTCTCCTGCCGCCCACGATAGGCCACTCCAGATCACTTTGTCGTAACTGATCTCAACCGGCAATGGCTTCCCGCCCTGGGATGCGCTCAAGACGAAAAACTTTCCCATATTCGTTCCCGCGGGAGGTCCGCCCTTCCAACTGCGCATGATGGTCCCGTCTTTAGCCGACCGCTGTTGCATGATGATCCGTAAATTGCCGCTCCGTGGGGCACTGATCGTGGCTACGACTCTGTTCTTGCCGTCAGACGAGAATGCTGCCTCCACCGGCGTGATTGATCGCGGGATCACTACGTCGTCCTGAATCCCTAATTCATAGTCCGGGCGCGCATATTTACCAAAACCGACAAGCGCCATCTGTCCCGGTCCCAGCCTGATTTTGTCGCCGCTGAGCAGCGGACGAAATCCTGCGTCGCTGAAGATCACGCGTCCATCTTTAATCGGATTTTGTTCCTGGGAAAGACGAGGCATCTGGATTTCTTCAATGTCTTGGGCTGGGTTCACCACGGCATACACTTTGCCGTCCGTGTCGACCGAACCGAAGCCATAGGGCTGAAGCTCTCCCGGAATTCCTCCGAAGGTCTTGGTCCGACCCATCGACTGCAGGTGGAGATAGAGTGATTGCACCTTCGCGAACCAGCGCGCATCGTCGTCGCTGAGGAACTCCAGATTGCCGTGGACAGTATTTACCCAGCCGCCGCGCGCCATCATCAAGATCAGCGCACCCTTCCAGGCATGATTCCGGCGATAATAAATCGTGCCGGTGTTTCCGAGCATGAAGCCAGTGGAGTCGATGCGCTCGAGCGGCAGGAAACTTTGCTCGTAGCGCCGCACCATGTGGTCGCTGTAGATGTCCATCGAGCGCCAGAAACTCATCTCGGGCACATCGGACGGTCGCGGATCTCCCGAATACAGGGAATCGAAGACCTCCAGCCAGCGCAGATCAACGGGGTTATGAAAAGGGAACGGCCCGGCAGTCGATTCCACGTCGCCACCGAAGCCGTTGAACGCCACTAGAATGACGTCGGGATTGCGCCGGCGAAATTTCTTGAGCGCTTCGCGAAACGCATCGACGTTGCGCGACTGGATTTCCTCTGGCGTCGTGATTGTTTCTGTCCCGGGAGTGGCGGCGCGAAAGTCGACGAAATCGAATTTGAACATGCGAATGCCGCGGTCATACCAGTACTGGAGGGCATCCATGAAGTTCGGCAGAAAGCCGCCTGTAACGAAGGACATTTCTCCCTTGTTCGCAGTGAGCGAGCTTTGCCACTCGGGAATGGGGTCGATCTTAACCAGTTCATTCGTGCCGAACCACAGCCCGGGCAAGATACTGTTGTCCCGACATTTCTTGATCCAGGCATCGGGGCCATTCGGCCAGTTGGGCTTGCGCCAAGTGCGATATCCGCCGTCCGGCGAGAACCAGAAGGCATCCATCATGTAATAGTCGAAGCGAACGCCAAACCGGCGCAGGCGCAGAATTTCGTCGAGCTCCTTCATCGCGAGCTGCTCAGTCAGCGGGATATTATCGGATAATTCATCGTACGCAGACCAATCGTTGTAGACAAAAATTGGATCACGAGCCAATGGTGCGCCTAGTTTTTCGGCATCCCATTTTTCAGTGATCGAACGCTCGGGATGTTGAGAACCGTCGTTCGCGGGCTTCGTACTCTGCTGCTGCAACGGCGGAGTCGAATATCCCCAAAATAAGAGAACAATCCAGAGTGGAAGCAACCGAATCCCGCAAATCATTTGCGTCATTATAGAAGCCAGAAGAAAATCTTAAAGAGACAGTTTCACCCATGCTGAGTTTCGACGCTCCATTTGCAAATTAGCGAAAGGGTCACTCGGCCATCGGTCAGCGCTCCGATCTGCTTTTGGTTACGCGGACAGAGACCGCAGCGCACTGTTGCATTCGGCGGGAAAATTTTGCGATTCGACTCGCGAATTCCTGTGGATTGTCAGCCGTTGCGCGCCAGAGTTCTCTTTATCGTCGGAAACCGGTTATGCCTTACGTGATGGCTTATCCTTCAGCGGCTGACCGCTTAACATGGCTTAAAACATAGGTTATGTTAAAGGCATCCGGCTACGCGCATTTCGCCCGGTTCGTGGATTCTAAGGAGAACCGTTGATATCAATTTGCAAGTTTTATGAGCTGCGAATCACCTTTTGGGTTTGGCTCCTGATTCTCGTCTTTTCCCCACTGGCCAGCCATGGCGAAACGCAGTCATTGTCCTCCGCCGGGGACGGGCAGCGGCGCCCTTCTGCAGACGGTGCGGAAGCAGAGGACCGCACTATCCCCACAATCTTAGTCAGCGACATCCACTTCGATCCATTTCACGACCCCGCCAAAGTGCAGCGACTTGTTGATGCTCCCGCGATCCAGTGGAATTCAATCCTAACGGCTCCGCCTTCGTCCAATCAGCAACACGACTTTGCCACGCTGCAGCAGAGGTGCCATGCCCGCGGTGTTGACACGCCTTACGCCCTGCTGCAGTCCAGCTTGCAGGCTATGCGCACCCGCGAACGCGATGCAAAATTCATAACGGTGAGCGGTGACCTGATCGCCCACTCCTTTTCCTGCAAATACGCGACACTTTTTCCCCGATCGACGCAGAGCGCCTATCAGGCCTTCGTGCTGAAGACCTTGGACTTTGTGATCGGCGAGCTCCGTGCTTCCTTTTCGGGCGTTCCGGTCTACGTGGCCTTGGGCAACAACGATACCGGGTGCGGCGACTACCGACTTGATGCTGGAAGTGACTTTCTGGTCCGGGCCGGCAGGATCGTGACAGCGAGTCTGCCTCTGCCCCAGCAGCAGCAAGCGCTCAAGGAGTTCGCGCAGGGCGGCTACTTCAGTGTCACGATGGCAGCGCCCATGCATGACACGCGCCTCATCGTCGTTGATGACCTTTTTCTGTCTCCGAAATATGCCACCTGTGCCGGCGGATCCGACCCCGCCGCAGCCATTGCGGAAATGGCGTGGTTACAGGATCAGCTGGCACAAGCGCGGCGATTGGGTCAAAGCGTCTGGGTCATGGGTCACATCCCGCCCGGCGTTGATCTCTACTCGACAGCTGCAAAGATGAGGGACATTTGCGGGGCCGGGGCACCGGAAATGTTTCTATCCTCGGATAGGCTGGCCGATTTGCTGATCGAGTATGCCGACGTCATCCGACTCGGGATCTTCGGTCACACCCACATGGATGAAATGCGACTTTTCGAGGCTCCGGGCGACACGCCAAACCTATCATTGGAACACAGTGTAGCGATCAAAATAGTTCCGTCCATCTCGCCCGTTGATGGCAACAACCCGTCATTCACTGCTGCCCGCGTCAACCCATTCTCCGCAATACTGCAGAATTACGAGGTGATTGCAGCTTCAAACCAGACCGGCATCGACACCACCTGGTCGAGAGAATACGATTATGCTCAGACCTACCATGAAGCACAATTCTCGCCCTCGACGGTGAAGGAACTGATCGCAGGATTCGAAGGCGATGGCGGGGCAAAGGCGACCGCCAGCGAGGAATACATTCGCAATTATTACGTAGGCGACCGCTCTCCCGAACTCAAACCGTTCTGGTCACAGTACATTTGCGCGTTGGGAAATTACACAGCCAAGGCATTCACCGCCTGCGTATGCTCGGTTCGGAAGTAAGGGCGTAGCTCGTCCGCATTCTTTTCACGCTGGCGGCGAGAAATGAAAGCATGGGCGATACCAATAATCTGGTTGCACAAAGTGTAGTTGTGCCATGTCCGAGTTTGTGCACCCCGGGTGCACAACCATCATCGTTGACTCGAGGAATTCGCCTGGTGAGCGGAATACCGCCCCGCTGCGCGAGCGAAGACGCGTCGTGGAACTGCGTGTCAGTCCCCGCAATGCGGAACGGCCGTTGCCGGATACACGGCGGTGCCAGCACAGGTCCAGGTACCCCGCTCGGTCTTGCAACTTGCGGCGATCGCGCTCGAACCACGGGCTGTATTCAGCAGCGAGCAGGACGGAACAAAAGTGCGTCCCCCGTGAGCTCGTCGGACAGAGTCGGGATCTTAATCAAGCAACTCTAACCACAACGGATTCGGGGGTGTTACCGAGGGCTTTGCCTCATCCCGGAAGTCGGACGGTCATCGACTAATATGCTCGGTATTGATGGAAGGCCCGGCGGCGCCGGGCCCCCTGGACGAGAGTTTCTAGTAGTTGGCAGCCTGAAGGATCAAATGATCGACGATGCGATG
>Ga0302326_10009981_pt1 | contig 20612 bp, 23 predicted proteins | sample Palsa_T0_3_FD_202264 | JGI IMG/M metagenome (GOLD analysis project Ga0302326, IMG submission 202264) | Peat permafrost microbial communities from Stordalen Mire near Abisko, Sweden - Palsa_T0_3 | ecosystem: Environmental > Terrestrial > Soil > Palsa > Peat permafrost | place: Sweden: Abisko...
AGGCTATCTCGCGAATTTTAAGTTGGTCGAGGAAAAGGGCAAGAAAACTCTACGCGTTTTCCTGCGCTATACCCCGGACCGCCGCTCGGTCATCACCGATCTCAAGCGCATCTCCCGGCCGGGTTCGCGCCGTTACACCGGAAAGGCTGGCATCCGTCAGGTGGTCGGGGGCATGGGCATTTCCATTCTTTCCACGCCGCGCGGTTTGATGACGGGTCAGACGGCGCGCAAAGAGGGCGTAGGCGGCGAAGTCTTGTGCGAAGTTTGGTAGGCGTTTTCGGTAACGATATTTCGTAAGCGAGTTTTTCGAGCGAGGATTGAATCGAGCCATGTCGCGAATTGGAAACAAGCTGATCCCGGTTCCTTCCGGGGTGAAGATTCAGATTAAGGACGGCGCCGTCGAAGTTCAGGGGCCCAAGGGCAAGATGCACGTCGCGGTGCCGCACGGCATCACCTTCGAGCAGAAGGATGGCATCCTCACCGCCAAACGCGACCAGGAAGAGCATCGCGCGCTGCACGGCCTCGCGCGCGCTCTCGTGGCCAACGCCGTCACCGGCGTCACCACCGGATTCAAAAAGGATCTCGACATCGTTGGCGTCGGTTACCGCGCCGAAGTGAAAGGCAAGAACGTCGTGCTGGCGCTCGGCTACTCGCACCCCATCGAATTTCCGATTCCCGAGGGGATACAAATCGTCATTGAAAAGCAGACCCATATGACGGTTTCAGGAGCGGATAAGGGCCAGGTTGGCCAGGTTTCCGCCAATCTGCGCGCCTTGCGTCCTCCCGATCCGTACAAGCAGAAGGGCGTGCGCATCACCGGCGAGCGTCTCAAGAAGAAAGCGGGCAAGGCGGGCGCCAAGACGTCTGCCTAGCCGCCGCATAAAGGAGAATCAAGCGTGGCCGCACCGGTTCGTAGACTATCGAGAGAGGCGCATCGCCAACGCATTCACGTGCGCATGCGCAAGAAACTATCCGGCACGCCGGAGCGCCCCAGGCTCTGCGTGCACCGCACCACGCGCCACATCCGCGCGCAAGTCATTGACGACCAGGCCGGACGCACCATCGTTTCCGCCAGTTCGCTCGATAAGGACGTGCTAGCGCAGATCAAGGGCGGCGGCAATGTCGCCGCTTCCAAGGTTGTCGGCAAGGTCATTGCCGAGCGCGCCCGCGCCAAGGGCGTGGAACAAGTTGTTTTCGACCGCGGCGGCTATCAGTATCACGGCCGCGTGCAGGCTCTCGCTGAATCGGCCCGTGAGGCGGGCCTGAAGTTCTAACATCCTATGCCGAAACAAGAACTCAAAGACACACTCGCCGTTCGCCGGCCGATCGAAACGAATCAGGCCAATCTGAAGGACCAGGTGGTTTCCATCAACCGCTGCACCAAAGTCGTTAAGGGCGGTAAGAATCTCAGCTTCTCCGCTCTCGTCGTCGTGGGAGATCAGGGCGGCCACGCCGGCTTTGGCATGGGCAAAGCCCGAGAAGTCCCCATGGCTATCCGAAAGGCGATCGAGGCGGCCAAGAAGAACATGGTCAAGCTCAACCTCAAGGGTTCAACCATTCCGCATGTGGTCATCGGGCGCTACGGCTCGGGGCAAGTGCTGCTGAAGCCCGCTCCCGAAGGAACTGGAGTTATAGCCGGCGGCCCGGTGCGCGCCGTGATGGAGGTAGCTGGAATTCAGAACGTGCTCACCAAGTCGCTGGGCACTTCGAATCCGCATAACGTCATCAAGGCCACCTTCGACGCGCTGCTGCACCTGAAAGACGCGGCCAAGGTTGCCGAGGGACGTGGCAAAGGAGCGGAAGAACCGGTCGTCATGGCCTCCTAAGTTCTTCCTCAACTATAAATAATGTCTACCACAAAGAAAAAATCGGGAACGCTGAAAATCAAGTGGGTGCGCAGTTTCATTGGCTGTCCTCGCGGTATGCGGCAGACCATCCGGGGCTTGGGCTTCCGGCGCATGCAGCAGGTCGTTGAGCGGCCCGATTCGCCCGAAACGCGCGGCATGATCGCCAAGGTTCATCACCTGGTTGAAATCCAGGCTTAAGCCCGGGAAACGAGAACTATAAGGAACGAGCGAAATATGGAACACACACTCTCCAATCTGAAACCGCCACGCGGCTCGAAGCATCGCAAAGTGCGCGTTGGCCGTGGCATGGGCTCAAAAATGGGTAAGACCGCCGGTGCCGGCAACAAGGGCCAGCAGTCACGCCGCGGCTATTCGCGCCGGCCCGGTTTTGAGGGCGGCCAAATGCCCTTGCACCGCCGCCTGCCCAAGCGCGGTTTTTCCAGCCCGTTTCCGAAGACCTTCTCCGTAGTCAACGTCGGCCGGCTCAGTGCCTTTGCCGCGGGTGAAACGGTCACTCCGGAGTTGCTGGCCGAGCATGGCATCGTTCGCGCTCAGCGTTCCAGCGTGAAAATTCTAGGGGACGGCGACTTGAACGTAGCTTTGACGGTGCGCGCTCACGCCTTCAGCAAGTCCGCTGAGGAAAAAATCGCGCGCGCCGGAGGAAAGATCGAACTTTTGTCATGAGGAAGCTGGCCGAGGCGTTTCGCAATATTTTCAGTACGCCGGACCTGCGCAATCGCGTGTTGTTCACGCTGGCGCTGCTCGCGGTGTATCGCCTCGGTGCGTTCATTCCTACTCCAGGAATCAACACCTCGCTCCTCAACACCCTGTTTGAGCAAAGCAAGGGCTCGGTACTCGGCTTGATTGATCTCTTCAGCGGCGGCAACCTTCGCCGGCTGACGATTTTCGCCTTGGGCATCATGCCCTACATCACCGCTTCCATCATCTTGCAGTTGCTCGTGGTTGTTTGGCCCTACCTCGAGAACCTGCAAAAGGAAGGCGAGCTGGGCCGGCGCAAGATTACCCAGTACACGCGCTATCTCACCATTATCTTGAGCTCGTTTCAGTCTTTCACTATCGCGTTGACGCTCCAGCGCCAGGGGCTTTCTGGTCAGTCGTTGGTCTATCATCCCGGCCCGCGCTTCATCATGATGACCATGCTTACTCTTACCACCGGGTCTGCCTTCATCATGTGGCTCGGCGAGCAGATTGGCGAGCGCGGCATTGGCAACGGCATGTCGCTCATCATCTTCTCCGGCATCGTGGTCGGCCTGCCCCGCGGTGTTTCCGACCTATGGGACAAGGCCAAGACGCAGCAGTGGGGTTCGTTCACTCCTATCGTCCTGCTGTTCATGATCGTCTTGATGGTCGCCGTTGTCGCCTTCATCGTTTTTGTCGAGCAGGGGCAGCGGCGCATTCCAGTGCAGTATGCCAAGCGCGTGATGGGCCGCAAGGTAATGGGTGGGCAAATGACCTACCTGCCGCTGCGCGTGAATTCAGGCGGCGTGATCCCGCCGATTTTCGCGAGCTCCCTGCTCACATTTCCGCAGACGCTGGCGTTGATCTTCCAGAATCGCTCATCGCACTTCCAGAATTTTGCCAAGATGATTGCCTGGGGCGAGCCGCTCTATACGCTCCTTTACGTCAGCCTGATCATTTTCTTTGCCTTCTTTTACGTGGGAATCATCTTCAACCCCACCGAGCTGGCCGACAACATGCGGAAATACGGTGGCTTCGTTCCTGGGATTCGCCCCGGACGCAACACCTCCGAATACATCAATCGCATCCTGACGCGCCTCACTCTGGTCGGCGGAGCCTACTTGGCCGTCGTCTGCTTGATGCCGGAGTGGATGATCTCCGGAATCCACTTGCAACACTTGTGGCTGGTAGGCGACTGGTTCGATTCGCATATGTGGCGCCCCGTTCTCGATGGACTGGGCGTGCAGTTTTATTTTGGCGGCACCTCGCTTCTGATTGTCGTGGGCGTGGCGATGGATACAGTGCAGCAGCTCGAAGCGCAGCTCGTCATGCGCAACTACGAAGGCTTTGTCAGCAAGGGCCGTCGGGTGCGGGGCCGTCGCGGCTGATGGCGCGGTGAGCATGCCTCTCAATCGAGCGTACATCTTTCTGGGGCCGCCGGGCGCGGGCAAGGGTACCCAGTCGAAGCGGGTAGCCTTGCAATGGGGAGTCCCGCATCTGTCCACCGGGGACATGCTGCGTGACGCCATCAGGCGCGGCACCGAACTTGGCCGGTTGGCTCGGCCGCTTATGGAGCGCGGCCAGCTCGTCCCGGACGATCTGGTCATGAAGATGGTCGAGGAGAGGCTGCGGGAAAGCGATGTGGCTAGCGGGTTTGTCTTTGACGGGTTCCCGCGAACCATTCCGCAGGCCCGGCAGTTGGACCGTATTCTTGAGAACCGCGGTTTCGGCAAGCCGGTGGTGATTGAGTTCTGCGTCAACGAAGACGCCCTCATCCGGCGCCTTTCCGGACGCCGGACGTGCAGCGTCGGTGGCGAGATTTATAACCTGTACGATGCGCCGCCCAAGGTTGACGGCATCTGCGATCGAGATGGCGGAAAGCTCGAACAGCGGCCCGATGATCGGCCCGAGGTTGTGAAAGACCGGCTGTGCGCTTACGACCGGCAGACCAGGCCGCTTGCGGAGTATTACAGCCGGCAGAACGCGCTCGACGAAGTGGACGCCTCACGCAATATGGAAGAAGTGAGCCGGGCGCTCACGGAAATCATGAGGCGCGCGGAAGGCCCAAATGGTCGTCTGTAAGTCCGCGGCCGAGCTGGAGAAGATGCACCGGGCCGGGATGGTTGTGTGGGGCGCGCTGGGGAAGATGCGCGCTATGGTCCGGCCGGGCTTGGCCACGAAGGAACTGGATGAGTTTGCGGAAGCATGGTGCGCCGAACATAAGGCGCGCCCGGCATTCAAGGGGTACCGCGGATACCCGGGTTCGGTATGCACCTCGATCAACCAGGAAGTGGTGCACGGGATTCCTTCGGGGGCGCGGCGGGTGCGCGAGGGCGATATCCTCTCGCTTGATTTCGGTGTCGAGCTGGACGGCTACTTTGGCGATGCCGCGCTGACTGTGCCGGTGGGGAAGATTTCGCCGGAGCGGGAAAAGCTGTTACGCGTTACCCGCGAATCGCTCGAACATGCCATCGACAAAGTGCGGCCTGGCAACCGTCTGGGGGATGTTTCCTTCGCCGTGCAGGAGTGGGTCGAAGAGAACGGCTATTCGGTCGTGCGTGAGTTCGTGGGGCACGGCATCGGCACCAAGATGCACGAAGAACCCCAGGTTCCGAATTACGGGCCTCCGGGCCGCGGGCCGCGCTTGCTGGAGGGCATGGTTCTGGCCATCGAGCCCATGGTGAATGTGGGTGCGCCGGCTGTGCGGGTTTTGGAAGACGAGTGGACCGCGGTCACCGCGGATGGCAGCGACTCCGCGCACTTCGAGCACACCGTCGCAGTCACCGCCGACGGCCCATGGATTTTAACGCGGCCTGAGGGGGCGACGGGCCCGGTCTGGTAGATAGCGTGGTTCACACCACGGAGAGAACTTGGTTCTTAGGGGCTCTTAGCCCTGAGGCCGTTGACGGAATCGAAGTAGGGATGGAAAGCATCAAAGGGGCGATGCCCCAACCCGCGGTTGCCGGGGCAGGCTGCACCCAGTCATAAGGAGCGCATGGCGAGAAGGCCAGAGCCAGTAAATAAGAAGCCGGGTGAGGGAAGCGGCAAGGAAGACGCCATCGAAGTGATGGCCACGGTCGTCGAGCCGCTTCCGAACGCGATGTTCCGTGTCGAGCTCGAAAACAAGCATCAGGTGCTCGCCCACATTTCGGGCAAGATGCGCAAGAACTTCATCCGCATCCTTCCCGGCGATCGCGTGGCCGTCGAGCTTTCGCCCTACGACCTGACCCGAGGGCGCATCGTATACCGTTACAAATAGCGGGAGAACGGAGCAAAGAAATGAAGGTTCGTGCGTCGGTCAAGAAAATCTGCATGAAGTGCAAGATCGTTCATCGCCGGGGCGTGGTGCGCGTGATCTGCGTCAACGCGAAACATCGCCAGCGCCAGGGTTAAGAAGCAGGAGATAAGGAGAATAAATGGCTCGCATTGCAGGTGTGGATCTGCCGCCCAATAAGCGGCTTTGGATCGGGCTAACCGCGATCTATGGAATCGGCCAGCAGCGCGCGCGCGTGCTAGCCGGCAAGGCCAACGTCGATCCCACCAAGAAGATCAAGGATCTGACCGAAGAAGAAGTCACTCGTCTGCGCGCCGCCATCGAGTCTGAAGGCGGCATTGAGGGCGACCTGCGCAAAGAGACGCAGATGAATATCCGGCGGCTCATTGAAATTCAGTGCTACCGCGGGCTGCGCCACCGCCGCAATCTTCCGGTGCGGGGACAGCGAACGCATACCAACGCTCGCACGCGCAAAGGTCCGCGCAAGGGTGCCGTGGCCGCCAAGAAGAAGACGATGGCCCGTAAGTAGCTTTCGGCTTGATATCGGGAAAGGGCAAACGAAATGGTTAAAGAACCGCAGGACGCCACCGCAGCTCCAGGAGCACCGGCGAAAACGTCCAAGCGCAAGAAGGAATTTCGCAAGAAAAGGGAAAAGCGCGTGGTGCCGCACGGCGTGGTCTGCATCCAGGCTACGTTCAACAACACCATCATCACGCTTACCGATCCCGATGGCCGCGCTGTCAGCTGGGCTTCGGCCGGTTCGGTCGGATTCAAGGGCTCGCGCAAGGGCACGCCCTACGCCGCGCAGCAGGCGGCCATGAGCGCCGCTGGCGTGGCGCGCGACCAGTACGGAATGAAATCGGTGGAAGTGCGCGTGAAGGGTCCGGGGGCTGGCCGAGAATCCGCGGTGCGCGCCCTGGCTTCGTCCGGTTTGCACATAAATGCCATCAAGGACGTGACGCCGGTGCCGCACAATGGCTGCCGGCCACCGAAGCGCCGCCGCGTCTGAGTCAGTTTTTTCTTTGTAGGGCACGGCATGCCGTGCCCGTTGTAGAAGAGCGAGATAAGGAGAAACGCATTTGGCGAGACATCGTGAAGCGGTTTGCCGGCTCTGCCGCAGGGAAGGGCAGAAGCTATTCCTAAAGGGCCTCCGGTGCTTTACCGAGAAGTGCGCCATCGAAAAGCGCAACTTCATTCCCGGACAGCATGGCCAGTCGCGCCGCGCCAAGATGGTCGGCTACGGCGTACAGCTGCGCGAGAAGCAGAAGGTGAAGCGTACCTACGGCTTGCTCGAGCGCCAGTTCCGCGCCTACTTCGAAAAAGCGGTGCGCATCAAGGGCCCCACCGGCTCGAACCTGGTGATCATGCTTGAGCGGCGCCTCGACAACGTGGTCTATCGCATGGGACTTGCGGGCTCGCGCTCGCAAGCGCGCCAGCTTGTGAACCACGGCCACATCCGCGTGGGCGACCACAAGGTGAACATCCCCAGCTATCTGGTGGAAGTCGGGGACGAAGTCGCGCTCAAGGACAAGATGCGCGAAAACGCCATGGTTCTCGAGGCCCGCAACCTGGCCCAGAGCCAGGGCATCGCTCCGTGGCTCGACATCGACCGTGAGAATTTCAAGGCGCGCGTCGTGGCTTTGCCTCGCCGCGAAGACGTTCAGACGCCTCCGATGAACGAGCAGCTGATCGTTGAACTCTATTCAAAGTAACCGCAACTCTTGACCCGAATTTCGTTGAAACTGCATGGGCCCGCTGAGTGCGGGCGGAAGGAAGGAAACAATGTGGAAGGGCTTTCAGAAACCAAAGCGGTTGGCGGCAGAACCGGAAACACTTACCGACCGGTACGGAAAGTTCTCGGCGCAGCCTTTTGAGCGCGGCTGGGGAACGACCGTTGGAAACGCATTGCGCCGGGCGCTGCTGAGCTCGATTGAAGGCGCGGCCATTACCGCGGTGAAGATCGAAGGCGTGCTCCATGAATTTTCACCCATCCCCGGAGTTGTCGAGGACGCGACCGATATCATCCTCAACCTGAAGACTGTTCCGTTGAAGCTGAATACCGACCAGCCCAAGACCATAACGCTGAATGTCGACGTTCCGGGCCCGGTAACCTCCGCCAAGATCGAAGAAGACGCGGACATCGCCGTGCTCGATAAGAACGTCTACATCGCTACCGTCAGCGAGGGAGGGAAGCTCGAACTCGAACTGCGCGTCAAGAACGGCCGTGGCTATGTGGCCGCCGACCGCAACTTCGACGAAGATCTCCCCATCGGCTACATTCCCATCGACTCGGTGCATTCGCCGGTGCGCAAGGTCAACTACGCCGTCGAAGCCGCGCGCTTGGGACAGATGACTGATTACGAAAAGCTGACTCTCGAGGTTTGGACCAACGCCGCGTACACGCCGCAAGACGCTATCGGCCTGGCCTCCAAGCTGATCAAAGACCACATGAGCATCTTCATCAACTTTGAGGAGACGCCGGAGATCACAGAAGAAGCCGCGGACAGCTATGCCGACCCGCGTCTGGAATATCTCGACCGCTCTGTCGAAGAGCTCGAGCTCTCCGTGCGCTCCTATAACTGCTTGAAGAATGCCAACATTCAGAATCTGCGCGAACTCGTGCAGAAGACTGAATCCGAAATGCTCAAGACCAAGAATTTCGGACGCAAGTCGCTCAACGAGATCAAGGACATCCTGCACAAGATGGGCTTGAGCCTCGGCATGAAATTCGACGAACACGGACGCATCATCTGGCCGCCGCTTCCCAGCCAGACCGCGCCGCCGCCCTCGGAAGGGGATGCCACCTCTTTCTAGTTTTTTCGGAAAGCGGAAACAACGACCATGAGACACCTGGTATCAGGATACAAACTGGGAAAGCAGCCGGCGCATCGCCGTGCCGTGCTGCGCAACCTGGTGACGAACCTCATCGAAAAGGAACGCATCCAGACCACCATCTTGCGCGCCAAGGCTGCGCGTCCGCTGGCTGAGCGAATGATCACGCTCGGTAAGCGCGATTCGCTGCACGCGCGCCGTCAAGCCGCCGCGTTTCTCACCACGCCCGGCGCGACCAAGAAGCTCTTCGCGGAGCTCGCGCCGCGCTTCGCCGATCGTCCCGGAGGCTATACGCGGATCGTGCGCGTCGGCTGGCGCCTCGGCGACGGCGCCGAGCTGGCTATCCTGGAATTCATCGGCTCGGAATTGAAAAAGAAGGAAAAGCGACCCCGCAAGGCGGCAGCCGAAGAGGCTCCGGAAGAAAAAGAAGAGAAGGAAGCTGCGGTCGGAAAGAAGTAGAGCCAGCCGCAAAGTCCCCGCGAAAATTCAGAGCCCGTCCGAGTAATTCGGACGGGCTCTTTGTTTTTCCGATTGCTTCAGCTGATTTCTCCCTCGCTCTCTCTCGCCCTCGAAAGAAAAAATGCGGCAACGAGTTGCGCGGCGGCGCCACCGGCGGTGTCGAGCAGCACGTCGGTGACGGCGGCGGTGCGGCCGGGCACGAACGACTGGTGGAATTCATCGAGCGACGCATATGCTGCCACCAGCAGGATCGCCGTCAGCGCCCAACTCCACTTCATGCCGCGTTGCCCAGCCCGAAGCCCATGTAGAATCAGCAAACTAAAAATAAAATACTCGGTGAGGTGGCCGCACTTGCGGATGACGTGGTGCACCAGTTCGAGCGTTTCCGGAGTGGCGCGCGAGAAAAGCCAGTGCAGCATGGGGATGATATAGCGGCTGGTGTTTTCGGAGGTGAAGGTGCCGGTGGAAAAATTAAAAATTACCACGGCCCAGAGCAGGGCGGGCCACCATCGAGCGAGCCATTTCAATTTCTTCGATTACTCCAACCGGTAGTTGGGGGCTTCGCGCGTTATGATCACATCGTGCACGTGGCTCTCGCGCAAGCCGGCCTGCGAAATACGGATGAACTTGCCTTGCTCCTGAAGCTCTTTCAAGTTGCGGACGCCGCAATATCCCATGCCGCTGCGCAGCCCACCTACCAATTGTTCGACGAGCCCGCCGAGAGGTCCTTTGTAAGGCACTTGGCCTTCGATTCCCTCTGGAACGGATTTCCCGCGCTCGGCGCCTTCCTGCGCATAGCGGTCGGCGGAGCCCGCTTCCATCGCGCCGATCGATCCCATGCCGCGATAGGACTTGAAGGTGCGGCCCTGGTAAAGAATCGTCTCGCCCGGTGATTCCTCCGTGCCGGCGAAAAGACTGCCGATCATCACCGCCGAAGCGCCGGCGGCGATAGCCTTTGTGATGTCGCCCGAAAACTTGATGCCGCCATCGGCGATCACCGGCACACCGCTCCCATGCGCGGCCTGGGCGCAATCGCGAACGGCAGTGATTTGCGGCACGCCCGCGCCGGTAACCACGCGCGTGGTGCAGATGGATCCCGGACCGATGCCGACCTTGAGTCCGTCGACGCCGAGCGCGATCAGGTCGCGAGTAGCCTCGGCTGTAGCCACGTTGCCGGCGAGCAATTGCATGTCCGGCAGGCGATGCTTCACGGCGCGGATGGCGTCCATGACACGAGTGGTGTGGCCGTGGGCGGTGTCGATGGCCAGCACATCCACTTTTTCGCGCGCCATTTCTTCAGCGCGCTCGAGGAAATCACCGGTGGCTCCGATGGCTGCGCCCACACGCAGCCGGCCTTGCTCGTCCTTCGCGGCGCTCGGGAATTCGAGTTTCTTCTGGATGTCTTTTACGGTGATGAGTCCCTTGAGATGAAAATCCTTGTCGACCACGAGCAGTTTTTCGATGCGATGCCGCTGCAGGAGCCGCTCCGCCTCTTCGAGCGTGGTGCCCACCGAGACGGTGATCAGATTGTCCTTGGTCATCACGTTGGCGACGGGCTGATCGAGGTTGCGCTCGAAGCGCAGATCGCGGTTGGTCAAGATGCCGACGAGTTTGGGTCCGCGCGTGACGGGCAGGCCAGAAACTTTGTACTTGTTCATGATGTCGAGCGCCTGGCGGACGGTCAGCTCGGGCGCGATAGTGACGGGGTCGACGATCATGCCGCTTTCCGAGCGCTTCACGCGATCGACTTCCTCGGCTTGGCGGTCGATGGACATGTTGCGGTGAACGAATCCTATGCCGCCCTGCCGCGCCATGGCGATGGCGAGACGCGCCGCGGCGACGATGGGAATGTTTAGCGCGATCTTGCGCGAAAGGCATGTGCGCGTATCGGCCTCGGCCGGCAGCACTGAGGATTTCCCCGGCAGCAGCAGGACGTCGTCAAACGTCAGTCCATCGGGGATGGGTCCGTCAATCATCGATTCTCCTATGGTTGGATGCGGAGACAGCAACGCCCAGCAAAGCGCGCTGGGCGGCGTAAGGATTCAAATTTAGAAAGCGGCCCGTCATGAATGGATGAGTCATTTTAGGCGCGTCGAAAGATGAAAGCAAGGAGCGGCCAGACAGCTTCTTGTCGGGTAGGAATTGATGGCCGGAGACAACGATACAAACAGGCAAAGAGCTGACCGCAGAGGCGCAGAGTTCCGCCGATAGAGATCGAGAGCGAAGCACTACGGGGATCCAAGGGGTCGGAATAAAGTTCCGGGCTGGGTCGAAGGTTTCGGCCTTCGGACGGGCAGGAGAGTGTTTGCCAAGGCTTGGAGGAATGTATCGCTGAGCGATCCTTCGCGCGCGGGACTGTGGCGCTGGGAATCGTGGCTGCCATTTGCAGCGAGGCCGCCGCCAGGTGCGCCGCCATCCCTTCGCCTTCGCCGACTTTTGTGCAGTCGCTCACATTGTCCATGGTAGTGAGCGGCCGCATAAATTCAAGCACAAAGGCCTGTGGAGATTTAGATATTCATAGTTTTGCCGTATCGAGTGAGTTACAGGGCGGGCGCGCCTACGAAGAGAGCGGCAAAATCCCCACCCTTGCAGAGAGCGCAAGGATCGGGCACCCACGGCCGATCTAAACAACGATGGCAAGCCTGACGTGGCTATTACCAACTTCGAGTTGCCCTAATGAATTGGTCATATTCATCCAATAGGGACAAGGCGGCCGCTACGAAGGCAAGCACAAAAACCGCACCCTTGAAAAGCACAAGAGTGCGGCACCCGGCAAAATCCCCACTCTTGCAAAAGCGCAAGGATGGGGCACCGTCCTGCTTGCAAAATAACATGCCGGCCGATAGAGTAGCGCGCGTCTCTGCTTGTAAGCCTCGACGCGGCAAATCTTCGGTTTCTTTCCTCGGAAGGGAGCGTTATTTGATGAAGCGAAGCTTGCTCACACTCCTTGCGTCGCTGCTGGCGCTCCTATCCGTTGCGTCTATGCCCATCGGCGTGCGCGCGGCGGCGCCGGACCTCACTCCGAAATGGCAGCAGACATTTCCCGATTCCGTTCATTGGTACCTGCGCACATCGTTGGGCATTCTCCTGGTGCGATCGGGAAAAGCGCTAATCGCCCTCGATGGAGTGGACGGCAAACAGCTGTGGTCGTTTCCGGAAATTGAAATCAACGGCTGGCTGGGAACCAGCCGATTGGCTGCGCGAGGAAACAATCTGTTTGAGATTCCCGGCTACTCCATCTTGTTGATCAATCGCGCGAGGTTGAATGGGAGCAAGGACGAGATCGGAGAGTTGCTCGCAGTTGATTTGTGGACGGGGGAAGTACTTTGGAAACGGTCGGCGTTGGAGGACTTGGCGGCGCTTGTTCCGCTTTACGATTCGGGGAGAATCTTACTGGTAACGAGAAAACTTGCGACCGAACGTGTCGTCTTCAAAAGCTTGCCGTACGTACAACCGGCGGTCTTTCTCGCCCTCGCGGATTCCAGCCCTCCCTTCCGCCCACAGATGTATTCGATCGACATTTCCACCGGCCGGATGGATTGGAAAAATGAATGCCCTCGGGTGCTGGGGCCCCTGTTCTTCGATGTTCGAGAGCTCTATGGCCGTCTTTTTCTGCATGAGGCCAATGGGAAGGGCTCGACCATCCTGGGTTCTGTCGATCTCCAAACAGGTAGCAGGAGTTGGGAATCTTCCGGCTCGCCGAACTTCTCGCTCGCGACAATGCCCGCGCTCCAGGCAGTGAACGATCACGTCATTATGGGAAGCCACGGCGTCACAGCCTTCGATCCCGCATCAGGCAGCCCGGCTTGGAGTGCAACGAAGATTGGCCCCGTTTCCGGCCTCATCACGGACGGGGATACCATCTTGGGTACCGGTTCAAAGGGTGCTTTCGCGCTCGACGCAAAAACCGGTGACATCCGATGGCGGACTCGCGGATGGGGACCCGTTACGAATCCTCTGCTTTACGAGAGCCACATTCTGGCTTTTTGCGACGTTACCGACGTGATCGTACTGGATGCATCCTCGGGAAAAATCTTGCGCAAGGTACCCCTTGGTCTGAAAGAGAAACCGGAATGGGTTTCCCAAGTTGGCAAGAAATACTTTCTCGCGTTTACTGGAGAAGACACAGGCGTGTACGACGTGGAGGCTGGAAAGAAGATCGCTTTCGAAGCCGAAACCAAAGGAACATTCCCTGGAATTGCCTTCCTCATGCGGCAGCAGTACGCGCCTTCGGCTGGCGCCCCGGCACCCCCAACCGATATAAGACGAGATCTGCAGCGAGCATGGCCCCCCATTCTTGAAAGGGCCAAGAAGAGTGAAAATGGCCAAAAGACGCTAGAGCGCTTGCAGCTTTTTCTGAACAGCGCCGCCGACGGACCTGATTCATCCGATTCGACTGTTTACGGCACTGACGTCGGCAACTGGAGACTATGGCGCGTCGATCCCCAGACGGGGCATACGGAAGCTATCGAGCTCAAAGGTTCTCAGCCGGATGTCAGTCTGGATCTTGGTCTCGCCTACTTCGTCACAGGCAAAACGCTCGAGGCCGTCGAGTGGAACTCGCCTTATAAAACATACCAGTTCGAGTTTCCGCCACAGAGGTAAGGATCGGGCATCCCGCCGATCGGCGGTAGACTTCGTCAGGAAAACGAAATATGACGATACTCCTCACTACAGCGTTCCTCCACAGCTTGGAGATATTTGTTACCGTCCAGCAAGTGAGTTGAAAACGGCGCGCTTTACCTTGTGGGCGCGGGAGTGGTGGGTGCGCCGTCGGGTCCGGATTCAGGTTTTAGCGTCGATTGCTCGGAGATCATCTGCCAGCGCCCATCGCGCTTTTCGTAGACAATGGTCGTCAGCGCATGCTGGGTGCTTACGCCGCGTCCACCGGCATTGGTGGTGAAATCGATCGAACCATTGATGACCGCCATGTTTCCGTCGACGCGTACTTTCGTGTCGCTCAATGCAATCTTCTGGTAGCGGCCGGGAAATTTCTTCAGCGTATCCAGCATCGAGGCCTTGGTGTCGATGCGTCCGCCGGTATGGCAGTAGATGAGGTCGTCCGCCAAGATCTTGTCGAGCGTGACGATATCACTCGCTTCTTGCGCCCGCTCGCGCTGCTGCTCGACCTGCAGCACCTGATCTTCCTTGCTGCCGGCAGGCGCCGCGCTTGCCTGCACAATCGCGCCGCCAATCCACGCAGCCCCCGCGCACAATGTCACCGCCAACAGCGCTTTTCGCATATGGATTCCCCCCAGGCCGGCGAGTATATGCGCCCGTAATCGGCTCTGCAAGGGATCACATTCCGGGCACGCCTACAACGCTGCGGCGCGAGCCTCGCACGGGAAAAAAGGCCGGTCCGCCGCGGCGGACGGCACTCCACAGGGCGGGTCAGAGACCCGCCCCTACGGAGAACGGAACAACGCGCCGGCGGTCGGCCTACGAAGAGAAGGGCACACTCTTGAAAGGCGCCGGAGCACGGTATCTGGTGTCCTGACCCAAGAAAATCGCCCGCCTGAAAGGCGAGGCGGCCGCTACCAAGGCAGTAACATCCGCGAACCTGCAAGCGGCGGTGAGCTGAGGTAAACTTCAAGAATGATGAGAATTCGGATCGCGATACTGACGGTTGCGCTGCTCACATTCGGCTCGGGTGGCGGAACTGCGCGCCCGGTATTGGCACAGGGCCCAGCACCAGTACCGGCGCAGAGCGCGGGCGGCGGTGCGCCGAATAAAGGTGCTGAAAATGCGGCGGACCTCGACGCGGACGTCAGGAATTATGATTACGAACAGCTTGCCGGGGCACTGGCTGGGATGCCGCAATCCGCGGAGCGCGATTACTTCGCCGGAGTTCTTGCGAACCGCGCCGGAGACGTCGACAAGTCGATCGAGTTGCTGAACAAGGTGTTGCCGGGTCTTGAATCGACCGATCCTCGTCGAGCAGCCGCCGGGCTTGCGTCACTGGCGGATGATTACGTCAAGAGCGACCGCTACAACGATGCGATCCCGGCGTACGAGCGGCTACTCCGGAAATTCGTGTCGCAGCTGGACGCGATCGAGAAGCAAACGACAGAGGACGACTATCGCACTGCGCGTTTGCTAAAGAATGCGCCGCCGCAGACAATTTCTTTCGGCGGCGAGGTCGATTTGCCGACACATCGGAATACGTTAATCGGCGTCATCGAATCGAATTTGACCGTTAATGGCGTGGAGCAGCCGTGGATTGTGGATACAGGCGCGAATTTTTCCACGGTGTCGGCAAGTTTCGCTGCTCGACTGGGCGTGCGGGTATCCAAGGGATCGGCACAGACGCAGGGAGTGACCGGAGCCGAGAACAAGCTACACGTGGCTCTGCTGCCGGAGCTGAAACTGGGCGGGGCAGTCGTTCACAACGTGGTGCTGCTCGTACTGGACGACGAAAGTCTGGATTTGCAGATCGGAAAGACCGAACGCTACCAGATCAACGCGGTGCTCGGGTATCCGGTCTTGCGGGCGCTGAAACGTGTCACGTTCACGAAGGATGGCCATCTGCTGGCCGGGGCGGGCATCTCCTCGGGGGGTGATGGCGCGCGGCTTTATATGGACAAGTTGACGCCCCTGCTGGAATGCGAAGCCGAGAATCGCAAAGTGTTGTTTGCATTCGACACCGGTGCGGAACAGAGCATGCTGTCCGAACGCTACCTGCGCGATTTTCCGGAAGCGTTCAAGGGACTGGCGAAAGAGCCATTTGCAATGGGTGGCGCGGGAGGAGTGACGACGGGCACGGCGTATCATTTGCCCGAAGTCGACCTGGGCGTCGGGCAGGCGCGTGCCGTGCTGCACAAAGTGCCGGTTATGCCAGCCACGGGAACGGATTTGGACCGGACGTACGGGAATCTGGGGCGCGATCTGGTTGACCAGTATCAGAGCTTCACGATTGATTTCGAGAACATGAGGTTCTTTCTCGGCGAGAGGCTTGAGGGAGCTTCGAAGTAGTTTCTGTTGAAACCAGCCACTATCGCTTCCGGGATGGGGCGCGCTTCCAAGACGCGTGGATACCCGAAAGAGTGTATTGTGGGCGAGACCGGCCGTTGCTATTTTTGGAAAGTTTCCGCCTCTTGCCCATGATAAATCTGACAGCGTCTGACTCAGCGACCGGAGGGCCATTATGCCTTGCCTGCTTCTGATTATCTTTCTGGCATTTCCCCGGGTCGCGCTGGTGCTGCTATTCCTCTTCTCGAATTACCTGGAGCGGGCGTATCACGGGCTCCTATTGCCGCTGATAGGGTTCATATTCTTGCCGCTGACGACGCTTGCATACGCGTGGATGGCGAACTCCGGGCAGCCGATAGCGGGCGTTAATTTGATAATTCTGGTCGTAGCCGTTGTGATTGACCTCGGCGGGCTTGGCGGCGGCGCGTATCACCGGAGCCGTAGCTGGGATTAGGCACCCGCAAGTCAAGAACCGCACCCTTAAAACCGCAAGGGGGGCGGCACCCGCAAAACCGAAAAGCCCGAAACGCACATCCAGAGCGAGTTGCACGGCGGGCTACGAGCACCTACCATGGAAAGCGGTGAAAGAATTTGTTCCGCATCGAGCGCTTCGCAACAGCCACGTGATGACGATCGCGGCGGCTTTCTGGCGCCGGAAGTTTGCGCGGTTGCCGGCGAGCGTCGTGCGATTTTTCGAAGTTGAGGCCGCCACGGCGGACGGGCCGGGCACCCAAGTACGCGGCGATTGCCACTGGCAGGAAACTCCACGCGAACATCCTACGCTCGTGTTGCTGCACGGCCTGGAAGGGTCGAGCGATTCGGCCTACATGCTGGGGACGGCGGAAAAGGCCTGGAGAGCGGGCTTCAACGTGGTGCGGTTGAACCAGCGGAACTGCGGCGGCACGGAACATCTGAGCCTGACTTTGTACCACTCCGGATTGAGCGGCGACATTCGCGCGGTCGTGCTTGAACTGATCGAGCGCGACAGGCTGCCGGAGATTTTCGCGGCGGGATTTTCCATGGGCGGCAACCTAGTGCTGAAGATGGCCGGGGAATTTGGCGACGCGGCACCGGCGGAAATTCGCGGCTTTGTGGCCGTGGCGCCGGCATTCGATCTGGCGGCGTGCGCCGATGCTTTGGATGAGCCACGGAATTTTGTTTATGAGATGCATTTCGTGCGGCGATTGAAGGAGCGCATGCGGCGGAAGGCGCGGCTTTTCCCGGAGCGGTTTCCGGTGAACGGCATGGGCGCGATTCGCAGCGTGCGCGATTTCGATGACGCGATCACCGCGCGCTTCTGTGGGTTCGCGGGTGCCGCGGACTATTACGCGCGGTCGAGCGCGCGCCGGCTGTTGGCGAATATTCGCAGGCCGACACTGATATTGACGGCGGCGAACGACCCCTTCGTTCCGGTGGCGACATTCGCGGATGAGGCGCTGCACGCAAATCCGAATATCACGCTGATTGCGCCGGCGCACGGCGGGCATTGCGCGTTCATATCGAACGAAGGCGGCGACGAGAGGTTTTGGGTCGAGGCGCGGATCGTGGAGTTTTGCGACGGGGCTGCGAGACGGGGAAAGCAGATTCCTCGTCCGCCTGAAAAGCGGCCTCGCTCGGGATGAGAGGGAGCGGTGGGGTCGCAAGAACCGCACCCTTAAAAACCGCAAGGGTGTGGCACCCGCAAAAGCAGATAGCTCGGACGCTGGTAAAGGCTCTCCGCACCCCGTTTCAGTCTAATTTTGACACACGGCTCTAGTCCGGAAGGCTTTGTGCCCGTGTCTGCGGGGAACGGCCGTAGATATAACCCGGTATACTTCTACTAATACATTGAATTTTGGGTAGACATGGCCGCGCTTCTCAGTCAAATTAGGAGGGCAGTGAGGCGGGGGGGTCGTCTGAGGGGAGACTTGGCGATGAGACAGTCTGTATTCCTACTCGGGGTCATAGTGTTTCTTGCCGGTACGGCCTGTGCGCAGTCGAACGGCTCGGCGTCGCCGGCTGTCAGCAATGTTGCGCCGGCTGCAAGTTCCGATGTTGCAACTTCGCAAGAAGCCTCCCAGGAGGCGGCTGCGCCGCAACTGTTCGCGGTCGCCGCAGAGCCTGCCAATGGCGCACCCGTTGCGTTGGCGAGTGGCGCATCGGGGGCGGACTCCGCTTCGTCGCAGGAGCCGACCTCGCGAGCGCCCTCCGTGCAAAGCGTCTTTGCGACGTACAATTGGGAAGCCTATATCGGCTACACATTCTTTCATTTCGACATAACACCTTCGTTTTCCAAGAACACAAACGGCTTGAATGTTTCAGTGCAATATTATCCGCACACGGGCGCTTTCGGAATCGATGGAGAAGGCGTCGCCACATTCGCCTCCATTGCAAATCATACCGGGAAATTCTGGGCTGGGATGGGCGGCGGGCGCTACCGCTTTGCAGGGCCGCGCGGCCTGGAAATCTGGGTGCATGGACTGGTAGGTGGCGCGAAGTTCCTTCCGCAAACCCCTTTTGGAGGCCAAACCGGGTTCGCCTATGAGACGGGAGCTGGGGTGGACGTCGCCGCTTTCAACCGCCGGCTTGCTTTCCGCTTCGCGGGAGACATGATCGGCACCCGATTCTTCAGCACCAACCAATTCAGCCCGAAGTTTTCCGCCGGCATCGTCTTCAAGTACTAGCAACTCGGCGTGTTTCTCGCCTATTTGTACAAACAGTGAGCGGCGTTTCAACCGCGCGGACTTGTTCTCGCCGCGCCCATCCAGCCAGTCAGCGATCCTAAGACAGTCTGCGCCTCGCGCAAACCCATCGCCAGCGTAGCCCCGAAGTAGATTAGTCCATACGGCGCGAGGATGAAAACCCCGGCCAGCACGGATGTATGATGCCGATAGAAGTCGTGCATGAGCAGGTAACGGTGGACGAGCCATCCCGCCGCTGCCGCCGCCAGCGCCGCACCCCATAGTTTGGCCAAGTAACTCTTCGCGATTCCCGTCACGCCGATCCTTTGGTTTAAAGCGCGTCGAAGGAGCGTGAACTCGATCCACGACGCGATTCCGGCGGAGATGGTGAGGCCCGCGACGCCCCAGCGCGGATCGATGCCCAGGGCACGGGGTAGCGGCAACGCGCACAGATATCCGAGTATCGAAGTAAGGATGACCCGCACGATGGCGAATCGCAGCGGCGTGCGTGTGTCACGGAGGGCATAGTAGGCGGACGAGTAGAGCCGGCCGAGTGTGGATGCCAGAAGTCCAACAGTTGAACCCGCGAGGATTCCCCAGACATAGAGAACGTCTGCCTGTGTGAACTGCCCGGTGCGGTAGATGGCGGCGACGATTACGTCGCCCAGCGCGAGGAAAGCAGCGACGGATGGCACGACGAAGAAGGCGATCTGCCGCAGGCCGGCGTCAAGTCGTTGCCGCAGTACGGCGGCCACTTCGGTTTCGTCTCCAATCGCGCCGGACATCTGCGGCAATTCCGCGGCGGAAACCGACATTCCGAATAGGCTGACCGGCAGGAGGTAGAGAGTCTGGGCGTTGGCTAGGGCGGCGACCGCGCCGGTAGGCAGGAAGCTCGCGAGGAACGCGTCCACGTAGGCGCTGATCTGTACTACGCCCCGGCTGACGAATACCGGCGCGAAGTTCCGGAGGATCGTGCGGACGTTCTGCGCTCGGTAGTCGAGTGAAAGGCGCAGGCCATGGAGGAGCCGCAGGACAACCGGTAGTTGCACTCCGACCTGCAGGGCGCTGCCTGCGACCGAGCCCCAAGCGACGATTATCGCGAGAGGGAATTGCGCGTAGCGGCCGCCGAATCCCCACATGCTGGCGATCATGGCTACGTTCCAGATGACTGGGGCGGTATAGGAAAGAAAGAAGCGGCGATGGCTATTGAGGACGCCGAGGCACCATGCGGAAAGCACCAGCAATCCCGTGCCGGGGAAGAGAATGCGCACGATGCGAATCGTAAGCTCGCGCTTTTCGCCGTGGAATCCGGGGGCAACCGCATCGATAAGGTACGGCGTGGCGAGCACGCCGATCAGCACAAGAATCGAGGTGCTCAGCGCCAGCAGAGCGGCTACGGCTCCGGCGGTGCGGCGCGCTTCTTCTTCATCTTCGCGAGCGAGCAGGTTGGCGTACACGGGAATGAAGGAAGCCGAGAGCACGCCTTCGCCGAAGAGGTTCTGCAGGAAATTGGGGATACGCAGGGCGGCCTTGAAAGCATCTGCCGCGTCAGACAGCCCAAAATAGTGGGCAAAAACGCGATCGCGAACCAGCCCGGAGACGCGGCTCAGGAAGATTCCGGCGGCGACCAGGAAAGCGAAGCGTCCGGAGCGGACGCCGTGAGGCGCGGGCGTCGGAGGGGTGGTCACGACGGAAATGACGAAGGGGCCAGCATTAGGCTCGGCGCAATTCATTACAAGAGCTAGGCGCGGAGATGTCAACTTCGATTCTGGGGCGTGTGCGGTGTTGATAGCTTTGGCCGGGGCCAGCCTATGGCGATGAGGCGAGCACGGGATGAAGGGTGATCTGGCTGTCCTTTAGCACGTCGAGGTC
>Ga0302326_10009982_pt1 | contig 20609 bp, 20 predicted proteins | sample Palsa_T0_3_FD_202264 | JGI IMG/M metagenome (GOLD analysis project Ga0302326, IMG submission 202264) | Peat permafrost microbial communities from Stordalen Mire near Abisko, Sweden - Palsa_T0_3 | ecosystem: Environmental > Terrestrial > Soil > Palsa > Peat permafrost | place: Sweden: Abisko...
GTGACCGGCGCCGGCTCCCGATTACGGGAGTCGTCGACCAATTCCACACCCAATGCGAGCCCACGGCCGCGCACATCGCCGATCATCGGCTGGCGCGCACTCAATTCGCGCAGCCCGCTCGAGAACAGTGCGCCAATTCGCTCGGCGCGTTCGATCAGATTTTCATCGGCGATGGCCTGCAACACGGCGCGGCCCGCAGCCGCGACCACTGGATTTCCCGCGGTCGTCTGCAATGCGAACGCAGGCGCATGGTCCATGATATGCCGCGGCCCGATCACGGCCGACAGCGGCAGACCGCCGCCCAGCCCCTTGCCGAACACCACCAAGTCGGGTTCCAGGCCTTCATGTTGGAAACAATGCAGTTTGCCGCTGCGGCCAAGCCCGACTTTAACTTCATCGACGATGATCTGTATGCCGTGACGGCGGCAGCGTTGCTGAATCGCCGCCAGAAACCCCGCCGGCGGCACGATCAGGCCGCCGTCGGCCATCAACGGCTCGATGAAAATCGCAGCCACCTGATCCGGCGGACAGGTCGTGGCGAACTGATAATCCAGCAGCTTCAGAACCTCGCCGGCACTGAAGGTGGGGCGATAGGGGTCCGGATACGGCAGCAGCACCAGCCCGGCACGCGGCAGGCTATGAGTCATCGCAGTGTGACCGCTGACACTCATCGACCCGGAAAGATTGCCGTGATAGGAACCAATGAAGGAGATGAAGCGCGAACGGCCGGTAGCAGCCTGCACCACGCGCATGGCGCAATCATTGGCGTCCGAGCCGGAGTGCCCGAACCAGACGCGCCGCTCGCCGTGCCCGGGCGTGAGCCGCAGCAGATCCTCCGCCAGCGCTACTGCGTTTTCGTTGGGAAAGGCAAGCAGGCTCGCGCCCGCCATGCTGGCGCAGGCCGCAGACACCGCCTGTGTGATTGCCGGGTGACTGTATCCCAGGATGGCAGGGCCAAAGGATGCTGAAAGATCCAGCAGCTGCCGGCCGCCTTCTTCGATCAGACGGTTGCCGCGGCCGCCGATCAGACTCAGCGGCGAGAAGCGCAGGCGCGCGATGTTGGCGATGACGCGGGCATCTCGTTCGCGCAAAGACAGACTCATGCCCGGCTCGAGCAGGGCGGTTCAGCGGAATTGCGGGTCAATCTGCAAGTCCAACGCCACGGCGTGCCGGTTGGTCTCGTTCGCAAGACCGATAATCGCCACCAGTTCTGCATGCTGCTGCGCGCTCAGGCCTTTGCTTCGGGCGGCCGCGCCATGCGAAGCAATGCAGTAGTGGCAGCCGTTGGTGACGCTGACAGCCATGTAAATGAGTTCCTTGGTCAGCGGATCCAGTGCACCCGGACCCATGACTTCCTTGGCGTTGGCCCACATGCGCCGCAGCGACGGCGGATGGTGCGCCAATACCTTCCAATAGTTATTGACCCAATCGGTTTTGCGCGTGGCCATGATGTCGTCATACACCGCCCGCACCTCGGCGCTGGCATCGGCGTACTCGATCGGCGCGGCGGCGCTCACGGAACGCTCCGCCGGCCGCCGGCCAGGCGTCCGATCTCATCCAGCAGCTGCTGCGTCGTGCGCTGGCGGCAATAGCCGCGATTGTTTCGCAGCGACCATTCGTGCCGTTCGGGCGACAAGGTCACGCAGGCATCGGTGGGCACCGTCACCAGATAGCCCAGGTCGCAGGCATCGCGAATCGCCGAATCGACGCATTGATCGGTCAGACAGCCGGCGATGATCAGATAGCGTGCGCCGAGATTGCGCAACACATAGTCGATGTTGGTCGAGATGAACACCGACGAGGAGGTCTTTGGAAACACGATTTCATCGTCCTCAGGCGCAAGCTCCTTGACCATTCTCGCATCCGCGGATCCCTTGGGCACATTGAATCCGGTGATCTTGTAGTCGAGCGAGCGGTCGCGCCCGTCGACGGTCATGCTCTCGATGACCGTGTAGGTGACCTCGATATGCGCACGGCGGCAGGCTTGCTGCAGACGTACCATATTGGGCAGCGCGCTGTGCTCGAGCGTGCGGAAGAAATAGCCATAGCGCTGTTCCTTCTCGGCGGCATCCAGATGGGCGTATTCGCCGCCATGGGGGATGCAGTTGTAGTTCTGTACATCGATGAATAACAGCGCGGTACGGGCGGGCTCGATCTCGATTTCCCGGCTCAGTGGATGGTTCATCGGGCTGCTCCTAAGAAAAGCTGTTCAGCATCGCGCAGCGCGCTGGCGATGCGCCGCGCCCAACCGGACTGACCGGCCTCGTCCAGCAGCAGGTCCTGACGTATTTCGATGGCCACATACGGCAGCTCGCGCGCCTCGGCATGGTAAGGAATGGTGTAGTCGCTCTCCTGGCTGACCGTATAGGGTTCGTTTTCGGCAATCAGCAGTTCGGTTTCACGACGCAGCATGTCGAGCATCAGGCCGGCGAAACGGCGGTCGCGGTTGTACAGCACCGCCGCGTGCATCGCACGGCTGACGCCCTTGTAGAGATTGGTCATGCTGTGCTGAGCGACCAGAATGGTCGGGCGTCCGGCCGCCAGCCGTTCATCGATCAGCGCGCGCAGATGGTTGTGATAGGGATCGAAGATCTCGGCGCGCCGGGCCAGCACCTCCCGCTCGCTCAAGCCGACATTGCCGGGAATCGGGCTCGATTCGGATACCGTCGGGATCGATGTCGCTACTCTGGGATCGCGATTGCAGTCGATCACCAGGCGCGAATAATTCTGCGCCACCAGCGGCGCATCGAGCGCCGCGGCAACCTGGCGCGCTACCGCGAGGCTGCCGATGTCCCAGGCGATATGGCGCTGCAATTCCGAGGCCGGCAGGCCCAGATCGCGCAAGCGCCGCGGGATACGCAGGCTGGCATGATCGACCACGATCACGAAGTTCGACCGTCCTTGCCTTCCGAGCTCAAGGAAGGGGGCTGGCTCGTCGGCGGCCAGCAGCTGGTAGCCGGCGTCAGTAGACTTCGGCATAGCGACGACAGATCTCGCTTTCGTCGAGATTTTCCATGGCCTTGATCTCCGCTCGTTTGAATAACAAATAGGCCGGCAGAACATCGGCTCCAAGCCAGTCGGCGGCGCATTCGCTGGCTTCCAGCAGCCTCAGCGCCTCTTCCAAGCTCGTGGGCAGGGGTTTCGGACTTGTAACATCCATTTCCCGCTGCCGGCGGATGCCTTCCAGGCCGGCCTGCACCAGCATGGCCAGCGCCAGATAGGGGTTGGCGGCGGCGTCGGCAACACGAAACTCGGCATTGAATTGCCGCGCCCGGTGTGTGCGATCGCCGCCAGCGACCGGACAGATGCGCAGTGCCGCGCCGCGATCCAGGGCGCCGACATCGGCGCGCACCGGGGCCCAGCGATTCGGACGCAAACGATAGTACGACGGCACCGAGGCCGCCGTCACGGCACACAAGGCAGGCAGGTGATGCTGAATGCCGGCGATGAATTGGCCGCCTGATCGCGACAGATTCCACGGGCGCTGTTCGTCATACAGGACTGGCTGATTGTCGCTGTCGAGGAAACTCCAATGTATGTGCGTGCCGTTGCTGGTGCCGTTGGGCTCGGGAATCGGCGTGAAGCTGACTCGGTGCCCGAGCCTGAAGGCGACCGCCTGGGCGATCTCGCGCGTGATCACGGCATCGTCGGCAGCACGCAAGCCGGCGGCCGGCGCCGAGGTGACCTCAAACTGCCTCGGTCCGAATTCGGACAGGAACGAATCCGGCACCACTCCGGCCTGGCGCATCGCCGCCAGCAGTGCCTCACCGAACAGCCCCTGGCGGCGGTAGGCATCGAGCTCGTAGGGTTGTGCAGGATGCGCGGCGACCCCGTCGTAGGTGAATTCCTGCTCGAAGCTTGCAAGCAGCCCCAGTCCGGTCTCGCTCCTGAGCCGATCCAGTGCGCGCCGCAGGATATGGCGCGGACAGAACTCCCAGGGCGCGCCATCCAGCGTGCTGATATCGCCGACAAAGAAATATTCCGTGGTGCTGCCGGCGAACGGAACAAACACGCGCGTGGTGGGATCGGGAATCAGCAGTACTTCGCCCGTGGTACCGAACGTGGTCATCTGTATGGGGCCGAAGGCCGATATGAAAATATTGGTGGGCGCAAGGCCGACGCCGCGCTGCAGTCTTGCCGGCAGATCGGCCGCCGGAAAGCTCTTGCCGCGAAAATGCCCCGAGAGATCGCTGGTGCCCACGAACACTATCTGTTCGCGCTCCATCAACAGCTCCTGAGCATATTGAACGCGGCGATCTCATCGCCAATGCCGCACGCAAACGGAGCAATCGCCGGTGGTATCAACGCGTTCTCCCTGCGCGATGAGCACAGCGGGAAGGTTACCATCCTCTGTACAATGCCGGTCAGAAAGCACAGAGGAGAATATCGATGTCCTTGCATGTCAAATCTGTCCTGATGGCGATCGGGATCGCTTTACTGGTCAGTGGGCCGGCAAGATCGGCCGCGCCGAGGGCGGGCAGTCTTGATCGGGCCTTCTCCATCCTGGAGCATGCCGAGTTCGTCGATCTGACCCACGAGTTCAGCCCGGCCACGCCGCATTGGAAAGGCTTCGCGCCCGAAACGATCACCACGCTGTTCACGATTCCCAAGGATGGCTTCCATGCCGAGAGCTTCTGCCATCCCGGACAGTGGGGCACCCACGTCGATCCACCGGCGCATTTTCACGATGGTCTGAAGACCGTCGATCAGATCGATCCCAAGGAATTCCTGCTGCGTCTGGTGGTGCTCGACGTGCATGAGCAGGTCGCGAACAATCCAGACTATGTCGTGACGATGGAGGACGTGAAGCGCTGGGAGCACAAGCACGGCGCGATTCCGGCCGGCGCGTTTGTAGCGCTGCGCAGCGACTGGTCGAAGCGTTGGCCGGACGATGCGGCGATGCAAAACCTCGATGCCGAAGGCGTGGCGCACTATCCGGGATGGAGCAAGCCGGTCCTGCAGTATCTTTACGAGACGCGGAAAATCACCGCGTCAGGCCATGAAACCACCGACACCGACCCCGGTCTTGCGGTCAGCAAGGACGATTATTCGCTCGAAAGCTATATTCTGGGCACCAATCATTTCCAGATAGAGCTTCTGGCCAATCTCGACCAATTGCCCGAGGCCGGCGCGCTGGTCATGGTCACATTTCCGAAGCCGAAGGACGGCACCGGATTTCCGGCACGAGTGGTGGCGCTGCTGCCGAAGCGCTGATCGCCGGCAGCTCACGTACCGAGCCGTGCACGCAGCGCTTCAGCGGCCCTGCTCGCAAGAGCCGGCACGCTCAGTAGGGGCATGCACGCGCGAGCGATTATGGGGCTATGGTATTGACAGGATCCGAGCATATCCTTTAACTGCCGGGCGTTCGCAAGACTCGAGGTGACACGTGGCCTACCGCACCGGAACATGCCGCATGGGCTGGATACTGATTCTGCTGGGCCTGACGGCACTGCCGCTGCTCGCCGAACCGACCGCGTCCGACGATTCTATCCCTACCATGTGGGATCTCGGCGACCTCTATGCCACGCCGCAAGCCTGGAGCGATTCCTTTTCCAGGAGCAAGGCGGCCGCAGACAAGCTCGACAGCTACCGCGGTACGCTCGCCGGCGGCTCGAGCGCGATGTTCACTGCGCTCGATGCCATCTCCGCGCTCAACAAGGAATCCGACCGACTCAGCGTCTATGCCACTCTCAAGGGTGACGAAGACCTGCGCAGCGCCGTCGATCAGGAACGGCGGCAGCAGGCTCAGGCGCTCAGCACGCTGATCGGCGAGAAGACCGCATGGGTGACCCCGGAAATCGTCGCGCTCGGCGCCAGCAAGGTGGACGCATTCGAGCGGGAGCGTAAGGATCTCAAGGACCGGTTCGGGTTTTATCTCGCCGATACGCTGCGCTCCGGACCGCACATTCTCGGCATCGAGGCCGAGGGTGTGCTGGCGGCGGCGGGCAATGTGCTGGCGCAGCCCAGCGCCATCCACGATCAGCTGGCGGACTCCGACCTCCCTTATCCGGAAGTCACGCTGCCGAGCGGTGAAACAGTGCGGCTCGATCAGTCGGCCTATGAAAAGTATCGCCGAGCGAGCGATCGCAACGAACGCAAGCAGGTTTTTGATGCGTTCTGGGGCAGCTGGCACAAGTTCGAGAGTACCGTAGGGGCGACACTGACGACACAAGTCATGGGCGATGTGTTCTCCGCAAAGACGCGCAAGTTCGACAGTGCCTTGTCGGCCTCGCTATTCCACTCGAACATGCCCGATACGGTCTATCGCGCACTGGTCGCACAGACCAATGCCGGACTGCCGACACTGTACCGCTATCTGAAGATGCGCAAGGCGCGGCTCGGCATCAGCGACGATTTGGCTTATTACGACGGCTATCCGCCGATGTTTGCGCTGGCGCAGGCCCCTACGTTTACGGTGGCTGAGTCGGAGCGGATCACCCTGGCGGCGCTGGCGCCCATGGGGCCGGATTATCTGGCGTTGCTGCGCAAGGGATTTGCCGGGCAATGGATGAACGTGCTGCCGCACCAGGGCAAAGCCACGGGCGCCTACATGAACGGTTGGGCCTACGATGTGCATCCGTATCTGCTCTTGAACCACAACAATGATTACCATTCGTTGTCGACGTTCGCGCACGAATGGGGGCACGCGGTGCACACGCAGCTCGCCAACGCGGCCGAACCTTACGAGAAATCGAACTACTCCACTTTCATCGCCGAATCGGCCTCGATCGGCAACGAGATGCTGCTCAACGATTACATGGTCGAGCATGCCAAGACCAAGGCCGAGAAGCTCTATTACCTGGGCGAGGGCTTGGAGTCGATTCGGACCACGTTTTTCCGCCAGGTGATGTTCGCCGAGTTCGAACTGACGATTCACGAGGAAGTCGAACAGGGCCGACCGCTATCGGGTGCGCGTATCAGCGACCTGTATTGCGGACTGCTGAAGCGCTACTACGGCGACGCCCAGGGCGTCATGAAGATCGATCCGGCCTATTGCATCGAGTGGGCGATGGTGCCGCATTTCTATTACGATTTTTATGTATGGCAGTACGCGACCTCGATGGCCGGCGCCGCCGAGTTCACCGACGCGATCCTCAAGCAAGGCGCGACGGCCCGCACACGTTTCCTCGATATGCTGCGAGCCGGTGGCTCAGACTACGCCTATGAACTGTATAAGAAAGCCGGCATCGACATGGCCACCCCCGCGCCCTACCAGGCGCTGGTGGCACGCATGAACCGCCTGATGGATGAGATCGAAGCCTTGGAGAAAAAGAAGTAGCCCCGGTACAGCGGAGATCCAGGCAATGTTTTTTGAGGAATGGATTGGGAAAGCACACTCGCTAGGGGCCAGCGACTTGCACCTGGAAACGGACACCCCGGTGGTGGCAAGAATCCGTGGGGATCTGCAAACGGTCGGTGGCGTCGTGGCGGCTGAGCGTCTGCTGCAGGCTGGCCAGGATCTGTTGGGCGCGGACGGCTGGGCGCTGTTCAAGGCGCGCGGTTCCGCCGATATCTCGGTCGCCATCTCGGGGTTGCGCTGTCGCGCCAGTTTCTTTCAGACAGTTCGCGGGATCGCCATTGCGATACGGCTGCTCGCACCCGTGATCAAGGACCTGCGCGCCTGCAACCTGCACCCGGACTTCCGCAAACTCATCGAAGCGCCCAGTGGGCTGGTCATCATATCCGGGCCGACCGGCGCCGGAAAATCCACCACGCTGGCGGCACTGATCGAGGAGATCAACGCCTCGCGCTCGCGCAATATCGTCACCCTGGAGAGCCCGCTCGAATATATCTTCACCAATAAGCGCTCGTTCATCCGGCAACGTGAGATTCCCACACACTCGCCGAGTTTTGAGCAGGGCATCGTCGATGCATTGCGCGAGAATCCCGACGTATTGGTAATCAGCGAGATGCGCACCCCGGAGGTCATGCGGCTGACGCTCAACGCCGCGGAGACCGGGCATCTGGTTCTGGCGACCATGCATTCGGCCAATTGTGCCGAGGCGCTCAGCCGGCTGTGTATGTCATTTCCTCCGGAGATCCAGGCGAGTATTCGTGCGCAGCTTGCAGACTGCCTGGTTGGCGTGAGCTGTCAGCGTCTGGATTTCCTGAGCGCCCACCGTCTGCGGGTGCCGCGCTGCGAGCTGCTGCTGCCCAGCTCCGGGGCCAAGGGGACTATCCGCTCCGGCAATCTGACCCAGTTGGCTAATGTGCTGCAGTCCGGCGGCGATGAGGGCATGTGGACCTTCGATCGCTACCAGCGTTGGATCGAGCAGGTCAGCGACTGGGCCAGGCCCGCACCGGTGCCGGCATCGCGTCCAGCGGCGGATGCAAAGGCGACCACCTTTGTCAGCCACGGCCCGGCCGTGAAAGCCGTGCCACCTGCCAAGCCCGTGCCGGCCGCGAAGCCCCCAGTGACGAATGCAGTGCCGGCTGCCAAGTCGGCCACCGGCGAGGATGTCATTGAGGTTCCTGCCGAGGAGCTGGGCCTGGCGGAACTCGCTGAGCTGGCCAGAAAGGTCGCAGAGAGAAAGCCTTGAGGACTGACCGGCCTCAGAGCGGCCGCGGTCAATCCCCATGAGCTGGAATCCGGCGCAGTACCAGAAGTTCGCGCAGCCCCGGCTGCGTCCGGCGCTCGAGCTGCTCGCGCGGGTCGAACTCGAATCACCGGCGTTCGTCTACGATCTCGGCTGCGGCACCGGTGCGCTGACCAAGATCATGGCCGAGCGTTGGCCCCATGCCACGGTCACCGGCATCGACAGTTCAAGCGACATGCTCGAACGCGCGGCCAGCGGATCGCCCAACCTTCGCTGGCTGCGGCGCGACATCGCCGGCTGGAAACCGCACGAGGCGCCGAATCTGATCTTCTCCAACGCGGCATTGCATTGGTTACCCGATCACGAACGGGTACTGCCGGCATTGCTGAAGTCTCTGGCGCCCGATGGTGTGCTGGCGGTGCAGATGCCGAGAAATTTTTCGGCGCCATCGCATCTGGCGATCGGCGAAACGGTGCGTGCGGGGCCGTGGCGCCCACGGCTCGAACCGCTGTTGCGCGAATCTCCAGTGGCCGATCCGATGTGGTACTTCGAGCTGCTGAGCTCCGCAGGCGCGGAGGTCGATTTATGGCAGAGCGAATACTTTCAGGTTCTGCGAGGCGAAGACCCGGTCAAGGAGTGGACCAAGGGCACCTGGCTGCAGCCGTTTCTGCAGGCACTTCATGAGCACGAGCGCGGCGCCTTTGAGGCGGCCTATGCCAAGCGGGTTGCGGCGGCTTATCCGAAGCGAGCGGACGGTACCACCGTATTCCCGTTCCTGAGGCTTTTCTTCGTTGCGCGCCGCGCACCATGAACCGCGCTGTCAGACGTACTGGGCCTCGCCATTGCCGAACGACCAGTCTGCCTTATCCACTTCGACCAGATTGATGAAGACGTCCTCGCGCCGCAGCCCCAGGCCCGCGTGCAGGCCGTCGGCGACCGCTCGGTAAAAGCGCTGCTTGGTCTCGACCGATCGACCCGCATTGAGGGTGATCTGCAAAAAGATGCATTCATCCGAACGCTGAACGCCCAGATAGTTGCGGCTGTAGTTCAATCCTGTGGCCGCATGTTGCGTGATGATTTGAAACCGGTCGTCTTTGGGGACCGCGAGCGCCTCGATCATCGCCCGGTAGACGATGTCGCCCACTTGCGTGCCGTATTCCGGGGTTTTTCCATCAGCCAGATCAATGCGGACCAGCGGCATGGCGGGCAATCCTTATAGTGAGTCTGCCACCGGCGCGGGCGGCAGTGAGGCTGTGGGCACAAATGCAAATTCGGCGCCGTGCCTGTCGAGCAGCTTGCGCGTAAACAGGAAAGAAAGCCCGGCGAGGAAGCACACGCTGCCTGAGATCCAGAACGCAGCGCTGTAGTTGCCGGAGGCGGTACGAATGGCGCCCGCCCCGAGAGCCGCCAGTGCCGCTCCGAGCTGATGCGCGGCGGCGATCCAGCCGAAGATGACGCCGGCATTCTGGCGACCGAACAGATCCGACGCCAAGCGCACGGTCGGCGGCACGGTCGCGACCCAGTCCAGTCCATAGAAGATTGCAAACCATTTGAGCTCGGAGTTGCCGTGAGCCAGGGTGTAGGGAAGACACAGCAACGACAGGCCGCGCAGGAAATAGTAGATAAACAGCAGATATCGACTGGGGAAGCGATCGGTCAGCCATCCGGAGGCTGTGGTGCCGACAATATCGAATATACCCATCACGGCGAGCAGACCCGCAGCGCGTACTTCGGGGATTCCGAAGTCGTGGCAGGCCGGAATCAGGTGCGTACCGATCAGGCCGTTGGTGCTGGCACCGCAAACAAAGAAGCTGCCCGCGAGCACCCAGAACGCCGGGGACTTGCGCACCAGGCGCAAGGCCTGCAACGGCGCCAACGATACCGGAGGTGGCGGCGGCGCAACCCCTGGCGTAACGACTCTTCCATAGGGCGTCAGTCCCAGCTCTGACGGACGATCGCGCATCAGAGCAAACACCAGCACGAACACCACGGCCGCGCCAGCGGCGACCACCAGCGCCACGCTGCGCCACCCGGAAATCTCGAGCAATCGAGCGAGCAGCGGCAGGAACAGCAATTGACCGGTGGCGTTGGCCGCGGTCAGCACCCCGAGCACCAGCCCGCGTTGACGATCGAACCAGCGATTGGCGATTACCGCGGCCAGCACCAGCGCGGTCACCCCGGTACCCGAGCCCACGCAGACTCCCCACAACAGCAGCATCTGCCACTGCGAAGTCATGACGGCGGTCAGGGCTACGGAACCGGCAAGCAGTGCCAGAGCGCACAGCACCAGGCGGCGCAGTCCCCACCTGTCCATCAGCGAGGCCGCGAACGGACCGATCAGCCCGAACAGCACCAGATTGACCGCAATGGAGACCGAGATCGCGGCGCTGGTCCAGCCGAACTCGGATTCCAATGGCACCATGAGCACGCCGGGCGTGGCGCGAATGCCTGCAGTGACCAGCAGCACCAGGAAGGTCACGCCGGCGATCACCCAGGCGTAATGCAGGCGCGGCGCTCGCGAACCGGTGCTCATGGCCCTCTGCCGTTGGTGCGGTGCTAATGGTGAGCGGGTATGCTAACATTATTGATGTGCATACATCAATGACCGCCGGATAGTGAGCAGCAATACCCTGACGCGTCCGTGTGCCTGCAACAGCGTGCGCAAAACCGCACGTGTGCTGGCACGCCTGTTCGATGCCGCGCTGGCGGACTCGGGTCTGAATATTACCCAGCTGGCCGTGATGCGTGCCGTGCTGAGGCATCCGCATGAACCGCTATCGCGAGTGGCCGAGGATCTGGCGATGGACCGCACCTCGCTCTATCGTGCACTGGCGAGTCTGGCAAAGCAGCACTGGATTACGCTCAGCGATGGCGCCGATAGCCGCTCGCGCACCGCGGCAGTCACCAGACAGGGTCAGGCGGCACTGGCCAGGGCGGAACCCGGCTGGCACAGTACCCAGCATGCAGTCATCGAGCGCTTCGGCGCCGCGCAATGGCAATCCCTGGCCGCGGAATTGCAACGCCTGGCCGATTGCGCCGGCGACGTCAAAACCTGATGATGACGCATGACCTGGCAGACGTTCTGGCTATTCGTGCCGGTAACTTTTGTGGTATCCGCGACACCGGGACCCAACATGCTGCTGGTCATGAGCCATGGTGCGCGCTTCGGATTTCGCGCTGCAGTGGCGACGATGACCGGTTGCCTGAGCGCGCTGCTGCTGATGATGACTATTTCGGCCGCGGGCCTGGGCGCATTGCTGCAGGCTTTTCCGTCGGTGTTCGATGCTCTGCGCTGGCTCGGCGCCGCCTACCTGGTTTACCTCGGTATCAGGAGCTGGCGCGCGCCGGTGCTTGACACGGCGGTGGATGCGCGGCGAATGCGCGAGCTTCCCGCCAAATCAGCGGCGCTGTTTCGCCAGGGGGTGCTGGTCGCGGCAAGCAATCCCAAGGCCATATTGTTCGCAGCGGCGTTTCTGCCGCAGTTCATTCATCCCGATCAGCCGAAGCTGCCGCATTTTGCGATTCTGCTGCTGACCTTTGCCGTGATCGAGGTCGGCTGGTACCTGGTATACGCCGGCAGCGGCCAGCGGCTCGCGAGCTATTTGCACCGCGCCGCGGTGTTGCGTGGTTTCAATCGGCTCACGGGCGGCGTATTCATAGGTTTTGCCGCGTTGGTAGCTGCCGTGCGCGATTGAGGCACCGGAGCATGGAAAAAATAGCAGGCACGGTCGAACGTATTGTGGTCGGCGCGCTGATTGCGCTGGTCATGGCGACCATTCTGTTTGGCACCGTGGTGGTGGCCTGGTCGCTGGCGCAAGATGTGTTGCAGACCCGCGAACTGGTGGCCGAGCCACGAGTGCTGTTCGATGTATTCGGTCTGATCGTGGCCGTGCTCGTGGGTGTGGAGCTACTCAAGATCCTGCGTCACCTGCTGCTCGCGCATGAGGTGAATACAGTGCTGGTGGTGCAGACGGCGCTGATCGCGTTGTGTAACAAGGTGATTACCTTGAATCTGGCCGAGGCCTCCTGGACCACGCTGCTGGGCGTCGCCGGGCTGATCGTGGCGTTGGCCGCGGCCCTGTACGCGCAGCGGGGCCAGCCGTCGTGAGGGGCATCTTTCAGCCGCCTGCGATGCTGTCGAGTGGCAGCCATTCCCTGCCATCGAACCGTATCAGGAACAGTTGCTTGATGGGCTGGTAGTCGCGCGGGCTGGTCTTGATGCGAATGCCAGGACGCAGCATGCCAATGGTCAGGTCGAGGTTGGCGGCCTGCGCCATGAGATTGGCGCGGCTGAGGTCGTCGCCGCACTGTTTCAGCACCGCGACCAGTGCCTCGGCGCGCTCGTAGCCTGAAACAATCAACTGATCGCGCGGGTTGGCCTCGGGATCGTATTTGCCCATCCAGTCCAGGAAATCGCGCACCTCCGGGTCGCGATCCGCGCGGCTGTGCAGCCAATTCCTGGAGCGCGCATTGCTGATGACGCCCGCTGCCTTTTCGAGTCCGATCGGCTCGAGAAACGCCGCTACCGAAAGCGATGCGTTCGGTATGAACTGCAGTGGATGCCAGCCGATGTCGTAGGCCCTGCGAATCGCGGTGCTCGCCGTGACCCCCCAAGCCAGATCCACGAACACATCAGCTCCTGAGTTCTTGAGTGTATCGACCTGGCTATCGATGCTGCGGTCGGCGAGGCGGTAGCTGGCCTGTTGCACGATCATGGCCGTGGCCCGCTCGCCCAGCCCGTCGCGCAAGCCCTGGTAGTACTCCTGGCCCGCGGCCGAGTCCTCATACAGCACTGCGATTTTCGCCGTGGGCTTGTTCTGCAGCAGGTACTTGGCGTAGGCCTGTCCCTCGGTGCGATAGGAGGCATAGAACCCCATGGTCCAGGGAAAATGCGCCGGATCGTCGAACACCGCCGAGGAGGTCTGGACGAACAGCTGCGGAATTTTATGCTCGTTGGCATAGATGCGAATCGCGAGGTTGCCGTCCGTGCCGAAGGAGCTGAACAGTGCCAGCACCGCATCCTGCTCCACCAGCTGCTGGGCGAGCGCGAGCGTGCGGGCGGGATCCGAACCGTCGTCGACGCTGATGAAATTGATCCGGCGGCCATTGACCCCGCCGCGATCGTTGATCATGTGGAAATAGGCTGCCTCGGCGTGCGCCACGGCGCCGTAGTCCTGGGATGCACCGCTGTACGGGGCAATATTGCCGATCCGGATTTCGGTGGCGCTGGCGCCCGGGTCGTAAATCGCGGCGCCGCGCACCGCTCCCGCCAGAGCCAAGCCCGCAGACAGCAGCGCCGCCAATCTAGTCATCGTGCCGCCGGATCATCGTGCTGCCAGAGTCTAGGGCACTACCAACTCAGCTGCAGCGAAACATAGGGTCCGTGTTGCGAGCGCTTGTCGGCGATGTTGCCGAGGTCTGCATAAGCGCCGGTCAGCGACAGATACTTCACTGGAAAATAGGCCAGGAACGCGTCCTTGAAATCCTGCTCGCGGAACGCCGACAGGTTGTTCGGCTTCTGCCGGTATTCGCCGCCCAGCACCAGTTCATCGGTCACGAATACGCCCACGCTGGCTTCCGCCATCAGATGATAACCGCCCTGATCGCCGCCGAAGCCCAGCAGCCCCATTTGATTGGCCTCGGTGGCACGCAGCGTCAGGTCGGTGAGCCAGCTGCGCCCAAAGGGGCCGGCCAGCCACACTTTGGTCGCGGCAATGTAGTAGTCGACGCCATCGGCATGCCTGGCTCCGAGCAGCTTGGGAACGGTGTCGAAGTCGCTGTTGTGCTTGCATTGCAGGCCGAGCGCGACTTGCGGCCACCAGCGATCCTGATCGATCACGGCATCGCCGAGCACACGCACTTTGGCGCCCACTATGGTCTGGCTGATGGTGTCGCCCGGGACAGTCGTGCCCAGATCGAAGTGCTGGCGGTCGAGGGACAATTCCAGGCGATTGCGGATGCCCAATGCGACCCCACAGCTCTCGAGAGTGAAATCGCTGGGGCTCACACGTGTGCACGCGGCACTGGCGCCGATCTGCTGATCGGTGCCGAGCCCCGCTATGAGCGCCCACGGGGTCAGGCCGCCGCCGGCGCTGCCTTCGATTTCCATGATGCCGCCGGTCGCGAGCAATCGGTCTCCGGCGTGTCCGGTACCCGGCGTTCCCAGCAGGCAGCCAAGCATGAGCAACGCCACGCGCGGGCCGCGCGTTGGCGTAGAGGCGCTCGTCATGAGCGCATTGTGGCTTATGTCACCCAGGGTTACGCACGGGCCACCTCACAGTTCGCCGTAGAGGGCTGTGATCCACTTAACGCCGTCCCAGCGGCGCTGCTCCTATCATCTGTCAAATGCGAGTCATACCCGTGGTAGGTCGTAGGTGCTCATTTGCGCTGCTGCTGTTGATGCTGCCGCTCTGCGGGGCGCCGCTCGCAGCGCCCGACACCTTGTATATGCGCATGGGCGGTGAGCCCGTGGTGCGCGCCGTGGTGTCCGACACCTTGGATGGCGTAGTAGCCGATCACAAGCTCAAGCGTTCCTTTGCCGAAGTCGATGTGGCGCGGATCAAGCGGCTGCTGGCCGAGCAGATCTGCCAACTCGCCGGCGGCGGCTGCCGCTACAGCGGTGATTCCATGCGTGAGGCGCACGGCGGACATCAGATTTCCGAGGCGGAGTTCTACGGTATGGTTCAGATACTTCGCGACAGCATGCGCCGCCACAACGTCGGCCTGCGCGAGCGCAACGAATTGCTGGCATTGCTCGCGCCCATGGAGCGCGACGTGGTCGACATTCCGGCGCCGCGCGCGAACGCCGATCCCTAGACCTGTCATGCGCGCCAGTCTCGCCCTTCTGCTATGCGCTGCGGCCGGCGTGGCCCAGGCGGCGGATCTGCGCGTGAGTGTGGTCGATGGTGCCAACCTTCCAGTTGCCGATGCCGCCGTTTATGCAACCCCACGCGTGCCGGTGCCCCACGGTGCCTTGCCGAGGACCGCGATCGATCAGGTGCATCGTGCGTTCGTGCCGCTCGTGAGCGTGGTGCAGGCCGGCACGCCGATCGCCTTTCCCAATAGCGACAACATTCGCCACTCGGTGTATTCGTTTTCCCCGGCCAAGGTGTTCACATTGAAGCTGTATGCCGGCACGCCGAGCAATCCGGTGCTGTTCGATCAACCCGGCATCGTGGTTCTGGGTTGCAACATTCACGACACCATGGTGGCTTGGGTGCTGGTGGTCGACACGCCGTACTTCGTGCGTACTGCGGCCGACGGCAAGGCGACGTTGTCGGGCTTGCCGCCCGGAGACTATGAGCTGCGCGCCTGGAACAACTCGATGGCGCAGGAGCAGGCCGGAGAGCCAGTGCGCATCGGCGGCGATGCGTTGAGTCCGCGGCAGCTGCGGGTCGACGGCCAGTCGCTCGCGACGGTGCACTGATGCGCCTGAACACACTGCGTTCGAAAATGGTGGTGTTTCTGGTGGCGCTGCTGGGCATCGTCCAGATTACCGTATTCGCGCTGGTCAACACCGCGACCACCAACGCCGCCCGCACCAAGATCGACGATGAACTCACGGTCGGCGAGAAAGTGTTCGCCAGCGACTTGAAGCAGAATGCCGACCGATTGGCGCAGGCGGCGACCGTGCTGGCCTCGGACTTCGCGTTTCGCGAGGCCATTGCCACCGGCGACGGCGCTACCGTGGATTCGGCGCTGGAGAATCACGGCGCGCGCGTCAAGGCCGCGGTGGTGCTGTTCGTCGATCTGCAGGGCATGGTGGTCGACGATACGCTGCGTGTGGGCGCGGCGCCGCGGCGTTTCGAGTTTCAATCGCTGATCGCACAGGCGAAAAGCGCCGGCCAGGCGGCGGCCATCGAAACCCTCGATCAACGGGTGCTGCAGTTGGTGGCGGTGCCGGTGCAGGCGCCGCTGTCGATCGGGTGGATCGTGATCGGCTTTCCGGTCGATCAACCGCTGGCCACGCAACTGCGCAATCTGACCGGGCTGCAGGTGTCCTTCGTTACCGAACAGGACGGCCGCTGGAATATTCTTGCTTCGACCCTGAGCACGGATCAATCGCAGACGCTGACAGCCCGCTTACCCTCGTACCGGCAGGCGCTGCTGACGCGCGTGATCTCCATGCCGCAGCAGCATCAGCTGCGCGTGGTGCCGTTGGGAGAGAGCGGCAGCCAGCACTTCGTGGCGGTGCTGCAACGCCCCATCGACGATGCCATGGGCAGCTTTCGCATGCTGACTGCGAAGCTGGTGGTGCTGGGTCTGTTCAGTCTGGCCTTGTCCATCACCGGCAGTGTGCTGATAGCAGTGGGTATTACCCGCCCCATCGACGCCCTGCTGCAGGCGGTCAAGCGCATGCGCGGCGGCGATTATTCCATTCCGATTGCAATCCATCGCGGCGATGAGATTGGAATCCTGGCGCATGGACTCGATCACATGCGCGCCGGCATCGCCGAGCGCGAGCAGCGAATTCTCAAGCTCGCGTACGAGGACTCGTTGACGCAGTTGCCCAATCGCTCGCAGTTCAGCGAGCGTCTGCAGCGCGAGATTGTGAGCGCCGGCGAACAGCACCGTATGCTGGCGATCTTCGTCATGGATCTGGACCGCTTCAAATATGTCAACGATACGCTCGGTCACAGCGTCGGCGATCACGTTCTGCGCGAGGTCGCGGTGCGCTTGCGCAACCTGCTGCCCGAGGATGACTGCGTCGCGCGCCTGGGGGGCGATGAATTTGCGGTGCTGGTGCCCACCGGCGACGAGGAGCGGGTCGTAAGTCTGGCCAAGAGCATTATCCTGGCGCTGGAGCAGCCCATCGATTTCGCGGGCCAGCCGCTCGATGTAGGCGCCAGCATCGGCATTGCGCTGTATCCGTCGCATGCTTTGGATGCGCAAACGCTGGTGCGAAACGCCGACATCGCCATGTACGTGGCCAAGCGCAACCGCAGCGGTTACACGCTCTATGACCCGCATTACGACACCACTCAGCAGCAGCATCTGTCGCTGCTGGGCGAGCTGCGGCGCGCGGTCGAGCAGGGCGAACTGCGGCTGTACTACCAGCCGAAGGTGACCCTGAGCTCCGCCGGCGTGCATGCCGCCGAGGCGTTGATTCGCTGGGTGCATCCGGTGCGCGGCATGGTGCCGCCGGGACTGTTCATACCGTTTGCCGAGCACACCGGCTATATCAAGATACTCACGCGCTGGGTGTTGTCCGAGGCGATTCGTCAGTGCGGGGTGTGGATGCGCCAGCACATGGACATCGAGATTTCGGTCAATCTGTCGGCGCGCGATCTGATGACGCGCGATTTGCCGGAGCTCATCAGCGCGCTGCTGACCGAGCATGGTGTGCCGCCTCATATGATCTGCCTCGAGATCACCGAGAGCGGATTCATGGAAGACCCGGCGCACGCGCAGCGGGTGCTGGACCGCCTGTCGGCCATAGGCCTGCGCCTGTCGATCGACGACTACGGCACCGGCTATTCCTCGCTCAGCTACATCATGAAATTGCCGGTCAACGAGCTCAAGATCGATCGCGCGTTCGTGTCCAACATGTCCGAGGACGCCGACATGATGACCATCGTGCGTTCGACCATCGAACTGGGCCACAGCCTGGGTCTGAAGGTGGTCGCCGAGGGCATCGAGGATCCCAAGGGTTACGCACTGTTGCGCAGTCTGGGTTGCGATTTTGCTCAGGGCTACTACATCAGCCCGCCCATGCCGGCCGAGGCGCTGCCGGGATGGCTCAATGGCAGTATCGCGATTCGCCGCCTGCCCGAGGCCATGATCGCACAGGCACTGGCCGAGTCGGGCGAGTCGTCTTTGTCGGCGGCGGGCTAAGCCTGATTCATTGCGCGTTGCGCTTGTGCTGGTGCTCGAGCGAGTACAGGCGCAACACCGTGACCGCGAGCGCCATGACCACCGGTCCGATGATCAGACCGGACAGGCCGAGGACTTTCAATCCGCCGAACAGCGCGATGAACATCAGCAGCGCCGGCATGGCAGCATCGCCCACCAGGCGCGGCCGGATCAGGTAATCGCTCAGTCCGACGACGAACAGCGCGCCCCAGGCCAGTTCAACGGTGCCCTTGGCCGGGTGCCCGATCGCGAACAGATACAGCCCGGCCGGAATCCAGACCAGCATCGTGCCCACGGCCGGTATCAGCGAAGCCAGCGCCGTGGCGATGCCGAAGAACAGCGGCTGCGGCACGCCGGTCACCCAGAAACCGATGGTGGCCAGCAGCCCCTGCGCAAGCCCGGTGAGAACCGTGCCGGAAACGGTCATGCGCCCCACACGCCGGAACTCGGCCAGCAGACCTCGCGTGTGTTTTGGGTCCAGCGGCGAGACTACCACCAGGCCCGTGACCATGCGCGGCCAATAGCGCAGCACCAGATGCATGGTCAGCACCGCGAAAAACAGATCCAGCAACGCTGCGAACGCGCCCGAGGCCAGCGAGCCTGCAATCGCGGCCGAGCTTGACGCGATCTCGCCGGCGCCGGCCTCCAGGCGCGCAGTGATGCTGGCGGTGGAGATGCCGAAGCGTTCGAGCCAGCTGGTGGCGCCGTCCACCCAATTGCTGAGCTCGCCGCCAGCGTGCAGCTGCGCGCGCACGGTGTTGGCGAGATCGACAGCTCGCGTCACGAAGTGCGTCACGAACGCGCTCAACGCACCCACAATGATCGCGGTCGAGGCGACTATAGTGACCAGCGAGGCGGCTACGGGACGATCGCTGCGCCGAACCAGCAGCGTGTACAGTGGTTCGAGTGTGAACGCCATCAGCGTCCCGAGCACGATGCCGGTGGCGAATGGCAGCGCCAGCCAGACAATGGTCAGTACGGCGCCCAGCGCGAGCCAGCCGAGCGCGCGCCGCGCGCTTAGCATGGCCATCGCCCGCGCGACCCGCTGTGCGCCTTGCTGGGCGTGCGACTTCGGTTGCTACTTTCGCGGGCGTGCCTCATATGGGCTGGGCAACTTACGCTAATTCCACAATCATGTCAGTGTCTTAAGCACTCGCGCCCGATGCGCGACGCGCCAAACCACGCGCTATACAATGACTGCCGAGCACCATGCCGGACGCAGATACTGAAGTCTTTCGATCCGCCGTCCAGGCAGATTGCCACGACCGCGCCTTCATGCTCTGGGCGGTGGGGGTCGCGAGCGCCATTCACTTCGATGGCACGCAGTATCTGCTGTCGGTAGCCTCACCGGACAGTGCATTGGCGCAAGCGCATCTGCGCTCATACGCCAGGGAGAGCCGTCCAGCGCCGCCGCCTCCCGGACCGCCGCGCGTGTACCCCAACGCCTGGACCGGCTGCGCGCTTTACGTCGCCGTGCTGCTGGGCGTGGGGCTCGCGATCTCGAACGGCTGGTGGAGACTCGATGCGTTTGAACTCGGCGCGCTCGATGCAGCGCGCGTGCAAAGCGGGCAATGGTGGCGAGCCTGGACCGCGCTGACGCTGCACCTGGACAGCGCTCATCTGGCCGCGAATCTCGCCGCGGGCGTCTGGTTCGGATTTCTGGCGGCGCGGCAGATCGGCGCTGGCAGCGCCTGGATTCTGATCGTAATCGGAGCGGGGTTGGCCAATCTGTTCGAAGGCCAGTTCGGCCCATCCACGCACCGTGCTGTAGGCGCCTCGACCGCTGTCTTCACGGCGCTGGGTCTGCTGGCAGCGCATTCGTGGCGTGCGCGTTTTCATATCCCGCAGAGATGGGCGTTGCGTTGGTCGCCGCTGGTCGCCGGCGCAGTGCTGCTGGGCTGGTTCGGCTCGGCCGGCGAGGGCACCGACATCGTCGCCCATGCGCTGGGATTTGTGTTCGGCTGTGTGCTCGGTGCCTGGGTGGCATTGCCGGCGGTACAGCGCGCGTTCGATCGCGTGCCGCAATGGCTCGCCGGTGCCGCGGCGCTGGCCGCGATCGGGATCGCCTGGGTGTGCGCATTGTTGCGCGGCTGACGCGCCGTCAGCGCGCGCTGCTGCTACGGCTCAGTGCCAGGCGAAGATCGCGGCGCCGAGTATCGAACCCTGATTGGGCTGCTGGATCAGCACCGCGGCTTCGGTCGCATCCGCGGGCAGCGAGGA
>Ga0302326_10009985_pt1 | contig 20608 bp, 13 predicted proteins | sample Palsa_T0_3_FD_202264 | JGI IMG/M metagenome (GOLD analysis project Ga0302326, IMG submission 202264) | Peat permafrost microbial communities from Stordalen Mire near Abisko, Sweden - Palsa_T0_3 | ecosystem: Environmental > Terrestrial > Soil > Palsa > Peat permafrost | place: Sweden: Abisko...
GGCAACCTCAACGATCTCCGAGCCGTTCTGGGCAACGACACAGCGATCAAGGCGTATCGGGATGGGCAGCTTCCCTTTCCGGAAGGCACAATCATCGCCCGGATCGCCTGGAGTTACGTCCCCTCGGAGGAAAACAACAAATCCTTTGGCCGTGCCCAATCTTTCGTTCCCGGGCCCCCCACAGCTTCATACCTCCAGTTTATGGTTAAGGATTCAAGAAAGTACGCCGCGACGGGCGGCTGGGGTTACGCTCAATTCGATAAGGACGGCAAGCCTGCCGACGAGGCGACGCTAAAACCCTGCTTTCCCTGTCACGAGCCTAACAAAGGTCGCGACTATATCTTCACGCGTTACACACCTTAATGAATGGATTTCAGGAGAGGCCCAATGAGTGCAAATTCCAGATCTCAAGTGCTAGCCCCCGAAAGCCCTCTGCCGGCCAGCGCCGAACAGCGGTTGAAAGAACTTAATATCAAGCTGCCGACGCCGCCTGAGCCGTTCGGTACGTATGCGAAAGCGGTGCAGACGGGCAATCTCCTTTTTCTGACCGGGATGCTTCCCACGGAAGGTCGCGCAGCGAAGTTCATTGGCCGCGTCGGCGCGGAACTCGATGTGGAAACGGGATGCAAGGCGGCCTACCTCGCGACACTCAACGTCCTCGCGGTCGCGCGGGAGCATCTGGGATCGCTCGACAAAGTTACGCGGATCGTCCGGCTCGGCGTGTCGGTAGCCACTTCGGGAGATTTCCGTGATCAGCCAAAAGTCGCTGATGCGGCTTCTGAGTTGTTGCAGGATGTATTTGGAAAGGATAAGAATCCTTGCCGCCTGGTGTATGGCGTGGCAAGTCTTCCGCTGGGAACGCCCGTCGAGCTAGAGGTTATTTTCGAGGTGACTTAAAGGCGCTGTCGTTCTGACAACATGAAATTGGCCAACAACACCATAAGGAGAAATGTATGTCGCATCAATGGACGGATTTATTTCCATCCTCAGCAATGGGAAGTTGACGCGAGATAACGTGGGGCCGCACAAGGATCTGCTCGCCTCGTTCCCTTACGTCGGGGCGCCGCACAAGGTGCGATCGGCGGGTCTGGTGGCCGCCTAAGCAACACTTACATACGCGGGTGCCAGTGCCCACTCGCTTGAACGGAGCCAAGCAAATGCGCCGTTTCACTTCTCACTGTCGGATTCGGACGCTCGAGGCCACTTGCGTGAGTCTCGTGGCTTCTATCATGCTCGCATCATTTCAATTGCTCGCCCAAGGTCATGTCTCGGGAAAGGAACCTTCCATGAAATATCCGACTTTTTATCGCACGACAAAGATCGACGGAATCTCTATTTTCTACCGGGAGGGTGGTCCGAAAGACGCGCCGACGATTCTTTTGCTGCACGGACTTCCCTCTTCATCGCGGATGTTCGAGCCGCTCTTTGCGCGGCTTTCCGATCGCTATCATCTTATTGCTCCTGATTATCCAGGATTCGGGCACAGCGAATGGCCCGATCCAAAACAATTCGCGTACACGTTCGATCACTGCGCCGAAATCATGAATCACTTTACCGAAGCGCTTGGCCTTTCGCGCTACACGCTTTACATGCAGGATTACGGTGGTCCTGTCGGTTTTCGCATGATCCTGGCGCACCCGGAGCGTGCAGAATCGCTCATCGTGCAGGATGCTGTGTCTCATAACGAAGGCCTGGGCGTGAATTGGAAGACGCGACGCGCCTTTTGGGCCGATCGCGCTACGAACGAAAGCGCGTTGCGCACAAATCTGATTTCGCTGGCTGCGACGCGTACGCGCCATGTCGGAAACGATCCGAACGTGGATCGCTACGATCCCGATCTATGGACCGACGAGTTCGCGTTTCTGAGTCAGCCCGGCCAAGCCGAGATTCAGAGCGACATGTTTTACGACTATCGGACCAACGTTGACGCCTACCCGAAATGGCAAGCGTGGATGCGCGAGAAGCAGCCGCGCCTGCTGGTGATCTGGGGTAAGTACGACCTCTCGTTCGATCCCGGCGAGCCGGAACGCTATCGTAAAGATGTTCCGAAGGCTGAAGTTCACGTTCTCGACGCGGGCCATTTCGCCTTGGACACAGCGGCAGATGAAATTGCCGGATTGGTCCGTGACTTTGTCGGCGCTTCACGCTGAGGATTCAGGTCGCGGCATGCTTGCCTGCGCCCGCTATCATAAGTCCTGATGGTCCCAGTCCTGCCTGAATCACTTTTTCCTGTCCGGGTTCGCTTCGCGATCCGCACATTCTTCCAGAAAGCCGCATATCGGGGTGGCCAGCGGCCGGCTCGAAAATTGCCAGGACCTCTCGTAACGACCTCGCGGAAGTCACGCTGAATCGTTCCACATTGATTTTTGTCAACATTCTCCACTTCCATTCATGCGGTTGATTTCGAACGTTGCAGTCCCTTACCTAGCTGGCGCGCGCCAAGCGGCCTAGTTCCAGCATTTTATTTGCGTCAATCTTCAAGCCAGCTGCCGCCACGTTTTCTTCGAGATGTTCAACTCGCGAAGTTCCTGGGATTGGTAGCATGACTGGAGATCGCGCGAGCAGCCACGCCAGAGCCACCTGTGAGGGTGTCGCCTCTAGTTGTGCAGCTACGTGACGGATGGGGCTGTCTGCTCCGGAGACTCGACCGGCCGCCAGCGGAAACCACGGAATAAAGCCCAACTTTTCTTTTTCGCAATACTCGAGAACGTCTTCCGATCCGCGGTCGGTGACGCTATAACGATTCTGGACGCCCACAATTGGAACAATCGTTCGCGCATGCTGAATCTGGCGCACGCTCACTTCCGACAAACCGATGTGTTTGATTTTCCCCTGGGCCTGCAAATCCTTTAGCGTGCCGATCTGATCATCAGCCGGCACCTTCGGATCGATTCGATGCAACTGATAGAGATCAATCCGGTCGAGGCGCAACCGGCGCAGACTGCCTTCGCAAGCAGATCTCAGGTGTTCTGGCTTGCCATTTTCAACCCATTGGTTCGGACCTGGTCGCGCGTAGCCGCCCTTGGTGGCGATCACCAACCCTGCCGGATACGGGTACAGAGCCTCGGCAATGATCTCTTCACTCACTCCTGGACCGTAGGAGTCCGCAGTGTCGATGAAATTGATTCCCAATTCGACAGCGCGTCGCAGAACGCAGACGGCCTCAGCCCGATCTACGGGCTCGCCCCAAACGCCATCTCCCGTGACTCGCATCGCGCCGTATCCCAATCGTGTTACCCGGAGATCGCCTCCGATCAGGAATTCGCCAGCCTTTTTGGCAGGTGCCTGGTCCCGCTGCATTACAGGCTTGTGATTCTGCATATGTTTCTCCTTCCGTCCGTGATGAAGATTGATTTTCGAACTGCTCCTTTCTTTGGAGTAGCACGATCTCACCCACGTTGCAGAAAATTCACCTCCACATCTATTGAACACTGAAGCTACCAGCCGATTTTCCGTCAGAGTGGCTTCAAGTTCCTGCGGTATCGAAATGGTCCAATCATGCCGCGCAAGCCCTTGAAGCCGGTGTGATCCAACGTGAGACGTGTGCCTTCAGGCACAATATTTCCTCCACCGGCGAAGCGGCGGTGACAACAAGGCCAGTACCCGGGTTGCATAAATAACGATCAATCCAAACTCAGATCCGGCGACGGAACTTGGTCGCCGGATTTTTGTTGGACCATCCCCCAAATTAGTTCTGGCTCAATAATTCTCAGGAAACTGAAAGGGCGTTTCGCGACATTTTCGCGCTCAGTGCCACAGCGTTTGGAATTGCAGCCCCGAAGGCGGTGTTATCAAATATGCACCAAATGTCGGCGCTCGCAGGCAGATTGGTCAACCGCTCGGCCAGCGCATTCAAAAAGTCATCCGTGTAGGGCGAATAGTACACTCGCGGGGAGCCATGGAGACGGAAATAGACCGGCGATGACAGGCCGCCCGGTTGTGCCGCTCGAGGGACACACGCCGGATCGGCAGCCACCCGGGCAATCTGAAATTCCTTTAGCAAGTCGTCGACTTCTTTAACAAACCAAGTGGGATGGCGAGGCTCCCAAACGACGAGCCCTGGATAGCTTTTGCGAAGCAAGGTCAGGAACTTCCTGACGCGAACAGGAGAAAACTCCAGGCTGGGTGGAAGCTGGAAGAGGACTGGTCCCAGTTTATCTTTGAGGAAGCTGATCTGGTTGAGAAATGGAGACAGCAATTCCGAACCACAACTCAGCGCCGACTCATGAGTAATTGTTCTGGGCGCTTTCACCGCGAACCGGAACTCGGCGGGCACAGACTCACCCCACCGGGCCCAGGTTTCGATCTTATGCGGACGATAGAACGACGAGTTGATTTCGCAGGCATTGAATATGCGGGCATAGCGCTCGAGATGACTTGGGCCTGAGGTGAAATGACACGCCGCTTGCCGGGGAATACTCCAGCCCGCGCATCCAATCCAAATCTTGGGGCGCCAGGGTCTCAAGGGTGAAATTTCCGGAAGCAATTCCATTCTCGCCGTTCTGCGAACATCTGCCAAAGCAAAGTGTCGGCCGACACGATTTTGAACGACGATGCTTTTCGGCAGGCGCTGGATCGGTAAACAAACGTGAAGCGGAGAATCGATGCATATTTACTGTTCTGCACTGCAGAACAGCGCCGAAAATCGTGGGTAAAACTCCGCTGCTCCTTCAGTTTTACTCTAAATCCTCGCGCAAGGCCTGAATTGCATCTTTTCAGTCGCGAACTGCCGTTCACACCATCCCGTCGCCTTTGACATAGCGAAATCTTCTCTGTTTGGAATTCGCTGGTTGACAATGGGACTGCCCGACTGCAACCATCCCAGCCGTTCGCGATCAACTCGGCACCCCGGCACCTGCGAAAGCGGTCGCTCGGGTGCGCCTGTGCCAAATGGCTCCGTTTCCAGGAGAACAATTTGAAACGTGTCAAACCAGGGAACGCATTAGTCGTAGTCCTTATGTTGACGTCGGTCGGCCTGGCCACGCCAGTCCGCCTGCGCTGCGAATACCTGGAGAATCCTCTGGGTATCGACAAGGCTAGACCGCAACTGTCGTGGCAGAGCGATAACACCGAGCGTGATTGGAGGCAGTTGGCCTACGAGATATTAGTGGCCAGCACGGCTGAGCGCTTGCGAGCTGGTGATGCCGATATCTGGAAGAGTGGAAGAACCACGTCGACAGAATCGGTTGGGATCGTCTATCAAGGGCCTACTCTGGAATCGAGACGACGATACTACTGGAAGGTCCGCGTATGGGACGGGGGAGGGCAAACCTCCGAATCAGAGGAAGTCACCTGGTGGGAAATGGGGCTTCTCCGTGCGACGGACTGGAAGGCAAAGTGGATAAGCTGGAACGGGCCTGACGATGAATCGGAGCGCCGAGCAATCCGTTGGATTTGGGTAGCCGGTCAAGATGCACTGGACGTCCCCTCGGACACGGCTGCGACTTTTCGGATCGCGGTTGACCTTTCCGAGCAGCCACGGGATGCGATCCTCCTACTTTCGGCGCGGGGGAACATGGTCGCGACGATCAACGGTCACACAGTAGACGCCAAGAAAGGGTGGGGAGCCTTCGACCGGCGCGACATTTCCGAACAGCTTGTTGTCGGGATGAACTCCATCGAGGTGAAGGTTGTAACGCCTCCCGCACCCAGCTTCGGGCCAAATCCAGGCCCCAAAACCAGCGTGGCGGGCCTCGCCGCGTTGGTCACGATTCATCGCAGCGACGGCACGACGATAAGCCTCCCCACCGGAGAACAATGGGAGGCGAGCGTCGACAGCGCTCCGAAATGGCAACCTGCCCAGGTCGTCGCAAATTTGACGGACAAACGACTAGGAGACCCGGGACCGTTTCCGCAGCCAGCCGCTTATCTGCGGCGCGCCGTCGCCATTTCGAAGAACGTGCGATGTGCGAGGCTTTACGCAACCGCACTCGGAAGCTATCGCATGTTTCTGAATGGGCGTCAGGTTGGAAGCGATGTCCTGACGCCCGATTACACCGAGTATCGCAAACGCGTTGACTATCAGTCCTATGATGTGACCAGCTTATTAGTAAACGGCCAAAATGTAATCGGTGCGCTTTTGGGCGACGGTTGGTATGGCAGCCCGTTGTTATGGGCCGGAATGCATTTCTTCCCACCCCCAGACCGTCTTCTGGCGCAACTTGAACTCACTTACTCCGATGGTACTCAAGAAACGATTATGACCGACGATTCGTGGAAAGGAGCGGCATCACCTATTGTTGAATCTTCCATTTACGGCGGCGAAGTCTATGACGCTCGTTTGGAACAGGCGGGGTGGGAATATCCTGGCTTCGATGATTCGAAATGGAAATCCGCGGTCCTTTCGGATCCGCCCTCCATTGCAGTGTCCAGCCAGATAACTACGCCTGCACGAGTTATCGCGACCTTGGAAGCCCGGACAGTTGCTCCTTCGACCCACGGAACTTATATCTTTGACATGGGTCAGAACATGGTGGGATGGACGACGCTCAAGGTCAAAGGCGCGGCAGGCACAAAGGTCCAACTGCGTTTTGCCGAAATCCTAAACCCGGATGGGACTATCTATACGGCCAACCTGCGCAACGCGGACGCCACGGACACTTATATTTTGCGAGGCGACGGGGAAGAGACCTTCAGTCCACACTTTACGTTCCACGGTTTCCGCTATGTTGAAGTGACGGGCTATCCTGGAACACCGACCCTGGATGCGTTGAAAGGGAATGTCGTCAGCAGTGTGAGTGGCGAACCAGCAGCCAGACTGACTACCTCAAGTGAGTTGGTCAACAAAATGTGGTCGATTGGCATCTGGGGACAACGCGGGAATTTTCTAAGCGTCCCAACCGATTGTCCGCAACGCGACGAACGTTTGGGCTGGATGGGAGATGCGGGCGTCTTCTGGCGAACGGGAAGCTACAACTTCGACATCGCGGCGTTCTCGCAACAATTCATGCAGGACATCGTCGACGCGCAGACGAAGCAGGGCGGGTTTACTAATTTCTCTCCCAACACGATGCCCTTCGGCGGCGAGGGATCTACAGGTGCTTCTGGTGGGAGTGACGGTGAGGTAGGTGCTCCAGGATGGGGCGACGCCGGCATAATCGTTCCGTGGACGACGTGGCTGCAGTATGGGAACACAGCCATCATCGAAGAGAACTGGGGTGCAATGCAACGCTGGATGGAGTTTATCCAGACTCGAAATCCAGATTTCCTGCGTAAGAATGGAGTTGGCCCAAACTTTGCGGACTGGCTGGCGCCGGACCAAAATACGAGCAAGGACCTGCTCGCCACCGCCTACTGGGCTCTGATCGCGAACATGATGGCGCAGATGGCGCACGCCGTCGGCAAAGAATCCGACGCGCAGCGTTATGAAGACGTCGTGCGCAGCATTCGCGCCGCCTTTCAGAAGGCCTATATCAGTGCAGATGGAACAGTCGGGACCGGAACCGCAACCCAGACTTCGTATGTCGTCGCACTTTACACAAAGATGGCGCCCGAAGCGCTTGAGCCGGCTTTGGTCGATAAGTTAGTCAAAGACATTGAAGGTCACGACTGGCATCTCTCTACGGGGTTCCTGGGCACGCCTTTTCTGCTGTTTACACTCGCCGATCACGGACGCACCGACGTTGCCTATCGCCTGCTTCTGAATGAAACCTATCCATCCTGGGGATACATGCTGTCGAAAGGTGCGACCACCTGGTGGGAACGCTGGAACGGAGACACGGGCGATCCCGCCATGAACTCCTACAACCACTACGCATTCGGTTCAGTCATGGCCTGGGTATATCGCTATGCCGCTGGTATTGACACCTTTCCGAACTCGCCGGGATTCAAGGAAATCGTTATTCATCCGCATCTTGATTCACGCATGACCTCAGCGCGTGCCGAATACGACTCGATCTATGGCAAGATCGTCAGCGATTGGAACGGGACAGCGGCAGGGCCGTTCTCCTTGAAAGTCACCATCCCGGCGAACACGTCGGCCAAGGTCTTCTTGCCTGTCATTGCGGGGACGAAACTTACGGAAGATGGGAAACCCGTCAACGCGCGCCAGGAGAACGGATTGAATGTAATCCAGGTCGGATCGGGTTCGTACAATTTTGAAATCAAATGATTCGAGAAAATCCTTGCTAGTCGGGCGCCGGGAGATGCCCAGCACGATCTTCACCATCGACTTAGCTACCGGACAGCAAAAGCTGTTCAGATCTCTTTCTCCTGCGGATCCAACCAGCCGGTTTTCCAAGGCGGCGGACGCTCTGCAACGCCCTGTAAAAAACGACTGGAAACTCGATAGAACAGACTTTGGTTGTACCGTTCTTGTACCGCGTGTTTTGAACCAGCAATTTGGACTGTGACAAGCTGTGAGCATCGCCGGATTCAGGTTCCCAGCAGGTTAATTTGCAGTTTCACGTATCCGTGCTCCCGCGCCCACAAGTCAAGAGGTATGGTCGCCAACTCGTCGACGACGGGAACGGCCAATCCCGTCTTAGTTAGATCGATACTCTTTAAGTAGGTGTGGCACGTGTCGCAGACGTCCACGCGGACGTGCGCGATTTCCGGAGCGGAGTAGAACGCCATCTGCGGCTCGCGTTCTTCCCCACATGCCGGACAATAAATTCTTCGGAAAGTCCACTCGTGCGCGCAGAGCATGCAGATCAAGGATTTTTTTGCTCCGTCGCCTTCGCTCCGCAAGACTCCGACAATAGGCTTGCCGCCGCAAAGTGGGCAGGTCGAAGGGGTTCCATCTAGAATCGCCAGTTCGCGGTGATCAGCAAGATATTCGGCGTAAGGTTGAAGAAACATCCACGCCAGCAGTCGATCCGAATAAGTTGCATCGAGGGAATCGGTAGCCTGACTCTGCTCGTCCTCGTTCGTGGCCAAGGTCACTTCAGTGTCCCCATGCCAAAAGTCTTCGATCGCGCGCTGCCATCCGCGTGGCCCTTGTTCGGCCAAACTGGCGGCGGCCTCCGCAAGCGGTACCGGTGCAATCCCCTGGATCACGGACAAGAATCCAGAAACGTGAGGCAGGAGAAGAAAGAGATCCAATTCATCCCGGAGTGGGCGGTCAGCCGAAATCTTCGGGGAGTCCGCGAGACCTTTCTGGATTTCCGTGTACAGACTTTTTTGAAATGTTGCCACACGGGCGTAGTAGCTCAAACCTTCCGCGGAAAATGAGTAAGTCGAGGCTAGTTCGTTCGCGCGACGGACACGGCGGTCCCACTTTGCATCGATCATTGCTTGGGCAGGGACGTGGGTTGGGATCTGCCGATGACCTGGTAATACCACGTACGATGGAACGTCCACGCCCATGCGCGCGTAACGCGTCCGATAATCATGGACCCAAAGCTTCCCTCTTCGAGCACGGCGCTCATGTACACATGAATCAGGAACAGTCCAATTGTGATCAGAGCCACGCTCGCATGAACCAGAATCGCGGTGTAGCGCAAGAACCGGAGGCTCCATGGGAGAGTTTCCGTGTACCACAGCACGACGCCCGATAGAAGCAACAGGATCACACCGTAGAAAATTCCCCAGAAGAAGAGTTTTTGCCCAAAGTTGAAGCGGCCGACCGGCGGGAGTTTGTCGTCCTCGTTTTGAATGTAATCCGGGATCGCTTTTCCCCATGCACGATCGGCGTCGGTAATTTGCATGTCGCCGCGCCACTGTACAAACGTCACGGAGAGGGACAACGTAAAAAGCAGTCCAAACCATGGATGCCAGAATCTCGCCGCGGGACCGCCTCCGACAACCGCGGCCAGCCAGTACAAATAGGGCGACCAGAAGGCGAGGCCCGTGATCAACAGATAGATATACGAAAACGCGCCGAGCCAATGATTGATGCGCTCAAAAAACGTATACCGGACGATCGTCTCCTCGCTTTGGTTCGCGGCGCTTGAGCGCGAAACCGCGTCGGTCGTCATACGCGCCTCTCGTCAGTATTAGTATTTTCATTCGGCGGAATCGGTTCTTCCTTCTTCGGTCCAAATCGCATGTAGTGCAACGCCATGCCCACGATGCCGCCGACCATCGCTAAATTCCCGACCCACTTCAGAGGCCCTTTCCACAGGCGCACCGACCATGGGATCTGCGGATTACTGGGTAACCCGCCATACAACTCCGGATTCTTCGCATCGTGCAGAACGTAGATTACGTGCGTTCCACCCACTCCCGCCGGATCGTACACTCCGGCGTCGGCGAATCCGGAATTGTCGCGAAGCTGCGCCGCGCGAGTCTCCGCTAATTCCTTCATTTCCGACTTCGTCCCAAAATGCAGGCAGCCGGTGGGGCAGGCCTTGATGCAGGCTGGTTCGAGTCCCACCGACACGCGGTCGTTGCACAGCGTGCACTTAAAGACTTTGCGCGAGGGAGGATCAAATTTCGGAATGTTGAACGGGCAACCCGTCATGCAATACCCGCAACCGATGCAATTTGCTTCCTGGAAATCGACGATGCCGTTGGCATACTGCACGATGGCGCCGTCCGCGGGGCAGGCCGCGAGGCAACCCGGATCGGCACAGTGCATGCACTGGTCCTTGCGCATGAGCAGCATCATGCTGCCGTCGGCGCGCTCATGTTCGTTGAACTTGATCAGATTCCAGTAATTCCATGCCGTCTCCGGCATGGTCTGGTAGGTGTTGTCGAAAGTAGTTTCACTGAACGTGTAACCGTTCCACTCCAGGCAGGCCACTTCGCAGGCTTTGCAGCCAATACACGTTGTCGTGTCGACCAGCTTGCAAACCTGGAATTCCCGGTTCAGGCCTTTACCCGGAACGACGCCGGCGTGACCGGAAATTCGGATTAGCTCTGTTGCCGCCTGGCTCATGGTTGTCCCTACGCCTTCTCGACTTTCACTAAGAAGCCCTTGGATTCAGGGGTGTGGGCATTCGGATCGGTGACTGCGGGCGTCAGCAAATTCGCAGGCGTCCGGGCATTTCTTCCTTCATCCTCATCGATACCGCGGAAGCCCTGGTGAATCGGCAACCCGATCTGATAGACCTTCTTGCCGTCGATCATCATCGGCTTCAGCCGGCGAGTGACAAAGGCTTTCGCGATGTAGGTTCCGCGCGCACTGATGACTTTGATCTTGTCCGTCCCACGAATTCCTTTTTCTTCCGCCAGTTCCACCGGAATTTCCACGAACGGTTCTGGGATCAGCTGGACGTTCATCGGATTATTTTTCGTCCAGTAGTGATATTGCTCGGTCAGCCGGTACGTGGTGCAGACGATGCTATATTCTTCCGGCGATCCAAACTTGTCGTATGGCGTCTTGAACTTCTTAACCAGCGGATTATTCGACTGCTCGGGGTGCAGCGGGTTCTTGATCGGACTTTCAATCGGTTCGTAGTGCTCAGGGAATGGCCCGTCCGCAAGCACGCCGATTGGAGCAAACAATCGCCCGATGCCTTCCGGATTCATGATGAACGGGCCCATGTGGTCTTTCGGATGTGAGTCCGGTCTGAAATCCGGCACATCGTTGCCAACCCACTTTCCCGCCGCTTCGTTCCACCAGATCTGCTTGCGATCCGGATCCCACGGCTTCCCCTCGGGATTGCAAGAAGCGCGATTGTAAAGCACGCGTCGGTTGGCCGGCCACGACCAAGCCCAGTTGGGGAAAACTCCCATTCCCGACGGATCCTCTGTGCCTCGCCGCTGGATCTGCGATCCCGCCTCGGTCCACGAACCGGAATAAATCCAATTGCCACACATCGTAGTGCCGTCGTCCTTCAACCAAGCGAATCCGGGCAACTGCTGCCCTACTTTGATCACCTGTCCAGTTGCGTCATCTTTCAGGTCGGCCAGAGCCTTACCGTTAATCTCCATCGCCACCTGCGAAAGTGGAGGATGGGCCGCGTCCGCATAGGCCCAGCTCAGATTCAGAATGGGGTCGGGGAACTTTCCACCATCCTTCTTATATAGGTCGCGAACCCGCAGGAAAATCTGCGCGATGATGTCCTGGTCCAGCCGCGCTTGCCCCGGAGGTGGAACGGCGGCATATTTCCATGTCACCCAGCGCGCCGAGTTGGTCATGCTGCCATCTTTTTCGGCAAAGCCCGCGCAGGGCAACCGGTAAACCGTGGTGTTGATGTTCTTCTGTTCTTCGGTAGTAATTCCCGGAGCTCGCCAGAACTCGCTGGTCTCATCCTGATAAATTTCTCCCACCACCAGCCAGTCAGCTTTCTTCAGGGCATTAATGTTCTTGTTCGTGTCCGGGCCGATCATCACGCCGTTCATGCCGAAGGCCATCATGCCCTTGATCTTGCCGTTGTACATGTCATCCCAGATGTGGGTCCATGAGCAATCTTGTCCAGGCTTGGGTAAGTAATCGAAGCCAAATCCGTTTTCTTTTGTAGCCGCGTCGCCGTACAACGACTTGAGCAACGACACCATGAATTTCGGCGTGTTCGCATAGTAGTTCATTGAATCCCACGGCGCGGGTTTCGACGGCTTCGGCGTGGTGCGTTTTAGATATGTGGCCAAATCCACGTCGTCGGGAACCGGTGCTTTCAGGTAGCCCGGCAGTGAGTCGTATAAGCCCGCCATGTCGGTCGCGCCCTGAATATTTGAATGGCCGCGAAGCGCATTAACGCCGCCGCCTGCTCTGCCGACATTGCCGAGCAGGAGTTGAATCATGGCCGCGGTGCGGATGATCTGCGTTCCGAAAGTATGTTGCGTCCAACCTACTGCATAGATGATCGTCGCGACTTTCTTCATGTCGCCATCTTTGCGGACCGAGGTAAAAAGATCGATAGCCTTGAGGTACTGGTCCTTCGGAATCCCTGTAATCCGTTCCACGGTTTCGGGGGTGTAACGGGAATACTGCTGCTTCATCAATTGGAAGACGCAGCGCGGATGCTGCAGCGTCAGGTCGTAAGCGACATTTGCAGGCAGACCCGGAGGTGGTGCCGCTCCTCCGACCTTGCCTGGGACTGGTTCGGGCGCGTGTCCGGTCGCGCCCGCTTGCCCGCCGGTAGCGCCTGTTCCTTCATAATTCCAGGTGGATAAATCGTATTTCCCTGACGCGGTGTCAAATCCCGAAAACAAACCATCTTCGGGAAGTTTGAAACCCTCCTTAACGATGAAGGCCGCGTTCGTGTAGTTGACGAGATATTCCTGGGCGATGCGATTGTTCTCGATGGCGTAACGGATCAACCCGCCAAGGAATGCAATGTCGGAGCCGGCGCGAATCTGTACGAAGAGGTCGGCGGTGGCGGAGGTGCGCGTGAATCGGGGATCGACGGAAATCAGCTTGGCGTTGCGGTTGCGCTTCGCCTCCATCGCCCACTTGAAGCCGCAGGGATGGTTTTCGGCGGGATTACCGCCCATGATCAACATCATGTCGGTGTTCTTGATGTCGATCCAGCCATTTGTCATGGCTCCGCGTCCGAATGTTGGTCCCAAACTTGAGACCGTGGGGCCGTGTCAAACACGGGCTTGGTTTTCTAAATAAACCAAGCCCAACCCCCTCATGGCTTTGACGGCCAGAAAATTAAACTCATTGGTGTCTGTGCAGCCGCCGATGAACGAGATGCCTTCGCACCGGTTCACGGTGCGGCCTTGCGCATCCTTTTCGACGAAGGAATTGTCGCGAGTTTTCTTGGTCCATTGCGCAATCTCATTCAGCGCGTCGTCCCATGAAATGTCCTGCCAATCCGTCGCGCCTGGGCGCCGGACCTGGGGCTTTGTGAGCCGCCGCGGGTTAAGCATGTCCTGTTCCAGCGAAGATCCCTTCGGGCACAGCGTCCCGCGGTTGGTGGGATGATCCGGATCGCCTTCGACGTGGATCACTTGCGGCGTAACGTTCTTCGCCTTGTCGCCAATCGTATATATAAGGACACCGCAACCCACGGCGCAATAGGGACAGGTCGAGCGCGTTTCAGCAGCGCGCGCAATCTTTAACTCTTTGAGTTGTGCGTAGGCGGGCTTGAGATCGAAGCCGAAGATAGTGGCGGCAACTCCACCAACAGCAGCAACCCTGAAGAAGTCTCTGCGGGACGTCTGCATTGAGCGATCTCCCAGTTCGTCGCGAATCAACTGTTCCATTTTTTAGGCCTCGACGCTAGTTTTGTCAAGGTCTCGGCGTACTGATGATGTAAGCCGCTTTGGCCCTTCATCAGTCCAAACAGAGGACCTGTTTCGCTTTCGCCTGTCGATCCGCCACTCGCGTGTACGCGTCCACAGCCTTTTCAAACGGAACGATCTCAATCGCCGGGGGTTTCAAAGCCCCCGTTTCAAAACCGGCTTGGAGCTCGTTGGCAATCTCCGCGATCTGGTGGGGCGTCAGCCCGTAACTGTCAACTCCAAGCAGCCGGGAGAAATTGTGATAGAAGTCGACGAGGTTGAAACTGACGCGTGGATTTCCCGGGCTTGCGATAACCACGTGCCGTCCCCCGAACGCGAGCGATTGCATCGCCGGCTCAAACAATGGGCCTCCCACCGTATTAAACACAGCATTGACGCCTTTTCCAGCGGTTAGTTCCAAAACTCTCTGGCGAAGGTCCTCGCTCTTGGTATTAACGACCGCCTCGGTACCGGGAATGGGATCAGAGGTGATATCCGCGCCAATCACACGCGCTTTCTTCCATTTCGCAATCAGCGTGGCTGCTTGTCCCACCGCGCCCCTGGCGCCAACAATCAGAATGGTTTCGCCAGCCTGGATTTGAGCTGCATTCACCACAGATGCCCACGCCGTAATGTAGGGAACTCCGATCGCGGCGGCTTGCGCCATACTCAACGACTTCGGCTTAGGCGATAGCGTCTCGATTGGGACAATGACGTATTCTGCGTGAGAGCCATCATGGACGATTCCGAGCGTCGGGGAGCTGCCCCAGACCGCTTCACCTTCATGATCCGTCCCCTTCGCAACAATGCCCGCAAAGTCCCGGCCGGGGGTTCGCGGCAGGGTTGTGTTCTTGAAGTGTCCGGCGACGTTCCCAATGTCGCTGGGGTTGATCGCCGCTGCGTTCACGCGAACGAGTGCTTGGCCATCGCCCGGCTCCGGAATCGGAACTTCGTCGATTCGCAAGACCGACGGCGGTCCAAACTCAGCAAAACGCAACGCTTTCATAAGTTGGTACTCATAGTATCGCCCTCACAACGCCGCCATCCACTCGCAAGGCTGCTCCGTTCGTCGCTGAAGAAAGCTCGCTGGCCACGTAGGTCGCCATGGCTGCGACTTCATCGACGGTGGCAAAACGCTTCAGCAGAGATGATGGCCGCACGCGCTCGAAGAATTCCTTCTCGATCTCTCCCTTCGACTTTTTCTGGTGCTCCGCCATGGCCTCGACGAACCCCGCCACACCTTCCGAATCCGTTGGGCCAGCAAGAATGCTATTGGCTGTGACGGCGGTTCCAGCGACCGACTCCGCGATCCCGCGCGCCACCGCAATCTGTGCAGTCTTTGTCATTCCGTAATGCACCATTTCCGCGGGAATCTGCACCGCCGATTCACTGGAAATAAAGAGAATGCGGCCCCAGTTCTTTTTTAGCATTCCGGTGAGATAGTGTCGCGCAAGCCGCACTCCGCTCATTACATTGATCTCAAACAAACGGTACCAGTCCTCGTCAGGAATCTCTGTAAATGGCTTCGGCTCGAAGATCCCGACATTGTTCACCAGCACGTCGACCGCGGGCAACTTTTCTCGCTAATGTCGTGCCTCATTTCGTGCATGGCATTTCTGGTGACCCTGTTTTCATTTTTCCCGTGATATACCTTTCGAGCACGGCGAGGTGTGGACCTGCTGTGGGCCGAACGCCGACGAATATTGCAACATTTGCAACCCCTGCCTATACGACACGTCCATTATGTCGAATCCAGCACAGGTCAAAGCGCACATGAAGGATACGGCAGATCTGTATTCGGACATTGGGGCTGGAGCCCTGCCCGCAGTGTCATTTGTGAAGCCGAGCGGTTATGTTGATGGCCATCCGTCATCTTCGAAGCTCGATCTCTTCGAAGGTTTCACGAAGAAGATTGTCGACATGGTAATGAACTCACCGTATTGGGATAATACGGCAATCGTCATCACCTTCGATGAAGGCGGCGGCTATCACGACTCCGGTTACGTTCAGCCGCTGGACTTCTTCGGCGACGGCACGCGCATCCCGCTGTCGTCTCACAATTCTCGATCGGTGGCCGCGTCACGCACCACTACGCGGACCATGTCTCTATCGACAAATTCATCGAGAGAAACTGGAAGATGGCACCATCAGCTACCGCAGCCGTGACAAATTCCCAAATCCAATCACGGCCCCAGGTAACCCGTACGTTCCGCTCAACGGACCGGCAATTACCTCTTTGACGCCTTTAGTTTCTCTAACTGATTGGTTGCAATCGTGTCGCATTCACCGGCCAGGGTAAGTCCTACTGGCCGGATTTTTTTGTGTTCCCATTACACTCAAAGCCCCCAAGGAGGAAGCCGACGAGGCTACGGCAACTTGTCGGGCCAGAAGTCGGCTTCTGGGAAATTTGCCGGGATCGATACTGATAAATGCGCTTATCGCCATTAACTCCCGCTTCCCAACCGCTGGGTGCAACCCGAAGCTCGACTTTCTCGATGACCTGAAGGCTGCGGCGGAACGGGCGAAGCTGGATAAAGAGAATTTCTGGCTGCACAAGTTCCGTGCAACGTTCGCTACATGGTCGCTATGGGCTGGAGTTGATCTTCGTACAGTTCAGCAGTGGCTCGGTCACTCCGACATGGAGAGCACGATGCGCTATCTAAAGCCCTCGCGAAGCCAGCATGTGAGGGATAAGGTGAATGAGATCTTTGCTTAGTAAGCTCGGCTACCAGAATCCGGCGACTCCCCGGGGGCCAGGTTTTATTAAAAGGCGTTACGCCCTCGGACGGGGTCAATGCGTGTAACAGCGATGTTTCACTAATCGACGATTGGCCAGCCGCGGACCTTGGATCATTTGCGCAACATGCCTACTTTGGGGCAGGCGTTCTTAGCGATAGTAACTTCATCACCTCGAAATCGCAATCGCGTTGCAGCTGAATGTCTTTTCACACGTTACTAACTGATGAAATAGGAGTACAATTCTCGCGTTCTTGAGATAGTAAGAAATGCCGGTTCTTCTAACTCGATGGCGCAAATTTCTTTCCCAAATCGGCAGTCAGCTCCAGAGCCCCGTTTTCGTCTCGTTTTTTCCACGCTTCTGGTGCGAGAGCAAGTCGCGCAGTTATGGGAGTCTAACAACATGTTCTCTCCACTCCAATCGGCATCGGCGAGTGCAGCAGCTCGACGTCCGTTATTGTTACTGAAGATCGCGCTGATGGTGTGCACAGCTGCAATGAGTTCCTCGGCATTCGCCAAAATGACCACAACTTCGCTTGCGGTAACTTCAAGCGGCGTTGCGGTGACTTCTGTGAAGGCAGGCAGCACCGTCACGCTGACCGCTACTGTCGAGGCGGAAACCACGGCAGTGAAACCGGGCCAGGTGAATTTCTGCGATGCCATGGCGGCATATTGCACGGACATTCACATTCTTGCCACCGCGCAACTGACGAGTTCTGGCACAGCCACTTACGAGTTTCGCCCGGGGATCGGCAGTCACAGCTATAAGGCCGTGTTCGTCGGTACCAACTCGTATGCCGGCAGTGTTTCGAGCGCATCGCCGCTGACAGTGACCGGAACTGTTGGGCCATTTGCGACAGCCTCCTCAATTGCGGAAACCGGAGCCTGGGGGGATTACACGCTGACTGGAACCGTGACAGAGGCGGGAGGAACGGTAGCGCCCACTGGGACCGTCTCATTTCTTGATGCCAGCAACGGGAATTCGGTCCTGGCGACCGGGTCGTTGGGAGCGGCTGTTGCCGGCGTCGGCTGGCCCAACCCGGGATCGCTGCCGAACACGCCGGACGCCGATTTCGTGCTGGTGGCGGACCTTAACGGAGACGGCATCCCTGACTTGGTATTAGGCTCCAATGTTGTGTCCATCTACCTGGGCAACACGAAAGGGACCTATACCAAAGCGGCCACGCCTTCCATTCAGGGGCCTACAAGCCATCCCATCGTCATCGCCGACTTCAATGGGGACGGAATTCCGGATTTGGCCGTACCTTTGTATGGTTCGAACGACATAGCGATCCTGCTGGGTAAAGGGAACGGTACGTTTGCCAAGCCGGTTATAGCTCCTGTGCCAGGGTCTCAGCTCGTGGTCGCAGATTTCAATGGAGACGGAATTCCCGACCTGGCCGTTATCGACAGCGGTAATTCGACCGTGGACATTCTCCTCGGTAATGGGGATGGTACTTTTACCGCAGAAACGACCAACCCTCCTATTTCCGGAACACCCTCGTACTTCGCTACGGGCGATTTCAATGGAGACGGCAAGACAGATTTGGTGGTCGCCGAGAACGCCGGCACAATTGCTATTCTTTTGGGAAACGGGGATGGCACATTTGCGGCGTCGGGATCCGTGAATTCAGGAATCAGCGGTTCACCCATCGCCGTGGCCGACTTCAACGGTGATGGCAAGCTAGATATCGCTGTGGCGGCAGGCACCGGAACGAGTGAGTCGGTCATCGTACTCACGGGAAACGGGAATGGGACATTCAATTCACCATCTTCCGGTGGGAACCCGACATCAACGAGCGTGACCTGGATCCAAATGGCGGATTTCAACCAGGATGGTACCCCGGACGTCGTCCTGGCGGATTCGGGCGGTGGTGCAACCGTTTTCTTGAACAACGGCAGTGGCTCACTCAGCGAGAGTTTCCCCCTGGTTTCGGGTCTTAGTGTTCCTTCCTATCTCGAAGTAGGCGTGGGTGACCTCAATGGGGATGGATATCCGGACATCGTGGCCGGCGGCTATTACAACAACAACGTCGCGCTGTACCTGACCGAGCCAACGGAAACGGCGACCGCAAGCGCCGACGTTCAAGTTAACGGCGTAGGCCGGCATCTGGCTCAGGCAAGTTTTTCTGCCGAGGGTAGCTACGAGTCCAGCATTTCCAGTTCGATCCCGTTGTGGGGTCTTCTGCCCGCCACGTCAACCACATTGAGTGTGACGTCGGGAGGGTCGACGGTCACGAGCGTCACTCCGGGAACCGCGGTGCTCCTTACCGCGCACGTGAGAGTCGGCACTACCCCGGTAACCGCCGGGCAGGTCAACTTCTGCGATGCCTCCGCGCCACATTGCACCGATATACATATTCTTGGCTCGTCCGCGCTGAACAGCTCCGGAACCGCGACCTTCGAATTTGTACCCGGGGCCGGCGCGCACAGGTACCAGGCGCAGTTCGTCGAGGACGGCTTTGGCCTGGCGAGTGCATCGAACATTGCATCGCTGAATGTAGGTCCTGCACCCAGCCCCGTCTACAGCGATACGGCTGCCATCTCATTAAATGGATCGCCGGGCGACTACAGCCTCACGGCCACCGTCACGGGATATGGCGGCCCGGCCTCGCCCACCGGAATTGTGTCGTTCCTCGATACGAGTTTCGGCAATAACGTGCTCGCGACCGCTTCCCTTGGAACTGGCATACCCGGTATCGGATTCCTGGAGTCATTGTCTCCTTTGGTTGGGTCTTATCCAGCCAGTGAAGTCACTGCCGACTTTAACGGCGATGGAATCCCGGATTTGGCGTTAATGTGGGGAAGCAGCCCATCCGGTCCATTCTCCGTCACGATCTTATTCGGTAAAGGCGACGGCACATTTACAACCGGTCCTACGGTTCAACCGGCGGGTGTCCTATCCTATCCAACGATGATTGGCGGCGATTTCAATGGCGACGGCAAGGCAGACTTGGCCATCCTAAGTTACAACGCGCCCATCACCAGCTACATCACGGTATTGCTGGGCAAGGGTGATGGAAGATTCGCAACACCGCTAACAGGTCAGGTTTATAACCAAGGCTCAGTCGGAGGTGATGTCATTCTAGGGACACTGGTTGCCGCTGATTTCAACGGGGATGGCAAGTTGGACCTAGCCGTTGTGGGCGACTATGTCTCATCCGGCGGAGTGACGATTCTCCTTGGAAACGGGGAGGGAACATTTACGGCGGAGGGACCGAACCTTGACCTGAGCGCGGATTTTGGTTTGATTGCGACCGGAGATTTCAATGGCGATGGCATTCCGGATCTTGTTGTGACGAATTACTTCGAAGACGGCACTCCTCCCACCATCTTTCTTGGCAAGGGCGATGGGACGTTTAGCGCCCCGAAGCCGGCGTCCTTCACACTGGATTACTTCCCCACTTCCATCGTGGTGGGAGACTTCAATGGTGACGGGATTCTAGACCTGGCGTTCTCAGATCTAAATGGCGTTGAAATCGCGTTAGGCAACGGCGATGGAACGTTCAACGAAACCCCGGCCAGCCCCATTCAAGTTCCCTTCGAACTCCATAGCTTGCAGGCGGGAGACTTCAACCACGACGGCAAACTGGATCTGGCAGGATTGGACAATTACGACGATTTGATCGTTCTTCTCGAAGGGGCTGGAGATGGCAGGTTTGCGGTGACAGCGACCACTCCCGTCGTGAGCACTTCTTTCCTCGGCCCATTTCAGATTGTAGCCGCCGACTTCAACGGGGACGGCGTGCCCGATTTAGCCATGTTGACCAACGGCGTCAACACAGCCTCGATCCTGCTGACGGAGCCGACCGAAACC
>Ga0302326_10009988_pt1 | contig 20606 bp, 20 predicted proteins | sample Palsa_T0_3_FD_202264 | JGI IMG/M metagenome (GOLD analysis project Ga0302326, IMG submission 202264) | Peat permafrost microbial communities from Stordalen Mire near Abisko, Sweden - Palsa_T0_3 | ecosystem: Environmental > Terrestrial > Soil > Palsa > Peat permafrost | place: Sweden: Abisko...
ACAACAGAAAGAGTCCGGTGACGATGGCGGCTTGCACCCATTGCATCCAACCGGTGTCGGTCCACTGGATCGCGTTGAGCGGAATCAGCAGCACAAATGCCGATGACGCGAGCCAGCGCCGGCGGAAGACCAATTGGAATAGCACGAGCGAAAGCAAATAAAGCAAGCCGACGTACAGCGCCATCAGCAGCGCCCACACGCACACGGCCGCGGGATTTTCCTTGCCGAGAAATCGCATCGGATATCCGAGCAGCGGAATCGCCGCAGCGTGGCCGAAATGGGCGGGGATGAGATTTCCGAGTTCGCCCAGCAATGTCGCCCCCACCGCGACGGCAATTCCGATGAGCACGTGCCCCGCCACCAGCCGATCTTTCAAACGCCCGCTGAGCAATCGGCTCCAGGAAATAATCGTCTCCGGCCAGATTCGCCGGACGTAGGGATCCAGCGCCAGATAAAACATCCATACCACCGCCGCCGGGACGAGGATGAAACCGGCGACGCGAAACAGCATTCGCATTTCCAGAAAAATCTCAGGCACGTGACTGGCCATCAGCAACCAGATGACGATTCCCAGGAACAGAAACGCGGCGGACAATTTTTGCGCTCCGGCCGCATCGCCGCGCCCGGCCCGGAGATTTTTCCATGCCAGCACGATCGCGCTGGCGATCGCCACGCAGAGCAGCAGGAATTGCACGACGATGGTGTTGGTCGGCATGTCGGATTGCTCTTCGATTCCTTCCTGTAATGCCTGCACTTTCCACGGCTCGACGATCTGGAAAAACACCGGCTGGCCATTGAGGCTGGCGGCGTCAATCTCAACGGAATGGTCCGGATCATCCGGCATGTGCCCGGTCCATGCGGCGCGATGATCGGCGAACATCGGCGGCGTGAATTTCACCGAATCGGCCGTCATGGGCGTGAAATTCTGCATGTCCAATCCGGCATCGTGAAAGAGCGACGAGAAATCACCAGGAGAGGGCGACGGTGGATCGCCGGGCATAATTTCCAGCCGGCGTAATCCACCCTGTGCATCGAGCAGGACCGTGTGCATGCCGGGGGCGGAGCGCGAGGGTTCATCGAGCGTCACCATGCCCATCTCGTCGCGCGACACCATGTAATCCGGGCTTTCTCGATACCAAAAAAGCACCGCGCCGGATCGCGCCCAGGCCGTTGTGTCCCAGCGAAGTCGGGTGTTTTCGGAGCGCTGGAGCCAAGAGACATATTGCGGATCAAGCCAGAATCCCTGGGCCCGGCTGCGCGGATTTTGGGTGAACCCAATGTCCGTCAGCACCTGATGTGCTTTGTCGGACAAAACAGCAGGCGCTTTGGTCAGCGGCATTCTTGGCAACAACATCGCGCGCGGCGAGAGCATCACACAAGCCGCCAATCCCACCAGCGTTGTCACCAAGAGAATACTGGCGCGGACGACATTAAATCCCTGATCCGCGCCTGCAGCCGCCACCATTTCCGGGCTGGGCGTCTCGCCCGCCGCCAATGCCGCTGCCAACGGATCGCCACCCGGCAATGCCGCGGCGACGGCCAATCCACTGGTCGGACGCTTGGTCGGGTCTTTTTCCAGGCATCGATAGATCACGCGCTCTACCAGCGGGTCCATATCGGCGACGAAAGTCGAGGGGTGCGTGGGTGATGATTGGCGGTGAAGCCGCGCATATTCCGGCATGGAACCGGCTGTGAAAGCGGGCTTGCCAGTGAAAATTTCGTAGAGCACCAGACCCAGCGCATAGATATCACTGCGAACGGTCGCTTCACCGCGCGTGAATTGTTCCGGGGCCATGTAGGCGGGCGTGCCGGCCGAGGCGCTGGGCTGGCCGTCAACGCGCGAGGAGATTCCGAAATCGGTGATGCGCACCTGCCCTCGGCCATCGAGCATGATGTTAGCGGGCTTGAGATCGCGGTGCAGCACGCCGCGATCGTGCGCCGCCGCCAGGCCCGCGCAAATCTGCCGGGAAATCTGCACCGCCTTGTCGCGCGGCAATCGTCCGATGCGACGCAGGAGGGATGCGAGATCTTCGCCATCAATAAATTCCATGGTGATGAACTGATCGCCCTCGATCTGCCCGATATCGAACACCCGGCAGACGTTGGCGTGCGCCACCTGCCGGGAGAGGCGAACTTCATTGTGGAATCGCTCCAGCCATTGCGGATCGGATGCGACATTCTTGGGAAGAAATTTCAGCGCGACCGGTTGATCGAGCGTGAGGTCATCAGCGCGATACACTTCGCCCATCCCGCCAGCGCCGAGGAGGCTGACGATGCGGTAGCGCTCGCAGAGCACCTGCCCGGAATGAAATCGGCCGCCGGAGCCGGTGCGGGTGCGCTGGGTCGAAGGAGAGCGATCATCTTCGTCCGGTTGCGCTGTCTTCGTGGACCTGACAGGATCGCCGGTTGGCGGATCAGGCTGGGTGCGGACGCTGGTCTGATCGAACCATTCGGTTGCATTGACATGCACAGCCTTGCGGTGCGATTCTAGAAGCGAGGCCACTTCGCCTTTCAACTCCGGATCGTTTTCACAGAGGGCGACGACTTGCGCATCCTGCTGGTCCTCGGGCCGCTCGCAAACGGCAAGGAAGACTTCCTTCACGCGCTGGTATCGCTCTGGGGTCATTGTCCGGCGAAAAGAAAAACCGATTTGTCCATCACTACTCTAGTCACCCGTCAACTCGCGGAGGAGCCAGGCTCGCGCCATCGTCCAATCGCCTTCGACGGTACGCTTGGAGACATTCAGGGAGCTGGCGACCTCTTCCACGCTCATGCCGCCGAAAAATCGCATTTCCACCACCTGGGCCTGTCGCGCGTCGAGCTTGGCAAGCTTTTCCAACGCTTCATCCAAAGCAATGATTTCTTCCTGGCGCTGGGGCGCGAGGGCAACCGCATCGTCGAGCGTCACCCTAGCCGCTCCGCCGCCGCGCTTCTGGCGTTTGTGCTGGCGGGCGTGGTCGACCAATATCCTTCTGATCGCCTGCGCGCCGACGGCAAAAAAATGCGTCCGGCCCTGCCAATCCACGCGCGTCTGGTCGATGAGTTTCAGATACGCCTCGTGAACCAAGGCGGTCGGCTGAAGCGTATGGTCCGGCCGCTCCTTGCGAAGTTGCCTTGCCGCCAGCGCTCGAAATTCGTCATAGACGAGCGGCATCAGCTTGGCCGCCACCGACGAACGGTCGGTGTTTTTCAGGCTGATGAGTAGCTGCGTAATTTCCGTCGGCCCGTCGCCCGCCATATCAGAAGATTATGGCAGCATTCGCGGTGAGGGCAACTCTGGAACAAAAATGCGGATTGACCGCCAAGGCGCCAAGACGCCAAGGTAGGAAAAAACGCCAAGAAATCAGAATTCAGATTACAATTCAGATCCAATACAAGTCTTTTTCCCCTTGGCGTATTTTTTTACCTTGGCGCCTTGGCGGGTCAATTTCTTGTCCCCGAAAACGCCTCGCGCGGCCGCAACCCCAATAAAGCCATCAATTTCGCATCGGCATCATAAACCGGCGAGGGGACGGCAAGCGTCAGCATTTGGCCATTATCGCTGGAGAAAATCGAATTTGCCCCGGCCAGGAAACATAGGGCCTGATCGCTTACCGACAGTTTTGCCCGACCGGCGGAGAGGCGGACCACCGACGCCGGCATCAGCAATCGGGCCAGCGCAATCATCCGGGCGGTTTCCCAGATCGGCACATCGGGTCGATCCGCCAGCGGGGTGCCGGGGACCTTGGCCAAAATGTTGATCGGCACCGATTCGGGATGCGGGTTCATCGTCGCCAGCGTGTGCAACATCGCCAAGCGATCCTCCGCGCTTTCGCCAAGTCCGATGATTCCGCCACTGCAAACCGTCACATTCGTCTTTCGCACCTGCTCGATGGTTCGCAATCGGTCGGCGTATTTGCGCGTGGTGATGATCGTTTCGTAAAAATTTTCGGAGGTGTCGATGTTATGGTTGTAAGCGTACAACCCGGCCGACTCGAGCCGTTTGATCTGATCTTCATTGAGCATCCCCAGCGTGCAGCAGACTTCCAGGCCCATGTCCGTGATCCCGCGCACCATCCCCAGCACGCGCTCGAATTGCTGATTGTCTTTCACCTCGCGCCACGCCGCCCCCAGACACACCCGGCTCACCCCCGCCGATTTTGCCTCGGCCGCGATTTCCAATACCTCGCGCTCTTCCATCATGGCCGTCGGCGTGACATCCGTGTGATATCGCGAAGACTGCGAGCAATACGCACAGTCTTCCGGACACGCGCCGGTTTTGACCGAGATCAATTTGCAAACCTGCACTTCGCCGGGATCGTGGAATTGCCGGTGGACCGACGCCGCCTGAAATATCAGGTCGAGCAATCCGGTGTCGTGGAGCGCGCGGACTTCGCCGAGCGTCCAGTCGTGGCGGATGGAGATCGTGGAGTTATCTGAACGCATCGGCAAGCGGGCGGACGGCTTTAGCCTGGAGAGCGCGGGACTGCGGGTCATAAACGAACACGGCCAACAGGCCGGTGCGGTTGTCAACGATATACAGGGCCTCGCTGCCGCTTTGTATTTGGGCGGTCACCGCCTGGTAATCCCGGTTGCCCGACCAGGTATCCGCCATCGCAGCGCGCGGCCGGACAAAATTCGCCATCATCAACGCCATCGCCGAGACGCTCAGGATGCAAATGGCCAGGAGTTTGCGGTTCATGATTTTTTTCCCAATGAGATTCATCTCGTAAGGTTCATCTAATGAGGTTGATCGTCTTATTTCAATTTTCCGGAGATACCGGCATCGAACACGGTGTTCAGGTTAATCGCCGGCATGACTTGAAGCGTTCGGCTGGAATCGTCATACGTCACCGCGCCCAGTCCACCATCGGTCGTATCCAGCACATAAACGATTTCCGTCGGCGCCCCGGAAATTTCGCCGGGGATCATCAGATAATCGGGCGCATGTCGATATTGGGCCGTCGCCGTGTGAGCCGCTCCCCCCTGCCAAAGAAATATCAGCAGCAAGATGACGTTCAGGGCCACCAGTCCCCACAAAACGCCGCTCGTTTTCCCGTCGGACTTCTGATCACTCATCGTTGCCTCCGTGTCAGGGAGCCGCCGTCCCACGGATTTAATCCAAAAGGGATTAATCCAGATGGGAACGATTGGAATTCTTAAACAACACACCCAACGCCAGCACGCCCAGACCCACCAGCAGCAGCCACGTCAAACCGGTCCCGCTGGCATCCTGCAGCGTCACGGATTTATCTCCGTACCCCTCCAGCCGGCCGTCGTAACTCTTGGTGTCATCCGCCAAAGTCACCAGCGGCATCAAAAACGTCACCGCCGAAACCGCCATCAACACAATTTTCTTTTGCATGGCATTCACCTTACCCATCATAACCAGCTTTCCAGCGGTCGGGCAAGCGACCGAAATTCCTGCGCCCCCAGGCAAACCGTCTCCCATTTCGGAGATCGCCGACGCATATGGTTGCGATATTCCGCCAGGTCGATCCCCATCAGCAAGTACCACCGATCCCGATGGGCAAACATCCCCGGCTCCGGCGTCAACGGGGCATCAATCCAATACACAAACGACAGCACTGCCTTGAACCCCTCGCCGAAAACCAGCTCCCATTCCATCAAATCCTTCACATCCTGCTCGGTCGTCCAAGTCTCAAATCCCGATCGTCCCGTTCGATTTCGGCAACTTCGCCCCTTCACATCCACCAGCAAATTCGGCCCATTTCGGCTGTAAACCACAAAATCAAAGCTCTTGAGCCTGGCATTGGCAAAAAGCGCCTTCTTGGCTTCATCGACGGCCACATACGGAATCTTCCGATCCCGCAAAAACGCCTCGAACGCCGCCTCGTAATGGATGGTCCGATCCGCCATGATTTCGGCCCACGATTCTAGCCAAAGGCTCTGTCCATTGGCTAGATTGCCCGCCATGCGCATCATCGCCGGTGAATTCCGAGGCCGAAAACTCTTGCCACCTGAGGGCGAATCAACCCGCCCCGTCACCGATCGGGCGAAGCAATCCATTTTCGACATCCTCTCCCCGCGAATCGGCGACGCCGTGGTTTACGATTGCTTCGCCGGCACCGGCAGCTTTGGATTGGAATGCCTCAGCCGCGGCTCTAAATCGGCCGTCTTCCTCGAATCCGACCGCTCCGCCCTCGACCGCCTGCGGGAAAACATCCGCCTGCTCTCTGTCGCCGATTGCTCGATAGTGATCCCCACCAACATCTTCCACTGGATCAAATCCGCCCCCGCCCCCGCCGACAAGGCCGATTTGATCTTCCTCGATCCACCCTACCCAACAACGCAGAATCACCCCAAGGAATTGGCCGATCTCGCCGGTCATTTGGTTAAATCCCACCTATCCCCTACAGGATTGGTCATATTCCGTCATCATATTGAGAATTTGCTGGACCTTCCGGGCCTGGTAGTGGAAAATGAACGCACGTTCGGCGCAATGCGCGTCGAGTTCCTGTCCCGGGCTTAGTCGAAATGTCAGACCTAAATCCCATCGCCCCCCGATGCACTCCGTGCAAATGTTGCGGCCAGCCGGCCAAAATTTTCGGCGTGGTCGATTTCTTCCAGGCCTGCACCGCCGAACGCCCCGACCCCAAGCTCGGCTGGTCCGGCATCCCGATCTATTATCACAGTTGCCCCTCCTGCGGATTCCTCTTCACCACCGCCTTCGATCAATTCTCCCCGGCCGATCTCAAACGATGGGTTTACAACGATCAATACGCTCAGATCGATCCCGACTATTTTGAGATTCGACCGGAAAAAAATGTCAACACCGTGATGTCGTATTTCGCGCCATTCGCCCAAACCCTTCGTGTCCTCGACTACGGCGGCGGAAACGGCGCGCTGGCGCGCAAGCTGCGCGAGCACGGTTTCACCAACGTCGAATCCTACGATCCCATTGTCCCCGAATTTTCCCAAAAGCCTCATGGGCAATTCGATCTGGTCTTCTGCTTCGAAGTGCTCGAACACACCACCAATCCCGCCGGAATCTTTGACGACATGGCCCATTTCATCAAGCCCGACGGCATGGCGGTCTTCACCACGCTGGTCCTTCCCGCCCATTTCCAGCAGATCGGCCTCCGATGGTTTTACATCGCCCCGCGCAACGGACACATTTCCATCTTCTCCGTCGAATCCCTCCGAATCCTGGCGACCAAGCGCGACCTGCGATATTTCCCCAACGAAAATACCCACTCGGTTTTCCGCACCGTACCCCCGTTCGCCCGCCACATTTTCGGCGATGACCCGCGATAGTTATGATCCTTGCGAAACATGAGCGCAACCGATCCACCCAGTTCCAAACCACCCTGCGACCGCGCCGATGCGCTGGCCGTCCTGGCGCGCTTACGCCAATTCGGCCATGAAGCGTATTTTGCCGGCGGGTGCGTGCGCGACATGCTTCTGAAACTGGAGCCCAAGGATTGGGACATCGCCACCGATGCTCCGCCGGATCGGGTTCGTGAAATTTTTTCAAACACCCAGGCCGTCGGCGCGGCCTTTGGCGTGATCCTCGTCCGTCATGCCAAAAGCGTCGTCGAAGTCGCCACCTTCCGCGCCGACGGCGTGTACGAAGACGGCCGCCGGCCCAGCAGTGTGCGATTCACCTCCGCAAGCGAGGATGCCCAGCGCCGCGATTTCACCATCAATGGCCTGTTCTACGATCCGCTGGAAAATCGCGTCATCGACTTCGTGAACGGCCGGGCCGATCTGGATGCAAAAATTCTGCGAGCCGTCGGCGACCCTTCCCAGCGATTCGCCGAGGATCATCTGCGGCTTTTGCGCGCCGTCCGATTCGCCGCGCGATTCGATCTGAAGATCGAGCCGCAAACCGCCGCCGCCATTCGGCAATCCGCCGATCGCCTCAAGGGCATCAGCCCCGAGCGCATCGGCGAGGAACTGCGCCTCATGCTCACCCCGCCGACGCGAACCGCCGCGTGGAAATTGCTGTGGGATTTGGATCTCGCTCCGATCCTCTTTCGCTTCATGCCGACCATTCCAGCGGGGATCGACATGAACCAATCCATCTTCATGCACCTCTCGCCAGGGAACACGATCCCATTCGGTCTGGCGCTGGCGGCTGCTTCGCTCTGCGTGGATCGAAACGCTCATCCGCAAACGCCGCTCATAGAATTGCTCGACAACCGCCGAATCGCCAAATCCGTCCACGCCATGCGGCAGGCGTTGCGTATCAGCAACACCGAATCGGATGAGATGCTCGAAACGCTCGACAATCTGCGGCCCCTGCTGCAAGCCGATCCGCCCGGTATCGCAACTCGCAAGCGATTCCTGGCCGAACGGGCCGCTGAACTTTCGCAGATTCTGATGCAAGCCATGGCGCGCGTCGGCATCGAGAAGGATCGGATCGAAAAAATCCTCGCCGGCTTGTCGGCATTGTCGGGGGAAGAAATCGCCCCGCAGCCGCTGCTCACCGGTGACGACCTGGTCGCCGCCGGTTTTCCCCCCGGTCCGAAATTCAAACAGACTCTCGACGCCGTGTACGACGCCCAATTGGAAGGCCGCGTTACCAGCAAAGAAGCCGCCCTGGAACTCGCACGGAATCTATAATCCTCATCATGTACTCCGTCACACGAGAACGCTTCGGCGAATTGATCGAGGAAGTGCTTGCCGAACTCCCCGAGCAATTCGCAAAGTTCGTCGAGGAGATTCCCATCGAAGTCGCCGACCGCCCCAGCCCGAAACAACTCCGCGACGCCCACGTTCCGCGCGGCCACACGCTGCTCGGCCTCTACCACGGCCGCAACCGCCTGAGCCGCAGCGTCGCCGACACCGGCGCGCTGCCCGATGTCATTTATCTTTTTCAACAACCGATCCAAAGCATGTGCGACAACGACGAAGACCTCCGCCGACAAGTCCGCATCACCCTCCTGCATGAGATCGGACATCATTTCGGCATGGACGAGGACGATTTGGAAAAGTTGGGATATCGGTGATTCATTCGCAAAAAAAATTAGCCACCGATGGACACCGATAAGCACCGATTAGGAAATAAAATCCGATCGAAATCCTTCTTAATCGGTGCTCATCGGTGTCTATCGGTGGCTAATTCTTCTGTTCTAAAACCCTGTCCCCTTTTTCGCCAACGTGATCACCCGCAAATTCTCCCGTGCCTCTTCCAGCGTGATCGGAAACCTCGTCCCTTTGCGGATCGCGCGATACAGCTCCACCCAAAATCCCAGCGGTTTCGCCGGCTCGGCCGCAAATTGCTCTTCCACCCAGGCAATCTCTTCCCCGCCGCTGAAATGCGAGCCCGCCCGTCCAGTCGGCGTGCCGTCGTTCACTTCCATCTTCTCCAGTTTCGTCGGATCAAAATATCGCAGCGTGCAATGATTCTTGGCGTCGATCTGCAAGGACCCATGCGATCCCATCAGCAGCCATGGGTGTTGCGCGATCGCCGCCGCGCCGCTGATTTCGATATCCGCAATGACTCCATTTTCACCGCGGATCATCAGCTTCACATGATCCTCCGCATCCCCCGCCGCCGCGATCAATTTCAAATCCGCCCAGACATCTTTGGCGGGTGAGTCGATAAATCGCATCGCCCAGTCCACCACATGCGGGCCCCAGTTGAGCAATTGCCCGCCGCCGAATTTTTTGAGTGTCTGCCAATCCGCGCGACGCTGATACCCGCCGACTCGGAGTTGCACGGCAAACAACTTTCCAATCTTTCCGCTTTGAATCACTTCCATGGCTGTCAGGAATGGAACGTCGAATCGCCGATTGTGGCGGACGAACAATCGCCGCCCAGATTTCTTCGCCGCTCGGATCAATTTGTCGGCCCCGGCCACATCCAGCGCCATCGGCTTTTCAACCAGCACATCCTTGCCGGCCTTGAGCGCCGCAATTGCCATCGGCACATGCTCGTGCGAGCGAGTCGCCACGATCACGAGTTCCAACTCCGGATCACTCAGCATCTGTTCGTAACTGGAATAAACCTTCGACCCGCAAATCCCCGCCAACTGCTCCGCCCGCTCGGGCAAAAGATCAAACCCCGCCATCACATTGATATGAGGCAACTCGGCCAAATCCCGCTTGACCATCCCAAACCCCGCCCGCCCAATCCCACAGAGCCCCACCCGAATCGCATCCTTCAGCTTGGTTGGCGAAGGGATTTCCCGCTCAACCAAAGGCGTTTTCAATTCCCGCATCTTCCCAAGTACCGCTCTGCTCATATAGAAAATCCCACCCCCAAAACCACCCACACCGGGCTAGCCACTTCAGTGGCTAGCCGAGCGGCTCTCAAACGTCGATCCGCATTATACGTCTCCCCCAAAATCGGCAAACCCACGCCAGACCCGATAAAAACTCCATTCCCGACCCCAGTCGCCAAACACTCGGAAAAATATTTCCGGAATATTGACAACAATTAGTCGGTTGTTAGGTTATAACAACATAGGAGTGCGTTGCTTGAGTGAGTCGAAGTTTTGGTGGGCAAATGGAACAGAATGGAACACAATGGAACATTTACCCCCCCCACCCCCCTAACTCCAACGAAAGGTAAACGCATGAACTAATTCGCGGCGGCAGTGGCGATCGCGCCTGAGACTCGGCCACAAGCCGGTTCTTGGGTGAGGAAAGTCCGAACTGCGGGGCGAGCATCAGCGAACCCCGGGCACGGTGCTTGATAACATCAAGGCGGAGAAATCCGACGGAAAGTGCAACAGAAAAGATACCGCCAGGGACGCAAGTCTCGGGTAAGGGTGAAATGGTGCGGTAAGAGCGCACCGCGCCGGGGGTGACCCCGACGGCAAGGCAAACCCCACCGGCAGCAAGGCCAAATATGCGGAGAGCCCAGGCCCTGGGCGAGCCAGGTGACCGGCGAAATCCGGGCAACCGGCGATAGTCGGGAAACCGACACATCCGCGGGTAGGCCGCCAGAGCCGACCGGCAACGGCCGGCCCAGAGAAATGATCGCCTCCGATCGCAAGATCGGAAACAGAATTCGGCTTACACGCCGCCGCGAATTTTATTTTGAGAGATTTTCGGTTTTATCGGCGAATGCCAAATGCAACCGCCGTGACGCCGAGAGCGCCGAGGCAGACGCCGAGAAGAGAAGCAAAAAACCATACTGCTGCGGATGAAAATCAGATGGACACAGACGAAAACCAAATGGCTGCCGATTTATCCATGGCCCATCGGGACTCCTCGGTCGCAAAAATTGAATCCGAATTTCTCGGCGCCTGCCTCGGTGCTCTCGGCGCCTCGGCGGTTGCATTTTCTCCCCCGGAACCAAAGCCGAAAACGACACGAACTTAAAAAAACAAAAATTCCGAAACCTTTCCCTTGACATTCCCCTACCGTTAGGTTAATGTCATTCATACAGCCCCCAAACGGGCAGAAAGGCCAGTATGAATCTCACCCCTAGGCAGCTCGACGTGATCGTCGCGATCCGAAATTACCGGCATATTCATGGGTTCGCTCCCACCATGCAGGAGTTGGCTGACCAGCTCGGTACGAGCAAGGTCACCATCTTCGAGCACATCGGCGCGCTCGAACGCAAGCGCGTGCTCAAGCGTGATAAGCACAAAGCCCGTTCGCTGGAAATCATTTCGGGAGAGAAACTGCCGGATGAGAATCGCTCGACCAAATTGCCCCTGCTCGGCAACATCGCGGCCGGTTCGCCCATCGAGGCCGTCGAAAACCGCGAAGAACTCGACCTGGAAGCGCTGTTCCAATCCCGTGCCGGCGTTTACTGCCTGCGCGTCCGTGGCGAATCCATGATCGATGACCATCTCTGCGACGGCGATTACGTCGTCATCGAACGTCGGGAGACGGCCCGCAATGGCGAGCAGGTCGTCGCCCTTCTCGACAGCGGCGAGGCAACGCTGAAACGATATTACAAGGAAGGCGGCAAAGTCCGGCTCCAGCCGGCCAACAATTCCATGCAGCCGCGCATCGTCGATGCCGACCGCCTGCGAATTCAGGGCGTCGTGATCGGCGTTCTGCGCAGTTACAACAACTGACCGCCCCCCGGCGACGCCAATTCCAGGGCCGGCTGGGCCGTATTGACTCTTTTTTGCGGAGGCTGCTCTGCAACTTTCTCGCTTGGTCCGACTGATATATGGATGAAGGAGCCACCTGTGACCACAGCCACTCGTCCCGACTCCCGTGCGCGAAACAAATCCCAGCGCGCTTCCGGCCGTTCTGCCCGTCTCAATCCCGGCGATTCCCGAAACGGCGACACGCGAAATGGGGACTCCCGAAATGGAGATTCTCGTCTCGGTGATTCCCGTTCGGGCGACTCTCGAGCCGGGGATTCTCGCGCTGGCGAAGCCGTTCAATCTTCCCGGGCCCCCAAGCCGGAAGCCAAAATTGTTTTTCAGAAATTCTTCAAATCCGTCGGCCCGCGCACCTATGCCGCGCAGGTGAAGGAACTTCCTAACGGCAATCACCTTCTGGTTCTCACCGAAGGCAAACGCGACAAGGAAACCGGCGAGATTCGCAAGACCCGCGTTTTCCTCTACGGCGAAGACTTCACCGCCTTCTTCCGCATGCTCGGCGAAACCGCGGCGTTCCTCCGCGCCCATCCGCTTCCCGAGGAAGTTCGCAAACGCCGCGACAAATTCTGGGCTACACGTCGAAATGCCGAATGACCGGCGTGGCCGATCAATTCTCTCGACCAACTTTCCTAATTGTTGAATCTCTTCCGAAATGAAACCTCGCGCGGACTTGATTGCATGCCGACAGGGCGCATGATGTGCGTTCTTATCCATGAGGTGCATGATGCGATGGAGCGTTTTGTTGGCAATCGGACTGCTGGGACTGATCGGCGGATGCGGAACGCCGAGCTTTTTAATTACGCCGGTTTCCAATACGTCGGAGCTGGATGAAGTGACGGTTGTATCTCCGCGCGGATTTCTGGCGGGGAAAATTGCCATCATTGATGTCGAGGGGACGCTGATCGACATGAAGTCCGGCGGGTTCATGCAGCCGGAGGAAAATCCGCTGAGCAAATTCGTTCAGGAATTGCAGGCCGCCGCGGATGATGATTCGGTCAAGGCCGTGGTGTTGCGCGTGAATTCACCGGGTGGATCGGTCACCACATCCGACACGATGTATCAGGAACTCGTGCAATTCCGCCATGATACGCACAAGCCGGTGGTCGCCTCGGCCCAGGAAGTGATGGCCAGCGGAGCGTATTACGTTTCATGCGGCGCCGACAAAATCGTGGCCAACCCAACCAGCATCGTCGGTAGCATTGGCGTGATTTTCGAGACCATCGACATCAAAGGAACGATGGACAAATTGGGGATCGAATCGGTGGCGATCAAGAGCGCGGAGTTCAAGGACATGGGATCGCCGTTCAAGCATCTGACCGATCAAGAGCGGGATGTCATGCAGGGAATGGTTGATGAATATTTCGCACGGTTCAAATCGGTGGTGACGAGCAATCGAACAATCAAGGATGCGGACACGCTGACGCTGGTGACGGATGGCCGAGTGTTCAGCGGTGAGAAAGCGATGGATCTGGGATTGGTGGACGGCGTCGGCCGGCTGGAGGATGCGATCGCGCTGGCGAGGGATATGAGTCATTCGCCCGACGCAGGTGTGATCATGTACAAGCGGCCTTACGGCTACAGCGGCTCGATCTATGCCGACACATCCGTTCCGCCGCCCAGCGCGGCGAGTCAAATGAATGTGAAACTTCCGTTTGATGTGCCGATGCTTCCCAGCGGATTTTATTACATGTGGGAGCCGTAAGGCGGACGGTGATTCGGTTCCACGTCCGAAATCTGAACTTTCTTCAAAACCACGATAACAGACCCTTCAGACCCTAACACCAACGCTATCGGGCGTGACTTTTTTCTGCACATTTTTTTTGCAAGAGTATTGCAGCCGTCTGCCGATGAAGGTGCAAGATTGGCAGTTCGTCTTTTATCGGACTGTATTCGCTCCAAAGAACCTGAGTTGGGTGGTGATTGCTGTGATGAAGTCAAAGCGAAAAGTGTTGTTCCTGACGAGCTTGGTGGCCTTGCTGACGTTCACCAGCGCCTTGCTCTTGGCTCTGGCGCCGCCACCATTGGCGGCCGGCGGTTATGACAGCCTGGCGGCGAGCGATCGCGGCGATTTCCTGGATGCCGTCTTCAAGACAGCCGTGCCCGCGCAACAGGATCGTTGGAAATACATCTATGTTCATCACAGCGGAACTTCACAGGGCGATGCCAATTCCCTGGCGCAAAACCCCAACGGATTGTGCGATCATTTCGTCATCGGAAACGGCAAAGGCGCTGAGGACGGCGAAATCCAGATCGGCCCGCGCTGGAACCAGCAGCAGGCACCAGCCGCTCCGCCTGGAGTGGACAAGATCGATCCCGATTGCATCAGCATCTGCCTGGTGGGCAACTTCGACACCGCCATGCCAACCCCCGCACAACTCCATCGCCTGACGCAGTTGGTCAGTACGTTGCAGAATCAGCTTCACATCGGCGCCGATCGCGTGATATTGCTTAATTCATCCGTCGGACCATCAACAGTGGGTCGATATTTCCCCGTGACGGCATTCCGTGACCAGATTCTGCCGTGACATTTTGCCGATGACCGGCGAAATCATTCCTTGCCATTTTGGCTCCGATTGCCTATTGTGTGCATTCGCTTGTTAAGCGGACGTTAACAGCCCGTTTTTCGAGTGGGAAGCATAGTGACTCAGCGCGGTCAGCGTTTGGCGCCAGGTGGTAGCGTTTATTTAAATTCATTGTTTATCTCCACTTGGTTCCGTCCTCCTCCCTGTGTTTCCATCCATCGGGGCAGTGGGAATTAGGCGTCTGATGCGGGATGGTGTAATCGCCGAATGGCCGAGAAGCTCCTCCAATACGAGGTTTTGGAGCGTTTGGGAGAAGGTGCGCGTAGTGTGATCTACGCCGTCAGCGACCCCCAAACGCACCAAGTTTACGCCCTGAAGCATGTCGTGCGACAGGACGCGAAAGACCTGCGCTTTATCGAGCAGGTCGAAAACGAATACGAGATCAGCAAGCAATTCAATCACCCCAATTTGCGCAAATCCTATGAATTGAAAGTCGTTCGCACCTTGCTGCGAAAGGTGACCGAAGTCTTCCTCCTCATGGAGCTTTTTGACGGCAAGCCGCTGGACGTTCTGCCTCCCGGTAATCTGGTCGACATCGTCGACACGTTCATCCAGGCGGCTCAGGGATTGAAGGCCATGCACCAACTCGGCTATGCCCATTGCGACATCAAGCCGAACAACATCCTGCGAAATGTTTCAGGACATGTGAAGGTGATCGACTTTGGTCAGGGATGCAAAATCGGAACGGTGAAGGAGCGGATTCAGGGCACGCCGGACTACATCGCCCCCGAGCAAGTCGCCCGCCGACCGATCAGCGTGCAGACGGATGTGTTCAATCTTGGCGCGACCATCTACTGGACCCTGACGGGAACGAATATTCCGACTTTGTACACGGTCAACAAAAAGGGCGAGAACAGTTTTCTCTTGGACCAGGCGATACCCAGTCCGGCGGATTTGAATCCAAGAATTCCAGCGGGCCTATCCAATCTGGTCATGGAATGCGTCGCCACGCGCCCCAGCAAGCGGCCGGCGGATATGGAACAATTAGTGACTCGACTGGAATTGATCAAACACATTCTGACCAAATCCGGGGCGCAGGTTGAACAGGCAGGGTGACGCCCCACTTTTAGCGGCCCGCCTTGGCTGGCGTTGCGAACGGTTATAATCCCACCATGTCCGCCCCGATCGAGCCGACGATTTCATTGCCGCTGCCCGCAATTCCGGCGCCCTTGATGGTGTTGGAAGACCTTCCCTGTCGCAAATGTTCCTACAACCTGCGCACCCAGCCGATGAAGGGCCTTTGCCCGGAATGTGGCACGCCGGTGGAATTTTCACTGCGCGGAGAATTGCTCCGTGGCGCCGATCCGGAATGGGTGGGGCGATTGCGTTTAGGTTGCGGGTTAGCGATGTGGGGCGCGATAGGCCTTTACTTGCTTCGAATCATTTGGCGTGTTGCGTTCTGGCGCGTTGGGTTGCACGTCGAACTGCTCCGGCTGGCCGCGACGGCCGTATTGGCGTTGGGAACATGGTTCCTCACCGCTCCGGATCCCAGCGGGATCGGCGAAGATCGCTACGGGCATTTCCGAGTATGGACTCGGGCGCTGGCGATTTTGTATCTGGTTGTCGTGCTGGCTGGGAGCTTTTCGATTTATGCTTATCCAACCGTATACACCGTTCAGCGTGGCGTTGCCCTGGTTGTGCAGTCCGCCTGGGGAATGGTGCTGCTGATTTATCTCGGTCGGCTTCGCAAGCGCATGCAACATCGCACGATCGTTGGGTTCGGCAAGTGGTGGACGATCCTATTTGTTGTCGCGTCGCTTGTAACGATTGTAATGTGGTTCGCGGAATTCACTTCGGCCTCGCCTGTGAGAATGTTCGGTGGCGGCGATGGGATTTGGTCGCTGGTCAGCGTTTACATTCCTTATCGGGTTCTCTGGGCCACCTCGTCGGCGATCTATGATGAGCAGTCGGCCTCGGCAAGTCCCGGACAAACCGCATGGCGAACCCTCGGCTCATACCTATACTGGCTGCCGCGTATTTTTCGGAGATCGAATGTCGACAACAAATGAAAACCCAAAGAAGATTGTTCTGGCTTACAGCGGCGGACTCGACACCAGCGTCATTCTTCCCTGGCTCAAGGATCGCTACCCCGGCGTGAAACTCGTGGCGTTTGCCGCGGAGCTTGGGCAAGGCGACGAACTCAAAGGCATCGAGGACAAGGCCCGCAAGAGTGGCGCGGATGAAGTCATCATCGCCGACCTGCGCCAGGAGTTTGCCGAGCAATTTTGCTTCCCCATGCTGCGGGCGCATGCGATTTATGAAAATGATTATCTATTGGGCACCAGCATCGCCCGGCCGATCATCGCCAAGCATCAGGTCGAGGCCGCGCGAAAAACCGGAGCGGATGCCGTCGGTCATGGTGCGACTTCCAAGGGAAATGACCAGGTGCGATTTGAATTGACGTACATGGCCTTGGCCCCGGATTTGAAAATCATCGCGCCGTGGAAAGATACCTCATTTGAATTGCGCGACCGAGAGAGCGCCATCGACTACGCCAACAAAAAAGGCGTTCCGGTCGATCAGAGCAAGAAAAAAATCTACAGCCGGGATCGAAATCTCTGGCACATCAGCCACGAAGGCGCGGATCTGGAATTGCCGACCAACGAGCCGAAGGATGATTTGTGGGTAATCTCGGTCCCGGTGACCAAAGCGCCCAATGAGCCGGAATATGTGACGATCGACTTCGAGGCCGGCAATCCCGTCGCGGTGAACGGCAAGAAAATGCCCGGTCACACGCTGATCGCCACGCTGAACGAAATCGGCGGCAAACACGCGGTCGGCCAAACGCAATTAGCGGAGAATCGGCTGGTCGGCATGAAATCCCGCGGGGCCTACGAAACGCCCGGCGGGACAATTGTGTACGAAGCCCACAAAGCCCTCGAGCAAATCTGCATCGAGCGCGACACGTTTCATTTCAAACAACAGGTCGCACTGCGATATGCGGAACTGGTCTATTACGGCCAATGGTTCCACCCGCTGCGCGAGGCGCTGCAGGCATTCATTGATCACACACAAGGCGCTGTCACCGGGCAGGTGAAAGTGAAACTTCTCAAAGGCCGCGCGACCACGGCGAGCGTGACCAGCCCATTCAGTCTCTACGACGCGAAGCTGGCGAGTTTCAGCATGGAAGGCTACGACGTAACGGCGGCGCGCGGATTCATCGACTTGTTTGGCTTACCGATGAAAGTGGCTCAACAGGCGAAGCGGTGGTGATTTTTAAGGAATCATAATGGTGTCGAGCACCCCGAAAAACTCTGGCAAGATTCGCAGGGACGTTTATGTTTCCGTGGCGGATATCGCCCAGTCGATGGGATTTAATGTGCCAACCGGATTGGCGCTACTGCCAAGGCATTTCGAGAAGGGAGTAAAGGCAGATTTAGTGCACGAAGGCACCGCGATTACTATCCGGAAGCTCTGGCGGGAGGCAAAGGTTGTCGAGACGCCCTTGGAGGCACCGAACGAGAAATTGCCTTGCATCCATGAAAATTCCGTCGATTGGATAGGACCGACGGTGTTCATCGGAGCCCTCGCCGTGACACAGAATCCGGCCTTCGTACAAATTGCATTAGGAGTAATCTCAAATTATGTCACGGATTGGTTCAAGGGGGCTGTGGAGGGGAAAAAAGTAAGATTATCGGTTGTGATCGAAGAGACGAATACACGAAAATGTACCAGAATCGAGTGCGAAGGCCCGCCGAGCGGTGTAGAGTCGCTGGTTTCGTTAGCGAAGGAGATTCGCAGTGATTAGCGATGTTGTTAGTGGATTAGCGACGGAGTTCAACGACATCGGAGTTTTCTGTGGAAGATTCTGTTATCTCACGCGTGATAGCAGTTTTCAGAAGGAAGGAATTGCAAAGGCATCGGAATTTTACAATAAGCTGGATGCGCACAAGAGACAGGCGAAAGTGGAAAGAGACGAAGATTCGACAAACGCCATTTTATGCCTGGAATGTATGGCAGTGGGGGTAGAACACGAATTGCGGATGTGGCTGAAACTCAAGGATAAAGAATATGACCAAGGATGGAATGAACTAATAACAGCGCAGCAGGCTTTGGAGGCTGCAATACGCGCTCATGAGATAGGCGGGAAAATGCGCTTGATCTTGCATAGATTAGTCGGTTTAGAGCGACTGCTGTTTCCGCCGCATGTATTTTCGAGCGCGGGATTCATTGTGCGTTCTGCGAAATGTTCAATTTGCGGCGGGGAATATGATGACTGCGACCATATCGCAGGACGGGTTTATTGGGGCGAATTTTGCAGCATGGTCGTGGAGCGTGCGGACCTCAAAGAGATTTCTATTGTGGACAATCCAGCCGACAAAAGATGCCGGACTACCTCAGTGCAAATTGACGGAACGATGCGAAATTTAATGACGTGGAAGCCTTCGGAAGGCGACGCTTCTCCGCAATCAGCATGTGAGATGCGCGCAAATCGGTTGAATTTGCAGGTGTACTGACGTCGAATTTGAACTTCCCGAAGGTATTATGCCGAATTCCAGCCCCCAAAGGCCCGCTGTCGGGTAAGGAATCGGAGTGCCGTGAAATTGGCGCAGACAAAGATAATCATTCAGCGCGGAGAAGACTTTGGCTTCATTGCTCACGCGCCGGCTCTGCGGGGTTGTTGGTCGCAAGGCCCGACGCGGCGGAAAGCGCTGGCCAACATTCGCGAAGCAATTCATGCGTGGCTTGAAGTAAAGCGGAACAAATCAGCAACGCATAGCAAAGCTGCGGCTTCGTCTCATTTAATTCGTCACGGTCGCCAGTGAGTGTGGCAATGGACCTCTTCGCCCAAACCCGCCAGAAGAATTTTGATCGCGTCGCGCCGCTGGCGGTGCGGATGCGGCCGGCTTCTCTCGACGAGTTCGTTGGACAGACGCATTTTCTGGGCGAAGGCAAACTCCTGCGGCGGATGCTCGAGGCAGATCGGCTTACCAGTGTCATCTTCTACGGGCCGCCGGGAACGGGCAAAACCACGCTGGCGCAACTCATTGCGGTTTACACCAAGAGTGAATTCGTGCAGCTCAACGCTGCCGGCGTTGGGGTGAAAGATGTGCGCGCGGTGCTGGATGCGGCGAAGGAACGGTTGGCCAATGGCGGGAAGCGGACGGTTTTGTTCCTTGATGAAATTCACCGATTCAATCGGGCGCAGCAGGATATTCTGCTCGACGATGTGGAAGGCGGATTGATTTTGCTCGTTGGGGCGACGACGGAGAATCCGTTTTTCGCGGTGAATTCACCGTTGGTGAGTCGGAGCCAGATTTTTCAGTTTGCGCCACTTTCGGAGGATGAGATTCGTGCGCTGATTCGCCGGGCGATTGCTGATCCACTGCGCGGATATGGAAAAATGCGAATCGAGATCGAGCCGAGCGCGATTGATTTGTGGGCGACGAAATCCGACGGCGATGCGCGCCGGGCACTATCCGCACTGGAAGTTGCGGTGCTTTCGCAGAAGGATCAATCGCATTTGAACATCACGCTGGATATTGCCGAGCAATCGATCCAGCGAAAGGCAATCGTTTACGATGGCACGGGCGATGAACATTACGACGCCGCCAGCGCGCTGATCAAAAGCATGCGCGGCAGCGACCCGGATGCGGCGGTCTATTGGCTGGCGAGAATGCTGGAAGCGGGCGAAGACCCAAGATTCATCGCGCGGCGGATCGCCATCCTCGCCTCGGAAGATATTGGCAATGCCGACCCACGCGCGATCTCCGTGGCGGCAGCGGCGTTTGATATCGTTGAAAAAATCGGCATGCCCGAAGCGCAGCTCACGCTCTCGCAGGCCGTCCTCTATATGGCCACCGCGCCCAAATCCAATGCCGCGACGACGGCAATTTCTGCCGCCATGCGGGATGTGCGCGAGGGGCGCACCCTGCCGGTCCCAAAACATCTGCGGGATTCACACTATCAGGGCGCCAAACGGCTGGGGCATGGCGAAGGTTATCAGTATTCCCATGATTTTCCCGGAGGAATTGTCGAACAAGACTACCTCGGCGTCGATAAG
>Ga0302326_10009990_pt1 | contig 20604 bp, 16 predicted proteins | sample Palsa_T0_3_FD_202264 | JGI IMG/M metagenome (GOLD analysis project Ga0302326, IMG submission 202264) | Peat permafrost microbial communities from Stordalen Mire near Abisko, Sweden - Palsa_T0_3 | ecosystem: Environmental > Terrestrial > Soil > Palsa > Peat permafrost | place: Sweden: Abisko...
ATCGTCGATCCGGCCCAGCCCGGCATCGCCTGGTGGGCCCATGTCGGCGGCTTCGTCGCGGGCCTCGTGCTCGCGCCTCTGCTCAAATCCCGCGATGTGCCGCTGTTCGGCTGACGGCTTTCCGACATGGCATAGGTTTCGCTCTTTTCCCCTCGCAACGGCTGAACACCGTCTCGAACTGGCTCACAGCGAGACAAACAGCCTTGGGGAGCAGGCGATGAAGCACAGGAACAGCCATCTGTTGGTCGGATATTGGAGCCGGTTGCGCAAGGGACGCGATCTTCCCGACCAGACCGACATCGATCCGCGCGCCATCAAGCGCATGCTGTCCTACGTTTTCATCCTGGAAGCCTCCGATCCGGCGCGACCGGTCTACCGCCTCGCCGGCACGTCGCTGTGCGACCGTTTCGGCATCGAACTCAAGAGCACCAATTTCCTGTCGCATTGGGAAGCCGGCAGCCGCGGCGCGCTGACCGCGCTGCTGCGCCAGGCGCTGGCGACCAAGCAGCCCGTCTGCCTGTCCTCCATCGCCACGACCTCGGATCACGGCATGATCGAGCTTGAAACCGTTCTGGCTCCGGTCTCGTTCGGCCCCGGTCAGCCGGTGCGCTTCATCGGCCTGGTGCAAGTGCTCAGCGATCCCTCGCCGCTCGCGGGCAAGCCCATCGCCTATGAGCGCCTCGTCGGCTCCCAGCTCATCCGCGAGGACGAGCCGCTTTCCACCTTCGAAACCCCGCCCCCGCCCATGCCGCCGATGCTGCCCGCCCATCCGCGCGCGCCGCATCTGCGCCTGGTGGTTTCCCAGAACAAGCCGATGACGCTGCATTTCGATCTGGACGAGACGATGCGCAGATTGGCCGACGCGCTCAACATCATGGCGCTGCCGGCGTAAGCCCCACTAGCCCGGCGGGCTGTCCGGCGCGGCCTGCTGCTCGGATTGCGGTTGGGACGGCTGGGTCGGGTGGTCGACCGGATCGTTGTGCAGGATGACGCGGTTGAACTGCTGCTCGTTCTCTTTGTTTTGCAGATAGGGAATCTCGTATTTCTCGATCTTCTCGCGATAGGCCTCGAACGCGGCGTTGTCGGCCGGCAGGCGCTTGTCGCAGCGATCGGGCGGCAGATGCTGCTCTTCCTGGCACCACAGATCGAAATTCATCTCTTGCAGATTGTAGCGCGTGGACTGGGCGTCGGCGCGCGAAATCAGCGCGGCCAAGGCCAGCGAGGCAAGGACAAGGGTGCGTGTCATCCCCTTCATAACGCGAGCATACGCGCGAAGTTGCCTGGGCGAAAGGTTCAGGCCGCGGCAATCGCCGATTTAATGCCGTCCTCGGCCACGCGGATCGGCTCGGGCATGGCCGCGGGCCGGCCCAGGATCATGTCGGCCGCCTTCTCCGCGATCATGATGGTGGGCGCGTTGGTGTTGCCGGAGACCAACGACGGCATCACCGAGGCGTCGACGACCCGCAACCCTTCCACGCCGTAAACCTTGAGCTGCGGATCGACGACGCTGTCCGCGTCGCGGCCCATCTTGGCGCTGCCGACCGGGTGGTAGATCGTTTCCGCGGTCTTGCGGATGAAGGCGTCGATCTGCTCGTCCTTGGTGACATGCGCGCCGGGCATCAATTCGGGCCCGCGATAGGGATCGAACGCCTCCTGGGCGAAGATCTCGCGCGCCAGCTTGACGCCCTCGCGCAAGGCTCGCCGGTCTTCCTCGGCTTCGAGATAATTCGGCTGGATCACCGGAGCGGCGAGCGGATCGGCCGATTTGATGGAAATGTAGCCGCGGCTCTCCGGGCGCAACTGGCAGACATGCGCCATGAAGCCGTGCCGGTCGGCCTTGCGCCGCGTGTGGTCGTACATCAGGGCGGCGATGAAATGGAATTGCAGATCGGGGGTCTCCAGATCGGGCCGGCTCTTGAGGAACGCGCCGGATTCGAGCCCCTGCCCGCTCGCCAGCCCGGTGCCGAACAGCATGTATTGCAGGCCGGTCTTCATCGCGCTGAGCGGATTGGCCTGGCTGTAGAGCGTGATCGGCTGCGTGGATTCATACTGGATCGAACAGTCCAGATGATCCTGAAGATTCCTGCCGACGCCCTTGAGATCGGCGACCACGGCAATGTCGAAGCGCTTGAGGATCTGCGCATCGCCGATCCCCGACAGCAGCAGAACCTGCGGCGTGTTCACCGCGCCGCCGCACAGGATCACTTCGCGCGTCGCGCGCGCCTGCACCGCCTGCTTGTCGCGCAGGAATTCGACGCCCACGGCGCGATTGCCTTCGAACAGCACGCGGCCGACATGGGCGTTGGATTCGATGGTGAGGTTCTTGCGCGACAGGATCGGCGTCAGATAGGCGGACGCGGCGCTCCAGCGCCGGCCGTCCTTGATCGTGAGCTGATAGGGGCCGAACCCTTCCTGCTGCGCGCCGTTGAAATCCCGGGTCGCCGGATGGCCGGCCTCGGTCCCGGCCTGCACGAAGGCGCGGAACAGCGGATTGGACGAGCGGCCGTTGGAGACATGCAGCGGCCCGTCGCCGCCATGGAAGGAATCGCCGCCGTCCTCGTTGGCTTCGGCGCGCTTGAAATAGGGCAGCACATCGGCGAACGACCAGCCTTCATTGCCCATCTGGCGCCAATGGTCGTAGTCGCGCGCATGGCCGCGGATATAGATCATGCCGTTGATCGAGGACGATCCGCCCCAGCCCTTGCCGCGCGGCCAATAAAGCCGGCGGCCGTTCAGATATTGCTGGCCTTCGGTGTCGTAATACCAATTGTGCTTGTTCTTCTTGCCGAGCAGGGACGGGATTCCCGCCGGCATGTGGATCATCAGCGATTTGTCGCGCGGCCCGGCCTCGATCAGCAGGACTTCCACCGAAGGATCGGCCGACAGCCGGTTGGCCAGCACGCAACCCGCGCTGCCCGCGCCGACGATGATGTAGTCGTAGGCTTTCATGGCGGCTCCGCAATTCTTCCGGTCCTGATAAGGGCCGGAATTGCGGGAAATTTCAACCGCGGCGTGAGCCCTGCCGCAGGGGCTTGCTCAATCCCCTGCCCCGGAAGAAGCTCTTTTGCGTTGGAACCCGACCACGCCGCGAACCATTCGGGGAGCGGGCGCGAATCTGGCCGTTTTTGGCGAATGTGGACCGATGGCAAAGCTGGTTGTGGGCGCCGACCCGTTCGACATGTCGGCATTGGATTTGACGGACCTCGCGGACGGGACGGTGGTGGGCAGCAGCGCCACGCAGATCCGCGTCGTCGGCGCCTCGTTCTGGTTCAAGATCAACGGCACGGGCTTCACGACCTTCGACGCCAACGGCTTTCCCACCGACGGGACGGTGACGAGCTTCATCGTGCAGGTGCCCGGCCACGCAGCGACGAACATCACCAGCTTCTCCATCGCTACCGCGGATTTCATGGGCTTCGTCAACACCGACAACGTATCGGGCCTCGAATCCGCGCTGTTCTCTGGCAACGACAATTTCGTGGACGGCACCGGCAATGATGTGCTGGTAGGTCTGGGCGGCAACGACAGCTTCGCCATGACCGGCGGCGGCAACGACACCGTCAGTGGCGGCGACGGCAACGACTACATCAATTTCGCCGGCACGCTCACCGCGGCCGACAGCGTCGACGGTGGGGCCGGCAGCGACAAGCTCATCCTCAATGGCGACTACTCCGCTGGCGTGGTCTTCGGCGCGGCGACGGTGACGAACGTCGAGACCATCGTGCTGAAGACGGGGCACGCCTACAATCTCACGCTCAACGCCGCGACGGACACGAGCAGCCAGTCGCTTCTGCTCACCGGCGTCGGGCTGACCGCGTCCACCGACACGATGACCATCGACGCCTCCGCGGTCGCGGGCGCGCTACACCTCGTGGGCGGCGCGGGCAACGACACGCTGACGGGTGGCGCCGGCACGAACGTCATCTCTGGCGGTCCGGGAGACGATGTCATCTATGGCGGCACCGGCGACAACACGATTGCGGGCGACGCCGGCTACAATCAGATCATCATGAGCAACTGGACAGCCGGCGACCATGTGAACGGCGGCAGCGATCCGAATAATCCCGGCACCCTCGTGTTCTACGGCGACTTCTCGGCCGGCGTGACCATCGCCGGCAGCCAGATCGTGTCGATACGCGATCTCTATGTCCAGGTCGGCCACAGCTACAACATCACGCTCGGCGCCGGCGGCACGCTGGATTTTGTATCCGCCGCCGCGCTCGGCGCGGGCGACACGTTCACGCTCGACGCGTCCGCCTTCGACAATACGCACGGGCTGACCGTCTACGGCGGCGCCGGCAACGCTACAATCACCGGTCCCGACACCGTGAACGCCGAGTACGACCTCAGCCGGGGCGGCGAGGACACGGTCATCAGCGCCCCAGGCACCTACAGCACCTATTATTTCGACAGTGCGTTCGACTCCGGAGATGTCGTCGAAGGCGGCGGCGGAGACACGCTCGTGCTCACCAACACCTACGCCGACCTCGTCTTCAACGCGACGAATTTTACCGGAATTGAAAACCTCCAGATCGGCCAGCAGAACCAGACGTTCGCCACGTCTTATACGACGAACGACGCCAACGTTGCTGCCGGCCAGATTCTTCACGTCACACTCGGTGTGTCACAGAGCGAGAACGTTACAACTTTCGACGGCGCGGCCGAAACCGACGGAGACTTCTATTTGACGGCGTGGGCCGATCCGGAACTCCTGTTCACTGGCGGCGCCGGCGACGACACCGTCGTCCTCACGAGAAACACGACCTACAACGCCGGAACACAGATCAACGGTGGCGCCGGCAACGACACCGTGGAGTTCATCAATGACGGCTACCTCGCGTTGACCGCCGCAGGCCTGCAGAACGTTGAAAACATCTATATCTCCTGGGGCAATGTGCGGACCGTCGACGCCAACGTCGCGGCGGGCCACACGCTATACGTCACGCTCAACACCGGCATTTTCGTGGGCCAGGCTGAAACCGACGGAAACTTCGTCATCACCGGCTTCGGTGGTGCCGCCATCGGTGGCCAAGGCGACGATCAGATCGAACTCAGTCTCAATTCAGCCGCTCGCAGCCAGACCGCGCTCCTTCAGGGCGATGGCGGCGCGGATTTCCTGAGGTTCACCGCGGCCCCCAACACCCATGGCGAATTCGCTTATGTTGCGGCGAGCGATTCGACGGGCCCCACTTACGACACTATCGATCAGTTCGATCCCACGGTGGATTTCTTCAAGCTGTTCGCCACGGTGACTGGCGTCGACACCAGCGTGACGACGGGGGCGCTGTCGACGGCGACCTTCAATTCCGATCTCACGGCTGCGGTGGGCTCGGCCCAGCTGGCGGCGCACCACGCCGTCGTCTTCACGCCGGATTCCGGCACGCTCGCCGGCGATCATTTCCTGATCATCGATACCAATGGCACGGCCGGCTACCAGGCCTGGCACGATCTGGTGATCCAGCTCACCAACGCCACGTCACTGACGCTGACGACGACCGATTTCACGACGTGAAGATCGCCGCCTCCCACAAGGGAGGGCAGCAACTTGACCCGTCACGGCACCAGCGTGATCACCGAGCGGCGGTTCTTGGGTTCCTTGACGCCGTCGGCCGTCTGCACCGCGAGATCGCTTTCGCCCACCCCGGAGGTCTGGATCGATTCCGGACGCGCGCCCATCTGCACCAGCACGTCCTTGACCACGCCGGCGCGGCGCTCGGACAGCTTCTGGTTATAGCCGGCCGAGCCCGAGGTGTCGGTGTGGCCGACGACCGTGATGCGCGACTGCTGGCCCTTGCGCGCGGCGGCGATCGCCTCGCTGATCATGGTCAGGTCCTCGGCCGTCAGCGTCCAGGAATCCCAGTCGAAATAGACGGTGTAGTCGGCCTGGGGTCCGGCCGGCGCGGTCGCGGTCGCCACCGGCGCCGGCGCCGGCGTGGGATTGAGATCGCGTTCGAGCCGGGTCAGCGAGGCGTCGAGCGAATTGCGGCAGGCGACGGAAGCCCCGTGCTGGCTGTCGACGCGGCCGTTCATCAGCCAGCAATCGTAATCGACCTGAGCGCGGGCGGCGTCTTCCGGCGCCTTTTCGCGGCCCTGATCGAGCGCGCGCAACAGCCGCAGACGCAGCGCTTCAGCGTCGGTATCGCCGTCCGGCGCGGGTTCGTGCAAAACCTCCTCGCCCTTGGAGGCCGAGAGCGCCTTGTCGGCATAGGCCTGGGCGAGATCGAAAATGTCGCTGCTGCTGCCGCTGAGCGACATCGAGCCCGCGGCATCGAAGGCGGTCGTGGTGCTGGAGCCCGTCGCGTCGCTGAAGGAGCGCGCCAGATAGGCGTAGTTCTTGAACAGCGCCTGGGCGAAGGGCGAGCCGCTGGGCTGGGCCGCATCGAGCTCGTCGGAGATCGTCGTGCTGGCGCAGGCGGCCAGCGAGAACGCCAGCACCAGCCCGGGCAGGAGCCGGAGGAATTTCAATCGCGAGGAAGAGGCGAACGCCATGTCGATGGTCTCCGGAGCGCTACCGCGGCTTCGGGATGAAGCGGCCGCGGACAGGAAATTGCGTCGTTCCTATAGCGCGCGCCGCGGCCAAGGTTAAGGGGCTGGCGGAAATAGGCAAAAAAAGCTGACGGGCCGGCGCCGCCGGTAACCCGGCGTTGACCTTCTGCGACCTATAAAGGCAGCCGAGGCAACAGATGAGGGCTGGGCCATGCCGGTCCCGGCGCTTTCCATGACCACTGATCGCGAGCGCGTGGTCGCCCAGGCCAAGGCGGAACGCCGCCGGCACCGGCGCGTGCGCGTCGATTTGCCCGGTCGGCTGTTCGTGCCTGCCGGGGAGCACGAAACCCCGTGCCGGGTGACCGATCTGTCGCCGGGCGGCGCCCAGGTGGTTTGCGAATTCGCGCCCGCGCCGGACATCGCGATCATTCTGTATATCGACGGCTTCGGCCGTTTCGAGGGAACCGTGTCGCGGCCCGCCAGCGGCAATTTCGGAATCAAATTCGCCTGCTCGGCGCTCAAGCGCGAACGCGTCGCCGAGCAACTCACGCTCTACATGAACCGCGGCACGATCGACGAATCGGTGCTGCGCCGCCACGATCGCGCGCCCACCAAGGGCCTGGCGCGCTTCACCCGCGCCAATGGCGATATCGTCGGTTGCGAGGTGCTCGATCTTTCGCTGAGCGGCGTGTCGCTCAAGACCGACATCCGCCCGCCGCTCGGCGAGACGGTGCTGATCGGCCAGATGGCCGGGCGCATCGTGCGCCATCACGAGGGCGGCATCGCCATCGAATTCGTCGGTCAGTCCCAGGCCACGGCCGAACGCGCACAGACCAAGCTCAGCGTCGTGCGCTGAACGTTTCAAAGAAACGGATTGTCTTCCAGCGCCGCGGCAATCCCCAGGCTTGCGCGTTTCTTCTTCGACAGCCCCGCCGCGACCAAGCCATGCGCCCGCGTCAGATATTCGCGCAGCTCCTTCGGCTTGAGCGGCTTCAATCCGTCCATCGCCACCCAATGGGCGCGGGCGAGATAGGGACACGGCGCGATCCCTTTCACGCGCGTGAGAATTTGGAAGCTCGCCTCGCCCGCCTTGAACCACACACCGGACGGCTTGCTGCCATCCATTACGATCATCGCGAACATCTTGCCGCCGACCTTGAAGACGTGGCTGTCGCCCCACGGCGTGTGCACGCTCGTGGCCGGCAATGACAGGCAATGGCTCTCTACATCCGCATAGCGCATAAGCGCTAGTATTGCCGTCGCGACAAACGATGAAAAGGGGAAGACATGGACGAGTTCGAACGCCTCAGCACATCCCAGCCGCTGGCCAAGCTGCTCGGCGTGGAAATCGTGGAAGCGGGCAAGAGCCGCGTGGTCGGGCGCTTGCTGGTGCGCGAGGAAATCTGCACCGGCTGGCACACCATCCATGGCGGCGCGATCATGGCCTTCGCCGACACGCTGGGCGCGACCGGGGCCTATCTCAACCTGCCCGAAGGCGCCTCGACCACCACTATCGAGAGCAAGACCAATTTCATCGCGCCGGCGAAGGTTGGAACGGTGGTGACGGCGGAGTCCCTGCCCATCCATATCGGCCGGCGCAGCTCGGTGTGGCAGACCCGGATCACCCGCGAGGACGGCAAGCTCGTCGCCATCGTCACCCAGACGCAGATGGTGCTCTAGCCTTCCGTAGCGTCCGCTTTGCGCAAGCCCATGAGCCGGTCTAAAACCGCGCCAACAATATCCAGGGAAGGACAGCACATGGAACTCAACTCATCGGTTTCCGCGATCATCACGGGCGGCGCGTCGGGCCTCGGCGAGGCGACCGCGCGCGCGCTCGCCAAGCATGGCGTCAAGGTCGCGCTGTTCGATCTGCAGAAGGACAAGGGCGAGAAACTCGCGGCCGAAATCGGCGCCACCTTCTGCGAAGTCAACGTCACCAATGACGAGAGCGTGGCGGCAGGCTTCGTGAAAGCGCGCGCGGCGAACGGCCAGGAGCGCATCCTCGTCAATTGCGCCGGCACCGGCAACGCCGCGAAGACCGCGGGCCGCGACCGCAAGACCGGCGAGATCAAATTCTTCCAGGCCAAGGATTTCGACCGCATCATCCAGATCAATCTGGTCGGCACCTTCCGCTGCATCGCGATGAGCGCGGCTGGCATGCTGACGCTTGAGCCGCTGCCCGGCGGCGAGCGCGGCGCCATCGTCAACACCGCGTCGGTCGCCGCGCAAGACGGCCAGATCGGCCAGGCCGCCTACACCGCCTCGAAAGCCGGCATCAACGGCGTGACGCTCGTCGTCGCGCGCGACCTCGCCCAGGAAGGCATCCGCTGCAACACCATCATGCCGGGCCTGTTCAACACGCCGCTGCTCGCGGCCGCGCCGGACGCCATGAAGCAGGCCTTGGGCGCGCAGGTGCCGTTCCCGCCGCGGCTGGGCAATCCGCCGGAATATGCCAGCCTCGCGCTGCAGATGATCACCAACGGCTATTTCAACGGCGAATGCGTGCGCCTCGACGGCGCGATCAGAATGGCGCCGCGGTGATCGCATGAGCGTGGCGGATATTTCGCTCTGGGCGGGATTCTTCGGAATCCTCGCCCAGATCGGCGCCACGCTGGCCGGACTTCTGTTCGTCGGCCTCACCATCAGCATCGAGCATGTGATCGCATCGCGCGGCTATCTTTCGCGCGGCTTCACCGCGCTGGCGCTGCAATTCGAAATTCTCGTGATCGGCGTCTTTGGCGTGGCACCGGGGCAGACGGCCACGGCGCTGGGCCCGGAATTGATCCTGACGGGTCTTTTCGTGCTCGCCGGCGTCGCCGTGTTCGCGCACAATTTTCCCGAGGACGAGAAATCGACGGTGCTCGCCACGCGCGGGCCGCGCCTCATCCGCGCGACGCTCACCGCGATCGCCACGCTGTTTCCGGCCATCGCGGGCGCGGGATTGTGGCTGGGCTGGCGCGATCCGCTCTACTGGATCATTCCGGCGGTGCTCGCCTCGGTCTATCTCTCGATCGGCTATGCCTGGATTTTCGCGATTGAGATTCCGAGAAGAAGAGAAAATCAAAAAGATCAAAATTGATTGTCATCCCCGGCCGAGCGACCGGTTGGGAGCGAGGGGAAGGGGATCCAGGTCATGAAGCACCTTCGATGCTCGACCACCTGGGTCCCGTTCCCTCGGCGCGCAACCGCGCGCCTCGCCGGGGATGACACCGTCTTTTGAAACTCTAGTGAGCCGACAATTCGTGGATCTGGCTGTTGGCGAGTGTCAGCTTGGCGATGGAGAGATCGCCGGTGCGCTCCAGCTCTTCGAGGAAACTCTTGGTGCGCGCGAGCAGATCGGCGTGTTTCTCGGCCCATTGATCGGCGGCCTCGGCGCCATCGGCGCGGGTGCGGTCCATCTTGTCGCCTTCGAAGCCAGCAAGGACTTGCGCGGTCAACGCGCGCTGGCCGGCGAACAGATCGTCGACGATGCGACGGATCGCGAGGCGATCCCAATGCTCGGTGGCGACGATGCGCGAGGCCAGCCCGCGCAAGCGGTCCAGCCCCACGATGGCGCCGATCGCGAAATAGGCGCCGGCCACCAGATCGATATCGAGCGAGCGGGCATAGGCGAGCTGCGCGATTTCGGGCGCGGTGCTCCACAGCGACAACGCGGCCACATCGTCGGCCACGTCGTGTGGCACGCCCGCGTCTTCCAGCGCCTTGATGTGGCCCACCGTGTCCTGCATCTCATAAGGCGACACCAGAGACGAGAACGTGCCGCGCAGGCTTTCCACGCCGGCGCGGTAGCGCGCGACCGTATCCGCGAGATCGGCATTGGCCGGAACATTGACCAGGAACCACAGACCCAGCCGGCGCAGCAATTCGGCGATATCGCAATACATGCCGGTCTGAATGGCGGCCGGGATTTTCCCGTCCAGCGCATCGATGCGCATCTTCAGCGCGCCCAATCCGAACGCGCCTTCCGCCACCACGAAGGCGCGCGCCACCCGCGCGGCCGACGCGCTCGACACTTCCTTCATGCGGTGCACGAAGACGGGGCCGGCGAGATTGACGATCTTGTTGGCGAGCACGGTGGAGATGATCTCGCGGCGAAGGCGATGATGCATCATCTCGTCGGGGAAGCGCGTGACGGCGGCGGGCGGGAAATAGCCGGCGAGTTCGCCGGCGAAATAGGTTTCGTCGGGCAGCCCGCTGGCCGCGATCTCGGAATCCAGGTCGAGCTTGGCATAAGCGAGCAGCACCGCGAGCTCGGGCCGCGTCAGGCCTTGGCCGGCCTGCGCGCGCTTGCGCAGATCTTCGTCGCTGGGCAGGAATTCGACGGCGCGGTCGAGCTTGCCGCGGCGTTCCAGATCGCGGATGAAGCGGCCCTGGCTGTCGATATCGCCGACGCCGCGCGACTGCGCCACCGACAGCGCCAGCGTCTGGTCGTAATTGTCGCGCAGCACATGGGCGGCGACGTCGCCGGTCATCTCCTCCAGCAATTTGTCGCGCGCTTCGCCGGTCAATTCGCCCCGGCGCAGCGGGGCGCTGAACAGGATTTTCAGATTCACCTCATGGTCGGAGGTGTCGACACCGGCGGAATTGTCGATCGCATCGGTGTTGATGCGCCCGCCCTTGAGCGCATATTCGACGCGGCCCAATTGGGTTGCACCGAGATTGGCGCCCTCGCCCACCACCTTGGCGCGCAACTCCGCGCCGTTGACGCGCACGGCGTCGTTGGCGCGGTCGCCGGCATCGGCATTGCTCTGCGATGCCGCCTTGATGAAGGTGCCGATGCCGCCGAACCACAACAGATCGATGTCGGATTTGAGCAGCGCTTTCATCAGATCGGCCGGAGCGACGCGGTCTTTCGCGAGGCCCGTGAGTTTCTTGATCTCCGGCGACAGCGGAATTTCCTTGACGCTGCGCGCATAGATGCCGCCGCCCTTGGAGATCAGCGATTTGTCGTAATCCGCCCAGCTCGAGCGCGGCAGGTCGAACATGCGCTGGCGCTCGGCCCAGCTTTTCGCCGGATCGGGATCGGGATCGAGGAAGATGTGACGGTGGTCGAAAGCGGCGACCAGTTTCGTGCATTTCGACAGCAGCATGCCATTGCCGAAGACGTCGCCCGACATGTCGCCGATACCGACGCAGGTGAAAGCCTCGTTCTGGATGTCGCGGCCGAGCTCACGGAAATGGCGCTTGACCGCTTCCCACGCGCCTTTGGCCGTGATGCCCATCTTCTTGTGGTCGTAGCCATGGCTGCCGCCGGAGGCGAACGCGTCGCCGAGCCAGAAGCCGCGGGTTTCCGCGATGCCGTTGGCGATGTCGGAGAACGTCGCGGTGCCCTTGTCTGCCGCGACCACGAGATAAGGATCGTCGCCGTCATGGCGCACGACATTCTCAGGCGCGATCACAGATCCGTCGGTGTGCAGATTGTCCGTCAAATCGAGCAGCGCGTTGATGAAGCATTTGTAGGCGGCGATTCCGGCCGCCTGCGCATCCTCGCGCGTCGCATTGGCCGGCATGCGCTTGGGATAGAAGCCGCCCTTGGCGCCCACCGGCACGATGACGGCGTTCTTGACCTGCTGCGCCTTGACCAGCCCCAGCACTTCGGTGCGGAAATCCTCGCGCCGGTCGGACCAGCGGATGCCGCCGCGCGCGATGCGCCCGAAGCGCAGATGCACGCCCTCCACCATCGGCGAATAGACGAAGATTTCCACCAGCGGCCGCGGCGCCGGCAATTCCTCGAGCTTCTGCGAATCGAGCTTGATGGCGAGATAATGCTTGGCCGCGCCGCTCTCGTCGGCCTGGTAGAAATTCGTACGCAAGGTGCAATCCACCACATTGCGCAAGCGGCGGATGATGCGGTCGTCGTCCAGGCTCGGCACATCGTTGAGCGCCGCGTCGATGCGCTCCTGGATGGTCTTCACGCGAGCCCCGCGCGCTGAACCTTCGCTCTGCGGATCGTTGCCCGCCTGGAACAATTCGACGATCAGCCCCGCGATGTCGGGATTCCGCGCCAAGGCCTGCTCGATATAATCCTGGCTGAACGCGAAGCCCGCCTGGCGCAAGAATTTCGCGCCGGCGCGCAGGATGGTCACGTCGCGCCACGAAAGTCCCGCGCCGACCACGAGCTTGTTGAAGCCATCGCTTTCGGCCGCGCCCGACACCACCGCGTCGAACGCCTCCTCGAACGGCGCCTTGATATCCGCCAGATCGGCCGCGGCCTCGTCGGCGCGCTCCATCAGGAAATCGAGCACCGCGGCTTCGCCTTCCCAGCCATCGCCGGTCTTGAGCGAAACGGGATAGGAATCCTCCGCGATCACCTTGAAGCCGAGATTCTCGAACACTGGGAGCAGCGCCGATAGCGGCGGCACGGTGCCGAGCCCGTAAAGCTTCAGGCGCATTGCGCTGTGTGCGTCGAGCGCCCGGCGATAGGCGCGGGCTTTCAATCCGGCACCGTCCGATGCGCGCGTCAGCGTCTGGATCTCGTCCAGATCGCGCACCGCTTCCTCGGGCGAAAACGCGTCGCGGTAGCGCGCCGGGAACGCGGCCGCGTGACGGTGGTGCAGCGTCAAGCCGGCGCTCTCGCCATGATCCTTGATCAGCGCCGCGGCGAAACCGTCGTCCCAGGTGCGGATCGCGGCGCGGATATCGGCTTCCAGGACATGCACGTCGACATGCGGGCGCGTGCCTTCGTGGCGGCCGACGATATAATGCACCCGCGCCAGCATGGATTCGTCGAGCGTCGGGGTCGCGGCGGATTCGCGGCCGTCGAACGCCTTGGCGAGGATATGGTGGATGCGCTCGCGCGCGCCGGTGTCGTAGCGGTCGCGCGGCACGAAGACGAGCGCGGAGACGAAGCGGTCGAAACGGTCGAAACGCAGGAAGACACGCACTTTCGGGCGCTCGCCGAGCCGCAAGATACCGAGCGCGGTCGCGAACAGCTCGTCCTCGTCGACCTGGAACAGCTCGTCGCGCGGATAGGAATCCAGGATATGGGCCAGCGCCTTGGCGTCGTGGCTGTTGGGCGCGAGGCCCGCGCGCTCGCCGACATGGCGCACTTTCAGGCGCAGCAGCGGAATCTCGCCCGGCCTGCGATTGTAGGCGCCCGAGGTGAACAGACCCACGAAGCGCCGCTCGCCGGCGAGCTTGCCCTTCGCATCGAAGATCTTCACGCCGACATAGTCCATATGCACGCGGCGATGGATCAGGCTGCGCTCGTTGGATTTGGTGATGATCAAGGGCTGCGGCTGGGTGAGATAGGCGCGCACTTCCGGCGAGAGCCGCGCATGGTCGTCGCCGCGATTGATCACCCGCGTCGCCATGTCGGACAGCACGCCGAGCCCGCTGGCGGGTGCCGGCTCCAGCCTGCCGCCATCGGCATCGCGATAGGCGTAGTCGCGGCAGCCCAGGAAGGTGAAATGGTCGTTGCCCAACCATTCGAGGAAAGCGAGACTCTCGCTGAGCTCTTCCTTGGAGACCTGCGGCGGATTTTCATGAAGCTGCGCCACCGTCTCCTTCAGCGCGCCAGCCATCTTGTGCCAGTCGCGTACCGCCAGGCGCACCTGCGCGAAGACATTGTTGGCGCCTTCGATCAGCGCCGCGCGGCGGCCGTCGTCGACAATCGGATCGAGCACCAGCACGATGGTGCTTTCGCGCGCCAAAGCGCCGCTCTCGCTGCGCATCCCGCTCGCGTCGCGCTTGACCGCCATGATCGGATGGAACAGCGCGTGCACGCGCAGGCCCTGCGCGCTCATTTCCCCGATCAGCGAATCGAACAGGAACGGCATGTCGTCATTGATCGCGAGGAGCACGGTCTCCTTGCGCGCATGGTCGCGGGCCTGCGCGTTGAAATCGAACAGCACGCTCAGCGTCTCGCCGGGCTTGCGCGCGGCGGAATGCTCGAAGACCAGGCCGGCCAGCGCCGCCAGCGATTCCGGGGCGTAGCGGGTGACATCCTCGGGCGGCGCGCCGCGATAGAAGGCTTCGAAGAAATTCGCGAGGTCGGCCTGCTTGAGGAGCTTGGCGGCTTGGGCCAGCGCCACCACGGCCCGGGCTTCGTCGTCATGGGCGACGACCGCCGCATCGGCAGGATCGGCGGCGCGTGCTGCTTCAGGTGTCATGATCGTCCGGGCGTTTGCGCCGCATTGTTTAGCGGGCGGGAACCTAACGCCGCGTAAGCCGTATCGGAAGCTGAAATTAACCGAACCGCAGCTGGCCCAATCCGGCTTCGCGCTTCTGGCTGGAAAGCCTTTCCGTCCAAGCGCTTATCCCGGCGATGAGAGCACAGGACAGAACCACCAGGCCGGCGGCGGCAGGACCGAGCTGAATTGGGCGCAGCAGCGCCGCGCCGGCGCAGAGCGCGCCCACCGGCACCAGGAAGAGCAGCGCCTGCGCACGCGCCAAGCCGGCAACCAGGGCGCAAGGCAGGGCTGCGAACAGCAGCAGAGCCGCGGGTTGCGACGGCAAAGCCAGGAACGCGCCCGCGCCCCAGGCGAAGCCCGCATAGAACAGGATGGCGGAAAGATCGCCGGCGAAGCCCTTGAGCGTGGCGCGCTCGAACGGCGCCTCGATGGCGCGTGCATAGGCCCGCCAGATCGCGGCGATTGCGGCACCCGTCAATACGAGCCAGACGGCGATTTCCACCGGCGGCTTGGCGCCCAGGGAAAAAGCGGCCGCGAGCAATGCGCAACCGGCGAGCGCGAAAGCGATCTGCGGCGCGCGGCCGAGCAGATTGGCGAGCAGCGCCGTCTCCTGCGCCTCGTCATGCAGCCGCGCCAATTGCGCCAGCCGGATGCGCGGATCGCCGCGCCGTTCGGCTTGCGGGGTGGGGGAAAGGGAAGGCTGCGTCTCCGAAGAAAGAACCGCCATGGAAGCCTCGCGGGCCTGTGCAGATTTGCGTTCTTAGGCTCGGCCTGGAGCGTTAAGAATGTCTTAATGACGCCCGTCCCCCGATTCGGTTCCACGCCGAACGATTGTCCACAGATTCGCGATGCCGCACGCCACCGTTTTCGATCTCGAATTCACCGCTTGGGAAGGCTCGATGGCGCGGCGCTGGCTGGGGCCCGGCGAGTTCAAGGAGGTCGTGCAGTTCGGTGCCGTGAAGCTCAACGCGCAAAGCTTCGCCGTGTTGGATGAATTCGAGATCCTGGTGAAGCCGCGGATCAATCCGGCGCTGTCGGATTATCTCGTGACGCTCACCGGCGTGACCAACGAGGCCGTCGCCGCCCGCGGCGTCGACTTCGCCGAGGCTTACGAGAAATTCGTGGCGTTCGCGGATGACGGGCTGATCGCGGCCTTCGGGCGCGACGATCTGGTGCTGGCCGACAATCTCCGGCTCTACGGCATCGCCGGCGCATCGCCGATGCCGCGTTATGCCAACACGATTCCCTGGCTGCTCGAAAACGGCATCGACGCGCGCGGCTTTCACGCCTGCGACGTGGCGCGGCTCTGCGGCGCGCAATTCTCGGGCCGCGAGCACGACGCGCTCGAGGACGCGCGCTCGGTGGCGCTCGGGATCGGGACGCTGGTCGGGCGCGGCGCGCGCAACATCCTGCTCGCGTCATGAGCCAAGCCGATCGCATCATCGCCGCGCTGAAACTGAAGCCGCATCCCGAGGGCGGCCATTATCGCGAGACCTTCCGCGACGAAAAAATTGTTCGCGGGCGGGCGCATTCCACCGCGATCTATTTCCTGCTCAGGCGCGGCGAGGTTTCGCGCGCCCACCGCGTCGACGCCGTGGAGGTTTGGCATTTTTATGCCGGCGCGCCGCTGGAATTGACGATCCAAAATGCGCGCGGAAAAGCAAAACGCTTGTTGCTGGGCAACGCACTATCGAAGAAACAAAGCCCGCAGATCGTGGTGCCCGCTCATGCCTGGCAATCGGCGCGCACGCTGGGCGCCTATACGCTGGTCGGCTGCACCGTGGCGCCGGGTTTCGAGTTCGCGGGCTTCGAGCTGCGCGTCAATGCTTCTGCGGCGCGCCCAGCACGACCGGCAGCGAATGGGCGATCGCGCGCGACGAGGCGCGGCCGAGAAAACCGCGACCCGGATTGAACGTCACCACCAGGGTGCGGCCGTTCAGCGAGAGCGTGGGCCGCCCGCCGCTGGGCGCGATCGCGACGGCGTCGACGCGATGGGCGAGCGCGTCGTGCCCCTGCGCCGAGGCGGCGTAGCGATCCAATCCACGCGCGGCGTTCTCCAGCGCGTCGAACGCGTAGGCACGCGTCGCTCCGTCGCCCAGCGAGCTCCAGTCCGCCGTGAAGCCGAGCTGCAGCCGGCGCGTATAGGCGAGATGCTGGGCTTCGTCGGCCGCGGCATTCTGCATGTCGGACAGGCCAAGCGGCGGCGGCGTAGGCACCACGGAATCGCCGGTGCGCACCGCGGGCAATCCGCCTGGCTGCGCGTCGGTATAGAGCGTCAAGCCGCCCCAGACCGTGACCTGAATCGCGGTCTCGCCGGAATCGAATTTGAGCACGCGCCCGCCCAGCGATGCGTGGTCGGCATAGAGCACGAACACTTCCGGCGAGCCTTCGAAGCGCAGCAGGTAATTGTCGCCCAGGGGATCGAGCGTGAATTTCACGCGGTCGCCGGCGAGATAGCTTCCGGGCTGGATGTTGGCGAGGCGGTCCATCGACAGGCGCTGGGTGATGGAATCCTGCGCGCGGACCGGCGCGCCCGCGAACGCGACGAGCGCCGCGGCGCAGGCGGCAACCGCAAGAAATGGCCTCTCCATCCGCTTCATTGTCTCGTTACACATCGCTCGCCCGCGCGAAAATTCCCGCGCGACGCCCCCTCAGGCGCAAGCGTTATCCCTGTCGAATGGGGCAGGATTAAGGAGTGGGTGTTACGGATCGTCGAAACGCCCGCCGCGGCCATGGCCCGCGGCGAAGCGCGCGGCGCCTTCGCGCGATTCGCCGCTCGCCAGCGTGTTCATGCCGTGGGCGAATTCGCCCGCCATGGCGCGCGGCCAGGCGAGATCGAATTGTTCGTATACGGACAATCTGTCGCCGCGCAGGCAGTGCTGCGGGAATTTCGCGATTTCGTGCGCCAGCGCCTGCGCCGCGGTCCGCGCTTCGCCCTTCGGCACGACGCGATTGGCGAGGCCCATGGCGAACGCTTCCATCGCGCCGACCGCGCGTCCGGTGAGGATCATGTCGAGCGCGCGCGACTGGCCGATCAGGCGTGGCAGGCGCACCGTGCCGCCGTCGATCAGCGGCACACCCCAGCGCCGGCAGAACACGCCGAAAATCGCATCCTCCTCCGCCACGCGCAAATCGCACCACAGAGCGAGCTCCAGACCGCCGGCCACCGCATAGCCCGACACCGCAGCGATCACCGGCTTGGAAAGCCGCATCCGCGTCGGGCCCATGGGCGCGTCGGTCGCCAGGGGAATCGATTTCTCCGCATCGGGCGCGCGGGTGAGATTGCCGCGGCCATCCGCCACGCCTTTGAGGTCGGCGCCGGCGCAGAAATTGCCGCCCGCGCCCCACAGCACCGCGGCCAACGCCTTGTCGTCGCGCTCGAATTCCAGAAAGGCGCCGGCGAGCGCCTGCGCCGTCGGCCGGTCCACGGCGTTGCGCGCGCCCGCCCGGTCGAGGATGACAATGGTCACCGGCCCGTCGCGTTCGATGCGCACATTTGTCGTCTCGGCCATCGTCGTTTCTCCTTGGCTTTGGAGGCTATCTTAACTAAACCACGCGCAGATTCGGCGCACTCCCTTCACCCGTGCGAGGCCATCCCGTGACGACCAATCCCGACAGCTTCAAATCCCGGAAAACCCTCAAGACGGGCGGCAAGAACTACGCCTATTTCAGCCTGCCCGCCGCCGAGAAGAATGGCCTCAAGGGTATCTCGCGCCTGCCCTATTCGATGAAGGTGCTGCTCGAGAATCTGCTGCGCCACGAGAACGGACAGTCGGTCGTCGCCGCCGACGTCAAGGCCGTCGCGGCGTGGCTGAAGAACAAGAAGTCCGATCGCGAGATCGCCTTCCGCCCGGCGCGCGTGTTGATGCAGGATTTGACCGGCGTGCCCGCCGTGGTCGATCTCGCCGCCATGCGCGACGCGATGAAGACTCTCAAGGGCGATCCGGAGAAGATCAATCCGCTGGCCGAGGTCGACCTCGTGATCGACCATTCGGTGATGGTGGATTTCTTCGGCCAGCGCGACTCGTTCAAGAAAAACGTCGGCATGGAATATGGCCGCAACGGCGAGCGCTATTCCTTCTTGCGCTGGGGCCAGCAGGCGTTCGCCAATTTCCGCGTCGTGCCGCCGGGCACAGGCATCTGCCACCAGGTCAATCTGGAATATCTCGGCCAGACGGTTTGGACGCGCAAGATCAAGGAGGGAAAGAAGACGATCGAATACGCCTTCCCCGACACCCTCGTCGGCACCGACAGCCATACCACCATGATCAACGGCTTGTCCGTGCTGGGCTGGGGCGTCGGCGGTATCGAGGCGGAAGCGGCGATGCTGGGCCAGCCGATCTCCATGCTGATCCCCGAAGTGATCGGCTTCCGCGTCAAGGGCAAATTGCGCGAAGGCGTCACCGCGACCGATCTGGTGCTCACCGTCACCCAGATGCTGCGCAAGAAAGGCGTGGTCGGAAAATTCGTGGAGTTCTACGGACCGGGCCTCGACGAGATGACGCTCGAGGACCGCGCCACCATCGCCAATATGGCGCCGGAATATGGCGCGACCTGCGGCTTCTTCCCGATCGACGCGGAGACCATCCGCTATCTCAAGGCGACGGGGCGCAAGCCCGCGCGCGTGGCGCTGGTCGAGAAATACGCCAAGGCCCAAGGTCTGTTCCGCACCGCCAAATCGCCCGACCCCGTGTTCACCGACACGCTGTCGCTCGATCTCGCCAGCGTCGAGCCGAGCCTCGCCGGTCCGCGCCGGCCGCAGGATCGCGTCAGCCTCGCCAATGCGGCGAGCGAATTCGCCACCGCCTTGAGCGAAATCTTCAACAAGGCGGACGATGCCTATCGCCGCGTGAAGATCGACGGCACGGAAGTTTCCATCGGCCATGGCGACGTGGTGATCGCCGCGATCACCTCCTGCACCAACACCTCCAATCCCAGCGTGATGATCGGCGCCGGCCTCGTCGCCAAGAAGGCGGTCGAGCGCGGGCTGACGACGCGGCCTTGGGTGAAGACCTCGCTGGCACCGGGAAGCCAGGTGGTGACCGACTATCTCGCCAAATCGGGTCTCAACAAATATCTTGACAAGCTCGGCTTCGAGCTGGTGGGTTACGGCTGCACCACTTGCATCGGCAATTCCGGCCCGCTGCCCGACGCCATCGCCAAGGCGGTGACCGACGGCGATCTGGTCAGCGCGGCGGTGCTTTCCGGCAACCGCAATTTCGAGGGCCGCGTGCATCAGCAGGTGCGCGCCAATTACCTCGCCTCGCCGATGCTGGTGGTGGCTTACGCGCTGGCGGGCTCGATCAATCTCAACCTCACCAAGGAACCGGTCGGCTACGACCGCGAGAACGAGCCGGTCTATCTCAAGGACATCTGGCCGTCGCCGAAAGAGATCGCCGACACCATCCGCAAGGCGGTGACGCCGGCCAGTTTCCGCAAGCGTTACGGCAACGTCTTCGAAGGCGACGCCAACTGGAAGAAGGTCAAGGTGCGCCCCGGCAAGACCTATCAATGGGACATCGGCTCAACCTATGTGAAGCATCCGCCTTATTTCGAAGGCATGCAGATCGAGCCCAAGCCGATCGCCGACGTGAAGGGCGCGCGCATCCTGGCGCTGTTCGGCGATTCCATCACCACCGACCACATCAGCCCGGCGGGCTCGATCAAGGCGTCGTCGCCGGCCGGCATCTACCTGGAAGAACATCAGGTGCGCCAGCAGGATTTCAATTCCTACGGCTCGCGCCGCGGCAATCACGAGGTGATGGTGCGCGGCACCTTCGCCAACATCCGCATCAGGAACGAAATGATGAGCGGCAAGGAAGGCGGCAACACCATCTTCTATTCGGCCGAATATCCGAGCGGCCTGGAGATGTCGATCTTCGACGCGGCGATGGCCTATGAGAAGGCGGGCGTTGAGACCGTCGTGGTCGCCGGCAAGGAATACGGCACCGGCTCGTCGCGCGACTGGGCGGCGAAAGGGCCGAAG
>Ga0302326_10009991_pt1 | contig 20603 bp, 20 predicted proteins | sample Palsa_T0_3_FD_202264 | JGI IMG/M metagenome (GOLD analysis project Ga0302326, IMG submission 202264) | Peat permafrost microbial communities from Stordalen Mire near Abisko, Sweden - Palsa_T0_3 | ecosystem: Environmental > Terrestrial > Soil > Palsa > Peat permafrost | place: Sweden: Abisko...
GCGTGTCGCCGCATTTATACAACAACGAGCAAGATTTGGAAATTCTTCAGCGGGCGCTGAGCGCGTTGCTGTAGTTACCGAGCCGCGCGCGTGAGCAAGCGGTCTAGCCAGGCAACCGGAACGCCACGTTGCGCTCGCGATTCAATCGCTCGCTGAGAGAGCGGTCAACCGAGTTCAACGGCGCCTGCTTCTCCTCATGATCCATCGTGACGTAGTGCACTGTAGGGCCGTCCGCCCAATACGACAGCACCGCCCGAATCGTGCCGTCTCGCATCGCGAGCAGGTAGAGCGGTTCGCCGTATTGCTGCGCTTGCGGCGGTTGAGGCGCCTGCTGCGGAGCCGGATATTCGCGCACCACCGGTGCGGGAGGTTGCGCTATCACTACGGGCGCATCGGGCGCCGGAGGCGCGTAGGTGTATCCTGGGTCTCCGTAACCGTTGTAGTAGGGATCGACGTAGCTGGAATCCCAGAAGGACGGATCGTAGTAGCCGCCATAAAAACCCGGGTAGTAATAGGGCCAGCCGTAATAACCGCGAAAACCGTAGCCACCGCGGTAACCATAGCCGCCGCGAACGCCGCCTACTCGAAATCCTCCGATAGCCCGGGATCCGACACCGCCTCGAAATGCAGCGCCTGAAGAACCTCCGCGAAAACCAGCCGAACCGCCGCCTCGCATGCCTCCGCCGGCAGCGTGTCCGCCTCCGCCACCGCCATGCCCGCCGCCGCCACCGTGTCCGCCGCCACCGCCATGTCCACCGCCTGCCGCTGACACAGGAACAGCGAGCAGCACGCAACAGGCCGCGCAACTAACCAGCACCGGCAAGATTCGCCGCATAATGCCTCTCCGCTCTATAATAACGCTCTAGCCAATGTACCGCGCATACAGACTTCGCGCCACGCCGATATCGGTGGTTCCCTTGATGATGGCGCGGCCGTCGGGAAAGATCGTCAACAAGTACGGCGGCGCCTCAAAACGGAGCGCGAATTCGTTGGCGCGAACCGCACCGAGCGGTGCCAGTCTAACAGCCAGATCGCGCAACTCCAGCGGCCGCGCCCGCTCGTGGATCTGCACCGCATTTTGTCCGCACAAGCTTACTGGGGCACGGCGTTCGCCGTTGAGATAGGGGAACTCACGCCGCCCGCACGCGGGACAATCCGCCACCGGCCCAGGCTGCGCCACCTGCCGGATCTCGCCCGACCAAACGTCCACAGTTGTGATCCTGTGCGTGGACTCGGAGCCGCACAGAATCTTCATCGCCTCGGCCACCTGCAGGCTCGCGATCAGCGCGGTTACCGGGCCCAAGACGCCCGCCGTCTCACAGGTTGGTTGCGCGCCCGCCGGAGGATCGGGATAGATGCACCGCAGGCACGCGCTCTCGCCGGGCGTCACGGCCATCACGATCCCATAGCTGCCCACGGCTGCGCCATAAATCCACGGCGTGCTGCGTGCGACCCCAAAATCATTGATCAGGTATCTTGTTTCAAAGTTATCGGTCCCGTCCAGGACTAAGTCCACGTCGCCCAGCAGATCTTCCACGTTAGAGGGGGTTATATCGGCCACCACCGGCTCCACGCAAATGTCCGAATTCAGGCTCGCGATCTTGCGCGCCGCCGCCACCGCCTTTGGCATAGCCTGCTCCGCGTCCAATTCATCGAACAGCCATTGCCGCTGCAGATTGCCTAGCTCCACATAATCGCGATCGATGATCCGCAAGAAGCCGACCCCGGCGCGAGCCAGCGCGCCCGCCTGGAAGCTCCCCAAAGCGCCGCAACCAGCCACCGCCACGCGCGCGTCCAACAGGTGTTGCTGGCCCTGTTCTCCGAGGCCCGCAAACAAGATCTGCCGCGAATAGCGCTCGCGATCTCGCGGGCTCATAGAATTGGACTCATACACCCAGATGGTACCAGCGGTTGCGCTAAGATGGTCGTTTGTGTTGACCCGGCTGGGCTGGTGGATTAGTGTGTCCATGCTCGCCGCCCTTTCGACGGCGTCACCAGCGGCGGCGGCCAATTCCTACGAGGGCATGCCGATCGCCAGCGTGAAATTCGATCCCGAACGGCAGCCGCTGACGTTGGATCAGCTGTTGGCCATGCTTCCGCTTCGGGTGGGGCAGCCCCTGCGCGATTCCGATCTGCGCGATTCCATCCAGCGTTTGTTTCAGACCGGCGAGTACGCCGACATCGCCGTGGATGCCACGTTGGATGGTGGCGGCGTCGCTCTGAAATTTCTCACCAAGCCGTCGTTCTTCATCGGCTACGTCGACGTAGAAGGTGTTCCCGAGCCGCCCAATGAAGGGCAGCTCTTGGTAGCCAGCAAACTCGCGCTGGGCGCCGCATACGCGCCCGATGAAACCAGCGCGGCGGTGAGCCGTATTGTCGATCTCCTGAAGCGGAACGGCTTTTATGACGCCGGAATCGAACCCGCCACTGCTACGCGCGAAGCCACGCAACAGGTGCAAATCGATTTTCATGTCGACGCTGAAAAGCGCGCTAAATTCGATGGGCTGATGGTAAGCGGCGACGCCTTGCGCCCCGCGGAGAGCCTCCTCCATTCCAGCGGCTTGAAGCGGTTCCCCAGCTGGTTCGGTTGGCATCCTTTCACCGAAACGCGCTTGCAGAACGGCGTGGACAACATCCGCTCCTGGTATCCCAAGCACGACCATCTGCTGGCGCAAGTGACGCTCGTGAAGCTGGACTTTCATCCCAGCACCGACACCGTTACGCCGTCGATCAAAATCGATAGCGGGCCTCCGGTGCTGGTGCGGTTGCGGGGCGCCAAGCTCTCCGCCGGCAAACTCCGCAGCCTCCTGCCGATTTACGAGGAACGTTCCATCGACCGCGACCTGCTGGAGGAAGGCTCGCGCGATTTGGCCTCGTACTTTCAAACCCAGGGATATTTCGACGCCACCGCCGACTACCGGACGGCATCGCCTCCCAACGGCGAGCAACTGATCGATTACTTCGTCAATACCGGCGTCCGCCACAAAATCGCCAAGGTCGAAGTGCAAGGCAACCGTTATTTCGACGATGCCACCATTCGCGAGCGCATGACCGTCATGGCCGCCACCTTCATCCGCTACCGGCAAGGCCACTATAGCCGCAACGAGATGGATCGCGATCTGGAGGCAATTCGCGATTTGTATCGCGGCAACGGCTTTCGCGACGTCGCGGTTACCTCCCGCGTGCTGGACGACTACAACGGACAGACCGCTCACATCGCGATCTTCATCGATATCACCGAAGGGCCGCAGTGGTTCGTTTCGAAGCTGTCGTTCGAGGGCGTTTCCGACGATTTTCGCGCCGCGTTGCTCTTGCTCTTGCACTCCACCGCCGGCCAGCCTTACAGCGATTTGAACATCGCAAACGATCGCGACAGTATCCTCGATTATTACTTCAATAGCGGTTATCCGCAGGCCAAGTTCGAGTTCACGTCCACGCCGGCGGCCGAGCCCAACCAGATGGATCTCACGTTCATTGTGACTCCCGGCCCGCGCGTCTACGTGCGGAACGTTCTGGTGGCAGGGCTGAAGCGGACGCAACCCGACGTGGTCAGGGACCGGATCTGCCTGGATCCAGGCGATCCGCTGTCGCAGAGCCAGATCAACCAAAGCCAGCGCCGGCTCTACGATCTCGGCATTTTCACGCGCGTGGACGCCGCCATTCAAAATCCGGATGGCGACGAGCCGGACAAGTACGTCCTCTACTCGCTCGAAGAGGCGGGACGCTATTCCATGAATGTGGGCGTCGGCGCAGAGATTGGCCAAATCGGCGGAAGCAGCTCGTCGCTGGATTCGCCCGCTGGAACCACCGGCTTCAGCCCGCGCTTTTCCTTCGGCATCAGCCGCCTGAATGTCTTGGGATTGGGGCACACCATCAGCCTGCAGACGCTGGTCTCCACGCTCGAACAGCGCGCGCTGCTGACCTACGTCGCGCCCCAATTCCTAGGCAATCCCAAACTCAGCCTGCAATTCTCCGGATTGTTCGACCTCTCCCACGACATTCGTACATTCACCTCCTGGCGCGAGGAAGGTTCGGTACAGTTGTCGCAGAAGCTGTCGCGCGCCAATACCATGCAATACCGCTATACCTATCGCGACGTACGCCTGTCTAAGCTGAAGATCAGTGCCGATCTGGTTCCGCTGCTCTCGCAACCGGTCCACGTCGGATTCCTTTCCATGGGCTTCATTCAGGACAAGCGCGACGATCCCATCGACTCGCATCATGGCATGTACACCAGCATTGATCTGGCGCTGGCCGCCAGCGTCTTTGGCTCGCAAACCGACTTCGGCCGCGTAGTGGCGCGCAATTCCTCCTATTACTCGCTCACCAAATCCCTGGTGCTGGCGCGGACCACGGAGTTCGGCCTCATCGAGCGGTATGGGGGGCTGCCGGAGATTCCACTGGCGGAAAGATTTTTCGGGGGCGGTACATTCTCCGACCGCGCGTTCCCGGATTTCCAGGCCGGCCCGCGCGATCCCATAACCGGTTTCCCCATCGGCGGCAACGCGCTCTTGATGAATACCATCGAGCTGCGATTCCCGCTCATCGGCGATAACTTGGGCGGCGTGCTGTTCAACGACCTGGGTAATGTCTACTCCGCGGTGAATAGGATCAATTTGCAATTTCGGCAGCCCAACCTGCAGGATTTCGACTACGCCGTCCAAGGCTTCGGCTTCGGGCTCCGCTATCGCACCCCGGTTGGTCCGGTGCGCGTGGATTTTTCGCTCAGCCCGGACTCGCCCCGCTTCTTCGGCTGCGAAGGCTCCCTCAACCAGTTGATCTACTGCGACGTGCCGGGATCGAACGTGCCGCGGACGAACCAGCGCATCGACGTTTTCCAATTCCACTTTTCGCTCGGGCAGGCATTCTAAATGAAATCGCGCAAAACGGAGTGCGGCGCGGGCAGGTCCTCGAACGGTTTAGCGGTGCGCGCCGCACCCTTTGCGCTTCCAATGCGGACGATTTCGAGGTGCTGCCTGTTGCTGGCCGCTGGCCTCGCCCCGCTTTCCTCCGAGATCATCGACCGCATCGCGATCACCGTGAGTAGTCAAGTGATCACCGAGTCCCAGATCGACCAAGAGATCCGGATCACGGCCTTCCTGAACCGCGACAAGCTGGATGTAAGCCCGGCCGCGAGAAAGCAGGCCGCCGATCGATTGATCGAGCAGGCGCTGGTGAAGCGCGAAATGGATTTGAGCCACTACCCGTTGCCGCAGGCGGGCGACGCCGGCGCCGCTCTTGAGGGCATCCAGGCCACTTATCCGAGCAAAGCCGATTTCGCCGCCGCGCTCGCGTCCTATGGCATTAGCGAAGCGGATCTCACGCGCCGTCTGCTGTGGCAATTTACGCTGCTGCGCTTCATCGAATACCGTTTCCGGCCCGGTATTCAGATTCCCGACGCCGATGTGCAAACATATTATCGGCAGCAGGTTTCCGGCTGGGAAAAACAAGGCCTCAAGGCGATCCCGAGCCTGGAAGATTCGCGCGACCAGATTGAGGAGATACTCACGCAGAAACGGATTGATCTAGCTCTGGACCAATGGCTGGCCGGCGCTCGCAAGCAAGCGGCGGTTAACTACCACGACGCGACTCTCGCCGGCAGCGACGCGGGTAAAGCCGACCGCGAAGCTGGGAAAGAATGAGTCGGCGCGTTAAAATCGCCGCTCTCGGTTTTCTGGGCGCCGCGGGCCTCGCGATCGCCGTGTTGGCGGCCGGCGTCGTGCTGGTGCGATCCGAATGGTTCCAAAACAAGATTCGAGAAAAGATCGTGGACGTGACCGAACGCGCTGTCGGCGGCCGCGTCGAAATCGGAAGTTTCTCCTATGACTGGCGCGATCTGACGGCGGAGGTTGCTCCCTTCGTCCTGCATGGCACGGAGCCGGCCTCCGCTCCACCCTTGCTTCGCGCGGACAAGATCAAAATCCAATTGCGAATTATCTCGCTTTTCGAAAAAAAGGTGGACATTGCGTCGCTGGTGTTCGAAAGCCCGCGCCTGTATGTCACCGTCGCGCCGGATGGATCGACGAACGTTCCGCGCCCGAAGGTCACACTGCCCGGCAATGGCCTGGTGGAACAACTTCTTGACCTCAAAGTGCGGCACATCGAGCTTCGCCGCGGGGAGGCGAACTACAATTCGTGGAAGGTTCCTCTGGATGCGGCGGGCGAGCACCTGGAAATGTCCCTGCGCTACGAAGCCGGCTCGCACAAGGGCGCCGCGCGCAATAGCACGCCGCGCTACATATGCACGATTTCTTCCACCGATGCCCGGATCACTTCTCCGAAATTGCGCGCTCCCGCCGAGTTTGGCCTGGATGCCCAGATCGCGCTCGGTAAGAACGCGATTGATCTGATTTCCGCGAGTCTCGTGTCCGGCGGAATGAAACTGCGCGCGGCGGGCTCCATCAGCGAGCTTTCCGCGCCGCATGGAGAGTTCGACCTCACTGCCACCGTTCCGATCGAGGAACTGAGCAAAATGTTCACCCTGCCGATCGAGCCGCGCGGCATCGTGGAGTTTCAGGGCCATGCCAGCGCCGGGGGGGCGGCCGTTGACGGCAAAACACCATACCGGCTCACCGGCACGCTCAGGGGCCGCGGTCTCGGCTACATTCACCAAGGCGTCGAGATTTCCGATATTGCCGTGGCGACTGACGCCGATGTCAGCCCCAACAGCATTCGTTTTCCGAAGCTGGATCTCTCCACGCCGCAGGGCCGCTTCCACGGAGCCGCGCAGGTGTCCGCGCTCCAACACGCGACCCCCAGCGTAAACGTGACGGGCGCTATCGATGGCTTTTCCATCGGCGAAATTGGCCGTCTCGCTGGCCGGGAAACGGGCGCTCTCAGCGGAACTCTGAGCGGTCCGGTGCAATTGGAAGGGCTGCTGACTCCCTCCGGCCTCACCGGCGTCGTTGCGGGCGCCGATCTGGTTTTAAAAGCCGGCGACGGCGCTCTGCCGATTCGAGGCGCTCTGGCGGTGAATTACGATCAGCGCAGCGGCAAAATCGCGCTCGGCAACGCGCAGATCACCGTCGGGGTAACCGAAGCAAGCCTGTCCGGAACGTTTGGCGAAACTTTGGCGGTGCATGTCGTTTCCAGGAATCTCAACGATGTGATTCCGGTGCTGCGCGCGCTTGGAGCTACGCCTCCCGCCCGCTGGGCAGTTGAACTGCACCAAGGCGTGGCGCGCGTTGACGCGACGGTCACGGGGCCGCTCGAAAACGCCCGAGTCTCCGGGAAAGCCGATTTTGAAAAGTTGAAATTGGACCCTCATGAGCTGGGCAGCCCTGCCCTGGGCGCCCGGCTGGACGGCCATGAAATCGACCACCTGATCACCACCTTTAACCTCGATCGATCCAGCGCCAGTCTGCTGAACGTCAGCGTTCAGCAGGGCAACCTGCGGCTGGAAGGGCAAGGGCGCGCCGGCCTGCATAATTGGAAGCTCGAAGGGACCAGTCCCATATCCGCGTCGGCTACCCTGCGCTCGGCCGACTTGCAGACGTTGGCGGCGGAAGCAGGAATGGGGACGTCTATTCCGGCCAGTGGCGCAATCTCGGCGACAATACGCATCACCGGCTCGCTCGAATCGCCTTTGGTCAGCGGCAACGTAACGGGGGACGATCTCAGCGCCTACGGCGAGCATTTCACCGCGGCGCGGGCCGCCATCACCTTTACGGGCACGGCGCTGGAGCTATCGAATGGAGAAGCGCGTCTGGGCGCGGCCCGGGTGACCCTCAGCGGCGGCTACAATCATCCGGCCAACGATTGGAAAGATGGTTCGCTGCGCTTCGACATCGCGACCAGTGGTGTCGATCTGGCCCAGGTCAAGCGCGTGCAGGAATTCGAAAGCGGTCTCGGCGGCCGGCTGGATTTGAAAGCGAGCGGCGCGGCCAAAATCGTCAACGGCCTGGTGGATCTCACCTCGTTCAACGGCCAACTTTCGGTGCGCAACGTGATGTTCGACGGCCGCACTTACGGCAATCTCGACATTACGGCGGCCACGAAACTGCCGGTCCTAACCCTCACTGCCGTCGCAACCGTCCAGGACTATCAGATCCGGGGAAGCGGTGAATGGCGCATGGAAGGCGATTATCGCGGCGCGGCGCACATCCAGATTCCGCGCATCTCTTTTGCGACGCTCCACGATCTCTCGCCGGGCAAGCACCTCCGCAAAGACCTTCCTTTCGGCGGATTCGTCGAGGGCGAGGCCACCGTCGCGGGCCCGCTCAATCAGCCCTCCTTGATGAAGGTCGACGTGACGCTTTCCACGGTTCAGTTCAATCCAAGCCCCAACACCCGGCCTACCGCCGGCGTCCAATTGCAGGATCTGGTGCTGAAAAACGCGCAGCCCATCCATCTCCAAGCCACCACCAGCGGCATCGACATCGGCCACGCCAGCTTCGTCGCCAAGGACACCACGCTCGACGCCTCCGGGCGCCTGGCGCTCGACTCCAGAAATCCCTGGGATCTGACCATCCAGGGCCGCATCAATTTCTCCATTCTCGAGCTCTTCAATCCGGACCTGCTCGGTTCCGGGGCGTCGATTGTGAACGTTGCCATTCACGGACCTCTCATGGAGCCCCAAGTGGACGGCCGTCTGGAGCTGCGCAATGCTTCGCTGTTCCTGCGCGACGTTCCGAACGGCATCGATCAAGCCAACGGTCTGATCCTGTTCGATCGCGACCGCGCCACCGTGCAGAACCTGAGCGCGCAGACCGGCGGAGGCGACATCCAGTTTGAAAGCGGCAGCTTCGTCGGATTCCGGGGAACCGCGCTGGTCTATCGTCTGCAAGCCGCGGCGCACAATGTCCGCTACCGTTCCCCGGAGGGCGCCAGCCTGACATTGGATGGCTCCCTCGCCTTAGTGGGCACGTCCGACAATAGCGTTCTATCGGGCTCGGTTTCGGTTACGCGCGCCGTGTTCAATCCGCGGGCTGACCTGGGGGCCATGCTCGCGTCCACGGCCAGGCCCGTCGCCGAGGCCGCTCCGAACGACTACCTGAATGGCGTTCAGTTCGACGTTCACATCGTCACCGCTCACACCCTGGAAGTGGAGACTTCGCTCTCGCGCAATATGCAGGCCGACGCCGACGTGCGCTTGCGCGGCACGCCCGACCGCCCCGTGCTGCTGGGTCAAGTTACGGTCAACTCCGGCCAGATGGAATTCTTCGGCAACAAGTACAGCATCAATCGCGGCGAAATCAAATTCGACAATCCGGCGAAAATCGAGCCCAACATCAATATGGATCTCTCCACCGAGGTGCGCGGCATCACGGTGGACATCATCTTCTCGGGCCCTCTCAACAAACTGAACTTCTCCTATCGTTCTGATCCGCCCCTGCAGGCTTCCGACATCATCGCGCTGCTGGCCGTGGGCCGGACTCCCGCCGCCGCTGGTCCCTTGGCCTCTCCGCAAGCCGTCAATAACCTGAACAGCAGCTATCTCGGAATGGGCGATAATTCACTGCTGGCCCAGGCCATCGCGCCCAACTCGGGGCGCTTGCAGAAATTCTTCGGCGTCAGCCATATCAAAATCGATCCGCAATTAACCGACATCACCATCGTTCCGCAGGCCCGGCTCACCATGGAGCAGCAAATCTCTTCCGACATCACGCTCACCTATATCACCAATCTCGCGGTTGCCAATGAACAGATTGTTCGCGTGGAGTGGGACTTCAGCAAGAAGTGGGCGGCGGTGGCGCTGCGGGATGAGAATGGCGCTTTCAGCATCGACATTCAGTACCGCAAGCGCTTCAAGTAGTCCGCTATGCGACTCCGGAAGGTCCAGGGAAAACTCAAGGTGGAACACAGCATTCTGGATGGAGTGCGCGAAGTGCTGGAACGCCTGCTCGACGCGAACAACGCCATCCGGTCCGTCATTCCCGGCGTCATTCGCCCGGTGCGCGACGCCAAGGGACCGGTCCGAATCCGGGTAACCGTGCCGACCACCAATGGCTGGAAGGCCATCGCGCTCAGCGCCGGGGCGCGCCAGGAGCTGTTCATCAGCACCAGTTTTTCCAAGGATGAATTGGAACAAGCCATTCGCCGGGCCGGTTCGGAGCCGCGCGCCAGCCAGCGGTAGCCTGCGCGCCCGCAAAGTACTAGAGCGATCCACCTCAGGTTCCTAGCGAAGCTCCGTAGACGCCGATCAGCATCACCTTAAGTGCCTCTACTACACTAACGTTACGCCGCCTTCAGGCCGATCAGACATTAGATTCGCGCGGAGTATGAATCGCGAGTCCTTCGAATCCAGTGAAAATTTTAATCGCGGATGACAGCCCTGTATCCCGGCATTTGCTGGAAGCCACGTTGCGCAAGTGGGGTTATGAGGTGATGGTGGCATGCGATGGAGCTGAGGCATTGCAGATTCTGGAACGCGAGGACGCCCCAGCGCTCATCATTCTCGACTGGATGATGCCGGGTGTGACCGGTCTGGAGGTTTGCCAAAGGATCCGGCAACGGGGAAGCGAGCCGTATATTTACATATTGCTGCTGACGTCTAAAAGCCAAAAGGAGGATCTGATCGAAGGCATGGACGCGGGCGCGGACGACTACATCACCAAGCCGTTCGACCAAAGCGAGCTGCAAGTCCGGCTGCGCGCCGGCACCCGTCTAGTGGACCTGCAAGCCCAGTTGCTTTCAGCGCGCGAGGCCCTGCGCGAACAAGCTACGCGTGACTCTCTCACACGGCTGTGGAACCGCAGCTCCATCCTGGAAGCTCTGACGCGCGAGTTGGCGCGGGCACAGCGCGGATCTTCCCCGCTCGGCGTCGTGATGGTGGATCTGGACCACTTCAAGCACATCAACGACAACCACGGACATCCGGCCGGAGACGCGGTGCTGCGCGAGGCCGCCCGCTGCATGCACTCGAGCGTTCGCCAGTATGACGCCGTCGGGCGCTATGGCGGCGAGGAGTTTCTCATTTTGCTGCCCAACTGCGGCGAAGCGGATAGCTGCTCGCAGGCCGAGCGCTTGCGCAAGCAGCTAGCGCAGACCGACATCCGCTTCAACGACATCTCGTTCCGGATCACGGCCAGCTTCGGCGTAACCGCCGCCGTTCCGGGCGATCCTTGGACGGCGGAAGGGCTCATCCGCAAGGCCGATGAAGCGCTCTATGTCGCGAAAAGGTCCGGACGCAACCGCGTCGAGATTCTGTCTTATAGCTCCGAGCCGGCGCCCGCCGCGGCATCGGCGCAAACGGCCGTCGTCAGCTAGCGGCTTAGCTGGGCTGGGCGCGCGGCGTTATTACTGGCGTCGCTGCGCGGCGTTATTACTGGCGTCGCTGCGCGGCGTTATTACTGGCGTCGCTGCGCGGCGTTATTACTGGCGTCGCTGCGCGACTTGGAAATGGCTTAACGAGCTGGCATAACCCGATAGCCCCTTATACAGTGCTTCGGCGGTGCGCTGGCGATAGTCCTCGCGCCGCATGATGCTCTCGTCGTGCGCGTTGCTGATGAAGCCGATCTCAGCCAGCACCGAAGGCATCGAAGCTCCGATCAGCACCACGAATGGAGCCTTCTTGACGCCCCGGTCCTTGGAGCGCGCATCGGCCGGCCGCGCCGACAAGGTGTAAAGCGCGGACTGCACGCGTGCGGCAAACTCGCGCGACTCTTCCACTTTGTCCTTCAGCGCGATCTTTTGCAGCAAGTCCTGCAGTTCGTAGACGCTCATCTGTGAACCGGCGTTCTCCCGCGCGGCCAGGTCCAGCGCGCTCTTCGAGGTGGTGAAGTTCAAATAGAACGTCTCCACGCCCGCGGCCGTGCGCAAGGGCGAGGAATTCGCGTGGATCGATAGGAACAGGTCCGCCTTGGCTTCGTTCGCGATTTCGGTGCGCCGCTCCAAGGGAACGAACGTATCGTCGGAGCGCGTGTAGATCACCTCGCTCCCCATCTTTTCCTCGATCATGCGTCCCAGCCGTTGGGCGACATCCAACACCAGATCCTTTTCGCGCAAACCCTCCGGTCCCACCGTGCCGGTATCGTGGCCGCCATGCCCGGGATCAAGGACTACCCGCCCAACCTTGAGCCCCAGCACTCGAATCATGGAGCGGTCGCCCGAAGAGTTGCGCTTCGCCGGGAGAGCTGTCTCGGCCGCGGGAACAGGCGCGATCAACGTAGGACTGATCACGACCGAAGGCGTCGTTTTCGCGAGCAGGCCCGCGGAGCTGGGACGCGGCGGAACCGGCCCGGGTTTGGAGTTGAGAGCGATGACTGCCGGCGCGGGCAGGATGTTTTTCGACGCTAATTGCGGCGGCGGATCCAACGCGACCTCTTGCGCTCGCACTGGCGCCGCCGAAGGTAGCGCGGCCGGCGGAGGCGTAAACTGCCGATGCTCCACCGGTATCGGCGCAGGCGTTGGCTCTACCACGGCAGGCGGGGTTTTGACGGATGCCGGCGGCGTTTTCGCCGGCGCTTTGGCGGGTTCCGTGGTTTGGCCGCCTGGGGCCCGGAGTTCACCGCCTGGGGTCCGGAGTTCAATGATCAGCCGATCGGGATTTTCCAGCCGCGACGTGGTCGCCTCTACCGTGGTCTCCAGATCCAAAACCACGCGCGTGACGTTGCGCTGCGGCTCGGCCACCCGAATTTGCTTCACAAAACGATCGGAGACCGGAATCACCGTAAGCGATTTATGGGTCAAAACGGGCTTGGTGCCGGCGAGATCGAAAAAGATCCGGTCTGGATTGTCCAGATGATCCGTCTTCACCTGAAAATCGCCGTCGGTTTCGATCGCGATGCGCGTCACTTCGCCCAGCGACCAGAAGCGGACGGCGGTGACATGGTGAGGCTCCGCAACATCCGCCGCGATTGCGGCGCTCACTGCCAATAGCAACAGCGCCAATGGCAACCACGCGGCCGCACGAGAGCACAACTCACCCGGCTGCTTCCGGGGGAGGTGTAGCATGGGGGTCTTACCGGGTTGCGATGTGCAGCTTGCCCTCTGGATCGACATACGCCAGAATGTGCCGCGGCGCCTCTTCAGCGGCCTTCGGCTCCTCGGCATTCTTCGCTTCGTTCTTGGCTTCTTTGTCCTTGCCGGCCGCGCGCTTGGCCTGGCCGTATTTCTTGCCCACCTTGGCGACGTAGTCGATGGTCTCCGGGTACGGCGGCACGTCTCCGTACTTCGACACCGCCTTTTCGCCCGCATTGTACGCCGCAATCGCCAGCCGGTCGTCCTGGAACGTATCTTGCAATAACTTGAGATAGCGGACGCCCGCCTCGATATTCTGTTTCGGATCGAAGCTGTCCGTTACGCCGAACCGCTGAGCGGTCGCGGGCATCAGTTGCATCAGCCCCTGCGCGCCTTTGGGTGAAACGGCAAACGGATTGTAATTGCTCTCTACCTGGATCACTGAATCCACCAGCAACGGATTCACGTCGAAGCTCTTGGCTGCCTCATCGATCAAACCGCGAACGCCGGCAGCCGTATCCTCGCGGGGCCCCGGCGCGGCCACCAGGCACCTTACCAGCTTGCCGGTGCGCGTGTCCACTTTCACTACCCACACTGCGCGGGAATTCGGGACCGCTTCCGCGGTCGGCAAGCTGGCTGCGGCCATCGTTCCCGAAAGAGCCGCCGCTAGAATAAGTTCCAAACAAAATCGCATCCTTTTGTTCTCTCCGATTATAACCGGATTCCTTCCATCCGCAAGTTTTTCTTTCCTTGGTCCTTCCAAAGTCTGCATGAGGATGCTAGTGTTATTATTCTCTCATGCAAGCCTCCGGGTTTGTGCTGGCGGGCGGCGGGAGCACGCGCATGGGCCGGAACAAGGCTCTGCTGCCCTTTCGCGGAATGACGCTGGTGGAGCACGTCGCCGGAATCGTCCGCGAGGCCGCCGGCTCGGTGACGCTGATCGGCGATCCAGCCCAACTCGCCCACCTCGGCTTGCCCGTCGTTCCGGACAAACTGCCGGGCTCGGGTCCCGCCAGCGGAATCTACACTGCTTTGAGCATTACATCCAGCGACTGGAATCTGATCGCCGGCTGCGACATGCCCGCCATCACCCGCGGCATCCTGCTCGATCTGCTGCGCCGCGCCGCCGTGGCGCCGAATCGAATCGATTGTCTTGCAGCCGCCGGACCGGATGGCGAGCCTGAGCCCTTGTGCGCCGTCTATCATCGGCGTTGCCTGCCGGCCGTGGCTCGAGCGATGCGGGAGAATCGGTTGAAAATGAAGGACTTACTGGCGGAGCTCGGCGTAGAGCTATGGCCCGTTGACCCGGCCGTCGTCGCCAACGTGAACACTCCAGCCGAATGGGCGGAATTTGAGGCCAAGCTGACGTGACTGACAAACTCAACTACATCGAGTTTCGTCATGTGTATAAGACGTTTGATCGCCCTGTTTTAGTCGATGCCAGTTTTTACGCGGCCGCGGGCGAAACGCTGGCCATCATCGGGCGCAGCGGCGTGGGCAAATCCGTCAGCCTGGGCCACATCATGGGCTTCATCAAGCCCGACCAGGGCCAGGTTTTTGTCGCCTATCAGGACATCACCAACTACACGGAAGCCGAACTGCGGGAGATCCGCAAGAAGGTCACCATGGTGTTTCAGAGCGGCGCGTTGTTCGACTCGCTGACCGTCGGCGAAAACATTCTGTTCTCGCTGGAGCTCCGCAGCGACTACGACGAGCACAATAAGGAAGATGTCGTCGACGGGCTGCTCTCCATGGTCGATATGCTGCAATTCAAGGATGCTTATCCGGCCGACCTCTCCACTGGATACAAACGCGCCGTGGCGATCGCTCGGGCCTTGGCCGCCCAGCCCGAGTGCATCCTTTATGACGAGCCCACCACCATGGTGGATCCCATCATGTCGAATACCCTGAGCGATCTGATGCTCAAACTGAAGCGCGAGCTCAGGCTAACCGCTGTGGTGGTGACACACGACTTGGAGCTGATGCGCAAGGTGGCCGATAGCGTGGTGGTCCTGTATCAGGGGCATGCGATTTACTTTGGACCAGTGGCCGGTCTAGAGAAATCCGACCATCCGCACATCCGCGCGTTTCTCGCGATGGACCGCGTGGAGTTGGTGCCGGGCGGCGTCGAGTAGCGCGATGATCGCTCCGTGACGGTCACGGCTCCGATTTCTTTTCGAAATCCAGCGCCGCCGAATTCATGCAGTAGCGCTGATGCGTCGGCCGGGGTCCATCGTCGAACAGATGGCCCAGGTGCGCGTCGCATTTCGCGCACAGCACTTCCACGCGACGCATGCCGTGGCTGGTGTCGGTCTCGGTCTTGACGCTGCCGGGCCCAATGGGAGACCAGAAGCTCGGCCAGCCGGTCCCTGAATCGTATTTCGCATCGGACTTGAACAAGGGCGTCTCGCAGCAGACGCAGCGATAGACGCCGGGCTCGTGATTGTCCCAGTACAGGCCGGTGAACGCGGGCTCGGTGCCCTTGTGCCGCGTAACGGCGTATTGATCGGGCGTCAATTGCTTGCGCCACTCTTCATCGGTTTTCTTTATTTCAGACATGTTCATCACCAAATGGATCGCCGGTAATGCCGGCGTATTCTTTCATCTCGCGTGATAAGCGATGCGTCGTTAGCGCCCGCGTGGGCCACGATCAGACGGTCAAACGGGTCGCGCGTCCAAGCCTGATCCAGCGCATGTTCAACAACGGATGCAAACGGCAGCCGGCACACTGCCAAGCCGATCTCCCCCGACAGACGCTCTATCACTTTCAGAGCCGTCATCTTGGCCCTCTTAATCTCGTGAAGCAACTGGAGTTCCAGCACCACCGCGGGCGATACTAGGATCTCCTCCGCTTCTCGAATTCCTGCGGCTGCGGCTTTACTCAGCTTGTCGGTCTCGCCGCCAAAAAGCCACACCACGACGCAGGTATCGAGGTACGTCACTTCAGTTCGTTCCACTCCTTAAGCCAGTCGATGCGGAGAACATCATCCGAGTCGCCCACGAAGTAGTCCCGCTTTTTCAAGCGGCTGAGCTTGTCTGGCTTGGAATCGGGAACGATCTTGAGGACGCGGCCTTTGCGGACCACCTCAATGGGGACTCCCGTCTTCAGGCTCTCATCGAGAATGTTGTAGATATCCGCCCGTAATTTGGAGGCTGTCACCCGCATTGGTAGATTTTAGCGCGGTACCGGTTTACACCGGCCCGTTTCTAAGAACCCCTTTCAAACCGTGCGTGCAGTTTTCCTGCACACGGCTTACCGATGATCTTACTGATGTGGCTTGCGCCGGGTATTTCACGGTGCCGCGCAGTTGATACAAGCCCATCCCGACGAAACGTTCATGAGTCCACTGTTCCATCCTCTGGCGGCGCTGCCCTCCCCGGCGACCCATCCAGCGGGCCAACCGATGATAGACATAGCCATCCAGTTGATTGAACTTCCGTTCGGCGTTCCCGGTTCGGAAGTAGTTTCCCCATCCCCGGAGCACGGGATTCAGTGTCGCAATAACCTGCTTCACGTCTTGCCCGCTGTGCCGCGAATCGGTCAACTCATGCACACGCTGTCGGACTCGCTTCATCGCTTTGGGCGACGGCCACCGTTGCACAAAATGCGCGCGCGGGTTCCGTTGTATGCTCCGCTTCTTTCGAATCGTGCAGCCCAGAAACACAAAGCTATCCTTGCCGCGTCTCAAGTCCACCATTCGCGTCTTCTCCGGGTGCAGTTTCAAACCGAGCCGGTCCATCACCAGCCCGATCCGCCGAAGCGCTTCCCTGGCCTGCGACTCCGTGCCGCACATCGCCACGAAATCATCGGCAAAGCGGACCAGGATTCCAAGCTGACTACACCTCGCCGCCCAGATCCGATCCAGCTTGTTCAGGTAAATGTTGGCTAGCAATGGCGAGATCACTCCGCCCTGCGGGGTTCCCGCCAGCGTTTCTCGCACCCTGCCATCCTCCATCACTCCGGCTTCCAGCCACTGTCGGATTAACTTCAATACCCTTCGATCCGAGATTCGCTCCTTCACCAGATCCATCAAAATGCTGCGATCGATCCCGTCGAAGTAGCCCTGGATGTCCGCATCGACGACAAAGTTGTGCCCCCGGTTGCCCGCTTCGCGGATTGCTTCCAGGGCTTGCGTCGCACTCCTCTTCGGTCGGAATCCATAACTACACGGCTGGAAGTCCGCCTCGAAGATCGGCTCGATCACCAACTTCGCCGCCATTTGGATCACCCGGTCCCGCACCGTCGGTATACCCAATGGCCGCTGCTTCCCGTCTGCTTTCGGTATCCATCGCCTCTTCACCGGTTGAGGTCGATATTGGCCTGCCTTCAGATCGGCCTGTATCCCTTCGAGGAACTCCGTCACTCCCCGCTCCTCGATGGATCGCAGCGTGACTTCATCCACGCCTGCCGCTCCCTTATTGCTGCGCACTCGCTTCCACGCTTCCCACAGAACGTCACTCCTGTAGATCCGGTCGTACAATGCGTGGAAGCGCCGTGTCCTACTCTGCTTGGCACACACCCATAGCCTGCGTTGGAGTTGTCGTACTTTTTCATTGGGGTTTTTGGCCGTTTCCAGCATGCCCTCGCACTTACCCCCTTCCAGGCTCAATCAAAGCAGGGCCCCTTCCCTCCAGCGCGTTTTCTTGCACGCCTTCCCTGGTACTATGAACCCCTCGGACTCCCTCCCGGCTCCGCGCGCTTTCAACCTTCCGGCCTTATACGCCCGGTCTTTGCCTGACTTGGCTGCCAGGTAGGGCCTCTCCTGTTCCACGCTCTTCTTTGGAAACGTGCCACCGCCCTCTACCCCGGAAAGGTCCAGCAGTCCCTCCGGCCTAGACTGCTGTCTGTTGCCTTCGCCGCGACATGACCGGCTCGGCCCTTTCAAACACCTTTCGGCTGATAATATGACGTGGCTGCAGCGTTCACTTAATGTTGCGGCCCGCTTCCTTGCTCCCTGCTCTTTCACAGGCTTTTGACGCCCCGCTCTGGCCGTCAGGATCTCTCCTGCCAACTGGGGCCTGCTACCGGGCGCTCCGGCGCTTACCCGGACAAGACTTTCACTTGCTAGAAGAACGCGTCTTGCAGGACGCACCATGCTTCCAATTATAACGTTCGGGCGATTATAACGTCCCAACGGGTCGCGGTAACCTGCGCCCATCGCGCTACGTCGGTTGTCATATGGCTGGTACTAAAGGGGCGCCATCTAAGTGGATTTCGCGATCCTACGCGCACCCTTTGGGGTTACAATCTAGCTAAGGAGCGCACAGCGCGGGACACGCTCGCAGGATGAAGAAAACCATCGCGGCCCGCTGCGTCGTGCGCGATGTGTATTGAAGGAGTTGCGCATGCGTTGCCTCGTCCCAGCGGTTCTACTGTTCAGTCTTACTGGCGTCGTCTTCGGCCAGTCCCATGGGGGCTCTGGTGGGCATGGCTACTCTCGAGGCTTCGCTAATCCCGGCCGAGCGGCGCATCCGGTGCACGGCGCCGCGGTGATCGTTCCTTATCCCGTTTTCTACGGCGGCTATTATGGCGGCTACTACGACGGCTCCAACGGCTACGATCCTTCCGCCGCCGGCTACGGACCGGCTTACGGCTCTGGATATAGCGATGACGGTTCCCAGTCGTACGGCCCCGGAATGCCATCCGTGGTCATCAACCAGAATTTCGTGCCCCAGCAGTCCAATCCGCAAGTCCGCGATTACAATGGCGACCAGCCGCAGCCCCAGGATCAATCCGGCTTGAAGCTGTATCAGGCTCCGCCGTCGCATCCGTATGCCGATGCCCAACGTGCAGCAAACAACGGTCAACCCACCATCTACCTGATTGCCTTTCGCGACCACACCATCGTGCAGGCGCTGGGCTATTGGATGCAGGGCAACACGCTGCATTACGTCAGCGCCGAGCAGACGCTCAATCAAGTCAGTATCGATCTAGTGGATCGCGATCTCTCGCAGCGATTGAATGACGAGCGCGGCTTGGATTTCCGCCTACCGCAACCTCGCTAGGTAGTCCGCTCATTCGGAGGCGTCGTGGCTGAGCCGTGACTGCAGGGAGCGGTTGTAAATCCGGATAAACTCGGCGTCGCCCTCCAGAAAATCGTAATCGCTCAGTTCAGCGCGCGCCACCCATGCAATCCGCTCAAAATCCAGATTCTCCGGCTCGCCCGTGAACTCTGTCACCCGATAAAAAATCAGCAGGATCGGCGGCCGGCCCGGGTATTGGTATTCGTAGCGCATGATCTCGCCTTCCACGCGCGCGCGGATCGCCAATTCCTCTTCCAGCTCGCGTACCACGGCCGCTGGAGGCGCTTCATTCGGTTCCACTTTTCCGCCGGGGAACTCCCACTTCAGCGGATGCCGCCCGGTCCGTTTCCGCTGGGCAATCAAGATGCGTCCATTCCGCTCGATCACCGCCGCCACCACAGTGGTCATAATAAAAACGGGACCGCGCCCTTGTACAGCGAAGCCTTCCTCGATCATTTCAAAAATCCGCGCAATGTGGGCGAGCTCGCTCCGCCCGCTGTCACCGTGGAGATCTCAAATCCGGCTTGCGGCGATATCCTGCGATTGTCGGCGCGCTTCGTAGACGGCCGCGTCGCCGAGGTTCGCTACAAAATCCGCGGCTGTACGGCGTCCATCGCCAGCGGCTCCGCGCTCACCGAATGGATGCTCGGGAAAACGCGCGCCGAGCTCGCCGCACTGGACCAAGCGAGCGTCGAATCCGCTGTCGGCGGCCTGATCCCTGAATCCAAGCATGCCGCGGTGCTGTGCGTCGACGGCGTGAAAGCGATCCTGAAGGCGAGTTGATGCGCCCCAATCACAAAATGTTGACCGCCCGCGCCGCCAGCAGCGCCACCGTCGCGAGCGAGATACAGGCTTGCACCATCATCATTACCTTGGCCCAGCGCGACAGCACCGGGACATCGGTGGGTGAAAACGCCGTGCTGGTGTTGAACGCCAGGAAAAGATAGTCCACAAATCCCGGCCGCCAGTTCTTATCGCTTTCCCAGGGAGTAATCATTTGAGGAAAAAGGAACGCCCCGTCGTCGTGCGACTCTCTTCGGTCGCGTTCGTTGGGGCCGCCTGCGTCCAACCGCCAGTACCACGAGGCGAACACCAGAACGTTGGCCACCCAAAGACACCCGGCGCCACGCAGAAGCTCTACCGGCGAATCAGCATGCGAGGGCAAACGATGGATCAACAGACTGAGCGACCAGATCATTGCGGCAGTCAGAATCCCGAGCACAATATGAGCGAAAACCCGATTGAGACGATCCATGCCGGTTTGGTACGTGACGATGGTCGGCACCAGCAGCACGGAAACAACTGCCAGCAGCAGCCACTCCTCCCCGAACCGTAGCGGCGCTGGTATGACGAAGTACAGGCCGCCGGTAGCCAGGATCGCCAGTGTCGCCGGCCAGCGAGGTTCACGTTCCCTGCTTGGGGACCCATCGGCTGCTTCGGATAAGGCGTTCGGCTGAGACATATGGGACAATGTACCAAGCACCTCCCCATGAAAGTTGTAGTTCAAAGTTCGTCATTGATCTTTACCGTGCTTTCGATCATCCTGAACGTGCCGATCACTCGCGTAAGGCGAAAACCGGCGGGCCGGGAAGTGACTCGCAGAGAACCCAGCGCTGCGACGGGCTAGGGCTGCGGCCGTTTCCTGGCTAAGGCCGACCCGCCGTGGCGGCCGGAAAATT
>Ga0302326_10009994_pt1 | contig 20598 bp, 14 predicted proteins | sample Palsa_T0_3_FD_202264 | JGI IMG/M metagenome (GOLD analysis project Ga0302326, IMG submission 202264) | Peat permafrost microbial communities from Stordalen Mire near Abisko, Sweden - Palsa_T0_3 | ecosystem: Environmental > Terrestrial > Soil > Palsa > Peat permafrost | place: Sweden: Abisko...
GTCGCCACGCGGGTCCGGCCACGCTGCGCGCCGAGGATGACGACCTGCCGCAGGTCCCGCAGCGCCGGACCAAAGAAATACTGCCGGTAGGCGGGCTCAGGACCGTTCTCCGTCGTGCCCGGCCGGTACGGAGGAATCAGCTCGAACTCGGGTGCACGCCGGATCGCTACCGCGTATATCCGGTGGAAGTAACCTGCGATCAGGTCGCCCGCCACGTACAAAGCGGCGGCGATGGCGATCACTGGCGCGGCGAACACGAAGTAGACGGCGACCAGGGCCAGGTAGGCCGCAGCCAGAACGATCATAAGCAGGATTCCGAAGACAGCGGCCACGGGTCCCATAGTGGCCGCTCAGCGCTCTGGTGGGGTCGTGCCGGAGTCGGCCGCCTTCGGGGCCGGGCCGGCGACCACCCGGCCGAGCCGGCGCCCGGCGCCGCTCACGCGCCGCCCCACGCCGCGCAGCACGGTGGCGGTCCTGGCCTGGCGCTCGGGCTTAGCCTGGCCGATCAAGCCGCGGAATTCCCTGGCGCTGGCTGGTTCCACGGACTCGACCAGGCTGACGGCCTCCGCCAGCGGCTCTGATCGCCAGGAGCGGATGGCGTAGCCCAGCAGCAACTCGGTGACCTGCTGGTTGTACGGCTCGACCCACTCGGTCCCGGCGAGGAGCCAGAGCGCGGCGGCGTGCACGGGGATACTCGCGTCCGGTGCGCTGAAGCGACGCCTGATCAGCTCGAGGTACCGCCCGACCCCGGGTCCGTTCATCCGGGCGAGCGCCGTGACGAGTTCGGCGGGGGTGTCAGCGGGGAGGCGGGCGACCTCGGGCGCGAGCCAGGCCCAGGAGAGCACGAGTGCGGGCGCGGAGTCGCGGTCGCGCAGGGCGCCGATGATCGGGAGCAGGTCGCGAAGCCGCCTGGCGCCCGCCCGCGCCCGGTACAGCTCGGCGATCTCGTCCAGCGCCGGCCGCTCCCGGCCGGCAAGCAGGGCAGCCAACGGCGACACCATGAGGTCGTCGCACAGCCTGGCGTAGGCGACACGGCTGGCCGGCTCCGCTGGCCTCCTGGCCAGCGTCGCCTCGAACCAGCTGACCGTGCCGGCGAGCACCCGCCCGTCCACCGCGGCTAGCACCTCGGCCGCGTCCGCCAGGCTCCAGCTGCGGGTCGGCCACAGCACGGAAAGCAGCAGGTCGTCAGCCTCGCTAATCGTGCCGTGCCGGGCCAGGTTGGCCAGGATCGTGACCGGACGCTCCCTGCGCCGCAGCGCCCGGTGGGCCAGGTAAGGCACCCGGAGGGGTGAATCCGCGGGGATGTCCTGGTCGGCCAGCAGCTCGCCGGTTATCCCGGCCAGCAAGGCGGACACGGTGGCGGGCTCACGGTCGGCGAGAGCAGTCAGGTAGTGGACGATGCCCTCCCGTACCGTCGGCCAGCCTTCCGCAACCCGGATGGCCTGGTCGCGTTGCGCCTCGGTTAGGCCGTCCGCCAGAAGCGGTGCGACTGTCGTCCGGCCGCATTCGGCGAGCACGTCGTGGCCGATCGGCAGCGCGGCGAGCCCAGACCAGTCGAGCAGGCCGAGCGTATCGGCCTGGTCTTCGGCCAGCCTGAGTTGCTCCTCGGCCTTGGCGGTCAGCTGGTCGCGGACTCGCGCCAGAGCCGCCGTGAACTCGGCCGCCGTGGCCGACGGCAGCAGCTCCCTCGCCACCGTTGGGCCATCGGTACGCAGCAGGAGCAGCGGTTCGAGGAGTTCGTAGTAGACCTGCTCCCATAGGCCGGTGTCCCCGGTACGGGCACTGACGGCAAGCAAGGTACGCCGGTGGCCCATCGTGACGTCCGGGTGGCCATGCACCGCCCGGGCGATTGCGTTCTGCGTGGCCTCCGGGAGCCCGACACCATCGTGCAGCCATCCGATGACCGCGTCCAGGTCGGCCTGCGTGACCGAGACCCGGCCGAGGGCCGCGGCCGCCGCGACGGCGGGGTACCAGTCGTCGAGCGTGGCCTCGTCCCCGCGGGCCAGTTTGTCCACCCAGCCCCACAGCGCGGGCAGCTCGAGCAGTCCGATACTGACGCACAGGCTTGCCAGCGGGTGCACCGCCAGCGTCGGGAAGCGCTCGCCGGGGAAGTCGAATAGGTAGAACTTCTCCTCAGCGTCCGGGCCTAGGTCTAGTTTGGTTTCTGGCAAGGTGCCGAGCAGGTGCAGCCGGCTCCGGGACGGACGGTTCAGGTAGGTGCTGAACGACAGCCGCCGCACCCAGCGCGGCGGCAGCAGGTAGGATACGGCCGCACACCAGCTGGCCACGTCATCCGCCGACTCGGCCACCACCAGGACCGAGCGGTCCGCGCGGCTCTGCGCGAGCCCCGCGGCCGACAGCAGCGCGGCCAGCCTGCCGCGGTGGGGGTGGTCAGCCAGGAAACCGGCGACCCGCTCCCTGGACAGCGGCCCGGCGTGCAGCGGGCCGTCCAGTGCGGGCAGCGACGTATCTGGGACCGGGCGGCGGTTCCACCAGGCCGCCCGCCACAGCTCGATGGGCAGCAGGTCCGCGTCGTCGGCGTCCAGGTCAGCAGTGGCCAGCGCGTGCGCGAAGTAGTTGCCGAACCGCTGGGAAGAGTCCCGCCCTACGTAGCTGACGCTCGCCAGGATGGTGGTCTGGCCCGGAGCGAAGCACAGGTTCACCGGGCAGAGCTCGAGTTCCTCGGCCGTACTGGGATAGGCGCAGGAGCGCGGCGGTTCGTACGCGGTGAGCGACTCGACCGCCCGCAGTGTCTCGCCGGAGGTTCCGTCCGTGACGGCGTTGAACTGGTAACCCGCGTAACCGCTGAGGCCGTGTTCGCAGTTGGTGTAGTAGAGCTGGTGGAAGCTCACCGGCCCTCCCGGCACGCCGGCAGGTTACCGAAGCCGCTGAGCAGCCAGAGCAATGGGTCCGCGACGCGGTACGGCTGGATACCGCTGTCCGCTATCCTCTTGTCGGGCGTGGGCGTACTGCCGAGCGCGGAAACTCCGAAGAACCGGTGCCGCGGGTAGTGGTTTTGCAGGATCTGGTCGATCTCGCTGCCCTCCCAGCTATGCAGCAGGTGCCGGATCTGCTCGTGCACGTCGAGGCTGTCGGCGTTGTCGAAGCAGCCGCGCTGCGGCGGCGGGACCCGCAGCGGGCTGCCGTTTTCGAAGGCGTGCCAGAGCGTGTCGAGCTTCGTGAAGACGACCGCGATCGGCTTGCCGATCTGTGCTCGCCCGCCCCTGTTCAGCGGGAGCAGCAGGTTGGTCACCCGGGTCAGGATGGCGACCGGATCGGCGTACAGCGAGCCGGTATCCGGCAGCGGTGTCCCGGGCGCCGCGAGCTGGCGCGCGCCCGCCATCTGCAGCGGGTCGAGCAGCAGCATGATGCCGTCCGCGCAGGCGAGGTACCGGGTATTCACGTCCACGCTGCCCTGCGTCAGGAAGTCTTCGCCAGCCGCGTCGAAGAAGGACATCAGCGTCTGCTCCGGCTTGCCGCCGCGCAACCCGCCCGGCGCGGCGGTGAACCGGAATACCAGGGGATCCACCCACCCCTCATTAGTCTCGGCCCTCCGGGTCGAGTCGAGCAGCTGGTGATCCCGGTAGAGCACATCCTCATAGTTCACGGTGAAGCGGCCGAGCGTCTCGTCGTCGGCGCCCATGATGGCCGCGCCGTACTGTGCCCCCACTCGGTTGCGCAGTTCGTGCAACAGTACGGTCATGTAGACGGTCTTCCCGGAATCCTTGGCGCCGGCCATCGCGATCATCCGGCTGCCGACCATGCCGAACTGGGCGGGCAGTTGGCTGTGGCAGACGGGGCAGATCCGGTAATTCGTGGTGCCGCCGCAACCAGGGCATGTCGCGGAATTGGTCCTGCCCTTGGCCCAGCCGTCCGCCTTGAAGACGGGACCCAGGGCGAGGCGGATTCCCCTTCGCCCGTCGAGCACCTCGTCCTGCCTGGGCGGGCAGGGCGTGCCGCCGCGACTGGACCGCCCGTGGCAGCGGAACAAGATCTGCCGGGCGGTGAACGTCTCGTAGCAGTACGGGCAGGCGAGCGTCGTGGTCAGCATCAGCTCACCCGCAGCCGGTGCAGGGACGCGGGCCGGATGCCGACGGGTGCGTCGTCCTCGTCGGCCGGCAGGCACACTATCCAGCGGGTGCCACGCCGCGGTGCCAGCCTGAATTCGGCGCTTGACGGCAAGCCAGCCGCCAGGGGTGTCTCGGTCACCGTGTGCACCACCTCGCCGTCGCGGGTGCTTGCGGGCATGTAGCTGCCGGTCCCGAGCACGACGAGCACCGGCGGCAGGGAGCAGTCGATGTCACTGGTGAACGTCACGGTGACGGTCCACCTGCGTGGGCCCTTTCGTAGCGAGGGCGTGTACAAGACGGTCGGCCGGGTCGGCGGCTCGACGCGCAGCGCGCTCGGCGGCTCGCCGTCGATCCGGTCCTCGTAGCCCAGCGCTTCGACCGTGATCGTCACGCCTACCCGCCCGGCTGGCATCTCGAAGCCGCCATCGTGGTCGTACAGCCGCCGGGTACAGCGAGCGCTGCCGTGCAGGCCGGGCCGGTCATCGTCGGAGCGCCAGCGGACCTGAGCCTCCACGGTGCCCTGCGGCCAGATCCACGTCAGCAGCAGGCGGTCACCCCGCCGCAGCGCGCGCAACTGCTCGACCGGGCGCCCGGACATCCGTTCGGCTTCGGGTGCCCCGCCTACCGGAACGACCCCTGGCGGTCCCGGGCGCTCGGCGGCCCGGTCACCGTCTGAGCCCGCGGTCCGGGACCGCGCCGCCCTGGGCGGGGGCGGCGGAGCGGCGGGCGGGGCCGTGCGGCGCGGCGTGGCGCTGGCCGGCCCGGCTCGCGGCGCATCGGTCCGTGCGGAGGTGACGGGCTCGGGATCCGCAGGCCGCGGCTCCGGGTCCGCGGCCTGCGGCTCGGGGTCGTTGATCCGGGCCTGCCCGGGGGCGATTCGGGGTTCCGGGTCGACGGCCGCCGGCTCGGCGGCATCAGGGACCTGCAGCGGCGGACGGCCATGGTGCTGGGGCCGCGCGGTACGGGCGACCGGCAGGGTGAGCGGATTGCCCTCCTGGCCGGTCACGAACAGCAGGCCGAAGCCGCGGGCCAGCGCGAGGCCGCGGACCACGGCCAGTTGCGGTTCGCTCGCGCGCACGTCGAGTCCGAGCCGCTGCAAAGCGCGGCCGATCATCGGCATCCGGTTCGCGCCGCCGGCCAGCAGGATGGTGTCCGGCCGTTCGCTGGCTGCCTCGATGGTCTCGCGAGTGAAATCGACGACGCGGCCGACCAGGTTGGCGGTGATCTCCTCCAGCCGCAGCCGGTCCACGGCAATGTCGCGCTCGGCGCCCTGTCCCGTCAGCCGACCCGACGTCGCAGCGGTGTCGCTCAGCTGTATCCGCACCCGCTCCGCGGCCTGCCGGGCGCCGGCGTCCGGCCCGCCTGCGGTGCTGGCCGAGAGTTCTCGCGCCAGCGCCTCATCCCAGTGGGTACCGCCGATGGCGTGCCGCGCCGACCGCAGGATGGCCACGTTACGGTCGCTGATCCGCAGCACGGTGACGTCCAGGGTTGTTCCACCCAGGTCGTGGACGACCGTGACGTGGTCCACGCCGTCCCCGACCGCGCCGTAGTGCAACGCCACCGCCACCGGCTCGGCGATCGTGTCACCGACGGTCAAGTGCGCCGCCGTGGCCGCGCGCCGGAGGCCGCCGGTGTCGTCGGCCGCCGCGGGCACACCGAGCGTGATGTCGCGGACCGGGGTGCCGGCCGCGTGGCCCGCGCGCCGGGCGGCGTCGGCGAGCAGGTAGCCGGCCACGGACTCCGGTGATTGGAAGTGGTCGTGAAAGTAACGATCCCGGGCGGTACCGCGCGGATCGGCGAGCAGGTCCGCGCGGACCGAGGTGACCACCTCCTCGGGCGGTCCCCCGACGGCCGCCTCGCCGACCCGCGCGTCGTCCTGGCCCGCGAGCCACACGATGGCCGGGACCGCGTCCGCTCCGCCGGCGGCACGAACCACCTCCAGCCCGTCCGGGCCGCGGTAGGCGACTCGCAGGCAGGTCGCGCCGAGGTCGATGGCCGCGCTGGTCATCTGCTGTCCGGCTGGCCCGGGCCGACGGTAAAGTTACCCGCCGGGTCGACGGTGAGCTCGACCTGCCCGCCGGGGGGCGGCTGCGCGGTCACGTAGTAACGCACATAGGCGGCGCGCACCTGCTCCAGCTCATTGCGGATCTGGCGGCCGCCGTAGCTCAGCTTCTCCGGGTCTTTCATCCGGTCTTCGACCCAGGCCAGCACCGCGTTCCGGTCGACGTTGAGGCTGATCCCGTGACGTTCCTGCACCGACTCGGCGAGCAGGTCGATCAGGCGGCTGGTGATCCCGGCGATGTGGTAGGGGCGGAGCATGTCGAAGACGACCACCCCGGGCTCGAGCCGGCCGTAAAGTTCCGGGCGCTGGATCTGGTCGAAGGACTCCTTCACCCTCGACTTGAAGTGCTTCTCGATGTCGCCGTAGGGCACCGGTGCTCCGGGGGGTGCCGCGGCCAGCAGGTCCCCGAGGCCGGATGCGCCGGTGTTCGAGGTGAAGATGATCAGGCTCTGCGAGAAGTTAGCTGTCTCTCCCCGGCCGTCGGTGAGCCGGCCGTCCTCCATGATCTGCAGGAACTTATCAAGCACGGCCGGGTTGGCCTTCTCGATCTCGTCGAAGAGCAGCACGCTGAACGGGCGCTCCTGGACCCGCCTCGTCAGCTCGCCGCCCTGTTCGTAGCCGACGTAACCAGGCGGTGCGCCGGCCAGCCGCTCGGCCGCGTGTTCCTGGGCGTACTCACTCATGTCGAACCGGGCCAGCGCGCTCTCGTCGCCGAAGATCAACGCGGCGACCGCCTTGGCGAGCTCGGTCTTGCCGACGCCGGTCGGGCCGACGAAGAAAAACACCCCGCGCGGGCGGTGCGCCGCCTGCGAGCCGAAGTCCACCCCGGCGTACGCGGTCTGGAGCACCTGGGCGACAGCATTCACCGCGACGTCCTGCCCGAGGACGCGCTTGGCCAGGACGCTGCTGCTTTCCACCACCGTCCCCGCGTCCAGCTGCGTCCACGGGTTGCTCCGCACGTTGAAGTTGTAGGCGTCGAGAAGACGAGTAATCTTCTGCACCGGCACGTTACGGATCTTCGACGTGCGCGCGAGCGCGTCGATGTGCCAGCTGGCCAGGCCCTCGGTCGCGCCGACCAGCGGCTCGACATCCGCATCGCGGTGAGCTCCCCTGAAGTCCCGGCGCAGCATCCTCAGCCAGAGCCTGCGCTCAGCGGCATCGGGCCGGGCGATGCGCAGTGTCTGCACCCGCGGGTCTTCCTGGCAGAACCACGCCGGCAGCCGGGACAGGTCACCGGTGACGACGAGCACGGGGTTCCTCGCGAGCGGCGGCACGCGGTCCCGGGTGCGCGGGACCACCGCCTCGTTCATCGCCGCCCGCAGCAGGAGGTACTCGGTCGCGGTCTCCTCGCGGTCAGGCCGAAGCGCGGCGTCGATGTCCTGGAGCACGAACGCGGACGCGACGTCCGGCCGAGCCGCCACCCGGCGCACGGAGCCGAGCACGTCGTGAATGCCCATGATCCGTCGGTCGCCGACCGGGGACGCCACCCGCTGGCTCGCTGCGGCCACCCGGCTGCGCCGTGAGGTCGCCTCGGCCTGCCCTTCGGCCTCGTGTCGCGCGGGATCGGGATCGGGATCGCCGGTGGCCGCCAGGCCAGCTTCGGGTTCCCCCGGCTGCGCGGCGTGTCCCGAGAGCGCCTGGTGGAACAGTTTCTGGTGACCGTCGACGGGGAACGTGAGCCCGTCCACCGGGTCCCACCAGCCGATGATCTCCGCTCCCGTCGTCAGCAGGTATCCCACCAGCAGCTCGCGGAAGCTGACGGGCGCGTCATCCAGCCAGAATCGGTCGTTGACCTCACCGTGCATCACGACCTGGCGCCCGCGCCGTAGTTCCCAGCCCAGGGAGAGGGTCCACAACGGCACCACCGGGCTGGCGGCGCGGCCGGTTCCGGGGGTTGCGGCGCTCACCTGGGCTCGTGGATGGTGCGCGGGCGGGCCGCCTGCGGCCGGACCTGCCGGGTGCGCGCGGCCCGGTTCCCGCGCGGGGGCTTGCCGTCCCATTGCAGTTCGCCGGCGTGGTAACCGGAATGACCCAGGTCCGCATGGATCGCCTCGAGGAAGGCCTCCGTCTGGTCACACACCGCTTGGCCGGGCTCGGGCAGAACCGGAATGTCGGTCTCGCCATCGATGGCGTAGGACAGCTGCAGCTCGTTGTCCTGGCCGTCGTCGACGGCCGCGGTGTACAGGGCGCCGCCCGGGCGTTCGAACTGCAGGATGAAGCGTTCTCCGGTGTCGCTCGCGCCGAGGAACGACATGCCCTGTTCGGCCAGCACGCCCTTGAGCGTCTCGGCGAACGCCGCTCGGCGCTCGTGGGCCGCCGCGAGCTCGTCGAGCCGGGCCTCGGCATCCGGCAGCAGCTGAGCGAGCCTGCCGACGTCGGCCAGCGCGGTACCCGCCTGGGCCGGGTCGGCCTGGCCCGCGGCCAGGCTGGCGACGGCGGCGGCCAGGGCAGTTTGCAGTGTCTCCGCGAGGTCGTCGTCATGGAGCGCCCGTGCGTCCGCCTCCGCCGCCTCCGCCGCCGCGCGGATGGCCGCTAGCCGGTCCGTGACCTCGTCCAGCTTGGCCCGCGCCCTGCGTGCGCCTTCGGTGCCCAGAGCCACGTAGCTGGCGACTTCATGCTCGACCGTCCCGTGCAGGGCCTCGAAGCGCACGCTCTCCTCGGTCGCCGCCGCGTTGAGCTGGCCGAGGAGTTCGACGCACCGGGCGTACCTGACCGGCTCAAGTTTGGCCGCGTCCGCGCCAGAAGCGGCGAGCCGCTCCCGCAGATCGGCGAGCACGGTCCACCGGTCGGCCCGGTCGGCCTTTTTCTGTTCGCGGGCCCGCAGTTCTACGGCGCGGATGCGCAGGTTCTCGGCCTCGCGCAGGCAGGCCGCCAGGTCGGTCGCGGTGCTGATCCGTTCGCGCAGGCCCGCCAGGGCGGCGGACAGCGCGCGGGTGTCGTCGGCCAGTGAGCCGGAGGCGCCGGAGGCCAGGTTCGTGACCATGGTGGCGACCTCGGCCAGCCGTGCGGCGATCACGCCGCGCTCGCCGTCGAGCGCCCGCCCGGCCCGCTCCGCGCTGAGCCGCTGAGCCGCTGCCGCTCGTCGTGCGTCCCGTTCGCGGCCGCGCAGTTCCACGGCGCGGGTGCGCAGGTTCTCGGCCTCGCGCAGGCAGGCCGCCAGGTCGGTGGCGGTGCTGATCCGTTCGCGCAGGCCCGCCAGGGCGGCCGTGACCGCGCGGGCGTCGCCGGCCAACGCGGCGAAGGGGTGGTCCGTCAGGTCGGCGACCATGGTGCTGACCTCGGCCAGCCGCGCGGCGATCACGGCGCGCTCGGCCTCGAGCGCCTGCCGGGCCCGCTCCGCGCGGAGCCGCTGGAATTCCGCTACCCGGCGCGCCTCCCGCTCGCGGAGCGCGGCCGCCCGTCGTTGCTGCTCAGCCCGGCTGGCCATGGCCCGCTCGTAGGACAGCTCGACCACCGTGTACTTAGGAGAGTTGCTCACGTATTCTCCGTCTCCACTCGCAGGCCGTAACCCCGGTCGGCCAGCTCTGCCGTGACTTGTTCCCGGAATCCGGGCACGCTCGGCACTCCGGCCCAGGACAGCGTGTCGTCGGTGCCGAGCGTGAACTCCATGCCCTGCCCGACGTCCGGCCGCGAGAGCACGTCGCGATACCGCTCGGTCAGTGCGATCAGCCGCTGGTTCGATGACCCGCGCCACCGCAGGTCACCGTGCCTGCCGATCTGGTACGGACCATCGACAAGCAGGTCGAGCCGGCTCAGCAGGGCCCGCTGCGGGGGGGTGCCTCGCTTCAGGACCGCCAGCGTGAACCCGCTGTAAGACATGGCGGTGAAATCGGGCCGGACCGCGCGGACCTCGTCGAGCAGGAGCGCTAGCGCCTCCGCTTGGGCGAACGGCTCCCCGCCCGAGAACGTCACGCCCTCGGCCTCGCCGAGTGAACAAAGCCAGTCGGCCAGTTCCGTGACCGTCCGGCCGGCGCCGCCCTCGAAGCTGAGTGTTTCTGGCGCGATACAGCCGCGGCAGCGCAACGGGCATCCCTGTACCCAGATCACTGCGCGCACGCCTGGCCCAAGGACCTCACAATGATCCAGAAGTCGACTTACGATGACTGTAGCCACCCGCCCACGTCCTCGTCTCCCCACGGGCTCGAAAATAACGGGTGTAATTGAGCCTTATGCTACTGAATTGTCCACGCGCCAGCATTAAGAATTCTGAGACGTGATAAAGGCGTGAGAGTTACCGCTCGGTACCCTGGCTATCGCACCACGGGCACCATGGACGCTCGGTCGTGAACACGTGGCGGGGGCTGGCCGGACAGGTTCGCAGCCGTCCCGCGGCCTGCTCGGCGACGAGAGCGTCAGTCCAAGCGGCCGGCGTAGGGCGGGTCTGGCTCCCGGTCCTTCCGGTGTCGCCGAAACATCGCATGAACAGCTCGCGCAGCCGCCGTGGCAGAGCCGACAGCGGGGGAGTGCCCGGCGTGGCCTGTACCGAGCCGGGGTGGACCAGGCGGGCGCGGCCGTGCACGATGTTGTCGTCGATCGACACGTAGCGGGTGCCGTCCGCCGGGATCCCCTGGAACGGATGCAGCCCCTCCATCAGCAACTGGTAGATCAATACCGCCAGGACGAAGGCATCCGCCGCCGGGTCCGGCTCGGTGTCTGGAGCGATAATGCACTCAGGCGCGGCATAGTCCGGCGTCTGGGCGCGGCAGGGAAAGATCTTTCCGGCGCCGGTGAATCGGAAAGAATCGACATCCGAAATACCGACATTTCCGAATTTGTCCACCCAAAGGTTTTCCGGCTTCAGGTCGCCGATGACGTAATCCGCCTTATGCAGGTCGGTGACCAGCCGGGCCATGCTGGCGCTCGCGGCGAGCGAGGTATCCCAGCGGGCATCGGCGAAGCCAGTCGTCCGCAGGGCCGGTCTGAGCAGGTAGTTCAGCGGCCGGTACCAGCGCCGCATGTCAGGCATGAGGTAGCCGTGGATGTGCTCGGCCGCCGGCCGCCGGGGGAGGACGCGGATCACGGCCGTGGGCCACGCTACCCGCCGCGGCTCCCCGGCGAGCAGGGCGGCCATCTGCGGCGCCGGGGTCCGCTCGACCAAGCTGACCAGCCGGCCTGGGGCGTCTGCCGGAGCCGGCGGCATCAGCAGCTTCGCGACCAGCGGCGCGCCGGTTACTTCGTAGACAACGCCTTCGCCGCCATCGTCGAGCCGGCGGCCGAGTTCCAGCGTCCGGCCCCGATCCGTGATCACCCTCACCGCCATCGCCCGCCATCGCCCTCTCGGTGCCGCCGTCCGGTGTGCTGCTTGGTCGTCAGGCGGTCAGCGCGCAGAGAACGGTCAGGTCGTCGGTGCAGCGCCCGGCGCGCTCTCCGGTCAGAAGCCGGTGAATGGGTTCGGAGTCCCCGTCGTCGGCCCGTATCGCCGCCGCCAGGCCGACGAAGAAGGCGGCTGACGGCTGCGGGCCGGCGGCGGGGTCGAGACCGACTACCGCCGGATGGTCTAGCGCCAGGGCGGCGCAGCCATCGGTGGACAGCACCACGCCGCTCAGTTCCGGATCATGAAGCATCAGGCAGCGAAGCATGTCCTTGGCCCATGGTGAGGAGATGAAATCGGTGCCCCCTGGGTTGATCTGGGGTGGGATTACCAGCTGGCAGCGTTCCGGCGGCCCGGCGGTCAGGACAGCGCCGAAGCTGTCACCGACCGAGACGAATCCGGCCCACGGCGGGCAGATGATGGCGGCCGCGAGCGTGGCGGCGAGTTCTTCCGGCGGGTCTCCCGGGCTCGCTGCGGTCGCGATCCGCAGGTAGTCGTCGACGATCGCGCGGGCGCCCCGGCTCAGCCAGGACTGCCACTGATCGGCCGTACCTTCCGCGCCGGGCAGGTCGACGCCGAGGACGCGGACCGCCGAGTCCACCGCGATGTGCGAGCCGAGCGCACTGCGCGGCTGGCTGCCCGCGCCGTCAGACACGGCGAGAATGAGAGCTTGCCCGTCCGGGCTGACCCGGGCGGAGAACGCATCCTGATTCTCCCGGCCGGCCGCACGATGATCGCGGCCCTGAACCGATGCGCCCGCCACGAACGGCCACGGTCTCCGCGTCGTTGGCCCGATCACCCGATCTGGTCCTCGAGTTCGCTGATGCGCCGCGCTCGATCGACAAGGTCCTGTGTCCGCGCGTACTCGTCTTCGACCGAGCCTGCCCGCTGCTTCGAGGCGCTCTCCGAGGCCATCCGGAGGATCTTCCGGAACGGGAAATCGGGTAGCAGCATGCTGCTGTTCGGGGCCAGGGCGCGCAGCGTCGCCAGATCCGCGCCGCCCACGCCGACCGCGTAGAACAGGTATCCAGGACTGTCCGCGGTGGCTTGCCCCCCGTCGCGCAGCCGCTGCCCGGCGGCCGTCACCTCACTCGCAGGGAGCGGCGCGCCCCGCTCGTCGCATGGCGCCCCGTCAGTCACCAACCACACCAGGGGCCGCCGGCTCGGCGTGCCCTGCGCGCTCAGCTCACGGGTCCGCTCGGTCGCGAGCTCGACCGCGGTCTCGATGGCCGGCACCATCAGGGTCAGTCCTGACGCGCAGAGCTCGGGCGGGGATACGGTCTCGACCAGGGCGAAGGCGCTGGCGGACGGTTCGGGTGTGTCGGTGAGCCGCAGCACTCGTACGTGCGAATCGAACGTGACGATGGCGACCTCGAGCCGCTCGCGCAGAGCCGGATCGCCGGCCGCGTTCGCGAACCACTCGCTCAGCGCCACGTTGAGCTCTTTGATCCGGGGCGACCCGTCAGGGCGGGCCATCGAATCCGAGGTGTCGAGCACCAGGACGAGCGGAATCCGCTCGGCGAACCCGCGTCCGAGCGGGCTGGGAAGGGACATGGCCACACGCTACTCTCGCGGTTTAGCCGCCCGGAGCGGCTTCTCGGCTACGGCTTCGGCGGCAGGGGTGGCGGCCGCCGCGTTCCTGGCCACCGTGCGCGCGATGGCGGCGGCGTGCGCGGGAAAGGCGCGGGCCAGGGCGGCACACGCGGCGTGCGCCGCCTCCGGATAGCGAGCGCAGCGGGGCAGCAGGCTGAGCAGGGCGGTGCCCGCGATCGCGGCGGCGGGGCCGGCGTCCTGGCTGGCGGCGCCGAGCGTGCTGGCGACCCGGGCGAGCTGGACGCCGGCGTCGGCCGTGACCTCCGCGGCGAAACTGACCGCGGTAGCGGGCCGGCCCGCCGCGACGAGCCCGTCGATGACCAGCATCCGCGCCTGGGTGCGGGGGGCGCCCTCGGGTAGTTCGTCGATGAACCGCCGTACCGCCGAGAGGTCAAGCGGGCGCTCCGCACCGCCGTGACCGGCGGCCGCCAGCGCGCTGGTTAGCAGCGTCGCCAGCGGAGCCCACGCCGTGGCGTGGGCCGCCGGTTCGGTGACCGCGCGGGCCCGAGCCTGGGCGAGGCCGAACGCGTGCCGCATGGACTCGAACTCCGTCTCGTGGCCGGGCCGCAGCTCCGTCATCCGGCTGATGATCCGCTGCACGAGGGCGTCGGCACGGTCGTGGTGCCCGGCCGCCTTAACGGCGTCGGCGACCATGGCGCCGACGCTGACCGCTGTCATGAGGAGGGCGTCGAAACCCTCGCCGTCTTCGTCCTCGTCCGGCCAGTCCTCGTCTTCCTCGTCGCGGTTCTGCTCCGGCATCAAGCTGAGCGCCAGGGACTCGGCCGCGTCGAAGTCGCCGACCGCGACGTAGGCGTGCGCCAGCGCGTCGGCTGCGATCGCGCGCTGCTCGCCGCGCAGGCCCGCCGCCAGCCGGGCCGCCGTGGCCGCGGTCTGCCTCGCCGGACCGGTGACGCCCGACTCCGCGAGGCCGATGGCGATGCTGGCGAGGGTGACCGGGGCGAGCAGCCGGTCACCCTCGGGCGCGGTGCCGGCCAGGTCTTCGTCCGCCGCGTCCGCGTCCCGGTTCCAGGCCGGGGACAGCCGGCCGAGAGCGGCCGCGATACGCGAGACGAGCGCCGGACCGGCCGGCCCGGCGACGAAGGACCGCGCCAGCAGCGGCAAGGCGGCGGCGATGGTCTGCCTGGCGCCGGAGGAGTCCCCCGTCAGCAACTGCAGGCGGCACAGTTCCCGAAGGTCGCGGTCTGATTCGTCGAAGTCCGCGAGCAGCAGGTCACGGGCGGCGGCGAAGGTCTGCGCCGCGCTCGGCCAGCCCGCCCGCGCCTCGGTGACCGCGATCTCGGCCAGCACCCGCCAGCGGTCCTCGCGATCCGCCTTGCGGACCAGCCGCTTGGCCTCGTCGAGCGGCCCGGTCCGGTTCTCGCCGTCGCGGGTCACGGCGTACTCGGCGAGCAGCCTGGCCCGGGTCACGGGCTCGGTCACCGCGGCGAGGGCGTCCTCGACGAGACCTGGAGGCAGCGCGTCCGCCGGCGGGAGCGCCCTGGCCAGGCCGATGAGAGCCTGGGCCCGCCAGCCGGGGTCCTCGATCCCGGTGGCGATGCGCTCCGCGTCCTGACGGTGCCCGGCGGCCAGCGCGGCCGTCGCCACCGCGTAGCGGGCGCGGTCCCGGGATGGTTCGGGCAATCTCGCCGCCAGTTGCCCGGCGCCGGCCGGGTCGGTTCGCGCGACGGCCTGAGCCAGGGCGCGAACCGCGCGGGGGTAGCAGAGGGCGAAGTCGGGGATGCGGCCGAGCGCGCTGGCCGCGGCGGCCAGGTCGCCCCGTGCGGCCAGGGCAGTCACCAGGGTGGCGGTGGCCTCCCACCCGTGGTCGGCACTGAGCAGGTCGGCACTGAGCAGGTCGTCGCCGGTCAGGTCCGCTACCGTCCGCTCGGCGGCGGCCAGCAGGCCGGCCCGCACCTGGGCCTCGGCGATGGCGCGGATGGCGCCGGCCGGGCTGGCCTGACGGCGCGCAGCGGTGACCGCCTCGGCGAAGACCGCTGCGGCGCCGTCGGGGTCGCCGCGCAGCGCCTGGGCGGCGGCGAGCACCGCGAGCCAGTCCGGGCGGGACTTGTCCGCGTCCTTGACGCCGTCGCTGCCCGTCTCCTCGCTCGCGGCCAGGGCCAGCTCGCTGGTGCGCGCCGAGCCAGCGGAGTCGCCCGCTTCGGCCTGCCTGACCGCTATCTCGGCGAGCTTTTCCACCTTGCTGCCGGTGAACAGGCGGATCGCCAGGGCGGCCGCGCGGGCATGGCCGAGCTCGCCTGCGTCAGTCAGGCTGTTGGCCAGGTCGACCAGGGTATTGTCGTCGACGAGGCGGAGCAGCTCGGCGGCGCGGGCGGCGTCGATCGCGAAGGCGCGGCGCAGCAGGGCCACCATCCAGTGGTCGCCGTGCAGGAGGTCGACCAAGGGCTGCTGGGCGCGGACAAGGTTGCCGAGCTCCTGGCGCGCGTCGCCGGGGTTGCCGTCGTCGGCGAGTTCCCAGGCGTACAGCAGGGCACGAAGGACATCGACCGGATCCTTGACGGGTGGCCGGCCAGAGTCGCCTGCCCAGGCCGGCGCGGCGGCCAGGCCACCGGGACGCAGCGCGCCCAGCGCGGTCTGCAGCTCAAGCCGCCGGGTCCAGCGGGCCAGGGCCAGGGTGAGGCCGGCCGCGTCGATGACCCGGCCGAGCTCGACCGCGTGCACCAGCGCCTGGTCAAGGACCCGCAGCGGGCCGAGGGCATCGGTCTCGCCGGTGCGGACCGCCTCGGCGGCCAGGGCGGCCTGGAATTTCTGCGCGCCTGCGAGCGGAAAGTAGTCATCCCACGCGCCGTCCTGCCGGTAACCCTCGAGCAGGCCGGCGAACCGGGCGAAGTCCGCGCGGCCACCAGCCTCAGCCATCCGTGCCCCCGCCTCCGCCTTCGTCGTCCTCGTCCAGGAAGAGGTGGCGCGCCTGGTCGCCGAGGAGCTCGGCCTGCTCCCGCTCGGTTCTCGCGATTTCCCTGGCTTTTCCCCTGAGGAACTCATGGAAGCTCGCGTGGAAGATTCGGTAGCCGGTACGCGGCCGGCCATCCCTGGTCACCTCGACCCTGACCAGGAACTGCATCCATTCCTCGAGCAGCGCCCGTACCCGCGTCACGCTGCGCCGCTCCGGCCGGGATCCGGGCAGATGGGCGGCCCGGGCCGCGAGTTCCGCGGCCGTTACCGGGGCCAGGGCCAGGGCCAGGGCGGTCAGCACGGGGAGCCGCACATCGTGCCAGGCGTCATCGTCAGGGCCGTGCATGCGCTGATACTGCTCCTCGTAGTAGCCGGCCAGCCCGGCCGGCAGCGCGTCCAGCTCCGCGTCAGTACGTGCACCGCCCGCTTCGAACTCGGGCAGGACGTAGCGCGAGTACATGAAGTTGCCTGCGGCCTTCGCCGCCAGGGTGCCGGCGAACTGCTCTGGGCTGAGTCCGCGCGACCGCAGGTACTCGCCGATCCCCGGGTGATCCGCGCGGGCGCGGATGTGGGCGCGCAGATCGTTCATGTTGAGCTCGCCGAGCTCGTCGATTTCCACGTCGTGCCGCAGGCAGTCCGGGTCAAGCCTCGGTTGCCACCGAAGGGCGTCCTTCCTGACGGTCACGATGAAGCGGCAGCCGTCCGGCAACCAGCTCGGGAGGTACAGCGGGTTCTGCGCACCCACCGGGGTCAGCGCCTCGTCGAGCGCGTCTAGGAGAACGACCACCTTCTGCTGACCCGCCGCGCGGACGCTGCGGTCGAGCAGTTCGGTCAGGAAGCCGCTGTCGTAGCCCGCGCGGTCGTCAAGCCGGTCGTAGCGCAGGCCGTAGGCGCCGATGAGCTGCGCGCAGATGTTCTTGAGGAACGCGTCGGGGGTGGTCACGCCCGCGGTCAGCACGTTGAAGTGCCGCGCGTAGCCCGGATGCGCGAGGGCGAAGCTGGACAGCAGGGCGGTCTTGCCTACCCCGGGGTAGGCCTGGACGAAGCAGTAGCCGGACTTGTCCTGCTCGATGAACTGGCCCAGGGCGGTGAAGACGAACTCGCGGCCAGTGAAGTCGCGGGTGGACGCGGCGATGAGGCTGGTCTGGTCGTACAGGTGGGTGCGGATGAGCGGCGGCAGGTCCCGGACCGCGTCGCCGGTCCCGGCGGTGACGGGGCGGGTCACGTCCGCTAGCTCCTCGCGCACCTTGCCTGCGATCTGTTCCAGCGCCTTGAGGGTGGTGCGCCGGCTCGTCGGGTCAGCTCCCGCGGCGGGCGGCAAGTCGAGGAGCGGAGTGAGGAGGCCGCGTTCGTTCCGTATGTATCCGATGAATTCGCTGGCGTCCTCGGTCAGGTCGCGGGTCCGTGTGCCGTCGAGGAACGCTTCCGCCCAGGCCTGGCCCAGTTCCTCCGGATCGCGTGTCCCTTCGCCGGTCATCGCCCCGGCGATGACCCCGGCCGGGCCGGGATCGGCGAGGAACCCGGCCGGGTTCAGCAGCGGGCCGGCCAGGCTGGTCTTCCCGTTCTTCGTGGCGTACCTGATGACGGCGCGGCCGAGGGTGATCTCGACGGCGAGCCTGAGCTTCTGGTTGGCCCGCCTGGTGGCGGGCTGGGTCAGGCCAGGCGGCAGCTGGACGAGGATCGAGTCGATCACGGCGGCGGGCACCGCGTCGGAGGCGGGCGGCTGTTTCCGTGACGTCGTCTGCGCGTCCGCCCGGAACTGCTCGGCCTGGCCGCGGATAAGCCTGGTCAATCGCTTCGCTTCCCGCGCGAGGTGAATGTCGCCGCCGAGTGCGCGAGCGATGTCGTAGACGACATCGGGATTGCTGGCCTTGCCGCTGAAGACGCCCGACAAAGTGGCGTCGGAGAGTCCGCTCCGGAGCTCCTCGGCCGTGGGCGGGGTTTCCCCGGGCCTGATCGTCCTGCGTCGCATGTCGTAGGTCAGGTCCGCGATCATCCTGAACGACAGGCTTCCGCCGCGCTTGGCTCGCTTGGCTTCCCGAAGTTCGCTCAGCAAATGCCGCAGTAGTTCTTCCGGCGCACCCGGGTCTGCGGGTTGTTTCCCCGCACCTGGCTGTCCCGGATCTTCGGGCTTTTCTGGCTCTGGCCATCCGTTCATGACCGCCACCCCACTCCCCAGCCCCCCGGCGGCGTCTTTCAGCGCCATTCAACCGCTGAAATTCCCTGATGGCAAGATTCCGGTACTTCACCGCAGGTCAGCCGCATTCCAGTAGCTAACTGACGGTCGCAGGCTCCTGGTGACCCGGCCCAGGCATGGCGGGCGACCGACATTAGCGGCACCGCGGCCAGAGCGCGCCGCCCCGAATCGCGGCCATCGCGACGCCGACATGGACACCACGGATGGGAAGCGACGATGATAAAGACCGATGACAACCCAGTCGTGACGCCTCGCTCTTGGCGACCGGTCCTCGCCACCCTGGCCGCAGCCGGAGTCCCGGTGGCCGGCCGGGTGCTGCATCCCCTCCTCGGCGAGATCGTGTTCCTCGTCGAACTGGCGGCGGTGCTCACGCTCGTCGGGACGGCCCTGTTCGGGAGCGTGGATCTGAGCGACCGAGCGTTCCGGCTGCTGCGCTGGATCGCGAACCGGCCTGAACCGCCAGCGCCGGAGCCAGCGGCCAGCACGATCTTGACTATCACCGGACGTCAGCACGGCCGGCGGCGGCATACCTGGCACTGCGCCCATTATCGGAACGGACGTAGCTGACAGCGCCATAAAAACGTAATCCAAAACCGTGATTCTCGCCCAGGGTAAAGTCCGTCGATAAGATCATGGGAGTGGTGTAAGAAGTCTTCATAAGTGATTGCGGGGACGCGAGGGTCTTGTGCAACAAAACATCACTGACCGACGGCTGGTCGCCGAGTTTTGCGATGGCCTGGCCGAGTTGATCGCTGCGGCCTCCGAACTCGGAATCGCGCCTCAGCTCCAGGCCGCCCGGCTCGCCCTGGCCTCGCCGTCATTGGCGCCGGCCGACGTGATACGTCAGTTCCAGGTCGCGATCGGCCTGGGAGAGGCCACGCGTGGGGTAACCATCCAGGGGCAGGATCCGACGCCCCCGCCCGCGGGCGATTACGTGTGCCCCCATGGCGTCTGTGACCGGCAGCAGGCGCGCGAGCCGGGCGGGCCGGTGCCCTCGTGCCGGATCTACGGCCGGCCGATGCGATACCAGCCGTGATCACGTGACGGATTTCCTGTCCGCGGTCGGCCAGCAAGTCGCCCGGCAATGGCTGGCGCTCCTGGCGCTACCGGGCCTGCTCCTGATCGCCGCCATAGCGGCCGGGGAGACGCTCGGCCAGAACCGGAGCCTGGACCTGCGCCTGCTGACGCACGCGGGCAGCGAGCTGGCCGCGCGCTTCCAGGACCGCGGGGTGCCGGCCTTGGTGGCCGGTGTCGCCCTGGCGAGCGCGGCGGCCGCGGTCGGCGTGCTCGCCCGGGGCGTGGCCACCGCGCTTCAGGCGGCCTGGCTGGTGAGCCGCCTGCCGGGGCCGGCCGGCCGGCCGCTGGCCCGCCGCACCCGAGCCCGGGCGCGGCGGTGGCAGGACGCCGACCGGCGTTACCGGGACGCGACGCGGGCCCACCAAGACGACCGCTTGGTGGCTGAGCTGGCCGCTAGCCGCAACCGCATCGCGTTGGCCAAGCCGACGCATCCGACCTGGATGGGAGACCGGCTCGCGGCGGCGGGCGCCAGGGTCTACCACCAGTACGGGCTGGATCTTCAGTTCAGCTGGCCGCGGCTGTGGCTGGTGCTGCCCGAGCTGGCCCGCACGGAGGTCCGCGGCGCGCGGGACTCCTTCGCCGCGGCCGCCACGCTGCAGGCGTGGGGCGTGTTCTATCTCGCGCTCGGCGTCATCTGGTGGCCGTCCGCCGTGTGCGGGGCGTTCGCCGCCGTCCTGGGCTGGCGCCGGGGCCGGGCCGCCGCGGCGGCCCTCGCCGACCTCGTCGAATCCAGCTACGACTTGTACTGGAGGGACCTCGCCGCCGCCCTGGGATTCGGTCCGGCGGACGGCGCGGCGGCCATCGTCTCGGGGGCCGAGATCAACGAACTGATCCGCAAGGGGTCGTAGCTCACCAGCCATGATGGACGTAGCCCGCTCAGGCCGCGGGGTCATCGAGAACCTGCCTGCTGGCCTCGGCGGCCAGCTCGGACGGCATAGTCGACGGAGTCGCCCGGGCCGGGTCGAGCATCCAGAGCTGGGCCGCCCGGAGGGCGTCAGCGGGGCGGCCGCCGTCCGCGCGCAGGAATTCGTAGGTCATGAACATCAGCACCGCGGACCGCGCGTCGGAAACCTCCCACTGCGTGCCGATGACGCTCGCCGCACCGGCGCTCAGGAACGTGGTGGCCACGGTGAGGGCCTCGTCGTGGTCGCCGTCGGTCAGGTCGCTCAGGCAGGCCGCCAGGACGACCAGGCCGCCCGGGGAGTCGGCCGGGCGGGTGCCGGCCTGGCGCAGGATCCGCCCCACCGTGAGCTCCTGCCCGGAGCTGAGCAGCAGGGCCGAATCAAGCGGCGTGCCTCCCGTCCGGCCATGGCAGCTGACGTGCAGGAGGGAGGCCCCCGCGGTGTCGCGGCCGGGCAGCAGCGCGAGCACGTCGGCG